>Ga0209023_10001479_pt1 | contig 31440 bp, 26 predicted proteins | sample LakOneMetagenome_FD_187468 | JGI IMG/M metagenome (GOLD analysis project Ga0209023, IMG submission 187468) | Freshwater and sediment microbial communities from Lake Erie, Canada (SPAdes) (version 2) | ecosystem: Environmental > Aquatic > Freshwater > Lentic | place: Lake Erie, Canada...
GTGAGGATGCCCTCGGTCACCACCTCGATCCGTGTTCGCGCCGACACCTTGTTCTCGAAGCGGATGCGGTAGCCGACGGTCTCGCCGACCTGTTCGCCCGACTGCTTCGCCATGAACGCGGCGGCGGCGCGCGCGGCCACGCGCCGCGGCTCCAGCATCACGATCTTCCTGCCCTCGAGCCACGCCGCATCGAGCAGGGCGAGCGGCACCTGCGTGGTCTTGCCCGCGCCGGGCGGCGCTTCGAGCACCAGCCGCGGATGCGCTTCGAGCGAGGCGCGGATGCCGGGCAGCAGCGGCGAAATGGGAAATTCCATCGCGACATTGTAGGAGCGGCTTCAGCCGCGACCGCCGCTCCGACACAATGCGCGGATGGACCTCATCGACATCGGCGCCAACCTCACCCACGACAGCTTCGACCACGACCGCGACGCGGTGCTGCGGCGCGCGCGCGAGTCCGGCGTGGCCCGGATGATCGTGACCGGCGCCTCGCGCGAGCACTCGCCCAAGGCGCTGCACCTGGCGAAATCCCATCCGGGGATGCTGTTCTCGACCGCCGGCGTGCACCCGCACCATGCGGCCGAGTACACCGACGAATGCGATGCGGAGATGCGCGCGCTGCTCGCGCATCCGGAAGTCGTCGCGGTGGGCGAATGCGGCCTGGACTACTTCCGCGATTTCTCGCCGCGCCCGGCGCAGCGCCGCGCATTCGAGCGGCAGTTGCAGGTCGCCGCCGACACCGGCAAGCCGCTGTTCCTGCACCAGCGCGACGCGCATGCGGACTTCGTCGCGATGATGGCGGCGTTCGACGGCAAGCTCGGGCCGGCGGTGGTGCACTGCTTCACCGGCACCCGCGAGGAGCTGTTCGACTGCCTCGACCGCGATTGGCACATCGGCATCACCGGCTGGCTGTGCGACGAACGACGCGGCCTGCACCTGCGCGAACTGGTGAAGCACATCCCCGCGAACCGGCTGATGATCGAGACCGACGCGCCCTACCTGCTCCCGCGCACGGTGAAGCCGTCGCCCTCGCACCGGCGCAACGAGCCGATGTACCTGGCGCACATCGTCGAGGAACTGGCGCGCGACCGCGGCGAGGACGCGGCCGCGACCGCGGCCGCGACCACCGCGACCGCGAGCGCATTCTTCCGCCTGCCGCCGGAGCGTTAGCCGGCGCCGGATCGTCGGGCGTCAGCGCGCGATCCTGCGCGTGCTCGTGAACACGTCGCCCGGATCGTTGACATCGAGCTTGCGGCCGAAGTACAGGCGCCTGCCGTCGCCGGAAAGCGAGGCGCGCGTTTCGGAGGCGGCGGTATTGATCGCCGGGTTGTCGATCCGCTGCGGCGGCGACCACGGCGAGGCGGTGTCCGGTCGCGTGGCGACGTAGATGTCCTGGTCGAACCCGTCGGCCTTGTCGCGGTTGGAACTGAACACGATCTCAAGCCCGTCGCGGCGCACGTTCGGCATGCGGTCGTCCGCGGAGGTGCTCAGTTCGGCCACGCGTTCGCCGGGACCGAAACTGCCGTCGTCGCGCTGGCGGCTGACGTAGATGTCTTGGCCCTGGCTGTCCGCATAGCCGTTGCTGGAGAAATACAGGAACGTGCCTTCCGCGGTCTGCACCAGCGACGGGCTGAACTCCGCGCCGGCGGTGTTGGGGCCATCGGCGTTGCAGCCCAGGTCGACCGGCACGAGCCACCCGCCGCGGGTTTCGCGGGTGAGGAAGATGTCGCCGGCGGAAGGACCGCCGGTGGGCGGCGGTGGCGGCACGTCGCCGGGGTAGCAGTCGTCGTCGGTCTGTTGCGAGCTCACGTACATCAACCAGCCGCCGGCGAGCGGCGTCGGGCAGTAGTCGAATTCTGGCGTGTTGACCGGCGCGCCGACGTTTTCCGCCGTGCCCCAGTCGCCGCGCCGCGAATCGCGGTGCGCGCGCCACAGGTCGAGCTTGCCCTGTGCGGCGGCGTCGGCGCGGCTGGACGCGAAATAGAGCGCCAGCCCGTCGCGCGATTCGATCGGGCAGCCTTCGGCGGCGGTGGTGTTGATGGCCGCGACGGCCTGCGGATCCGACCAGGGACCGAAGGCCGGGCCTTGGGCGGCGGCGCTGCCCGAGGCGAGCGCGGCGAGGGAAAGGACGAGGATCTTGCGGACGGCGTGCATGGCGATCTCCTTGATCTGCGCCGGGGAATACCGGTGCGCTCAGGTTCGCGGGGGGCGGCGGACCGGTCTTGAGGCGCGTGCTGGGCCTGGCTTGGAATGCTTGGGGAAAGCTTGGGCCGCCGCCGGTGCGCGGTTCCGTTAGATTTGCTGCACCGCACGCCGCAGGACGCCATGGCTCCGTCGATGCCCGCCCCGCTCGCCTTCGACGACATCGCGATCGATTTCGCGGGGCGGCGGCTGTTGCGCCGGGGCACCGAGCAGCCGCTCGAACCGAAGGCGTTCGGCGTCCTGGCCTTGCTGGCGTCGGCGCCAGGCCGGGTCTTCACCCGCGACGAAATCCTCGACGCCGTCTGGGGCCACCGCCACGTCACCCCCGGCGTGCTGAACCGGGTGATGACCCTGCTCCGGCACGCGATGGGCGAGGACGCGCAGGGCGCGCGCTACCTGCATACCGTGCATGGGGTGGGCTACCGCTTCGATCTTCCCAAGCCCGCGTCGGAATTGTCGACGCCATCGACGCTCGCTTCGGTGGCGGAATCCAGGGCCGTTCCCGCGCGCCCGACGCGCCGGGTCGGCGACGGCTCGCGGCGGGTGTCGCGCATCGCGCTGTGGTCGCTGCCGCTGCTGGCGCTGCTCGTGTTCGCGGCCTGGCTGTGGTGGCCGCGCATCGCGGTCGATCCCGACCCGCCGGCCATCCGTTCCGACGTGCCGGCGAAGGAGCGCAGCATCGCGGTGCTGCCGCTGGTCAACGCCAGCAACGACCCCGATCAGCAATTCTTCTCCGACGGCCTTTCCGAAAACCTGATCAATGCGTTGGCGCGATTCGACGACCTGAAGGTCATCGGGCGCACGTCGTCCTTCCGGTTCCGCGACAGCAAGGACGACAGCGCCTCCATCGGCCGCAAGCTGGGCGTGGCCTACCTGTTCAACGGCAGCGTGCAGCGCGCGGGCGAAGTCGTGCGCATCAGCACCTCGCTCACCAGGGCCGCAGACGGCAGCACACTGTGGGCGGAGCACTACGACCGCCCGTACAAGGACCTGTTCGCGCTGCAGGACGAGATCGCCTCGGCCGTCGCGCGCGCCCTGCAGGCGAAGCTGCCTGCGCCGGCGATCGCCGCAAAGCAGGACGACCGCCCGCCCAGCGGAAGCATCGAGGCCTACAACGCATACCTGCACGGCATGCAGAGCTTCTATCGCGACGACACCGACGAGGTCATCCAGTTCCAGGAACAGGCCACCAGGCTCGATCCGCGCTACGCATCGGCCTGGGCGCAGCTCGCCATCGCGTGGACGTTCAAGGGCGACGCGGAGGACTGGAACAGCCCCGGGGCGCGGCGGGATTTCGCCAATGCCCGGGCCGCGGTCGACATGGCGCTGCGACTGTCGCCCGACCTGGGCATCGCGCACGGCGCGCTCGGCAACCTGCTGTTCACGAACGGCATCCATTGGCAGGAGGCACTGTCGGAACTGCAGCGCGGCGCGCAGCTGGCGCCCGACAGCGGCCAGAACCAGGGCGGGCTCAGCCGGATCCTCGCGGCCACCGGCAAGCTGCACGAGGCCATCGAACACCGCAACCGATTCCTCGCGATCGAACCCCTGTTTCCGGCGAACTACGCCCTGCACTCGCAACTGATGATCGCCGCCGGCCGACTCGACGAAGCCGAGCAGGATCTGCGGATCGTGCAAAAACTGGATCCTGCCGCGGTTCCCGGCCGCCGGCTCGTGTACATCGCGATCCTCCGCGACGACGCACCCGCGGCCCTGGCGCTCGCGAGGGCGCAATCCTCGTCCTGGCGGGAAATGAATGTCGCGCTCGCGGCGCAAATCGCGCCGGACCGCGCGTTCGCGGACGCCGCGCTGGCACGCATCCTGGCAGACGAGGGCCAGGCGGCGAGCCACCCGTATGTCGTCGCGCAGGTCCATGCGCTCCGAGGCGACATCGGGGGCACCGTGGCGTGGCTGCAACGCGCCTGGGCCGTCCGCGACACCAGCATCCACCAGTTGCTCTACGACCCGCTGATCCTGCGCTTCCGCAACGACCCCGCGCTGATCGCATTCTGCGAGAAGATCGGCCTGCCGCCCCCGGCTTCGAGCGAAGCGCTCAGCATCGACCAGATCCGTGCCGCGCTGCCGCCGCACGCCGGCAGCGACGTGGCCGCCACGACGCCCTCATTACTGAACCAATCGGTACACTAGGCGACCGTTTTCCCCGGATCGCCCCGATGCGCCTTCCCACGCTCCCGCGCAGTGCCCTGCTGCTGGCGACGCTGTGCCTCGCCACGAGCGGGATCGCCGCCTGCAAGCGCGATGCCGCCCAGGACGATGCAGGCGCGGCCGGCGCGCTCGCCGTGACCACCGTCCCGGCCACGCCGCGCACCATGGCGCGCGGCGTCACGGTGTCCGGCGCGGTGTCCGCGGTCGAGGACATGCAGCTCGGGGTGGAAGTCAGCGGCCTGCGGGTGACATCGCTGGATGTCGACGTCGGCCAGGCGGTGAAGCAGGGCGAACTGCTGCTCACCCTCGACCACCGGACGCTGGATGCCGACCTCGCCCAGGCCGAAGCCGCCCTGCGCGAGGCCGATGCTGGCGCCGGGCTCGCCCGCGCCAACCTCGCGCGCGGCCAGCAACTCGCATCCGGGCAGTACATCAGCGCCGGCCAGCTCGACGAACTGCGCGCCGCGCGCACCCAGGCCGAGGCACGCCTGGGAACCGCCCGCGCCGCCCGCGATGCCGCGGCGTTGCGACGCAGCTTCGCCGACCTGCGCGCACCGGCGGCCGGGATCATCAGCAAGCGCCTGGTGCAGCCGGGCCAGGTGGTGGCCGCGGGCAGCGAACTCCTGCGCCTGATCCGCGACGGCAAGCTCGAATGGCGCGCGGAACTGCCCGCCTCGCAACTCGCGCAGGTCGGTCCTGGCGATGTCGTGCGCCTGCGCGGGCGCGATGGCGTCGACGTGACCGGGCGCGTGCGCGCGGTCAGCCCCGGCGTCGATGCTGATACCCGCACCGGCACGGTCTACGCCGATCTGCCGCAACCGGGCGGCCTGCAGCCGGGGACCTACCTCGAAGGCCGGATCGAATCGGGCACGGCGCAGGCCCTGGGGGTCCCCACCGCCGCGGTGGTGTTGCGCGACGGCTTCCCGGGCGTGTTCACCGTCGACGCGCAGGGCAAGGCGCAGCAGCGCCGGATCGAAACCGGCAACGCCGAGGGCGGCTGGACCGAAGTGCGCGCGGGGTTGAAGCCGGGCGAACGCGTGGTGGTCGAGGGCGCCGGCTTCCTCACCGACGGCGATCCCGTGCGCGTGGTCGCGGCGAAACCGGCCGCGACGCCGTGAGCGGTGGCGGCAACCTCTCGTCGTGGGGCATCCGCAACCCGGTGCCCGCGATCATGCTGTTCTTCGTGCTGTGCGTGGCCGGCCTGTGGGGCTACCACAAGCTCCCGGTCGCGCGCTTCCCCGACATCGCGTTCCCGATGACGGTTGTCACGATCATCCAGCCCGGGGCCTCGCCCTCGCAGCTGGAAACCGAGGTCACGCGCCGGGTGGAGGACGCGGTGGCGACGCTGGACAACGTCAAGCGCGTCACCTCGACCGTGGTCGACGGCACCAGCACCACCGCGATCGAATTCCAGCTCGACACCGATCTGCTCGGCGCGCTCAACGACACCAAGGACGCGGTCGCGCGGATCCGCATGGACCTGCCGCAGGACATCCAGGAGCCGGTGGTGTCGAAGGTGGAGATCGGCGGCTCGCTGCTGACCTACGCGGTGAGCGCGCCGCGGATGGCGCCGGACGAACTGTCGTGGTTCGTCGACCGCCAGGTGGCGCGCGCGATGTACGGCATCGACGGCGTCGCCGCGATGCACCGCATCGGCGGCATCGACCGCCAGGTCCGCGTCGACCTGGATCCGCAGGCGCTCGAGGCCTACGGCATCACCGCCGGCGCGGTCTCGCAGCAGCTCGCGCAGACCCAGGTCGAACGCCCGGGCGGCAAGGCCGAACTCGGCGGCGCGCAGCAGGCGATCCGCACGATCGCCACGGTCGGCGATGCGCAGCAACTGCGCGACTTCAACCTCGTGCTCGGCAACGGCCGCAACGTGCGCCTGTCGTCGATCGCGCGCATCACCGACGGCGCCGCCGACCCGACCCAGGCCGCATTGCTCGACGGCAGGCCGGTGGTCGGGTTCTCGCTGTCGCGTTCGCGCGGATCGGACGAACTGAAGGTGCGCGACGCGGTCAAGGCCCAACTCGACGCGCTGGCGAAGGCGAACCCCGGTGTCGGCTTTCGCCTCGTCACCGACATGAGCGAGGAAACCGAACGCTCCTACCACTCGTCGATGGAGATGCTGTTCGAGGGCGCGTTGCTGGCGCTCGCGGTGGTGTGGTGGTTCCTGCGCGACTGGCGCGCGACCTGGGTCAGCGCGATCGCGCTGCCGCTGTCGATCATCCCGACCTTCGCGGTGATCCAGTGGCTGGGTTTCAGCCTGAACATGATCACGCTGCTCGCGCTGAGCGTGGTGGTGGGCATCCTGGTCGACGACGCGATCGTGGAGATCGAGAACATCGTGCGCCACCGCGCGATGGGCAAGGCGCCGGTGGACGCGGCGCACGATGCCGCGGACGAAATCGGCACCGCGGTGATCGCGACTTCGGTGACGCTGGCGGCGGTGTTCGTCCCGGTCGCGTTCATGCCCGGGATCGCCGGCAAGTTCTTCCGCGAATTCGGCTGGACCGCCGCGACCGCGGTGCTGTTTTCGCTGCTGGTCGCGCGGTTGCTCACGCCGATGATGGCCGCGTACCTGCTGAAGCCGCAGGATCACGATCCCGGGGAAGGCAGGCTGATGCAGCGCTACCTGCGCTGGGTCGATTCGGCGCTGCGCAACCGCTGGAAGACCCTGGGCATCGCGACCGCGCTGTTCATCGGCTCGCTGGCGCTGGTCCCGCTGATCCCCACCACCTTCATCCCGACCTCGGACCTCGGCCGCAGCATGCTCTCGCTCGAGCTCGCGCCGGGCACGCGCATCGAGGACACCGTGCGCATGGCCGAACGCGCGCGCCGGCTGCTCGACGGCATTCCCGAACTCAAGCAGGTGTTCGCCCAGGTCGGCAGCGTGCCCGACCTCGGGGACCCGGCGAAGAGCGGCGTCGCCGACGCGCGCAAGGCGGTGCTGACGCTCGACTGGGGCAAGGCCAGGACGCGCGAGCGCGACCAGCGCGCGCTGGAAGACGTCGTGCGCAAGCGCCTCGCCGACCTGCCGGGAACCCGTGTCAGCTTCCTGAGCAACGAACCGGGCGAACAGCTGATGCTGGTGCTCGCCGGCGACGACCCGGTGGCGCTGGATGCCGCAGCGCTCGCGGTCGAGCGCGAATTGCGCGGCATCCGCGGGCTCGGCAGCGTGTCTTCCTCCGCGTCCCTGTTGCGCCCGGAATTGCAGATCGTCCCGGATTCCGCACGCGCCGCCGACCTCGGCGTCTCGACCGCGGCGATCGCCGAGGCCGCGCGCGTGGCGACGTCGGGCGACTACACCCAGCGCATGGCCAAGCTCAACCTGCCCGACCGCCAGGTGCCGATCCGCGTGGGTTTCGCGCGCGACGCCTTGCGCGATCCGGCGACGCTCGGGCAATTGCGCGTGCCCGGCAAGGCCGGCGCGGTGCCGCTGGACGCGGTCGCCGACATCCGCGACGGCAGCGGCCCGTCGGTCATCAGCCGCTACAAGCGCCAGCGCAACGTCACCCTCACCGCCGAACTCAATGGCCGCCCGCTCGGCGACGTGATGAAGGAGGTGCAGAAGCTGCCGTCGGTGCAGCACCTGCCGGGCGGCGTGTCGTTCATCAACACCGGCGATGCGGAAATCTTCGTCGAACTGTTCACCGGCTTCCTCATGGCGATGGTCGCCGGCATCGCCTGCATCTACATGGTGCTGCTGTTGCTGTTCAAGCATCCGATGCAGCCGCTGACCATCCTCAGCGCCATCCCGCTGTGCGCGGCCGGCGCGTTCGGCGCGCTGCTGATCACCCGCAACATGCTGTCGCTGCCGGCGCTGATCGGCCTGCTGATGCTGATCGGGATCGCAACCAAGAACTCGATACTGCTGGTCGACTACGCGGTGATGGCCGAGGACGAACACGGCCTGAGCCAGCACGACGCGCTGGTCGACGCCTGCCGCAAGCGCGCGCGCCCGGTGGTGATGACCACGATCGCGATGGGCGCGGGCATGCTGCCGCTGGCGCTGGGCTTCTCGGGCGATTCCAGCTTCCGCGCGCCGATGGCCTGGGCGGTGATCGGCGGCCTGATCACCTCGACCGCGCTCAGCCTGATCGTGATTCCCGCGGCCTACACCGTGCTGCACGATGTCGGCGACTGGGTCGCGCGTCGGCTCGGGCGCGGCAAGGCAACGCCGGCGGTCGTGCATTGAGTCGTCGCGACCGCGGTTCCCTCCGAACGGAAACGCCCGGCAGCGCCGGGCGTTTCTTCCAGCGGAACCGCGATCTCAGCTGACCGTGCCGCCCTTCTTGCCGAACAGCTTGCGCCACAGCCCGGCGAGCGCGGCCAGCCCGAGCACGATGAATTTCTTGGCCGCCAGCAACAGCACACCGAGCTTCGCGAACAGCCCGGCCTTCGCGGCGATGCCGCCGCCGATCAGCGCGGCGATGCCGTATGCCGCGAGTTTGTCGGTCTTGGCGTCGTAGTCGGCGTAGCGCTTGCCGGGATCGAACTCGACCATCGGCAGCAGGTCCTGCATCCCCGCTTTCACCGCGGCGACGTCGTTCATGCCGGCGACCGCGTTCATGCTCAGGTAGCCGCTGCGGCCGAGCACGCGGATGTCGTAGTTGAGCGAATGCTGGTCGCTGCCCTCGGCCGCGAGTTCGCGGGCCCAGTACAGCTTCTTGCTCGCCGAATCGTAATGCGGCGGCTCCGCCCAGCCGACCAGGTGCAGCGCCGAATAGCCGGCCTTGGTGCGTTCGGCGTTCTCGTCCTCGGTCGCTTCCTGCATCTGCTTGAGCAGGTTCGGATAGTCGGTCTTGGCCGCGTCCTCGTCAGCGACGTGGCCGTCGTCGGATTCGGTCAGCACGACCGCCCACGCGTGCGCGTCGTCCAGCGGCACCGCCGCGGGCACGACCATGCCGAGCACGCTGTCGTCGGGCGGATTGCCCCATAGGTTTTCCAGCACCTTGCGCGCGTCGGGCGTATCCAGGAACCGGAACTGCGGCCCCAGGCCGAGGTGCGCGTCCGCCTGCGCGAGCGCGATGTCGCCCTGGCGGTAGTGCAGCGACGACACCAGTTGCCTGGCCTGCGCATCGCCATCGCCGTCCTGCGCCGGCGCCATGCCCGGCACCAGCAGCGCGACCGCGAGCGCGGCGGCCAGGCCGCGCATCTTCATTCCACGCATCGTTTTCCCCTGTTTCGATGGAACGGCGTCCCCACGCCGCGGCCGCAGTGTTGCCGGCCAAGCTCCGTTTGCGCAAGTACGGCATCGCCCCCCGCGGGCCGCGGTTGTTCGGCGATCGGCTACGAACGCGAGCACCGTTGGAACCCGGCCGACCGTCCACCACGCGCGAAGGAATTGCCCGAAGAGGACGATCGCGGGTCAACGGGCACGAATCCCGTCCCGCAAGCTCAGCTGCGCAGCCCGACCCCGCGCTTGAGCAGCCACAGCGCGAGCGTCGCCAGTCCGGCGACGAAGGCGAGCATGAGCGAGTACGCCACCCACAACGGCACGTCGCTGACCCCGAGCAGGCCGTAGCGGAACGCGTTGACCATGTAGAAGATCGGATTGAGGTGGGTCGCGGCCTCGGCCGGTCCGGGCAGCAGCTTGACCGAATAGAACACGCCGCCGAGGTAGGTGAGCGGGGTGAGGATGAAGGTGGGGACGATCGCGATGTCGTCGAACTTCTTCGCGTAGACCGCGTTGACGAAGCCGGCGAGCGAGAAGATGGTCGCGCCCAGCAGCACCGAGGACACCATCACCAGCGGGTGCGGCACGCGCACCTTCGTGAACAGCATCGCGATGCAGAGCACGATCGCGCCGACCATGATCCCGCGCAGCACCGCCCCGGCGACATAGCCGGCGAGGATCACCCAGTTCGGCATCGGGCTCACCAGCAGTTCCTCGACGTGGCGGCCGAACTTGGCGCCGAAGAACGAGCTGGAGATGTTGCCGTAGCTGTTCTGGATCACGCTCATCATCACCAGCCCGGGGACGATGAAGTCCATGTAGCGGATCCCGTCCATGGTCCCGACGCGGGAACCGATCAGGCCGCCGAAGATCAGGAAGTACAGGGTCATCGTGATCGCCGGCGGCATCAGGGTCTGGCCCCAGATGCGCAGGATGCGCATCACCTCGCGCCGCACGATCGTGCCGAGCGCGACCAGGTTGCGGTTAGCGACGGGCGTCGCGTCCAGTGAGTGCGCGCTCATGCGGCGGCCTCCTGCTTGCCGGTGAGGCGCACGAACAGTTCCTCCAGGCGGTTGGTCTTGGTGCGCATCGAGCGCACCCGGATGCCGGCGGCCTCGAACGCGGCGAACACCCGGTTCAGGTCCATCGCCCGCGGCATGTCGAGGTCGAGCGTGTGGCCGTCGGCCGCGACCAGGGTCGCGCCCTCGATCACGGGCAGTTCGGCCGGAAGCGGGCTCTCGATGTCGAACAGGAAGCCCTCCACGTCGAGCTTGGCCAGCAGCGATTTCATCGGCCCGCGCTCGACGATGCGGCCGTGGTCGATGATCGCGAGGTTGCGGCACAGGCTCTCCGCTTCCTCGAGGTAGTGCGTCGTGAGGATGATGGTGGTGCCGGCGGCGTTGATCTCGCGCAGGGTCTTCCACATGCCGCGGCGGATCTCGATGTCGACGCCGGCGGTGGGTTCGTCGAGGATCAGCAGGCGCGGCCGGGTCATCATCGCGCGCGCGATCATCAGGCGCCGCTTCATGCCGCCGGACAGCGTGCGGCTCATCTTGTCCGCCTTGTCCCAGAGCTGGGCGTCCTTCAGCACTTCCTCCGCGCGCTCCAGCGCTTGCGCCCGCGGCATGCCGTAGAACCCCGCGTAGTTCACGCAGATGTCGAGCGGCTTCTCGAACATGTTGAAGTTGATTTCCTGCGGCACCAGGCCGAGCAGCCGCATCGCCGCGTCGCGGTCGGCGTCGATGTCGGTGCCGAACACCGCCGCCTCGCCCGAGGTCTTGTTGACCAGCGAGCTGACGATGCCGATCAGGGTGGACTTGCCGGCGCCGTTCGGCCCGAGCAGGGCGTAGAAATCGCCGGGCTCGACGTCGAGCGAGACGCCCTTGAGCGCCACCACCCCGTTGTCGTAGGTCTTGCGCAGGTCGCGCACGCGCAATGCGGGCGCGGAGGGATCGCTCATGGGGAACTCCGGCGCGGCGGCGGCCGCGGGCGCTGGAACGAAGCGGTTAGTATAGGTGCCCGCAGGCGGGCGCTCCTGCCACGCTGCGTTGCACCTTCCGGGCGGAACCGCGTGGCGATTGTCCATTTCCCGTTGCAGCTGACCGGCCGCCGCATGCTCGCGCCGAGCGTGGCCCACCTCTCGTTCCGGCGCGGCGACGGCCAGCCGCTGGACTACGTGCCCGGCCAGTTCATCCAGGTGCATTTCGCCTACGCCGACGGCAGCCCGGCGCGGCGCAGCTATTCGCTGGCCACGATCCACGACCATGCATTGGGGGCGGGCGAGGCGGTGGAGATCGCGGTCAGTTACGTCGCCGGCGGCGCCGCGACCGCGCTGTTCGAAGGCCTGCCGATCGGCGGCAGCATCGACGCCAGCGGTCCCTACGGCCGCTTCTGCCTGCTGCCCGCCGACGCGAACCGGCGCTACCTGCTGATCGGCACCGGCACCGGCATCACCCCCTACCGCGCGATGTTGCCGCAGCTCGGTGGGCTGATGCGCGATCGCGGCATCGAGGTCGTGCTGCTGCAGGGCGCGCGCAATCCCGGCGAACTGCTCTACGGCGACGAATTCCGCGCGTTCGCCGATGCGCACCCAGGTTTCCGCTACATCCCCTGCCTGTCGCGCGAATTGCCCGAAGCCGGTTCCCCGCTTGCGCACGAGGACGTGCGCCACGGCTACGTGCAGAACGCGCTGGCCGAGTTCGCCCCGGATGCGGATGCCGACATCGCCTACCTCTGCGGCAATCCGAACATGGTCGATGCCTGCTTCGAGGCGTTGAAGGCCGCGGGCCTGCCGGTGCCGCACATTCGCCGGGAAAAATACGTCAGCAACAAATAGGGTGCTGCCGGCGATTCCCGGGCCATGCCCGCTGCGCATGGCGTTCCCTCGGCCCCCGCATGCGCCGCCTGTCAAGCGTGCTTGACAGGGGCTGCCTCCCCGCCCTATCGTGTCTGTCAAGCTTCCTTGACAACCGGTTCCGCGATGGTCGCCCTTTCCCTGCAGCGTCGTTGCAATTGGCTCGGACTCGCCGCGCTGGCCAGCGGAACGATGGCCCTGGGTGCCCGCTTGTTGTGGCCGGGCTGGCTCAGCGATACCCAGTCCGGTTTCCTCGCCGGCTTCGCCATCGGCGGCGGGGCCGTCTGGCTGGGGATGCGCCTGATGCCGCGCTGGTGGCGCGAACTGGCCGAGGACGATTTCAACAGTTCGGCCGCGCGTGCCTACCGCCGCGAGATGCTGCCGGGCATGGCGCTGTACGTCGTGGCCGTGTTCGTCTCGTCGTACCTGATCCGCCGCGGCATCGATTCGGCCGCGCTGCGCGCCTGCGTCGCGGTGCTGCCGGGGCTGGGGCTGAGTTGGGTGACGGTGGCGATGGTTCGCTACGTGCGCCGGCTGGACGAGTTCGTGCGCAGGATCGAACTGGAAGCGATCGGCATCGCCGCGCTGATCGTCGGCCAGCTCTACCTGGTCTGCGGCCTGCTGCAACTGGCCCGGGTGATCGCGATCCCGGCGGACGTGGCGATGGTCTGGGTGTTTCCCCTGCTGTGCCTGTGCTACGGCGCGACCAAGTTCTTCGTGCGCCGCCACTACCGATGAACAACCGCGTCCGCGAACTGCGCGAACGCCGCGGCTGGTCGCAGGGCGAGCTGGCCGAGCAACTCGAGGTGTCGCGGCAGACCATCAACGCGATCGAGACCGGCAAGTACGACCCATCGCTGCCGCTGGCGTTCCGCATCGCCAGGCTGTTCTCGCAACGGATCGAATCGATTTTCCTGTACGAGGAATGAGCATGTCCACGCTGTTCGCAACCTTTCCCATCCCGAGGAGCTGAGCGGATGAATCGCAATGCATTCCGCATCGTCGCCGTGCTCGCCGCGATCGCGCTGCTCGGCTGGCGCTGGTATCGCGCGCACCACGCCGACGATGCGCACGACATCCGCGCGCCCGCGCAGGCCGCCGCCGCACCGCCGGCGAAGCCGCGCATGTACGGCTCGATCGCCTTCCGTCCGTGCACGCTGGCGCCGCAGTACGGCGCGTTCAGCGTGGAAGCGCAGTGCGGCACGCTGTCGGTGCCGGAAGACCGCGCCAGGCCCGAAGGCCGCAAGCTTTCGCTCGCCATCGCCTGGGTGCCGGCCGGCGACAACGGCGATGTCGCGGCCGATCCGGTGTTCATGCTCGCCGGCGGCCCCGGGCAGTCCGCGCGCGACAGCTATCCGCAGGTCGCGCAGGCCTTCGCCGACGCGCTCAAGCACCGCAACGTGGTGCTGGTCGACCAGCGCGGCACCGGCGGATCCAACCTGCTGTCCTGCGAACGCGACGGTGCGGGCGCGGACGAGGACGAGGACGAATCGCCCGCGGCCGCGACCGCCTTCGCGCAACGCTGCGTCGAGGCGCTTTCGAAGAAGGCCGACCTGCGCTTCTACACCACCACCGACGCGGTCGCCGACCTGGAGGACGTGCGCAAGGCGCTGGGCGTGGCGCAGCTCAACCTGGTCGGCATCAGCTACGGCACGCGCGTCGCGCAGCAGTACGCGATGCGCCACCCGGCTTCGACGCGCAGCATCGTGCTCGACTCGGTGGCGCCCAACTCGCTGGGCCTCGGCAACATCTTCGCCCGCAACCTCGACCAGGCGCTGGCGCTGCAGTTCGCGCAGTGCACCGAGTCGCCGGCTTGCAAGGATCGCGTCGGCGACGCGCGCGCGGAGTTGTCGACCTTGATGGCGACGCTGCGCGCGAAGCCGCCGATGGTGCGCTACCGCGACGGCGGCACCGGCGAGTGGCGCGAGGACGTGCTCACGCCGGAGCGCATCGCCGGCATGGTGCGGATGTACGCCTACATGCCGCTGGCGGCGACCGTGCTGCCGGTGCTGATCCACGACGCCAACCAGGGCCATTACGAGAACCTCGCCGCCCTCAGCCGGATGATGAGCGCGGAAATGAAGGACGCGATGGCGATGGGCATGCAGTTGTCGGTGCTCTGCGCCGAAGACGCCGGGAGCATGGTCGCGCGCCCGGACGACGCCGGCACCCTGCTCGGCAGCGACCTGACCGAAGCGATGGCGGCGATGTGCAAGGTTTGGCCGAAGGGCGCCGTGCCCGCGGATTTCCACCAGCCGCTCGCGACGGACGTGCCGGCGCTGGTGCTGGAAGGCGAGTTCGACCCCGTCACCCCGCCCCGCTATGGCGAGGAAGTCGCCAGGCCGCTGAAGAACGGCCGCCTGCTGGTGCTGCGCGGCCAGGGCCACAACGTGATCGGCGTCGGCTGCATGCCCAAGCTGTTCGCGCAATTCCTGCAGGACGCGAATGCGAAAGCGCTCGACGCGAAGTGCCTGGACAACCTCGCCTACGCGCAACCCTTCACTTCATTCAACGGATGGCAGCCATGATCGTCGCCGAAAACCTGCGCAAGACCTTCCCCGGCAAGGGCAAGGACAAGCAGCGCGTCATCGCCGTCGACGACGTCTCGTTCGAAGCGCGCGACGGCGAGATCACCGGCCTGCTCGGCCCCAACGGCGCCGGCAAGACCACGACCCTGCGCATGCTCTACACCCTGATGCAGCCGGAAACCGGGCGCGTGCTGGTCGATGGCCGCGATGTGGCGAGCGATGCGGTTGCCGCACGGCGTGCGCTGGGCGTGCTGCCGGACGCGCGCGGCGTGTACAAGCGCCTGACCGCGCGCGAAAACATCGCCTACTTCGGCGAACTGCACGGCATGCCGCCGGAGGCGATCGCCGAACGCACCCGGGTGCTGGCCGAAGCGCTGCAGATGCAGGATTTCCTCGACCGGCAGACCGAGGGTTTCTCGCAGGGACAGCGGACCAAGACCGCGATCGCGCGCGCGCTCGTGCACGACCCGCGGAACGTCATCCTCGACGAGCCGACCAACGGCCTGGACGTGATGACCACGCGCGGGCTCCGCGCGTTCCTGAAGCAGCTGCGCGCCGAAGGCCGCTGCGTGATCTTCTCCAGCCACATCATGCAGGAGGTCGCCGCGCTGTGCGATCGCATCGTGGTGGTTGCGCACGGCCGCGTGGTCGCGCAGGGCACGCCCGGGGAACTGCGCGCGCACGCAGGCGAAGACAACCTCGAGGACGCATTCGTGAAACTGATCGGCAGCGAAGAGGGGCTGCACGCATGAAAAACATGCTGACCGTGCTGTTCAAGGAATTGCGCGAACTGTCGCGCGACCGCCGCACCCTGATGCTGGCGCTGCTGTTCTCGCCGCTGCTCGGCCCGATCCTGATGATCGGGATGCAGCAAATGGGCGAAAGCAAGGCGAAGTCGGAGATGGAGAAGCCGCTCGCCGTCGCCATCGTCGGCGCCGAGCGCGCGCCCAACCTGGTCGCCTGGCTCGCGGGACAGGGCATCGCGCGCAAGCAGGTCGCCGACCCCGATGCCGCGATCCGCGCCCAGAACGAGGACGTTTACATCCGCATCGACGACAAGTTCGACAAGAACTGGAGCGACGGGCAACCGGCGCTGGTCGAAGTGGTGAGCGACAGCACGCGCCAGGATGCGTCGATCCCGGTCCAGCGGGTGCAGGCGGCGCTCAAGCTCTACGGCCAGCAGGTCGGGGCGTTGCGCCTGCTCGCGCGCGGCATCAACCCGGGGGTGGCCACGCCGCTGGCGGTGGCGGACAAGGATCTGTCGCTGCCCGAGGCGCGCAAGTCGCTCGCGACGTTCTTCATTCCCTACCTGTTGCTGATCAGCGGCTTCCTCGGCGGCGCCGCGCTGGTGATCGACGCCACCGCCGGCGAGCGCGAACGCCAGTCGCTGGAACCGCTGCTGGCGACGCCGGCACGTCGCGGCGCCATCGTCAGCGGCAAGATCCTCGCGGCCTGCCTCCTCGGCATGGCTTCGCTGTTCCTCAGCCTGCTCGCGTTCAAGGTCGGCGGCCAGCTGTCCGAAGGCATGGGCCGGCAGTTGAGCCTGAGCGCGGTCGCCATCCTGGAATTGCTGCTGATCATTTCCCCGATGGTCGCGCTGGGCAATGCGCTGCTCACCTTCATCGCGTCGGGCGCGAAGTCGGTGAAGGAAGCGCAGAGCTTCCTGTCGGTGCTGATGCTGGTGCCGATGCTGCCGTCGATCCTGCTGCTGATCCACCCGGTGAAGAACCAGCTGTGGATGTTCGCGGTGCCCTTCCTCTCGCAGAACCAGGCGATCGTGAAGGTGGTGCGCGGCGAGGCGATCGCGCCCATCGAGTGGCTGGTGTACCTCGGCGCGGGCTTCGGCATCGCGGCGCTGTTGTGGTACGCGGCGGTGCGCCGCTACCGGCAGGAGAAGCTGGCGATCTCGGCCTGAGGGCATGCGCGCAAAAAAGGAAAAGCCCGGCACTGCCGGGCTTTTCCGTTTCCGCCGCCGGCAATCAGTTGCCGGGGTTGAAGCCGATGGTGCGGCGGCTGGTCACCGGAGAACTCACCGGCTGGAACCTCCAGCGCTTGACCGCGGCCACCGCCTCGCGATCGAACACGCGGGGCGGGTTCGCCCGCACCACGCGGGCCGAGGTCACCGACCCATCGGTGCCGACCGTGAATTCCACCTGGACCTCGCCGGCGGTGCCGTCGCGGTAGGCATCCGGCGGGTAGCGCGGTGCCGGCGTGCTGATCGCGCGCAGTTCGTTGGAGCCCGATGCCGCCGCAGCCTGCGCCGGGGCGCTTTGCTGCTGCGCGGAACGCTGCGCCGCGGCGCGATCGGCGGCCGCCTTGTCCGCCGCCGCCTTGTCGGCCGCGGCCTTGTCCGCCGCCGCCTTGTCGGCCGCGGCCTTGGCGTCGGCCGCCTGCTGGGTGGCCAGCTGCTGCGCGGCGAGCTGCTGCGCCTTCTGCTGGTCGGCAAGCCGCTGCTTCTCGAGGTCGGCCTGCTTCTTCGCGTCTTCCTCGGTCTTGGCCACGGCATCGGCGGAACGCTGCGCCAGGCTGGACTGGGCGTCGGCGATGCTCTGCTTCAGGCGCGGCAATGCAGGCGCCTTGGGATCGGTCTTCTCCATCAGCGCGTACAGGCGCTGCGCTTCGGAGAAATCGTCGCGCGTGATGCTCTGCTCGGTCGCGATCAGCGTGTACGGCATCAGGTCGGTCAGCGCGCTCGACACCGCCGGGTCGCTCGGCGCCTTGTCGCGCAGCGCGAGGTAGTACTCCATCGCGTTGTTGCCCGCCGGCGCGTACAGGCGCTGCTCGCGCAGCGCGGCGCTGGCGGCCTCGCGCAGCTGATCGGCGCTCATCGCCGCGACCTCGGCGGACACCGCCACCGGTGGCGGGGCGACCGCTGCGGCCTGCTGCTGCGCCGCGGGACCTGCCTGTTCGGCCGTCGTGTCCTTCTTGCACGCGGCGATTGCGCACACCAGCATCACCCCCGCGACGAGCCGCATGTCCGGCCGCCGCGAAACCTTGTTCGACTTCGACATCTTCACCACTCCCCCGTTGCGCCGCACCGACGCCTCCACGCACTAGAACGCGACAGTACGCGGGATTTGTCAACCATCAGGCCCCGGAACGGCTGGTTTTGGCTCATTTGCCGATGCAGAAGGTCGCGAAAATGTGACCAAGTAGCGCATCCGGGAGCACCCGCCCGGTGATCTCGCCGAGCGCGTCGTGGCCGCGGCGCAGGCTGTCCGCGGCGAGCTCGGGCCGCGCCCCGGCCAGGCCCGCGGCCGCTTCCCCGAGCAGGTCCCGCGCCCGGCGCAGCGCATCGACATGGCGGGCGCGCGCGCTGAACGCGCCCTCCCCGCCGCCGCCGGCCAGGGACCGCAAGCGCGCGTGCAGTACCTCCAGTCCCGCGCCCGTGCGTGCGGAGACGGCGATGGCGCCTTCGGCCGGCGGCGAACCGGCCGGCAACAGGTCGCGCTTGTTGTGCAGCCATATGATTTCGGGAACACCGGACAGATCGCCTTGCACCGCGGCGCGCCCGGCATCCGGGTCGCGCGCGTCGAGCACGACCAGGGCCGCGTCGGCGCGCGCGAGTTCGCCGCGCGCGCGGCGCATTCCCTCGCGTTCGATCGCATCGCCTTCCTCGCGCAGGCCGGCGGTATCGACCAGGGTGAGTTCGACGCCATCCACGCGGATGGTTTCCTGCAGGAGGTCGCGGGTGGTGCCCGGGAGGTCGGTGACGATCGCGCGATCGCTGCCGGCGAGCGCGTTCAGCAGCGAGCTCTTGCCCGCGTTCGGCGGCCCGACGATCACCGCATGCAGGCCATCGCGCAGCCGCCGGCCCCGCTCCGCCGCCGCGAGCAGCGCGTCCAGCTGGCTGCGCGCGGATTCGAGGCGTTGCCGCAATGCCGCCTCGCCATCGGCATCGAGTTCCTCGTCGGAGAAATCGATCGAGGCTTCGAGCTGCACGCGCAGCGCGAGCAGGGTTCGCGCGAGCGCATCGACCCGTTGCGAGAACTCGCCTTCGAGCGAACGACGCGCCGCACGTGCCGCGCGCAAGTCGCCGGCGGCGATCAGGTCGGCGACGGCTTCGGCTTGCACAAGGTCGAGGCGGCCGTTTTCCCAGGCGCGCTCGCTGAATTCGCCGGCGCGCGCGCGCCGCGCGCCTTCCGCGCAGCAGGCCTCGAGCAATGCTTCGAGCAGGACCGGGCTGCCATGGGCCTGCAGTTCCACCACGTCCTCGCCGGTAAAGCTGGCCGGTGCGCGGAACCAGAGCGCGAGGCCGTCGTCGAGGACCGCGCCGTCGCGATCGCGGAAGCGCACGTGGTGTGCGTGCCGCGGGCGCAGCGCGCGTCCGCAGATCCGCTCCGCGATCTCCCTTGCCCCAGGGCCGGACAGGCGCACGATGCCGATGCCGCCGCGGCCGGTGGCGCTGGCGATCGCTGCGATGGTGTCGCGGTCGTGCATGGCGCGATGATGCAGGATGCGCCGGCGCAGGGCGAAGCGGCCTAGGCCTTCTTCGCCTGCGGTTCGCCGTACTTGCGCAGCATGTACCACTGCTGCAGCAGGCTGAGGCTGCCATTCGCGACCTGGTACAGCACCAGGCCCGCCGGCAGGAACATCAGCACCACGCCGAAGATCAGCGGCATGAACTTCATCATCTTCTGCTGGGTCGGGTCCATGCCCGGCGCGGCCGGCATCAGGTGCTGGGTCGCGAACATGATCGCGGCATTGAGGACGGGCAGGATGAAGTACGGATCGCGCGCGGTGAGGTCGTGGATCCAGCCGATCCACGGCGCCTGCCGCAATTCCACCGACTCGGACAACACCCAGTACAGGGTCATGAAGATCAGGATCTGCGGGATGATCGGCAGGCAGCCGCCCATCGGATTGATCTTTTCCTTCTTGTACAGCTCCAGCATCGCCTGCTGGTATTTCTGCTTGTCGTCGCCGTAGCGTTCCTTCAGCTGCTGCAGACGCGGCTGGAAGCGGCGCATCTGCGCGGCGGACTTGTATTGCGTGTTCGACAGCGGGAACAGCGCGAGCTTGAGCAGCACGACAAGCCCGATGATCGCCCACCCCCAGTTGCCGAACAGCGCATGCAGGTGCGAGAGGATCCAGAACAGGCCCTGGCCCAAAAGCGCGAACAGCGAGAAGCGGCTGTAGTCGACGGCACGGTCGAGGCCGGGCACGTTCTGCGCCTTCAGTTGCGAAACCAGTTTCGGCCCGATCCACAGGCGTGCATCCGTCGAGCCGGCCTGGCCCGGGGCGAGGGTGAACTGCGGTCCGCTCGCGCTGATGCTGTCCTGCGCTCCGTCCTGCGCCAGCGCGTACAGCGCGGGCTGGTCGTGCTGCGGGATCCAAGCGACGAGGAAATGATGCTGCAGCATCGCCAACCAGCCGCCGGTGATGCTCTTCCCGTAATTGCCGTCGCTCAGGTACTTCTTGTCGAAACGGCGGCGCTCGTAGCCGCCTTCCTGGCTGAACCACACCGCGCCGTGGAAGCTGTACGACTCCGGGTTGACCATGCTGCTCTTGAGCACCGGCGGCACCCGCACCAGCTGGCGCGACACATAGCCCTGCCACGGCGCGGCGCCTTCATTGCGCACGGTGTCGCGTACCGCGATCGCGTAGCTCCCGCGGCTCAGCACGTATTCGCGGCGGACCACGATGCCTTCGGGCGTGCGCGCCTCGAACGGAACGACGAGCTGCTGCTGCCCGGGGGCAAGCGCGACGCTGCGGGCGGGATCGACCGGCGCAAGCGCCAACGGCCTTGCGGTCGCGTCGGTCCCCGACATCCACGCGCTGTTCGCGGCGTAGAAATGCGCAGGCGTGTCGTCGAGCAGGCGCACCGGCGCGCTCTTGGTGGTCTCGTCGAGCGGGTAATGCAGCAGGTCGGCGACCTGCACGCCTTCGCCGTTCAACTCGAGGCGCAGCACGTCGGTGCGGACTTCGACCGTCGGGGTCGCAAGCGGCGTCGCCGCATGCGCCGCCTGCAATGGCGTGCCGCCGGGGGCCGGGGGAATCGCGGCACTCGGCGCGGGAACCATCCCCGCTGGTTGCGCGGCGGCCGCGCCCGGCGCCGCGGTCTTCGCGGCGTGGTCCGTGTTCCACTGCATCCAAAGCAGGATGGCCACCATGGCCCAGGCGAGGAACAGGAAACTGCGGGTCTGGTTCATCGGGCAGGCGTTCTCGGCCAGATCACGGATCCGGCATGGATGGGGTCGGGGAAGCGGGCGAGCAAGCCGGGCGCATTGTGCCGGCGGGGGCCTCTTGCGGCAACGCGCCCGCGCGCCGCAGCGTGTCGAGGAACGCGCTGCGCAATGCGGCGTTGTCGAGCCTGGCCGCGGCCGGGCGCACGACCACGACGTAATCGGCCGGGGACAGTCGCGGGCGGCAGGCGCGGAATGCTTCGCGCAACACGCGCTTGATGCGGTTGCGGCCGACGGCATGCGGATCGACCTTGCGCGAGACCGCGATGCCGAACTTCGCCGCGGGTGCGGTTGCGAGATGCAGGGCGAGCGCGGGAGCGGCGACGCGGCGGCCGGTTTCGAAGACGCGCGCGAATTCGGCCTGGCGTAGCAGCCGGGCGGTCTTGGGGAAAGACGTGGTTTCCGGGGGTGTGGCCATGTCGTTCATGGCCAAGGCGACGGCCCGCGCGGGGCCGCTGCCGTCAGGCGGTGAGGCGCTTGCGGCCCTTGGCGCGGCGGCGCGAGAGGATCTTGCGGCCGTCGGCGGTCTTCATGCGCGCACGAAAACCGTGGTCGCGCTTGCGCTTGAGGTTGCTGGGCTGATAGGTGCGCTTGGTGGCCATGGCGGCTGCGGAAAGCGATGGAAAAGAGGCGGGATGATACGCACCGACCCGGCTCGGGTCAACGACGGCCCGCGCACGCGTCCGGGGAGCCGAACGCCGCCACGCTGCCGTTGGCGCACCCCGAGGGTGATGGTAGGCTGCCCGTTCCCTACTTATCCACAGCGCGCGGCTCGCCTGCGCCGCTGTCCTGTCGACGAGATTCACGGATGGATGCCTGGCCCCGCTGCCTGGAACGCCTGCAAGCCGAGTTCCCGGCCGAGGACGTGCATACCTGGCTCAAGCCGCTGCAAGCGGACCAGCGCGAGGACGGTCTGGTGCTGTATGCGCCGAACGCCTTCGTGATGGAGGAAGTCCGCGGGCGTTACCTCGAGCGGATCCGCGAGCTGCTCGCCCACTACGCCGGGACCGCGGCGGTCAGCCTCGAGATCGGCGCCAGCCGCCGGCCGGTGGCCGCGTCGGCGCCCCTCGCCCCCCTCGCCGTCGCGGAGCCGTTCCACGGCAACCTGGATCCGCATTTCACCTTCGACACCTTCGTCGAAGGACGCAGCAACCAGTTCGGGCGCGCCGCGGCTTGGCAGGCGGCGCAGAAGCCCGGGGATCGCGTGCACAACCCGTTGTTGCTCTACGGCGGAACCGGCCTGGGCAAGACTCACCTGATGTTCGCCGCGGGCAACGAAATGCGCCGTCAGAACCCGGCGATGCGCGTGATGTACCTGCGCAGCGAGCAGTTCATGAATGCGTTCACGAAGGCGCTGTACGACAAGTCCAGCGGTGGCATGGAGGCGTTCAAGCGGCAGTTCCAGGGCATCGATGCCCTGTTGATCGACGATATCCAGTTCTTCGCCGGCAAGGACCGGACGCAGGAGGAGTTCTTCCACACCTTCAACGCGCTGTTCGATGGCCGCCAGCAGATCATCCTCACCTGCGATCGCTACCCGCGGGAGGTGGAAGGCCTCGAGCCGCGGTTGAAGTCGCGCCTGGGATCGGGCCTGGCGGTGGCGATCGATCCGCCGGATTTCGAGACGCGTGCCCAGATCGTCATCTCCAAGGCCGCCGAGCGCGGCGCGGCGGTTCCAGAGGACGTCGCGTTCCTGATCGCGAAGAAAATGCGCTCGAACGTGCGCGAGCTCGAGGGCGCCATCAACAAGCTCACCGCGGATGCGCGCTTCACCGGCCGCGCCATTTCCCTCGAATTCGCCCAGGAAACGCTGCGCGACCTGCTGCGCGCGCAGCAGCAGGCGATCGGCATCCCCAACATCCAGAAGGTCGTGGCCGATTATTACGGCCTGCAGATCAAGGACCTGCTGTCCAAGCGCCGCACGCGTTCGCTGGCGCGCCCGCGGCAGGTGGCGATGGCCTTGGCCAAGGAACTGACCGAACACAGCCTGCCCGAAATCGGCGACGCGTTCGCCGGCCGCGACCACACCACCGTGCTGCACGCCTGTCGCCAGATCCGGGGCTTGATCCAGACCGATGGCAAGCTCCGCGAGGACTGGGATAAGCTCATCCGCAAGCTCAGTGAATAAGTCGGTGGACAACCGATGGATTTCGCGCGTGCTGTTTCGTGCTCGGCCAGGGGAACCGGAACGATCCACAGCTTGTCCCGGGCTCCCGGGCAGGTTTACAGGGGTGCTGGCTGTTCGATAAAGTCTTTATTATCAACCAGTTATCCTAGTTTTCAAGCGTTATTGGGCGTCCCTAGCACCACCGCTTTCGATCTTTATTCTTCCTCCAAGAACAATTGCCCGGTGATCACGAGATGCGTTTCAGCCTGCAACGCGAAGCCTTCCTGAAACCCCTGGCCCAGGTGGTCAACGTGGTCGAGCGCCGGCAAACCCTGCCGGTCCTTGCCAACCTGCTCGTGCAGGTCAAGGACGGGCAACTTTCGCTGACCGGCAGCGATCTCGAGGTCGAGATGGTGGCCCGGGTCTCGGTGGACGACGCGAAGGACGGGGAAGTGACCATCCCGGCGCGGAAGCTGTTCGATTACGTGCGCGCCCTGCCCGACGGCAGCAAGATCACGGTGTCGCAATCGGGCGACAAGATCCAGGTGCAGGCCGGACGCAGCCGATGCAACCTGACCAGCCTGCCCGCCAACGATTTCCCGTCGGTGGACGAGGTGGAAGCGACCGAACGGGTCACCGTTCCCGAAGCCGCGCTGAAGGAACTGATCGAGCGCACGGCGTTCGCGATGGCGCAACAGGACGTTCGCTATTACCTCAACGGGCTGCTGTTCGACTTGCGCGAATCCACCCTTCGCTGCGTCGCGACCGATGGACACCGCCTGGCCTTGTGCGAAGCGCCGCTCGGTTCGGGCGTCGGCACCAAGCGCCAGATCATCGTGCCGCGCAAGGGCGTGCAGGAACTTCAGCGCCTGCTCGAAGGGGGTGATCGCGACGTCGAGCTTGAACTGGGACGTGGCCACATCCGGGTCAAGCGCGACGATGTCACCTTCACCAGCAAACTCATCGACGGGCGATTCCCGGATTACGAGGCGGTGATTCCGATCGGCGCCGATCGTGAGATCCGGGTCGATCGCGAAGCCCTTCGCGCAGCCCTGCAGCGCGCCGCGATCCTTTCTAACGAGAAGTACCGCGGCGTGCGCGTGGAAGCCTCCCCCAACCTGCTCCGCATCAGCGCCCACAACCCCGAGCAGGAAGAAGCGCAGGAAGAGGTGGAGGCCGATACCCGGGTGGAAGGGCTCGCGATCGGCTTCAACGTCAACTACCTGCTCGAAGCGCTGACCGCCCTGCGCGACGAGCACGTGGTCCTGCAGCTCCGGGACGCCAATTCGTCCGCCCTGGTGCGCGAAGCTGCCAGCGAGCGCTGTCGCCATGTGGTGATGCCGCTGCGCCTCTGAGCCGGGCTCTCCCTGCGTCCATGATGTTCCACGTGGAACGCGAGCGCATCTCGCCCTGTCCATGCACCTGACCAGCCTGCATGTGCGCGACGTGCGCTGCATCACCGAGGCCGAGATCGAACCCCATCCACGCCTGAACGTCCTCTCGGGCTTCAATGGGGCGGGTAAAAGCAGCCTGCTTGAAGCCATTCACCTGATGGCCTACGGACGCAGCTTCCGGGGCCGCGTCCGCGACGGACTCATCCGGACGGGGATGCCGTCGCTGGAGGTGTTCATCGAATGGGCGGAACAGGCGGGCGCGCTGCGTCGCGCCGGGCTGCGACACACTGGGTCTCAGTGGGCTGCGCGACTGGATGGTAAAGCGGTCGACATGCTGGGCGAGCTGAGTACCGCATTTGCGGTGCTGAGTTTCGAGCCTGGAAGTCACGCGCTGATCGATGGGGCCAGCGAGATCCGTCGTCGTTATCTGGACTGGGGACTGTTCCACGTGGAACAGGGTTTCCTTGGCCACTGGCGGCGTTATGGCCGGGGCTTGAAGCAGCGTAACGCGTTGCTCAAGCAGCGCGCCGCCAACCAGCTGCTGGCCTGGGAAACGGAAATGGCGGAGGCAGGTGAACGCCTGACCGACGCACGTCGGCGGTACGTCGGCGAGCTCGAGCCGGCTCTCGCGGCCGTGGCGTCCGAACTCTCGCCAAGCCTGGGTCCGCTCGCGCTGGACTTCGCCAGCGGATGGAGGGACCAGGACCTTACCCTGGCCGATGCCCTGTTGCTCGCGCGGGATCGCGATCTCGCCGTCGGGTTCACCACGGTGGGCCCGCATCGCGCCAACTGGCGACTGCGGTCGCCGCTGTGGCCAGCGGGTGAAGCTCCCTCGCGCGGGCAGGCCAAGGTGAGCGCACTGGCCTGTTTGCTGGCACAAGGCAGCCATTTCCAGCGCGTACGGAGCGAGTCGCCTGTCTTTCTCCTTGACGATTTTGCAGCCGAGCTCGACCGGCGCCACCAACAGCGATTGCTGGGCGTCCTACGGGGCAATGCCTGGCAGGTCTTCATCACCGGGACCGAAGCACCCCAAGGACTTGAAGGGGTGCATTTCAGCGGGTTCCACGTGGAGCATGGACGCGTCGTCAAAGCCTGACGAATGGTATAATTGGCGCCCCAATTCCAATAAATAATGTGTCGCCCGGTCTGACGCCGGTGCGCCGCTCTGCCTATGTCCCAACAGCCACCGCTCGACACGCCGGATTCCGGCAACCAGAACTACGACTCCTCGAAAATTACCGTCCTGCGCGGGCTCGAAGCCGTTCGCAAGCGGCCGGGCATGTACATCGGTGACGTGCACGACGGGACCGGGTTGCACCACATGGTGTTCGAAGTCGTCGACAACTCCGTCGACGAGGCGCTGGCGGGCCACGCGGACGACATCGTCGTCACCATCCACGAGGACGGTTCGGTGTCGGTGTCGGACAATGGTCGCGGCATCCCGGTCGACATCCACAAGGAAGAGGGCGTGTCCGCGGCCGAGGTCATCCTCACGGTGCTGCATGCGGGCGGCAAGTTCGACGACAACAGCTACAAGGTTTCCGGCGGCCTGCATGGCGTCGGCGTGAGCGTGGTGAATGCGCTGTCGTCGAAGCTGATCCTGGACATCTGGCGCGACGGTGGCCATTACGAACAGGAATACGCGCTGGGCGAGCCGGTGTATCCGCTCAAGCGCGTTTCCGATTCCGGCAAGCGCGGCACGTTGCTGCGGTTCTGGCCGGCGGCGGAGATCTTCACCGACACGGAATTCCACTACGACATCCTCGCGCGCCGCCTGCGTGAACTGTCTTTCCTCAATTCCGGCGTCAAGATCACCCTGGTCGACGAACGCGGGGAAGGGCGCCGCGACCTGTTCCAGTACGAGGGCGGCATCCGCTCCTTCGTCGAACACCTAGCGCAACTCAAGACCCCGCTGCACCCGAACGTGATTTCGGTCAGCGGCGAGCAGAACGGGATCACGGTCGACGTCGCCCTGCAGTGGACCGACAGCTACCAGGAAACGATGTTCTGCTTCACCAACAACATCCCGCAGAAGGATGGCGGCACCCACCTGCAGGGGTTCCGCGCAGCGCTGACGCGCACGCTCACCAACTACATCGAGCAGAACGGGATCGCGAAGCAGGCCAAGGTTTCGCTCTCCGGCGACGACATGCGCGAAGGCATGATCGCGGTGCTGTCGGTGAAGGTGCCCGACCCGAGTTTCTCGTCGCAGACCAAGGAGAAACTGGTCAGTTCCGACGTACGCCCGGTGGTGGAATCCACGTTTGGGGCCAAGCTCGAGGAATTCCTGCAGGAACACCCGCAGGAAGCGCGGGCCATCGCCGGCAAGATCGTCGACGCGGCGCGCGCGCGCGAGGCCGCGCGCAAGGCGCGCGACCTCACCCGCCGCAAGGGTGCGCTGGACATCGCCGGCCTGCCGGGCAAGCTCGCCGACTGCCAGGAGAAGGATCCGGCGCTCAGCGAACTGTTCATCGTCGAGGGAGATTCGGCCGGCGGTTCTGCGAAGCAGGGGCGCAACCGCAAGACCCAGGCGATCCTGCCGCTCAAGGGCAAGATCCTCAACGTCGAGCGCGCGCGCTTCGACCGCATGCTCGCGTCCGCCGAGGTCGGCACGTTGATCACCGCGCTCGGCACCGGCATCGGCAAGGACGAATACAACCCGGACAAGCTGCGCTACCACCGCATCATCCTGATGACGGACGCGGACGTGGACGGCTCGCACATCCGCACGCTGCTGCTGACGTTCTTCTACCGGCAGATGCCGGAACTGATCGAGCGCGGCCACGTCTACATCGGCCTGCCACCGCTGTACAAGATCAAGCAGGGCAAGAACGAGTTCTACCTCAAGGACGACGCGGCGCTCGACGCCTACCTCGCGAACAACGCGGTGGATGGCGCGCAACTGATTCCCGCGCAGGGCGAACCTGCGATCGAGGGCCCGGCGCTGGAATCCCTGCTGCTGGCCTTCGCCGGCGCGCGCGAGGCGATCGCGCGCAATGCGCACCGCTTCGACCCGATCGTGCTCGAGTCGCTGATCGACTTCACCCCGCTGGATGCCGCCTCGCTGGCCGAGCACACGGACGAGGCGCATGAACTCGAGGCGCTGGCGGCGAAGCTCAACCGGACCGGTCTCGGCAAGCCGCGCTACACGCTCAAGCTGCAGCCTGCCACCGCCACCCATCCCGCGGCGCTGCTGATCACCCGCCTCCACATGGGCGACGAACTCACCCAGGCGTTGCCATTGTCGATCTTCGAGCATGGCGAGCTGAAACCCTTGCGCGAGGCTGCGGCGGTGCTGCATGGGCTGGTCCGCGAAGGCGCGCAGATCGTGCGCGGCAACCGTGCGCAGCCCGTCGCGAGTTTCGCCGAAGCGCAGGCGTGGCTGCTCGAGGAGGCGAAGAAGGGTCGCCAGATCCAGCGCTTCAAGGGGCTGGGCGAAATGAACCCGGAACAGCTCTGGGACACCACGGTGAACCCCGACACCCGCCGCCTGCTGCAGGTGAAGATCGAGGACGTGGTCGCCGCGGACGCGATTTTCTCCACCCTCATGGGCGACGTGGTGGAACCGCGCCGCGAGTTCATCGAGGACAACGCGCTGAAGGTCGCCAACCTCGACGTGTGATCCCGGTTTGACGCGCCCTTCAAGCGAGGGCGCCTACAAGACGGGTTTGCACGGGAGGAACACCATGCGCGCGATGAAAGGACTGCTGTTGTCGATGGCGATCGCCGCGGCGGTGGCCGGCTGCGCGACCACCACGTCGCCGACCGGGCGCACGCAATACGTCGGCGCGGTCTCCCAGGAACAGCTCAACCAGTTGGGCGCGCAGGCCTTCGCCGAGGTCAAGGCGCAGAAGGCGCAGACCAGCGATGCGCGCCAGCGCGCCTACGTGGGCTGCGTGGTGAATGCCGTCGTCGCCCAGTTGCCGGCGCAGTGGCGCAGCACTGGATGGGAATATGCGGTGTTCGTCGACAAGGAGCCCAACGCCTTCGCGCTGCCGGGTGGGAAGGTCGGGGTGTACACCGGGATTTTCACTGTCGCGAAGAACCAGGACCAGCTGGCGGCGGTGATCGCGCACGAGATCGGCCATGTCGTTTCCCGACACCACGAGGAGCGCATCACCCGCCAGATGCAGACGCAGACCGGGCTGGGCCTCATCAGTGCACTGCTGGGGGCGCGCTATGGCGAGGGCGTTGCCCAGACCACCAATCAACTCGGTGGCGTTGCCGCGCAGGGCCTGTTCGTGCTGCCGAACTCGCGCACCCAGGAAAGCGAAGCCGATGTCGTGGGGCAGCGCCTGATGGCGCAGGCGGGGTTCGATCCGCGCGCCGCCGTCGGCCTGTGGCAGAACATGGTCGCGGCAAGCGGCAGCAGGCCACCGGAGTGGCTGTCCACGCATCCCGATCCGCAAAGCCGGTTGAAGGAAATGGACAATCGGGCCGCGGGGCTGATGCCCGTGTACCAGCAGGCGCGGGCGGCCGGTCGCGCGCCGCGCTGCGGATGAGCCGCACAGCTCCCGTTGGGGCCGCGCAATGGCGTTTCTGCTAGCGTAAGCGCCCCCCGGGAGCCCCAGGCGCGAACCGGCGAACAAGAAGGATCCGTTCATGCAGAAGAACACCATCACCCTCGCGATCCTGGCGGCACTCCTGCTGGCCGGGAAGCCCATGTCGGCGCATGCGCAGCGCATGGACGACGAGGCCGACGACAAGACGCAAGAGAGCATGTCGCGCGCGGCGTCGATGCTGCATCGCGGGCACCAGAAGGCGCAGCAGGAACAGCAGGCGCAGGCGGAAGCGCCGCGCTATCCGAACGCCACCCGGCAGGAGCCGGGCCTGAAGGCATCGCCGGCGCTGCAGCCGGAATTGCAGAAGATCTTCAAGGCCTACGGCGACAAGGACATCGCGACCGCCACGAGCCTCGCCGACGCGGTCATCGCGAATCCCGCCGGCAATGCCTACGACCATGCGATCGCGGCGCGACTGGCAGGCGTGGCCCTGTTGAACACGGACAACGCGCGCGCGCGGGATTACCTGCAGAAGTCGCTCGATTTCAACGGCCTGAGCAACAACGAGCATTACGAGTCGATGCACCTGGTGGCGCAGATCGACATGGGCGACCAGAAGTACGACCAGGCGTTGGCCGACTTCGACAAGTTCATGTCGGAAACCAAGACCCAGGATCCGGAAGACCTGGCATCCAAGGGGAATGCGCTGTATCGCCTGGGCCGGTACCCCGAATCCATCGACGTCCTCAAGCAGGCGGTGGCGGCGGATCCCGGGAAACAGCACGCGGATTGGCTGCAACTTCTCATGGCCAGTTATTCGAAGGCGAACCAGCCGCAGGAAGCCGCCAAGATCGCGGCCACCCTCTCCGGCAGCGCCGCCGGCGGGGACGACAAGCAGACCCAGCTCAATCTTGCGGCGAGCTATATGCAGGCCGGCCAGAACGACCAGGCGACCACCGTGCTGGAGAAGCTGCGGGCCGCAGGACAGCTCACCGATGCCGCCGATTACCAGAACCTGTATGCGCTGCACTTCAACGCCAAGCAGGATGCGGCAGGAATCGCCGTGATCGAGGACGGGTTGCAGAAGGGAATCCTGCCGTCGGATGCGAAGACTCTGGAAGCGCTTGCCCAGGGCTACTGGTTCTCCGGGCAGGTGGACAAGGCGGTCGAGACCTATCGCAAGGCGGCCCCCTTGGCAGCCAACGGCGACACCTATCTCAACCTGGCGAGGGCCCTGTACAACGAGGGCCGGACCGCCGAAGCGAAGCAGGCCGCCCAGCAGGCCCTGGACAAGGGCTTGGCCAATCCGGCCGATGCGAAGAAGATCATCGGCGCAGGCAAATGAGTCCGCGGCATTGGTCTCGCTGCCGCGCCTTGGTATAAGCTTGTAGATTCCCGCCGCCGAGAGGCGGCGGGCCAGCCCGCCGGCGCGGCGCTGGTCGCCGCCCGATCCTTTTCGAGTTCCTTCCGCATGACGCAACCTCTGCCGCCGTCGGACAAGCATGAAGACCGTGATGGGGCGGCGGGCCTGAACTGGGCCCGCATCGCCGGCATCTCCTTTGTCATCGCGGTCCATGCCGCGGCACTCTTGCTGTTGCTGGCCCCGGTGACTCCGCCTGGCGCGGAGAAGCAGGACGAGGACACCACCCGCGTGGTGTTCATCGAGCCGCCGCCGCCGCCGCCGCCGCCGCCGCCGCCGCCGCCGGACCAGCCACCGAAGCAGATCAAACTGACGCCGACGCCGCCGACGCCTCAGCCGCCGACGCCGCCGCCGCCGGAACCGCCGGTGGTGTTCGACGAACCCTCGCCGATGGATACCCAGGCGCCGCCGCCCGCGCCGCCCGCTCCCAAGGCGCCGCCGGCACCGTCCTACAACGCCAACGACCTGCGCGCGTCGATCTGCTCGAAGCCCAGCATGGGCGCGATGGTGCGCGCGATGACCCAGGCCGGCATCGAGTCCGCGGAAATGTCGTTGCGCCTGAGTTTCTCGCCCGATGGCACGGTCACCAGCGTCAGCGTCGCCAAGAGCAGCCGCAACCGCGACCTCGATCGCGCGGCGCAGTCCTGGGCCCGGGGCGTCAAGCTTTGCCCGAGCGCGGGCGGGGAAGGCATCCTGCCCGTCATCTTCAGTATGAGCGGTTGATCAGTTGAGCCGTATCGAAAGTCGAAAGTGCGCCAAACCGAGTCGGTCATAACATCCACTACAAAAGGTAAGCGTCATGCTGCAGGAATCCACTCAAGCCGCTGCTGCGACCGGGGGCAATGCCGCCGCCGCATTGACGCAGATGGGCGTCGACCATCTGCTGAGCGAGATGACCTCCAACCC
>Ga0209023_10001480_pt1 | contig 31435 bp, 23 predicted proteins | sample LakOneMetagenome_FD_187468 | JGI IMG/M metagenome (GOLD analysis project Ga0209023, IMG submission 187468) | Freshwater and sediment microbial communities from Lake Erie, Canada (SPAdes) (version 2) | ecosystem: Environmental > Aquatic > Freshwater > Lentic | place: Lake Erie, Canada...
CGCGGCTCGGCCTGAGCGGATCCGTCGACTACTCCAGACGGGCGGGTGAGCGCTCACGCGTGCGAGTGCTGCTGAGGCCTGGCACAGTCACTCAGTACCTTCTCAGGTGTCGCTTACCGAGTCCTCACGTTTCCGGAGTGTCATGAGAGCCATGTCCTACGGCGAACCACCGACCGAGCCCACCCCGTTGACCGGTCCCCCCACCTCCGCTGCGCCCAACGTCGCGGTCGGCGCGTCGAGGTTCCCCGCCGGTCCGCCGACGGCTATGCCGCTCGCTCCGCCGACCGCACCCACCGGCCCGCCGCTCGGCGCGCCCAACGGACCGGTCGGCTACCCGGTCGTCCCTCCGGCGTTCAACGGTCCGCTGCCGGGCCAGTTCAGCGGTGGCGGCTCCAACGGTGGATGGGGTCAGGGCGGGCCGCCGCCCGCACCAGCGCCTCGCTCCGGAGGCGGCGCCGGTCGCAAAGTTGCGATCGGCCTGCTGCTCGTTCTGGCGTTGCTCGCCGGCGTCGCCGGCGGCTTCGGTCTGTCGCAGGCCACCAAGTCCGGTGACAACACCGCAGCGCCACAGGACCGTCAGGTTCCGGAGCTTCCGCAGGTCGATCCGAACGGCGGTGCCAGCAACGGTCAGCAGCTGCCCACCGACCCGACCGGCGGACAGTCCACCGATCCGAGCGGCCGACCGAGCACATCGGGATCGGGTGCCGCCGTCGACTCGGACTCAGTCGCCGCGAAGGTCGTCCCCGGCGTGGTGAACATCAACACGCTCACCGCTCAGGGCCAGGGTGCCGGAACTGGCATCACCCTGACAGCGGATGGCTACATCGTCACGAACAACCATGTGGTGCGCGGCGCGACGCGCATCGTCGTGACCGACGCCGACTCCGGCCAGCGATACGAGGCCAAGGTCGTCGGTACCGCCAAGTCCAAGGACGTGGCCGTCATCAAGCTCGAGGACGCCAAGGGGCTCGACGTCGTCAAGATCGGCGACTCCGACTCGGTCAAGGTGGGCGACGCCGTCGTGGCGCTCGGCAACGCCGGCGGTCAGGGCGGGTCTCCGTCGGTCGTCACCGGCAACGTGACAGCGCTGAACCGCAGCATCACCGCCAGCGACGAGAGCGGCAGCCAGTCCCAGCGACTCAGCAACCTGATTCAGACCAACGCCAACATCGTTCCCGGCGATTCGGGTGGACCCCTCGCCAACGCAGACGGTGAGGTCATCGGCATCAACGCTGCAGCGGCATCGACGAACGAGGTCTCCACCAACGACGAGGGCTACGCCATCCCGATCAACCAGGCGATGGACCTGGTCGATCAGATCAAGGCCGGCAAGGAGAGCGACGTGGTGCGCATCGGCGCCCGGGGCGTCCTCGGCGTGAGCGTCACCAACGCCTCATCCGCCGATGACCCGTTCGGTCAGGGCGGCGCCGGCATCGGCGGCACGACCGGTGGAAGTCAGAGTGCAGTCGGTGGCGCCACGGTCGGTGCCGTCGCCGACGGCTCGGGTGCGGCCAAGGCAGGCGTCACCGCCGGCTCCATGATCACGGCGGTCGACGGCACCAAGATCACCTCGGCCGAGAGCCTGACCACGACGCTCGCCAGGGCCAAGCCCGGCGACACCGTGAAGCTGACCTGGACCGATCCGTCGGGTCAGTCCCACACCGCGTCGGTCACCCTCACCGCAGGGCCGCCCGACTGATCACCAAAGGACGTGGTGGGCAGGGCTTCCCCTCTCCCTTCCCTCTGTCCGCCACCCGATCGACCGTCGACCCCTCTCCTCCCGACGGTCGGTCACCACGACGACGGGGGCCGGCCGCTTCGGTGGATCGGCCCCCGCCGCCGCGTTCGGAGTGACGGCGGATCCTCGACCGCTTCGCTGTCGGCCGACATGAGCGCAGCGAACGGCGGTACCGTCGACGGGGTGCACGTGAGTCAGATCTGGCGCTACCCGGTGAAGTCGATGATCGGCGAGGACGTCGACACCGCGGACCTCGACACCCTCGGCATGGTCGGCGATCGAGCGTGGGCGGTTCGTGACGAGGTGCGTGGCGGGATCCGTGGCGCCAAGAAGATCGGCGGGCTCATGCGGTTCGCCGCCGCGTACGCCGACGGTCCCGGATCCGCGGTCACGATCACGTTGCCCGACGGCGAGCGCACTGTTCGTGCCGGCGACGACGAGGCGAATGCTGCGGTCAGCCAAGCGCTGGAGCACGAGGTCACGCTCTGGCCCCGGATGCCGGCGGCCGACCTCGATCACTACCGTCGCGGGGCTCCTGATTCCGACGACCTGATGGAGGAGCTGCGGGCGATCTTCGGTCGCGAGCTCGACGAACCGCTGCCGGACCTGTCGGTGTTCCCCCCGGAGATCATCGAGTTCGAGTCGCCATTGGGCACGTATTACGACGCGTTTCCTCTGCTCGTCATGTCGACCTCCGCGTTCCGGGCCATGGAGGACGCCCTGCCCGACTCCGTCGTCGATGTGCGGCGGTTTCGGCCGAGCCTGGTGGTCGACACCGGCGATGAGTCCGGGCATCCGGAGCTCGACTGGGTCGGCTCGACGTTGCACGTCGGCGAAGTCGACCTCGAGCTCGTCGTCGGGTGCCCTCGGTGCGTGATGGTGACTCGGGAGATCGACGAGCGAATCCCACAGGACCGCAGCGTGCTCCGCCACATCGTGCGCGACCTCAACCAGAACGTCGGGGTGTACGCCAACGTGATCCGGCCCGGGTCGGTGCGGGTCGGCGACGCCGTGACCCTCAGCAGCTGAGTCGACCGCCGGCGAGTAACGTCTCCGCCCGTGCTGATCCTCGCCATCCTCGGATTCGGAATGCTCGTCGGTTGGGCCGCCCAGTTGGTGCTCGGCATGGGGACTCGTCCCAACGCGCAATCGCTGATCGCCGGCCTCGGTGGCTCGTTCGTCGGCGGCACGCTGGCCAGCCTCACGACGGGCAACGGGTTCAACATCAGCCCGAGCGGCCTGATCGGCTCGTTCGTCGGCGCGATCATCGTGCTGCTCATCTGGCGAGCGGTCGAGTCGCGCAAGTCCTGAGCGCCTGCTGAACGGCCCAGGCGGCGACGACATCGAGCGCCACAGCAAGCCGGACCGGACTGGTCCGCGGCTGCGCGAGATGAACGGCGCACACAGAGCGAACCAGCGGGGGGTGGGGGACAGGGTCCGGTCCCTTCCGCGTTCCGGACCCTGTCATGTCCTCCCACTCGGCGTGCTGAAGCCAACCGAAGTCGGCAGCACGCTCCCTGCTCCACACACAGCTTCTGCCGGATGGATCGATTGCGCAATGGGGACGAGTCCCCACTGCTAGGACAAACGACCCAGCGTGATCGAGTGCGCGCACACCGCGCGATTGGCCGCCGATGGCGCCCCGCCGTGTCGGGGCTGGCGGGCGTGCGATCCGACCATCCCGCAGTCGTGTGGGCCGGGCTCAGGTCTCGGGGCCGGAATGTGGGCCGCCGCTGTCGTCGCCTCGCGGTTCGTTCCCGCCGTCATCTGATCCGGCGGCAGGCGCGTAAGCACCCGGCATCGTCGGTCGGGCTCGCATGGTCGACCGGCCCAGGTTGGACACCGTGAGCGCGACGACCGTCACCAGGAAAACCTGGCCGGCAACGGCCTCGAAGGTGACGAGCGTCTGTCCGAGTCGCGTGGCCGGCGTCAGGTCCCCGTAGCCGACCGTCGTCATCGTGATGAAGCTGAAGTACTCGAAGTCGGAGTACACCGGCATCGACGTCTGGGAGAAGAACGGGGTCGGGGCGCTCGCGAGGCCGACGAAGAGGAACAAGGCGCCGAAGAAGATGCCGATCTGCAGGTATGCCGTCAGGGCCCCGGCGAGCGTGTCGACGGTGATCTTGGGGCGCAACATGAGGCGCACCATCACCAGCAGCGGCGTGACGATCAAGAGGAGTGCGAACACCCCGGCGGCGGTCACCTCGAGCCAGTCGGGTGGTCCGGTGTGGACGACGGGGATGGTGGCCGCGGTCATCGTCACCAGCGCCACGATCCCCACGCTGATCCGCCGGACGGCCCGATGCGCCCCGGCGCGAGCGAGCGCGACGATGGCGCTCACACCGATGAGCCCTACCTCCAGACCACGGCTCCAGTTGTGATCGGCCAACAACGGCGACATCAACATGGCGAGCAGGGTCAGACCCAGGACCGGGGCGATGCTCTTCTGCTCGGTCGGTTGGATGTAGCGCGACAGACGGCGCATCACCTTGCTGCGGTGCTCGTCGACGGGGGGTGATTCGGCGGCACTGGTCACGTGTCGATCTTGACCGCCGCCGCGAGTCCAGCGGTGGACCCGCCACACCCGCTCGACCTCACGGAGGAGTCGATCGACCCGGTGGAGGGATTCAGTTCGTACGAGTCGTCATGGCCTCGGCGTCAGGCGACGACGGCGCGGCGGTCCCGCTCGGCGCGACCGGCACCGAAGTGGGTGCTGAGGTCCGCACAGAACGCGAAGGCGACGATCAGCCAGCCGAAGCCGCTGATGCCCGCGTGGGGATCCCACGCGAGCGCCCACGCCAAGGTGGTCCACGGCAGCAGGAAGAAGCCGATGATCGGGAACAGCCAGTTGCCATCGAACGCCGCAGGGATGCGGTCGGTGAACAACCAGATGAGGAACAGCCCGAACCTTGGCGAGATGGCCGAAGCCAGGACGATCAGACATCCACAACCCATGCGGCGACACTAGCGGCGGTGTCGGCTGTGGGTCGGGAGAACTTGGTGAGCCGCTCGACGCTGCGTCGTGCGGATCAGGCGTTGGTCTGTTCGAAGTCGTCGAAGTGGTCGGTGTCGCCGATGGGGTCCGAGGCGACGGAGTGGGTCACACCGGCGAGCTCGACGAGGTCGCGAGCCGGGCGCGGGCGGCGGACACCCCAGATGATGTGCAGCTTCTCCAACAGGAACAGCACGTACCAGGTCGCGTCGATCTCCCACCACCGCAGACCCTGTCGGCACACGTGCTGGTGGCGGTGGTGGTTGTTGTGCCAGCCCTCACCCATCGTCAGCACCGCCAACGCCGGGTTGTTGCGGCTGGTGTCGGTGGTCTCGAAGCGTCGACTCCCGAACACGTGCGCAAGGGAGTTGATGAGGAAGGTCGAGTGCCAGAGGAGCACCGTCGAGAGGAAGAACCCGATGACCAGCCCCGACCAACCGCCGACGGCCAAGCAGATCGCCATGAGCGCCCACGGGCCGACCCAGTCGTTCTTGGAGATCCACACGATCTCGGGGAACTTCTCGAAGTCCTTCATCGATCCGTCGGGCCGGGCGGAGGTCTCGTCGCAGAGGATCCAGCCGGCGTGGCTCCACCAGAACCCCTTGAGTGGGGTGTGAGGGTCGTCGATGGTGTCGGCATAGCGGTGGTGGACCCGGTGGTGACCGGCCCACCACAGGGGGCCCTTCTGCACGCAGGTGACGCCGCCGACGGCGAGGAAGAACTGGAAGGCCCGACTCGTCCGATAGGTGCGGTGGGCGAAGTAGCGGTGGTAGCCGCCGGTGATGAAGAACATCCGGCCCCAGAACGTGACCAGCAACAAGGTGGTGGCGGTCCAGGTGATGCCGGTGAAGATCGCAGCGAGCGGCACCAGATGGACGAGGAAGAACGGGATCGACGTTCGCATGTTGATCCGGCCGTGGGGGAGGCGTTCGGCGCTCAGGGGTCCGCCTTTCGAGGGGGTTCCGGGGGATCGGCCCGGGCGGATGGTGACTCACGGTAACCCTTGCGACGGTTGAGCGGGCAAACCCTCAGGCGAACGCTCCGGCCGGTGCTCGGCATCCTTTTCGAGATTGTGCATCTTGTCACAATTAGATGACGTGATGTTACGAACTTGTTCCAGTTCCGTCATACTGACTCCCGGTCGTCACGCAACCGTGACGGAGAACTACGTGCCAGTGCGTCGAACCCGACGCACCGGTCGGACCTTTCGGAGGCCCACATGAACCACGAGATGAACACCCAGCCCGATACCACCGTCGCTGTGCGCCGCAGCCGACGTACCGCCGCCGCCCGGCCCGAGGCGCCGAGCAGTCCGTCCGCACCGGCCGCCCCTCGCCGCCGTCGTGGCCTGGGTGTGCTCGCCGGTGCAGTGCTCGGCCTCGTGCTCTTGACCGGCTGCAACCTTCCCGTCGAGCGGTGGGTGCCGGACTTCAACGGCGACGGGCGCATCGACGAAACCGAGGTCGCCCGCCAGAAGGACGCGATCAGCCAGATCGTCGCCGTGATCGATGCAGAGCGCCGGGCGGTGCAGGCGCACCCGTTCCTGTCCTGCGTGCGAGCCCACGAGTCCAAGGGGAACTACGCAGTGCAGAACCCCCGCAGCACCGCCTCTGGTGCGTATCAGTTCCTCGACAGCACCTGGCGCAACGTCTCGGCCAGCGCCGGTCACGGTGGCTACGCCCGTGCGTCGCAGGCCCCGTGGTGGGTGCAGGACGCCGTGGCGCTGTGGCTGGTCAACAGCGGCGGGCGCTCTGCCTGGAACGGCACCGGCTGCTGACACCTCGACCGCCGAAGCCTGACGTCAGGCACGGCGAACAAACAACGACGTATGACGAACGGTGGCCCCCTTTGGGGCCGCCGTTCGCGTTCTGGGTCACTCGCTGCCGACGGGGAGTCGGCGGCGGCCCGGACTGCTCGGGCGTTCCCTCGGAGGTGCCTCGCGGTGCGTTCAGCCGGTGAAGCTCAGCGCGGCCGATCGATTCCCGGCGGCGGCCTGCTCGGATGCTCCGGCCAGCGACGTCACCGTCACGGGAAGCGACACGGTGTCGACCGAGCCATCGGCGGCCGTGCCGGTCAGGCTCAGGGAATGGGAGCCGGCGGGGACCGACGATGGGAGCACGAACGATGCATCGATCGTGCCGGCCGAGGATGCGATCGCGGTGCCCAGCACGACGGGGTCGGAGTGCAGCACGGCGGTCACCGTGGCACCGGGGGTCCATCCGCCGCTGATGACCGAGATGGTGCCGCCACTGGCGACGGTGGTGGTCGGGGTCCCGGCCGGGCCGAAGCCCATGGTCGGGTCCGCCGCGGTTGGGGCGGTCGTGGTTGTACTGGTCGTGGTCGACGGCGGGATCGTGCTGGTGGTGCTCGACGTCGTGGTGGTGCTGGTCGTGGTCGACGGCGGGATCGTGCTGGTGGTGCTCGACGTCGTGGTGGTGCTGGTCGTGGTGGTGGTGGCACACGGGGTCGTGGTGATCACGGCTCGCCCGACGCCGTCCGCGTCGGCGCCGGGACCGACGTCCTCGGTGACCGACGTCGCGGACGTATCCGCTCCGGTGCTGCCCTCCCCGACGCCGCCGCGCCCGCCGCCACCGCTGCCGCCGTCGCCGCCTTGACCGGCGATCCCGGTGGTGTTGCTGCCGCCGCCGCCACCGCTGCCGCCCGTGCCACTGAATCCAGCGGGGCCTCCCGTCCCGCCGGTGCCGCCGGGTGTGGTCCCGCTTCCGATCCCTCCGGATCCCCCGGTGCCACCGGTGGCACCTGAACCGTTGCTCCCGGCGCTGCCTCCAGCGGCCCCGGTCCCCCCGGTCCCACCGCGGCTGCCGTTCGCTGTGCCGTTGCCGCCGGCACCGTTGCCTCCGGACCCGCCACCGGCGCTGATCAACGTCGTCGTGCCCCGACTCACCGAGGTCGCTGGCGCGCCGCCTCCGCCTCCGCCTCCGCCGGGTCCGCCGTTGCCGCCATCGCCGGCTTGGAATCCGCGCAGGGTGCGTCCGCCGCGACCGCCCGCTCCGCCGGCACCGCCCGAGTCGCCGTTGCCGCCACCCGTTCCTCTGGCGCCGCCCGCGCCGCCGATCCCGCTGAAGCTGAGGTTCGCCGCAGTGCCAGCGCTGCCGCTGGTGCCGTTGGTCCCAGCGACGCCGACCCCGACCTCGATGGTCAGGACATCGCCTGCATCGACGGCGAAGGACGCGGTGATGCTCCCGCCGTGGGTGCCGACGAATCCGGCGGCGGACGATCCGTCCGCACCGCCTCGACCGCCGGTGCCTCCGGTCGCCGAGATCGTGACCTCGCAGATTCCCGCTGGGACCGTGAAGTCCGACGGAGCGGGTGAACCCGCTGCCAATGGAGTGTGGGTGGTGACGAAGGCCGGCACCGCGAGCGCGGTGGCGGCGAACGGGATGATCCAACGGGAGCGCGCTGCCACGGAGTCCTCCTCAGGACGGGGGAGATGCATCGACGTATGAACTGACACTCAGTGTGTCAATGGATTCGTAGAATTCCACCCGATCGAGCGCTGGTGCATCGTCGAGCGTTCGACCAGCGTGAGGTGTGCTGGCCGAACGCCGCTCGCCTGGCTGCTAGCCCACCGTGGTGCCGAACAGCTTGCCGACGGCGAACGTGACCGCAAGCGCAGCGGAGCCGCCGATGCCGACTCGAAGTGCGCCGCGCCACAGCGGAGCACCACCGAGCCATGCTGCCAGGCACCCGAGCGCGATCATCCCGATGACCGTCGCTGCGGCGATTGCTGGGACGCGCACGCCGCCCTGACCGGTGACGGCCACCACCAAGGGAACCAACGCGCCGAGTGCGAACGCCACGAACGAGCTGACCGCCGCCTGCATCGGACGGGCTCGTTGCTCGTCGGTGTGGCCGAGCTCGTCGCGCATGTGGGCGTTGACCGGGTCGTGCGCCATGAGTGCGTCGGCGACCTGCGCCGCGAGCTCGGGCGACAAGCCCCTGTCCTGGTAGATCCCGCGCAGCTCCCGGGTCTCGGCGGCAGGGTGCAGCTCGATCTCGGCGGCTTCCATGTCGCGATCGGAGCGCTCGACGTCGCGGTGGGAGCTGACCGACACGTACTCGCCGAGTCCCATCGACGTGGCGCCCGCCACGGTTGCAGCCACTCCGGCGGTCAGCATCGCCGTCGACGTCGCGCCAGCGCCGGCCACGCCGAGCAGCAACGCCCCGGTCGACAGGAGCCCGTCGTTGGCGCCGAGCACCATCGCCCTGAGCCAACCGGCTCGGCGGCTCCGGTGATCCTCGGGTCGGTGCCCCCGCTGGGCTGGGCCGGAGGTGTCCTTCATCGTCGTGGAATCTAGTGGCCTCCATTCGACCCCTCGGTCGCTGCTGCTCGGTCGATCGAGGCGGTCGATGAGGCGTTCGACGAGGCATTCGGTTCGCGCCGGTAGCCTCCCGCTCATGACGGAGGTCCCGACCGTGCCCGCCGGCGCCCCCACCGACCCCTCGCTGGGTCTGAGCGCTGCGGAGGTCGCCGAGCGCGTTGCCGACGGCCGGGTGAACCGGGTACCCGCGGACCCCAGCCGAACCACCGGGCAGATCCTGCGAGCCAACGTGCTCACCCCGGTCAACGCGATCATCGGCACGCTCCTCGTGCTGATCGTGGTTGCGGACGGCATCGGACCCGACATGCTCTTCGGCGGCGTCATCATCGCCAACTCCCTCATCGGGACGATCCAGGAGCTGCGAGCCCGAGCGGCGCTCGACCGTCTGGCGGTGCTCAACACGCCCCACGCCACGGTGATCCGAGACGGCGTCGCCTCCCAGATGGCGGTGGAGGACGTCGTGGCCGACGACCTCCTGGTGTTGAGCTCCGGAGCGCAGGTCGTCGTCGACGGCCAGGTCGTGACCAGCGCCGGGTTGGAGCTCAACGAGTCGTTGCTCACCGGTGAGTCCGACGCCCTGCACAAGGTGCCTGGCGACGACGTCATGTCGGGCAGCTTCGTCGCTGCCGGCTCCGGGACCTTCCGTGCGACGAAGGTCGGGGCGGACTCCTACGCGGCGTCGCTCGCCGGGGCGGCCAAGGAGTACACGCTCGTGCACTCCGAGCTGCGCGGCGGCGTCAACCAGATCCTCAAGTTCCTGATGATGGTGCTGCCGCCCGTGGCGCTGTTCCTGCTGTATCGGCTGTGGCACACGAGCGACGACTGGCGCAGCGCGCTGTCGGGCACGGTTGCCGCTGCGGTCGCCATGGTGCCCGACGGCCTGGTGCTACTCACGAGTCTCGCGTTCATGGCCGGAGTGGTGAAGCTGTCGCGACGCAACGCGCTGCTGAAGGAGCTCGCGTCGGTCGAGTTGCTGGCTCGGGTCGACACGCTGTGCCTGGACAAGACCGGGACGATCACGACCGGTGAGATCGTTGCGGCCGGCATCGAGTTGCTCGACGGCGCCGACGAGGCGGGCGTGGATCGGCTCCTGGCCGCGCTGGGGTCATCGGACCCGGATCCGAACGCGACGTTGATCGCCATCGCCAGGGCGCACTCACACGACCCGGGTTGGACGCTGGTCGACTCGGTGCCGTTCTCGTCGGCACGCAAGTGGTCCGCGGCCTCCTTCGACGGGCACGGCGCGGTGTATCTGGGAGCCCCTGAGTTCCTGATGCCGGCCACGACGCCGCTCGGGTCGGCAGTGGCGGACAAGGTGGCGACCCAGGCCGCCCTCGGTCGTCGCGTCGTGCTGATCGCCACCGCATCCGCACTCACCGGCGACGAGCTCCCCGGCGACCTGATGCCGCAGGCGCTCGTCCTGCTCGAAGACGACATCCGCGACGACGCCAACGACACCCTCGCCTACTTGTCGGGCCAGGGCGTCGACCTGAAGGTGATCTCCGGCGACCATCCGGGCACCGTCGCCGCAGTCGCCGCCCGGGCGGGTGTGCCCGACGCCCAGAACGTGATGGACGCTCGCGACCTGCCGGTCGACGACCCCGACGCGCTCGCGGAGGTGGTGGCCACCCACACGGTCTTCGGTCGGGTGAAGCCCGAGCAGAAGCGGGCGATGGTGCAGGCGTTGCAGTCCCGAGGCCGCGTCGTGGCGATGACCGGCGACGGCGTCAACGACGTGCTCGCGCTCAAGGACGCTGACATGGGCATTGCCATGGGTGCGGGTTCTGCCGCCAGCCGCGCCGTTGCACAGCTGGTGCTCCTCGAGAACCGCTTCTCCGTGCTGCCCGGCGTGCTCGCCGAGGGTCGTCGGGTCATCAACAGCGTCGAACGGGCCGCCAACCTCTTCATCTACGGGACGGTGTACTCGGTGTGCATGGCGCTCGTGATCGCGGTGGTCGGCACCGACTATCCGTTCCTGCCCCGCCATCTCACGCTCGTGCGTGCACTCAGCGTCGGCATCCCCGGCTTCTTCCTCGCGCTTGCCCCGGACCCTCGTCGAGCCCGTACCGGGTTCGTGCACCGCGTGGTCCGCTTCGCGATCCCGGCCGGCGTGATCGCGGCGCTCGCCGCGCTGGCCGTGTACTTCTGGTCGCGTCACGAGCTGAGCGGCACCGCATCGGAGCTCCGTGATGCCCGCTCCGCGACGACGATCGCGCTGCTCGGCGTCGGACTCATCCTGTTGCTGCGACTGACCCGCACGCTGCCGCCGTGGCGGTGGATCCTGGTCGTTGCGATGGCGGCGGGCATCGTCATCGTGCTGGCGGTGCCGGCAGCGTCGACGTTCTTCGACCTCGTCGTGCCGCCAAGGGACCTGTGGGCGGCGATCGCGCTGGTCGTCGTCGTCGCCGGCATGGCCGTGCAGTTCATCCCGGTGACGGCGGACGGCGGGGAGGTCGCCGAGCTGCCCGACGAGTTCCGGCTGTCGGCGCTCCAGTCAGCGGTGAGTCCGGCCGCGAACGTGGTGCCGCACGCGGGTCGGGACAGCCGAAGCTGATCAGCGGTGACGGCGAGGGCACCCGATGACAGGTCACCGATGACGGCTCACGCATGACGGTCTACCGATGACGCCGGATGAGGCGGTGCGGCGGTTGGCCGCCGCCGGGTGCGTCGACCCGGTCGGCGAGGTGCAGGAGATGGCGCGCTGGGCGCCGCAGAGCTTCGGTGGCTGGAGCGTGCCAGCCGACTGGGTGCGACGTCGATCGCTCGGCACGCCGCTCGCATGGGTGAGTGGGCATGCCTCGTTCGGAGGACTCGACGTGCGCGTCGCCCCCGGGGTGTACCCGCCTCGACCCTGGTCGGCCGAGCTCGCGCTGATCGCTGCCTCCCATCTGGCCAGCTCGCGGTCGGGCGGCGGCGGTCGGATGCTCGACCTCTGCACGGGGTGTGGGGCCGTGGCTGCCCTCGTCGTGCAACGACGTCCGACGGCGTTCGTCGTTGGCGTGGACCTCGACCCGGTAGCCGCGGCGTGCGCCCGGTCGAACGGGGTCGTCACCGTCATCGGCGATCTCGACTCGCCGCTCGACCCGGCCGCCCGCTTCGACGTCATCACCGCGGTCGCGCCGTACGTGCCGACCGCCGCGCTGGCGAACGCCGGGGGAGTCGCACCGGACGTGGCCACGTTCGAGCCGGTCGTTGCGCTCGACGGCGGGGTCGATGGACTCGAAGTCCTGCGCCGCGTGGTGAGCGTCGCATCGCTGCGGTTGTTGGCGGGCGGCTGGTTGGTCGTCGAAGTGGGTGGCGAACAGGACCGGGTGCTCGTTCCCGCTCTGGTCGCAGCGGGCTTCGCGGAGGTCACACCCTGGCACGACGCCGACGGCGACCTGCTCGGCATCGCCGCCCGCCGTCAGCGGTGATGGCGTGAGTGGTGGGCGGCATCGGGCGGATGAGGCCGCCTCGGCGGGGTAGGTTGCGAGCGCGGTCGTCGGACGCTCCGAGAGTTGCCCGATGTCCGAACCACCCATCCCCGTTCCCCGAGAGGACGCCCCATGGCCTTCGAACTTCCGCCGCTCCCGTACGCCCAGGACGCGCTGGACCCGCACATCTCCGCCGAGACGCTCGAGTACCACTACGGCAAGCACCATCAGACCTACGTCACCAACCTGAACAAGCTCGTCGAGGGCACCGAGTTCGAGAACGCCTCGCTCGAGGACGTGATCCTCAAGTCCGACGGCGGCCTGTTCAACAACTCCGCCCAGGTCTGGAACCACACCTTCTACTGGAGCTCGATGGCTCCGAACGGCGGCGGTGCCCCGACCGGTGCAGTGGCCGACGCCATCAACGGCGCATTCGGCTCCTACGACGACTTCAAGGCCAAGTTCGCCGAGGCCGCCACCACGCAGTTCGGTTCTGGCTGGGCGTGGCTCGTCGACAACGGCTCGGGCCTGGAGATCATGAAGACCTCCAACGCTGATCTGCCGATGAAGCACGGCGCCAAGGCATTGCTGACGATCGACGTCTGGGAGCACGCCTACTACATCGACTACCGCAACGGTCGTCCGAACTACATCTCCACGTTCCTCGACAGCCTGGTGAACTGGGACTTCGTCGCCCAGAACATGGGCGAGGCCTGACCGACCCCACCCGTTCTGTTGCGCAAAACCGCGGAGAACTCCGCGCTTCTGCGCAACAGAACGGGTGGGTCAGACCGGGGTGAGCTCGACTCGAGCGTCGCTGAACACGGCGCCCCCGACGCTGTGCTCGACGTCGTCGGGCACCAGTGCGTTGGCGCTCAGGCCGCCGGCCAGCTGACGGCGCCACAGCCCCTTGGGGATCACGACCACTCCCGGACGAACCGAGGCGTCCACCTTCGCCCGGAGGACCAGCTCCGCCCGCTCGTTGAACACCCGCACCTCGGCTCCATCGATGATGTCCCGGTCGGACGCGTCGTCGGGGTGCACCGTGACGACCGCCGAGGGTGGGTCGTACTCGCCGAACATCGAGTTGATCGTCTTGGTCGTCGCCGGGGTCAGCAGCGTCAACGGGAACGATGACGTCAGCGGACGGTGGCGCGGCACCGGATCGGAACCGGGCCCGAGCAGCAGCCGTGCCCTGCCGCCCTCTGGACAGGTGGATGCCGGGTCCGTGGCGTCACCGAACTGCACGGTGCCGCTCGGTCGGGTCGGTTGCGCGGTCGCCGGCACCGGTGGGGGTGGGACCTGACCGGGCTGGTAGCCGTCGACGCCGAGTGCAGCAGCGAGTCCCGCGGCGACCTGCGCGTTGGTCCACGACTCGCCGACCGGGGCGATCACCTGGCGGATCGGTGAGGCCGCGTAGGCGCCGTAGCCAACCGCAACGTCGTCGCCGTGCTCGAAGTACGTCGTGGCGGGCAGCACGATGTCGGCCATGGCGGCGGTGTCGGTCATGACCTGTTCGTGGACGACGGTGAAGAGGTCCTCGCGTGCCAGGCCGTCGAGCACCTTCCGCTGCTCGGGCGCCATCACCGCCGGGTTGGCGCCCTGCACGAACAGCACACCGATGGGTGGTTCGGCGCGCAGCAGGTCCTCGCCGATGCGGTTCATGTTCAGCACCCGTGCCGGCACGTGGTCGCCGGGCAGGGCGGCCAGGGTGTCGCTGTCTGCCGCCGATGACGTCGAGGCGATCACGCCCGCGCCACGTTCAGAGAAGTTGCCGGCGAGCACCCATAGCCCGAGGGCGGCACGGATCGCGGAGTTGCCGTTGCGGTTGCGTTCCATGCCCCAGCCCATGCGCAACATGGCCGGGCTCCGGGTGCCGACGAGCTCGGCGAACGCAGTGATGCTGCCCGCGTCGATGCCACACACCTCAGCTGCTCGCGAGGTTGTCCACTCCGTGGCCGCATCGAGGAACTGCTGCGCTCCATCCGCGTGGCGGTCGCAGAACTCGTGGTCGATCAGGCCGAGGCGATCGATCTCCGCCGCGGTCGCCAACGCGAGCACGTCGTCGGTGCCGGGGCGAGCTGCCAGGTGCAGCTGCGCCTTGGCGCCGGTCGGGGTTCGGCGAGGGTCGATGACGACCACTGCCGCACCACGCGCCCGGGCGGTATCGAGCAACGGTGTCAGGTGCGTGTTCGACGCCGACGGGTTGGCGCCCCACACCACGACCAGGTCCGAATGCGCCACGTCGAGCGGGTCGGCGGAGGCCATGTTCGGGAACGTCGAATGCCAGGCGATCGACGCGGTGGCCGCGCAGATGGTGTGCGCGACCTGCGACGTGCCGAGCTCGGCGAAGAGCCGGGTGGTCAGCCGGTCGGAGAACCGTGCGGCGGACGAGTTGTAGAGGAACGGAACCACCGATGCCGGGCCGTGCACGTCCATCGCCGTGCGGATCGCGTCGGCGGTGCGGGCGAGCGCGTCGTTCCAGGAGATCGGCGCGAACTCGCCCGAGCCCTTTGGTCCGGTCCGGGCGAGCGGCGTGAGGATGCGCTCCGGCGAGTAGACACGGCGCGCGGACCGCCTGACCTTGGCGCAGATCCAGCCGTCGGTCAGCAGATTCGACTGGTCGAGGGGCGCCGCGTCGATCGTGGTGATCCGCTCACCGAGCGCTGGATCGTCGGCCACATCGACCGACAGGGTGCACGCGTCGGGGCAGTCCAGCGGGCAGGCGGTGATCACCGTTCGGGTCGAAGCGTTCGGAGCTGCTCGCATCGGCCCAGGATTCCACGCCGCGCCCGGACAGCGCGCACGCGTTCTTTCGGCGCCGCTGGTTCTCGGGTCGGTGGTGGGTTGCGTGGGCCTGTGGTTGTCCCGAGTCGCGGCGTCGCTGGTGCTCGTTCGACAACCGGAGCGCTCCGGTAGCGTCACCCGCCTGTGAGTGGCCCGAGCGAACGAACGCCGGCACCGGCACAACGACCGCCCGGTCTGTGGGACCCGGCTCACCGCTGGGTGCTGGTCGGCGTCACGTGCCTGATCACGGTCGTGGCGATGGAGGCCATGGCGGTGAGCACCGTCATGCCGATCGTCGAAGACGACCTCGGCGACATCTGGCTCTACGGCTGGGCGTTCTCCGCGTTCTACCTCGGTGACCTCATCGGCATCGTGCTCGGCGGACGAGCAGCGGATCGGGTCAAGCCCGTGCTCCCGCTGCTCGTCGGTGTCGCCGTGTTCACCATCGGCCTGCTCATCGGCGGGTTCGCTCCGTCGATGTGGGTGCTGGTAGTCGGTCGGGGGCTACAGGGGGTTGGCGCGGGCGTGGTGCCGGCGGTGGCCTACGTCTGCGTCGGGCGTGGGTTCCCCGCCTCGATCCATCCCAAGGTGTTCGCTGTCATGTCGACCGCGTGGATCGTGCCGTCGCTGGTCTCGCCCCTCCTGGCCTCCGCCGTGGCGGTGACGTTCGGATGGCGCTGGGTGTTCCTGGGGTTGGTTCCGGTGATGGGCGTCGTCGTGTGCGTGGCGCTCTATTCGCTCCGGGGCATCGGGGCGCCCGACGAGCCGAGCACCGAGTCCGCCCAGATCGCCATGACCTTCCGCCTGGCGGTCGGTGCGGGCCTCTTGCTCGGCGGACTGTCGATGGACGAGCCGTGGTGGATCGCCGGACTCGCCGCTCTCGGACTCGTCGTCGGAGTGCCTGCATTGCGGTCGCTGGTGCCACCCGGAACCTTCAGTGCCCGACGCGGACTACCTGCTGTCGTGGCCATCCGTGGCGTGCTGACGTTCGCGTTCTTCTCGGCCGACGCGTTCGTGTCGTTGGCGCTGACGTCGGTGCGGGGCACGACGACCCTGTACGCCGGGATGGTCCTGGCATCCGGATCGCTCACCTGGACCGCGGGCAGTTGGCTGCAGGCTCGAAAGATCGGCACGTGGGGTCCGGCCCGACTCGAGCGGATGGGCGCGGTGTGCCTGGCCGTGGGGCTGGTGGTCTACGTCGTGTGCCTGTTCGCAGCGGTGCCCGTCGGGGTGTGGTTCCTGGCGTCGGCTGTCTGCGGACTGGGGATGGGCACCGCCTACTCACCGCTGTCGGTCGTGGCGCTGGAGTGCGCCGAGCCGGGGCGTGAGGGTGCAGCGATATCGGCCCTGCAGCTCAACGACATCCTCGGCGTTGCGCTCGGCACCGGGATGGCCGGGGTGATCGTGACCGTCGGTGACCGAGCGGGGGCCGAACGGCTGACGAGCATGGCGATGGTGTTCCTGGTCGCCGCAACCATGGCAGTCGTCGTCGCCCTGCTGTCCGGACGACTGAGCGGGCCGATGCCACTGCGCTCGACGGCACTCAACCCGTCGACCGCGCCGAGCTGAGTCGCTCAGGGCGCTCAGTTGGTCAGGTCCCGTGGTCAGACTTGGGAGCGCATCCGGTCAGGCGACGTTCGACGAGCTGCGGTACCGGTCTGGAGGTGGAGGGAGCACGTCGGAGAGATGCTGGTACAGCGTGTCGAACGTGGCGATGGTGTCGCGGGCCCGGTAGCCGAGGTCCTGCACGGGACAGCGCATCCCGACCGCTTCGTTGATCACCGTGCGCTGCGGGATGAAGGGTCGCCACAGCGTGTTGGCCCCGAGCACCCGTTCCATCTCGAGCTCCTGGCGGTCGGCCTCCGACGACACCGCGGGCGCCCGGTTGACCACTGCCCCAAGGATGTCGAGGGTCGGGTTGTGCTCACGACCGATGTGCTCGACGGTGTCGAGGACGGCCTGGACACCTCGGACCGACAGCACCGAGAGCTCGACGACGAGCAGCACCCCGTCGGCGGCGGTCATGCCGGCCATGGTGGTCGGACCGAGAGATGGCGCGCAGTCGATCAGGATCGTGTGGTACTTGTGCGATGACGGCTCGAGGGCTCGGCGCAGTCGATCGACCGACTCGGTGGCCCACCCGTCGGCCTCCCTGTCGATGAGGTTCCGGCTCGCAGGGAGGACATCGATGCCCTCGCCCCAACCGGAGGTGACGATCGACGCTGCGGCCACCTTCGGGTCGCCGGTTCGCAGCACGTCGCCGACTGCGAGATGGTCGTCGTCGGCTTCCACGCCCATCGCCCAGCCTGCCGACCCCTGAGGGTCGAGGTCGACGACGAGCACCGGCCGCCCCGCACGCTGGGCTGCAGCCGCGAGGCCCAACGTCAGCGTGGTCTTTCCGACCCCACCCTTCTGGTTGAGCACTGCGGCGGTCGGCATCCGTCGATGATGCCACCGACAGTGCTCCCACTGGGGGTGCCTTCTGTCGCTGAGCGAACACGTGCCAACCTGAGCGGGTGACGAGTGACCCTTCCGCCGACCCTGCTTCCGCCGATCCAGCGCCCCCCGACCGCGCTGCAGGATCGCCCGCCGGGACGGATTCCGACGGCGCTGAAGTTCGTGGCGACGGTGCCGCCGACGTCGTGGGCGGCGCTGCGGATCGCTCCCTGCCCCGCTGGGCGCAGCCCGCCTCGGCCGGTGCCGCGTACCTCGTCGAACCGGACAGCGGACCCGGTCATGGGGTCCTCGTTCTGCATTCCTGGTGGGGTCTGACGCCCGAGGTGAAGTCGGTCGTGGAGGCCCTTGCGGATGCCGGCTACACGGCGCTCGCGCCCGACCTGCTGGGTGGGGAGGTCCCGGCCGACGGCGAACAGGCACGAGATGTCCTGGCGAACAGCGACCCCAACCAGACCGCCGCGTTGGTGCTGGCGAGCATCGTTGCGTTGCGGGCGCGGTCGGCGGACCCCGACGCCCCGGTCGCGATCGTCGGGTTCTCGATGGGGGCGTCGTGGGGGCTGTGGGCCGCGACGCGTCAGCCCGAATCCGTCGATGCCGTGGTCACCTACTACGGCGTGCAGACGATCGACTTCGAGGCGCTCGCCGCCCCAGTGCTCGGCCACTTCGCCGAGCACGACCCGCTCGTCACCGATGACGATCTCGTCGAGATGCAGGCACATCTGCTGCTGCTCGACAAGCACGTCGAGGTGCACCACTACGAGGGAACCGGCCACTGGTTCGCGGAACCGGGCGCCGGGGAGCACCACGATCCCGATGCGGCCGCGCTGGCGTGGGGTCGGACGCTCAAGTTCCTCGGCGCCCACACCGACGGCTGACCGACTCGTCGAACTCGGCCGCCAAAGACGGGCTCGTGTCACCGTCCGCCGCCTCGCAGCCTCGCAAGCTCGCAGCGTGGCCGGGTGCTGGCTACCAGAGCTGGTCGGTGTAGGTGTCGGTGCCGAACACGGTCGGGATGAACGGTGCAGCAAGCCGCACGGTTGCCAGGCCCGACTCCTCGATGCGTGCTGCGTAGTCCTCGATCCGACTCCACGCGTCGCCGACGCGGGGGTCCTCGCGCAGGAACAGCAGCTGCATGGAGCGAGCGCGGGTGCCGGGTCCGCTGCCGAGGTCCATCGGAGCGTCGCCCTCGGAACCCTTCGGGATGATGGGCCGCCAGTGCACGACCTGATCGATCGAGGACGGCGACCCGTCGGCTGAGTCGGCGAACAGCTCGGGAGCCGCGACCTCGGAGAACCAAGCGGTGAAGTCGGGGTGCGACGCGTCGGCCTCGCGGTCGACGTGGATGCTGACCAGACCCTTGTACGGGTGATCGAGCGCCATGTGGGTCTGGACGCCATCGGGGTCACGGTGATCCGAACCGGTCGTGTAGTAGATGACGGTGTGGGCATGGTGGCGTTCGTCGAAGCCGCGCCCGTTCGCATACAGCTCGAAGACCTGCTTGTTCGCCCAAGCGAAGTGCTCGGCCTCGTGACCCTTGTGGATGAAGTAGGTCGCCAGGTAGGAGCCGGCGTCGACGGGGTTGGCGACTGCCGCGTCGGTCGGGACCTCGGCCGGAAACCGCATGTCCTTCAGCTCACGGGTGGCAACCCACCGTCGCCCGGCGAACAGCCACGGCCCGATCATGCAGCCGCCATAGAAGTGATCGCGCTCGTACCAGCGGTTGTAGGCGACCTCGTGGCCGTGCGACGGGTCGACGAGCGTGTAGAGCATCGATCCCACGGCGACGGCGGCGTCAGCTCCGTACGGTTCCACTGTTTCCCCCTGGCGTCGGGGCCCTCCGCTGGGCCCGGCGGCCACACGGTAGTGCCGCGCTTTGGCCGCCAGGACATGACGCGGTTGTGGCGCCGCCGGAGAATCGTGGCCGAGTCGGTGTCGTCGGCCGGTACGCTGACCGGCCGGTGAACGACGCAGCAAAACCTTCGAACGAACTGAACGACGACCAGGGCGACGCTGGTCCGTCGCAACCCGACGCCCCGGTCGTGAGTGAGCCTGCGGCCGCAGCGCCAGGCGATCCGGCGGAGGCGCCTGCGGACGCACCGGAACCTGCGGTGGCATCGGACGCACCGGACGTGCCGGAAGCTGCGGTAGCACCGGACGTGCCGGAAGCTGCGGTAGCACCGGACCTGCCGGAAGCTCCCACAGTGTCGGAAGCGTCAGTCGCGCAGGACGTACCCGTCGCGCAGGACGTGCCCGTCGCGCAGGACGTGCCCGTTGCTCAGCAAGCGTCCGAAGCCCCCGCGACGCGCGCTGTGGCTGGCGCACCTCCGGCTCCTCCCGCACCTCCAGTTCCCGGCACGTCGGGCAAGCCCGCGGGCAGCGGACCTAAACGTCCGCAGACGGCGCCGCCGCCGGCACACATCGTCGAAGTCGAGGTGACCCGCGTCGACGGCGCCGAGGTCGAGGTCCGGCTGGCCGATGGTCGAACCGGTGTCGTGGACCGCCGTGACTTCCCGACCCCGCCATCAGTGGGGGAGTCGGTCCCCGCCGCAGTGCTGAGCCGGGCAGATGACCGCCGCGGACGGGTTGCCCTGTCGCATCGGTGGGCTCGAACCGAGCTGGCCTGGCAGCGAGTCGAGAAGGCCCGGGCCGAGCACACCCCGCTCACCGGCAAGGTGGTCAAGCAGGTCAAGGGCGGTGTCGTCGTCGACCTGGGCTTGCGGGCGTTCCTGCCGACGTCGCTCATCGGTGACATCGAGATCGAAGCACCGGCACCGGCACCGACCGCTGCGGCGACGACGCCCTCAGCGACGCCGGCCGACCCGACGTCAGCGGCATCAACGGCGCCGGCGGCTGAGCCGGTTGGGACCGGTGCCGTCGACGATGCTTCGGCCGAGATCGCTGAACCGGTCGACGCGGCTCCGGCCGACGCGGTTCCCTTCGATGAGTCTTCGGCCGACACGGCCGAAGAGGTCGAAGAGGTCGAAGCTCAGTCCGACGCGATCGCCGAGGCACACGTGTCGCCCGCCGAGGTCGCGCAGGCCGACCCTGCTCCGAGCGAAGTCGCTGTCACCGAAGTCGCTGTCACCGACGTCGCTGTCGCCGACGCAGCGTCGGTCGAAGGCGCAACCGACGAGCTTGCAGTTGCACCGGCGGCACCAGCCGCACCGGCGGTCGAGCCGGCCAAGGCGGTCACGGTGCAGGTCGCGGACCCGTCGGCCCTGGTCGGACGTGAGATCGAAGTGCTCGTCACCGAGGCAGACAGGACCAAGGATCGACTGGTCGTCTCTCGTCGCGACCTCCAGCGCAAGCAGCGCCGCAAGGCGGAAAAGGACCGGCTGGGTTCGTTCACCGTCGGCAGTCGCGTCACGGGCAAGGTCGTGTCCGTCGCCGACTACGGAGCGGTCATCGATCTGGGGGGTGTGCGCGGTCTGGTGCACCGCTCCGAATTGACCTGGGGTCGCTTGGGTCAGCCGTCCGACGTCGTGTCGGTGGGCGAGCAGGTCACCGTCGAGGTGCTCGACGTGAACCGCTCCAAGAAACGTGTCTCGCTGTCGCTCAAGCGCACGAGCCCTGACCCGTACGGCGGCATCGAGGCCGGCCAGATCGTTCCTGCAACGATCACCCGCGTCGTCGACTACGGGGCCTTCGCCCGGCTCGAGTCCGGTGCCGAGGGACTGATCCACATGTCGGAGCTGTCCGACGTCCCCGGCTATCGACCCGACCAGCTCGTCATCCCGGGCGAAGAGGTGATGGTCAAGGTCATGAACGTCGACACCTCCAAGCACCGCATCGGGCTGTCGGTTCGGCGCGTCCTCGTCGACGACTGACAGCGCCGCCCAGGTCGGACCCAGCGCCTGACCGGTTCTGTTGCGCAGAACCACAGAGTTCTCCGCGCTTCTGCGCAACAGAACCGGGTCGGGGCAACAGAACAGGGTCGGGGCAACAGAACAGGGTCGGGGCAACAGAACAGGGTCGGGGTCGGTGGGTCTGGTCGTGGAGGTGGTGGGTCAGATGGTGGGGGTGAGCAGGGCCCGCAGCATCCGCCGCAACACGGCTCCGGCTTCGTCCGGACTGCGACGAGTTGCGGTTCGCAGCTGGTCCAGTCCGTTGTAGGACAGGACGAGGTCGATGGCGTCGAGGGCCTCACGGCGAGGCTCGGGTCGTAGCGTGCTGAGCTCCGGTTCGAACATGTCGGCGACCTGCTGACGCACCATGTCGCGCACCTCTTCGAGGCGCTCCTTGAGCACCGGTGTGGTCCAGGCCCGATGCGTCGCGGCGCGCATCAGAGGAGCGGCCTGATCGAACAGCGCGAGCCGGGCCGACACGGTGCGGCGGATCCGTGACTCCAGGGTGCCGACGCCGGGGCGGTCGAGGGTCACGAACGGGCTGATGCGTTCCATGTTGTAGGTGATGGCGCTTCGGATGAGCTGGTCCTCGTCCTCGAAGTACCGGTACACGGAGCGCAGCGACACGCCTGAGCGCTGCGCGACCTGGCTCGGTGACGGCGACAGGTGGCCTTCGGCGAACAGCTCGAGCACCGCGGCGAGCACCGCGTCACGGTTGCGTTCGCGGCGGGCCGAGCGGCCATCGACGGCAACGGCGACGGAGTCGTCACCCGAGGTCGAGCCGCTCGATCGTGCCTCACCCGACGAAGCGGAGCCTGTCGTCGAGCCGCCTGTCGTCGAGCCGGTCGAGGCCGGGCGATCTCCTGGCGACGGGTTGAGCTCGGATGCCTGGTCGGACTCGACGGTGGATCGCTGGGTCACCACACGATTGTGCCCCGCTACGGGGTCAGCTCCGGGATCGGTCCGGCATACAACCAGTCATCGGCGAGTGTCTGGACCTGGGCGCCGTGCTCGACCCCTCCGAACTCGACAGCGAGCGCCACGAACTGCTCGGTCGTCGCCACGCCGAATCGGTGCTGGTCGACCCACGTGCGCAGCAGCTGGTGGAACCGATCCACGCCGAGCAGCTTGCGCAACTCGACCAGGAACATCCCGCCTCGCTCGTACACCGCCCGGCCGAAGAGCTGATCGGCTCCCGGGTCAGCGGGTGCGATGTCCAGGTCAGGCTCGCCGTCGTGGGCATGACGTGCCGACGCTTCGACGCTCCGTCCACCGATGTGCTCCAACCACAACCACTCGCCGTAGGTGGCGAAGCCCTCGTTCAACCAGATGGCGTTCCACGCTGCGGGGCCGACGGCGTCGCCGAACCACTGGTGGGTGAGCTCGTGCGCGGTGACCTCGTCGGGCGTGGTGCCGAGCGTCGGGTCCATGATCGAGCGGGCGAGCACTGAACGCGTCTGTGCTTCGAGCGCGAGCGGAGCCAGGCCCGGCACGACCACGTTGCCGGCGTCCACGAACGGGTACGGCCCGAACCGTTCGCCGAAGAACGACAGCATCTCGGGGAAGCGGGAGAGCGCGCCCTGGAGCAGGTTCGGCTCGTTGGACGGCACGGCGTTGAGGACAGCGACCCCGGGTGGTCCTGTCTGTTCGGAGAGCTGCAGGTCACCGACGGTCAAGCTGGCCAGGTACGGCGACATCGGCTCGGTGGCCTCCCAACGGAACGTGGAGGTTGTGGGCCCGTCGCCGCGCTCGACGAGGTGTCCACCGGCCACAGCGGTCAACCCGGCCGGCACGGTTGCGGTCACTGTCACGATCGCCTTGTCGGACGGGTGGTCGTTCGACGGGAACCAGGTCGCCGCGCCGATCGGCTCTGCGATCACCGTGGACCAGTCGTCGCCGAGCTCCACCCAGCCCCCGTCGCCGACGTCTCCCAGTCCGCCCGTTTCCGAACCGATGTGACCGGGAGTCCCCGCGTAGCGCACCACCACCGTCGCCGGGGTGTCGGCATGCAGCGGGCGTGCCGGTGTGATGGTGAGCTCGCGCCCGTCACGGTCGAAGGTCGCGGGGGATCCGTCGACGGTCACCGTCGAGACGTCGAAGCCGATCAGGTCCAGATCGAAGCGGCGTAGGTCGTCGGTCGGGGTCAGGCCGATGGTCGCGGTGGCGTCGAGGTGATCGGTGCCGTTGATCCGCACGTCCATCACCAGGTCGTAGCGCTGCACGTCGTAGCCGGAGTTGCCGGCCCGGGGATAGTAGGGGTCGCCGACTCCGTCGCCGCCGACGCCGTCCACGACCCGCGTCCCGGCGCCGTCCCCGCTCGCTGTGCCACCGTCCGTGGCGTCGGGGCGGGTGTTCGATGTCAGTGCAGGCGGCAGCGTCGTATCGGGCGCCATGCATGCCGCGAGGCAGCCCATCGCGACCGTGACGGCGACTGTCCCGGCCCGCCGTCCGATGCCGACCCGCCGCCCAGCTCCGGTCAGGCGAGTCACCCGTGGCCCGGGAGCGGATCCAGCCGTGGGACCTCGGCCGGGGTGAACTCGACCGGCATGCGCTTGATGCCGTGGATGAACGCGGACTTGAGGTAGTCGGGCTCGCCGGTCATGGCGATGTCGGGTAGCCAGCGGAACAGCTCCTCGAACATCACCCGGATCTCGCGGCGCGCCAGGTTCGCGCCGAGGCAGAAGTGAGGTCCGCCGCCACCGAAGCCGACGTGCTCGTTGGGGTCGCGCCGCACATCGAAGCGGTACGGGTCGTCGAACGCCCGCTCGTCACGATCGGCCGACTCGTACCACATGACGACCTTGTCGCCCTTGCGAATGCGCTGATCGCCGATCTCGGTGTCGGCGGTCGCGGTGCGTCGGAAGTGGATCACCGGCGTGGCCCAGCGCACGATCTCTTCGACCGCCGTCGGCGTGACGGTGTCGACATCATCCATCCACAGCGCTCGCTGATCGGGGTGGAGGGTGAGCAGGCGCACGCCGTGGGAGATCGCGTTGCGTGTCGTCTCGTTGCCGGCCGCTGCCAGGAGGATGAAGAAGCTCGCCATCTCCATGGGGGTCAAGCGCTCGCCGTCGACCTCCGCGGCCATCATCGCGGAGACCAGGTCGTCCTTGGGGTTGGCCAGGCGATCCTCGCCGACCTCCGACGCGAGCTGTGCCATCTCCATCACCGCCGCCATCAGTGCGGCCATGTCCGGCACCGTCTCCTGGTCGCCGAGGATGACGTTCGTGAGCTCGAGGACCCGCCCCCACTGCTCGCGTGGGATGCCCATCATCTCGCAGATGATCTGCAGCGGCAGCTTGGAGGAGATCTCCGACACCACGTCGCAGGACCCGAGGCCGGCTGCATCCGCGACGATGTTGCGGGCCTTGATCCTCACGTCGTCGTCGATCCGGTTCACCATGCGCGGGGTGAAGGACCGATTGACGATCATGCGCAGCCGGGTGTGACGCGGTGCGTCCATGTTGATCATCGAGCCCATGAACTCGTTGATCTCCTGGGGGAGGTCAGGGATGTTCGTCCCCTGGCCGGAGCAGAACAGGTCCGGGTGGCGTGACACGTGGGTGACATCAGCGTGGCGAGTGACGGACCAGAATCCGGGACCCCGCGGGAAGCCTTCGATCTCGGGCTCCTCCATGAACACCACCGGGGCGTGGTCGCGCAGCAGCTGGAACATCTCTGCGCGCGGTTCGGAGCCGTGTGACCAGTAGGCCATGTCGGCGAACGGTGTGAGATCGATCGTGTCCATGTGTCCCCCCGTGGACAGCGCCGATGTGGCGCGTGATGCCGAGTCGATCGACCGTGAGCGCCCGAAGGAGTTCCGAGTCGGAGCCGACGCTTCTAAGCTAGCCACCCCATGCCGGTGCCCCACCCCGTTGCGAAGTGAGCTCGTGAGCGCGCCGAGCGCCGTCCGTCCGACCCGCATCCGACTGCGCCCGTGGCAGTCCGAGGCGTTGGACCGACTGGCGAACACAAAGGGCCCCGACTTCCTCGCCGTGGCGACGCCCGGTGCCGGAAAGACGACGTTCGCGCTCACCGCTGCGGTGCAGGACCTGGCCGACAACCCGGGGCGACGACTCATCGTCGTGGCCCCGACCGCGCACCTCAAGCACCAGTGGTCCCGTGCTGCGATCCGGTTCGGCCTGCACCTCGACCCCGAGTGGTCAGCCCGTGACGGTCAGCTGCCGTCGGACATGCACGGCATCGTCACGACCTACCAGCAGGTCGCCACGTCGTCCGCGGTGCTGGCGGGGTTGTCCCGCGACGGGTTCGTGGTCTTCGACGAGATCCACCATGCGGGCGACGATCGGGCGTGGGGCACCTCGGTGCTCCAGGCGTTCCAGGGTGCCGCCAAGCGGCTGTCGCTGTCGGGCACCCCGTTCAGGTCCGACACCTCTGCCATCCCGTTCGTCGAGTACCACCTCGACGAGGCGCGGGCCGACTACGAGTACGGCTACGGCGAAGCGCTTGCGGATCGGGGCGTGGTGCGGCCGGTGTACTTCCCCCGCATCAACGGGTTCATGGAGTGGGTCGCACCCGACGGCGAGGTCCTCTCCGCGACCTTCGACGACGAGCTGACCCGGGAACAGGCGAACCAACGGCTGCGCACCGCCCTGTCGTTGGAGGGGCAGTGGCTGCCGGTCGTACTCGACCAGGCCCACGAACGGCTGACGTCGCTGCGCGAGCACCACCCCGAAGCGGGCGGGTTGGTCATCGCGATGGATCAGGAGCACGCGCATTCGATTGTGAAGGTGCTGCGTGAACGACACGGGATCCGAGCGGTGATCGCCACCTCCGACGACCCTGACGCTTCATCGCACATCGCCGCGTTCGCGGCGTCGAGCGAGCCGTGGATCGTGGCGGTGCGCATGGTGTCCGAAGGCGTCGACATCCCGCGGCTGCGCATCGCGGTGTTCGCCACCACCACGACCACGGAGCTGTTCTTCCGCCAGGCTGTCGGACGTGTGGTCCGCTGGACGCCCGGGCTCCACGGACCCGGCTCGCGCACCCAGCCCGCATGGTTCTTCCTGCCCGACGACCCGCGCCTGCGTCGCTACTCGGCGGAGCTCAGCGAGTCCCGTCGGCACTCGCTGCGCAAGCGCAAGGGCTCCGACGAAGATGCTCCTCTGAGCGACGAGCCCGACGACGTGTCAGAGCACCTCGGCGACGACGAGGAGCAGATGAGCCTGTTCTCCGTCATCGGTGCCGTCGCGCTCGATGCCGACGACGCAGCCGGGTCCGGTCCTGCGGGTCGAGGTCCTGAGCTCGGCGTGTTCGACGACGACCCGGACGATCCGGGCGACCGCCACCCTCCCGACGGCATCGAACTGGTGCTGCTGCCGCCCCCGCTGCCCGGCGGCGGCCACGTGGCGACCTCGGGTGACCCCCATGCTGCGCCGGGCGCGGGAGGTGGAACGTTGGGTGGTGGGCCTGGGACGGACCCACTGGCGTCGATGACCCAACGCGAGCGCAAGGCGGTGATGCGGGACCGCAACGCGGACATCGCTGCAGAGATCGTGCGATCGACCGGCTGGGGTTACGTGCAGGTGCAGAACGAACTCAACCGCCTGACCGGCATCCAGAAGGTGTCCGAAGCCACGTTGGAGCAGCTCGAATCCCGCTTGGAGCACGCTCGCAAGTGGCTGCGCCGCGCCGGCTGACCGGTGCTGGCCGCTGCGGCTACTCCCACGGACGTTCGGGCCAGCGGTGCTTGGGGTAGCGGCCGCGCATGTCGGATCGGACCGCCGCATAGCTCCCTCGCCAGAACCCCGGTAGGTCGGCGGTGCGCTGAAGCGGCCGACCCGCCGGTGATAACAACTCCACTGTGACCGGCACCCGTCCTCCGCCGACGGCGGGGTGTTCGTCGCAGCCCAACAGGTCCTGCAATCGGGTCGCTGCGGTGGGCCCATCGGGGCCGTAGGTGACGCGCAGCCGTCGTCCGTTGCTCGTCTCCAGATGCATCGGCGCCAGGTCATCGAGCGCCTGGCGTTCGTGCCACTCCAGTGCATCGCTCAGGTATCGCGCGATGTCGATCCTGGCGAGCTGCTCTCGTGACGTGCGACCGGCATCGGCGATCCGCTCGACTGCCGCGTCCAGCCCGATGATCTGGTCGGCATCGGGGCGGCCGGGCCCGACGGTCGTGTTGCCAGCGGTCGTGTCATCCATGCCGACTGCGGAGCGCACCACGGCGAGTCGGGCGAGCAGCTCATCGGCCTGCGACCATCGGTCGAACACACCTGCGGGGCCGTGGGTTCGCAGCCCGACTCGCAGCGCGGATCTGACCAGCTCAGGCGACGGTGCACGCCACGGACGTTCGTCCAGCGTGATCGCGCCCACCCTGCGGCGGATCGTCGCGGTCACCTGTCGCTCGGCCGGATCCCAGGTGACGTCGTGGTCGTCGGCGACGAGGTCCGCCAGCGCGTCGAGCGCGACCGGGTCGTCGACGCCAACCGCGAGCTGCGCCCAGCCGACGGAACCGTCGGCTCCGCGGTCCAGGCCGACCACGGCGAGCCAGCGCGAGCGCGACAGCGGGTGATCGGCCGGACGCAGTGCCACCTCGCCACCACCGACGAGCTGGTACACCGCCTGTTCGCGACCTCGGTCGTCGGTGCGTGAAGCGGGCCGCCGTCGGGCCAACCGATCCCGGTAGCCGGCGGCGACCGCACGAGCGATGTCCGCGTCGAGGTCGGTGCTGTGGGGAGCGTTGCCGTCTGACTGCGGCCGTGTCGAACGCCCGCGGTCAGAGGACCTGTCGGGGATGCGGCGGCGCCACTCGGCGACGGCGTCGCGCACCTCCCGAGGCGTGTCGCCGCGACGCAACCGGCGGAACCGTTCGACGAGGTCGATCTCGCCGGGCAGGTCGACTTCCAGCACGGCTGCCAGTGCGGCGGCGCCGTCGGCGCGCAGATCGCTGTGGAGGGCGGCGAGCACCACGGCGCCGAGACGAGGGTGGAAGCCGAGCGACGCCAGTGCTCGACCGCGCTCGTTCAGCCGGGCGGTGCCGGTGTCGGCGCTGTCGAGCGCACGCAGGTCTCCGAGCAGCGCCCACGCTGCGTCGAGATGTGCGCCGCTCGGTGGGTCGAGGAACGACAGGTCGTCGGGTCGGGCGCCCCATTCCAGGATGTGGAGCAGCGCGGGGGATAGGTCGCCGGACGTGATCTCCGGTCGGTCCGCAGCCCGACGATGGCGTTCCTCGTCGGTGGACCACAGCCGGTAGCAGGTGCCGGGTCCGCTGCGTCCGGCTCGACCGCGGCGCTGGTCGGCGCCGGCCATCGACACCGCCTCGGTGACCAGACCCGGAAGGCCGGTGCCCGGATGCACCCGCACCGTGCGCCGGCGACCCGAGTCGACGACGATCCGCACCCCCTCGACGGTGATCGACGTCTCCGCGATGGACGTGGCGAGGACGATCCGTCGACGGCCGTCGGGGTCGGGGCGCAGCGCAGCGTCCTGGAGGGCAGGTGGTACCGAGCCGTGCAGCTCGTGGACGACGACCGGTGACGCTCCGGAGGAACCGAGCCCGCTCAGGCGTTCTGCGGTGCGGCGGATCTCACCTCGGCCCGGCAGGAACGCGAGCACATCACCGAGCACGCCGTCGTCTTCGGGTCCGGCGGCCAACGCCTCTCGGATCGTCGACGCGACTCGATCTTCGAGCCGTTCTCGACCGGCGGCTGGCCGGTGCCAGGTCCGTACCGGATGGATCGGAGCGGGCGCGGTGATCACCGAAACCGGCTCGGCTGAGCCATCAGCGCCTTCGGTTCGTTCAGCGCTGTCATCACGGTCGGCGCTGTCAGGTCGGTCAGGACCCATCGAGCTGGAAGCGTGGCACCCGCCGAGCAGTGCGGCGACCGGTGCCGGGTCGAGCGTCGCCGACATGGCGAGCAATCGCAGGTCCGGTCGCAGCGAAGAGCGCACGTCGATCAGGAGCGCCAGGAGCAGGTCGACGTCGATCGAACGCTCGTGCAGCTCGTCGACGATCACGGCCGAGACGCCGTCGAGCATCGGGTCCGACTGCAGTCGTCGCAGCAGGAGCCCTTCGGTCACCAGCTCGACACGGGTCGCTGGGCTCACCCGGCGGTCGCCTCGCACCGAGTAGCCGAACGTCTGGCCGACGCGCTCGTTCGACCGAGATGCCATGTAGGCCGCCGCGGCCCGTGCCGCCAACCGGCGTGGCTGGGTGACCACGATTCGCCCCGCGCTCATCCAGCCTTGGTCGAGCAGCGCCGGGGGCACACCAGTCGTCTTGCCCGTTCCCGGAGGGGCGACGAGCACCGCCGCGCCCGGCGCAGCGAGCGCGCCGCGCACCTGGTCGATCACGTCGAGCACCGGCAGCCTGGCACCGGTGCCGGGACCGGTGGTCGTGCCGTTGAGGTCGACCGGACCATGGAGCCGATGCCGACGGGTGGGAACCGGGTCGTTCACCCCACCTCGCGCGCTGTGGTGCGGAAGTCGATCGCGAGGCGTCGTGAAGTGTCGGGGTCGACGAGCTCCAGCGACTCCTGGAGGTGACACACCTCACCCCACGCAGAACGGTGACGGGGCAGGTCGTCGAAGCGGTCCGCCACGCTCTCCACGGTGAGGTCGCCGGTCGTGCCGAAGCGGAGCTGGCCTGCCGACGGTGACGCGAACTGCACCTCCCAGTTGCCCGCCACCAACTCGGCGGACACCTGTGACGCGGTGATGGCAGCGACGAACGCAGCGAACGCCTGACTCACGCTGCTGCCGGGGCCCTCGCCGGCGCCGCCCCACTCGGTGGCGCGTCCGACCTCGCAGATCCACACGTTGCGGGCGTCGCCCGGTGCGACCAGATCGAACGGCTGGCTGAACGTGGCGCTCGAGATCACCGGTGTGCTGCGCCACTCGGTCGGCCGCGCCGACCAGAGCGCGACGAATCCGCCACCTCGTCGACCGATGGTCCACGACCCGGTGGTGCCGTCGCGTCGGGTGACCTCGTCGAAGCGTTCCTGCGGGAAGAACGCGTGGGTGTACGGCAGGTAGTCGACGGTGAATCCCAGGCTGCCCAGGTTCATCGGCTCGTACGCGGGTCGATAGCAGTGGATCGACACCCGCTCGTGCTGCGCGCTGCGGGGCATGGATGCAGAACCGGTCCAGTAGCCCGCGTCCTCGCCCCGTCCCGGGGTTCCCGGCGCGGCAGTCGGATGGGTGCTGAACACGAACGCGTCAGCGTCGACGGTGGCCTGCCAGGCGTGGACCTGGTCCATGGCGTCACCGGCTCGGTGGTCGACGACGCTCGACAACATGACGTCGGGGCTTCGCCACGTGACGGTCCTGGGTTGGCCGAGGACGCCGGCGGCGACGACCGGTGCGAGCTCGTGCGCCAGGACCTGCGCCGCTGCCGGGCTCTCTGCCAGGAACTTCATCGCCTTGTAGGACCGGAACAGCGACGTGTCCCACAGGCGGTAGCGGTCGGCGGTGCGCAGCGTCATGGGCAGCACCTGCCACGAGGTCATGGCGCCGTGGGACCACCAGAACGGGAGTTCGTCGTCGCCGAAGTCGTGGCCGTCGACCGCGGCAGGCCACGGGCTCAGCGGTTCGTGTGGGTCGAGCGCCAGGCCGTGTCGTTCGACGACGGTGCCGACCCGCTCGCTGGTCGCCATGTCCGCGATGAGCTGCGGGACGCGGTAGCGGTCCGTCGTGATCAGGCCCAGGCAGCTCGCATCGGCGGCGCTGGTGAACGGAACCCGGCTCCCGTCGGCCAGGCGGGTGTCGTCGAAGACCACGTTGGCGACGGTGAAGGTGTTCTCGTCGCGCGCCGTCATCTTGTCCTTCTCGTAGCTGCGGCCACGGGTGGCGCCGTAGACGCCGTGGTGCAGGTGTGCGGCGAGGTCGACGAGGCACAG
>Ga0209023_10001481_pt1 | contig 31430 bp, 32 predicted proteins | sample LakOneMetagenome_FD_187468 | JGI IMG/M metagenome (GOLD analysis project Ga0209023, IMG submission 187468) | Freshwater and sediment microbial communities from Lake Erie, Canada (SPAdes) (version 2) | ecosystem: Environmental > Aquatic > Freshwater > Lentic | place: Lake Erie, Canada...
CGTGCGGCGGGACATGGAACTGACCCGCACCGTCGACCGCGCCCATGTGCCGGTGCGCCATCTGTCCGGCGGCTATCAGCGTCGCGCCAATATCGCCGCCGCCATCGTGCATGAGCCGGCCCTGCTGATCCTGGATGAGCCCACGGTCGGGGTCGACATCGACGCCCGCGAGGCGCTGGACGCGGTGATCCGGGGGCTGCGCGACCTGGGCGTAGCGGTGCTGCTGACCACCCACGACCTGGAACAGGCCGGCGCCCTGGCCGACCGTGTCGGCTTTCTGCGAGAAGGTTGTCTGGTGCTGGAAGGTCAGCCCCGGACTCTGATCGCCGAGGCCTTCGGGGCCCAGATGGAGGTGCTGGTCGAGCTTTCGGGCGAGCCCGACCCTGCCGGCGAGGCGCTTCTGATCGCAGCGGGCCTGGCCAGGACCGCCCATCGCGCCAAGCTGTGGACCCGCCTGGACGTCGACGGCTACGCCGCCGCCGGCCGGCTCGACAAAAGGCTGCGCAAGGCCGGGCTGGTCCCGCGCGAGATCCGGGTCCGTGAGCCGTCGCTGCAGAACCTGTTCAGCCTGGTGGCCGAGCGGAAGCTGGCCGCATGATCCGATTGGAAATGACGCTGGCCATGGTGCGGGTCATGGCGCTGGAGCTGTGGCGCGACCGCGCGGCCCTGGTGATGACCTTCCTGCTGCCGCCGCTGGTGTTCCTGATCTTCAGCTCGGTGTTCGCCGGGGCGACCGGCGAGGACATCAAGCCCAAGCTGGCCATGGTCGATCTGGCGCGCACCGAGACCTCGGGCCGGGTCGCGGGGGCCCTGCTGGCCAGTTCCGAGATCCGCGCCGAGGCGACAACGCCGGCCACGATTGAGGCCGTTCGGGCGCTGGTGAAATCCGGTCAGGCCGATGTTGGTCTCGTGATCCGCGCCGATCCCGCCGCGCCGGGCCGGCCGTTCCTGATCATTTCCGATCCCGCCCGCGCCGTCGCCGCGCCCCTGACCCAGGCCCGGGTGCAACTGGCCATGGCTCGCGCCGCGCCCGACGCCGCCCTGCGCCGCAGCGTGGATCAGCTGACCCCCGCTCTGGGGAGCCTGACGCCGGCTCAGACGGCGAGCCTCGCCGCCGCCGCCGCCGCGCTGAAAGCCAAGCCGCCCGCTGTGACCGGTGGCGACCTGTTCGACCGCGAGGACCTGCTGGGTGCGAAGAAGGGCGGGGCGACCATCGCCTATTACGCCGGGGCGGTGATGATCCTGTTCGCCCTGTTCTCGGCCATGCAGGGGGCGCTGGGCCTGATGGAAGAGCGCCGCACCGGCGTCGCCGACCGTCTGCTGGCCGGCGTGGCGGGCATGGGACCGGTGGTGACCGGAAAGTTCGTCTTCCTGGTCGGGCAGGGGATCGTCCAGGCCGTGGCGATCTTCGCGACCGCCCAGATCGTCTATGGCGTGGCGGTGGTCGAGCATTTCGGCCTGTGGCTTCCGACCACCCTGGCGACGGCGGTCTGCGCGGCGGGTCTGGCCCTGGGTCTGGTTTCGGTGTGCCGGACGCGGGAGCAGGCCCAGATGCTGTCGACCTTCGTGATCCTGGTCCTGGCCGCGATCGGCGGCAGCATGGTGCCGCGCTTCCTGATGCCGGCCTGGCTGCAGACCGTGGGCTGGTTCACCCCCCACGCCTGGGTGATTGACGCCTATCAAGGCGTCCTGTGGCGCGACGCGTCAGTGTCGCAGGTGTATAAGGCTTGGGGCGTGCTGACCGCCGCCGGCCTGGCCGGTCTGGCGCTGGCCCAGACCCTGGCGCGACTGTCGCGTCGATAGGACCCGTGATGACGACCCTGGCGCTTGATATCGTGCTGTTCCTGGCGGCCTTCGCCTTCATGGAAGGCTTTGCCTGGGTGACGCACCGCTATGTGATGCACGGTTTCATGTGGGTCTGGCACAAGTCGCACCACGAGCCGCGCGAAGGCCTGTTCGAGCTGAATGACCTGTTCGCGGTGGTCTTCGCCGCTCCGGCCATCGTGGCGATCTATTTCGGGGTGCACGGCACGCCATGGCTGCTGCCGGTCGGCCTCGGGATCACCGCCTACGGCTTCATGTATTTCATCTTCCACGACGGCATGGTCCACCGGCGCTTCAAGACGCCGTTCGGCAAGTCAGCCTTCTGGAAACGGGCGATCCAGGCCCATCGCATCCATCATTCCGTCCACACCAAGGAGGGCGCGGTGTCGTTCGGCTTCCTGTGGGCCAAGCCTGTGCGGGAGCTGAAGGCGCAGTTGAAGTCGCGCGGCGTCGAGACCTAGATCTTCGACCACAGGTCGGGCCGCGCCGGCGGCTGGATCAGTCGATCAAACAGGGCCGAACGCAGGGCGATGACGCCGCCTTCCAGCGCTCGCCAGGCCTTCATCCGGCCGCTGACCACGACGCGTTCATCCCAGGCCTTGTCGCCGACCTTGACCACGTCCAGCCCGATCTGCCGATAGACACCCCGCGCCGCCGCGATGGCCCAGGCGCAGCGGACGGGCAGGTCGCGCAAACCCCAGCGGGCCGAGGCGTAATAGGGCTCGGCGGCGTCGACCAGCCGCCTGGCCATCACCGCGACCGCAGCGCGATGGGCGGGATCTGCCACGGCTGTCTCGGGTACGCCCAGCTCAGCCAGCCAGGCGCGCGGCACGTAGATCCGGTCGTTACGGGCGTCCTCGACGATGTCGCGGGCGATGTTGGTCAGCTGGAACGCCAGGCCCAGATCCTGGGCGCGGCGCAAGGTTGCCAGCGCGTCGGGCTTGGTGCCCATGACCAGGGCCATCATCGTCCCAACCACGCCGGCCACGCCCCAGCAATAGTCGAGCAACTCGTCCAGCGTCTGATAGCGCCGGCCTTCGACGTCCATGGCGAAGCCGTCGATCATGTCCAGGGCGTACTGCTCGGGGATCTGGCGACGACGGGCCACCGTCTGGAAGGCCGCGAACTGCGGATCGGCGGGCGGCTCGCCGGCGAGGGCGGCGCGGGTCTGGGCATAGAGCGCGGCCAGACGGGCCGGGGCGTCCTCGACCGGGCTCATGCCGTGACCCAGGGTCTGGCCGTCGATGACGTCGTCGCAGTGTCGGCACCAGGCGTACAGCATCTCGGCGTCGGCCCGGGTTTCCGGGTCGAACAGGGCGGCGGCGGCGGCGAAGCTCTTGCTGCCCTTCTGGATCGCCTCGCGGCTCTGGACCTCTAGGTCACTCACGCGGCTTGCGTCTGGAAGTCGTCGATCATCAGCCCAGCCGTGGCCTTGGCCGAGCCGACGACGCCGGGGATGCCCGCGCCCGGATGGGTGCCGGCCCCGACGAAATAGAGGTTGGGAATGACGTCGTCGCGATTGTGGGTGCGGAAGAAGGCGCTCTGGGTCAGCAGTGGCTCCAGCGAGAAGGCCGCGCCGTTCCAGGCGTTGAGCTCGGTGGTGAAATCATCCGGCGTGAAGATCCGGCTGGTGACCAGGTCCCGCGACAGGTTGGGGATGTAGCGATCCTCCAGATACTTCAGGATCTTGTCGCGGTAGGCCGGGCCTTGCTCGCTCCAGTCGATATCGGCGGTCTCGAGATTGGGCACGACCGACAGGACATAGAAGCTGCTGCAGCCGGGCGGGGCCATGCCGGGATCGGTGGCGCAAGGCGAATGCAGATAGAGCGAGAAATCGTCGGACAGGGTGTCCTTGTTATAGATGTCGCCGATCAGCTCCCGATAGCGCGGGCCAAAGCAGATCGTGTGATGGCGGATCTCGGGGTGCTCGGCCTTGAGCCCGAAATAGATCACGAATAGCGAGGGGCTCCAGCGCTTGCTCTCCAGCGCCTTGCCCACCTTCTTGCCACGCGGATCGTCGACCAGCAGATCGCGATAGGTGTGCATCACGTCGGCATTCGAGGCGACCGTGTCAAAGGCTTCGAAGTCGCCGTCGGAATTGATGATCCCGGTGACGCGGCCGTCGCGGGTCGTGATTTTCTGGACGGGCGCATTGAGCCGGATCGTGCCGCCGAGGTCCTCTAGCAGACGCACCAGACCGCGGATCAGTTCGCCAGTGCCGCCGCGCGGGAACCAGACCCCGCCGCGGCGCTCCAGCGCGTGGATCAGGGCATAGATCGACGAGGTGGCGAAGGGGCTGCCGCCGACCAGCAGACTGTGGAACGACAAAGCCTGGCGGACATGCTCGTCCTTCACGAAGGACGAGACCTTGTCATAGACGCTGCGCCAGGCCTGCAGTTTCATCAGGGCCGGGGCCGACGAGATCATGCTGCGAATGTCGAGGAACGGCACGGCGCCCAGCTCGACATAGCCCTTCTGATAGAGCTCCTCGGAATAGGCGTGGAACCTGCGATAGCCCTCGACGTCGGCCGGATTGCGGGCCGCGATCTGGCGGTCCAGTTCGGCCTGATCGTTGACGTAGTCGAACACGTCGCCGTCTTCCCAGACCAGCCGGTAGAACGGATTGACCGGCAGCAGCTCGACGTAGTCTTCGATCTTGCGACCGCTGATCGTGAACAGCTCCTTGAGGCAATCAGGATCGGTGATCACGGTCGGGCCGGCGTCGAAGATAAAACCCTCGTCCTCCCAGACGTAGGCGCGGCCGCCGGGCTTGTCGCGACCTTCGATCACGGTGACGTCGAAGCCGGAGGATTGCAAGCGGATGGCCAGGGCCAGGCCGCCGAATCCGGAACCGATGACAGCCGCGCGAGGCTTGGGATCACTCATACTTGGTCCTTGATCACGGAACGCTCGCTCAGACACTTCAGGGCGGCGACGATAGGTACGGGCGGCTTGCCGATAAGGACGCGCGCCCGGTCAAAAGGGGTCAGGCGCGCGGCGTAGAAGCGCTGGATCAACGGGGCGCCCAGCCGATAGAACCGCTGCAGGACCTTGTAGCGCTGATCTGGCGCGCAGGCCCGAAACAGCATGCGATTGAGCAGGCGGAAGAACCGCCGCCGGCGCCACGCCGCCTTCGAGTGCGCCTCGGCGCAGGCGCGGACATGGGCGCTGGTGATGTGGGGCAGGGCGGCGATCTGATCGGCCAGCCTGGCGGCGTCGGGCAGGGAATAGCCCGTGGTCGGCTGGAAGAGCGCGGCGCGCAGACCGACTTCCGCAACCTGTGGCCGGGCCTCGCGCCAATAGGCGTCGATGTCGCCCGCCAGGGCGATGGGCAGGACGCCATGCTCCTCGCGCTCCACCCTCGCGATGGTCCAGCCCTGCTGGCCGGCGTAGGCGGCGATCGCGGTGCGGAAGTCAGGGTGGTCCACGGCGTCGCCATCGCTGTAGCGCGTGTCCTCGATCAGCAGGCGGGTGGGGTCCAGCGGCAGGACATAAAGGAAGCGATAGCCGTCCAGTTGCGAGACGGTGGCGTCCATGACGATCGGCCGTGTCAGGCCGTGGGGCTTGGACAACCGCACCTCCTGGCCCAGGAATTTCTGCCAGCCCAGCACAAGGCTGCGACTGCGGCGCGGCCCGCGTCCGTCGATCACGGCGGCGGCGGTGATGCGGCGGCCGTCCGACAGGGTGACCTGATGCGGCGACACGTCCGAGACCGTCGCGCCCAGCCAGGCGTCGTCGCCCAGGACAGTCGTAACGGCCTCGTGCAGACGCTGCGAGGTGATGGCGAGATAGGGCGTGTCCAGCGCGCGCCGATGGGCTGGAAAGCGAATGTCGTAGCCCGACCAGCGATGAACGATCAGCGGCCTCAGCCAGCCGCCGATCGAAAGGCTGACATCGGTCTCGAAGTGGCACCAGGTGTGCTCGCCGCCGATTCGCCTGTCGCGCTCCAGCAGGATCACGCGCAGGTCAGGGCGCAGGGCCTTAAGCCGCAGCGCGATCAGGCCATTGGCCAGTCCGCCGCCCACCAGGACGACGTCAGCGCGTGAGGTTGAAGACGTAGACGCCATGGTCCTCCATCTAACATGATTGTGCGGTCGGCACGCCATCGTTGCGCGCGTCGGAACGAGCGGCTAGGCACGGCGAACTGGAGCGTGGCAGCCGAAAGTGAGCGCTTTCGGCGCCTGCCACGCGCCGCATGTTTGATTTGGAGCCTTTAGCCAAGGCTAAAGGTTCCGGGAGGCGCCCATGTCCGAGGCTAGGATTATCGACGGCAAGGCATTCGCGGCCGATCTGCGCGAGCGGGTCGCCGACGATGTGAAGGCTTTGAAAGCGGACCACGGCGTGACGCCCGGCCTCGCCGTGGTGCTGGTGGGCGAGGATCCCGCCAGCCAGGTCTATGTCCGCAACAAGGGCGAGCAAACCCTGGCGGCGGGGATGCATTCGGAGACCCACCGCCTGCCGGCCGACGTCAGCCAGGACGAGCTTCTGACTCTGGTCGGAAAGCTGAATACCGATCCGGCGATCCACGGCATCCTGGTGCAGTTTCCGGTGCCCGATCACCTCAAGCAGGCTGACATCGTCGCGGCGATTTCGCCCGACAAGGACGTCGATGGGCTGACGGTCACAAACGCCGGTCGTTTGGCCAGCGGCCTGCCGGCCCTGACGCCCTGCACGCCGCTGGGCTGCATGATGCTGCTGAAGGACGTGCTGGGCGATCTGCGGGGCAAGTCAGCGGTTGTGATCGGTCGGTCCAACCTGATGGGCAAGCCCATGGCGCAGATGCTTCTTGCCGCCGACTGCACCGTCACCATCGCCCATTCGCGCAGCGTCGACCTGCCCGGCATCGTGCGGCAGGCCGATATCGTCGTGGCCGCCGTCGGGCGCGCCGAGATGGTCAAGGGCGACTGGATCAAGCCGGGCGCGGTGGTCATCGATGTCGGGATCAGCCGTTTTCCGTCCCGCGATCCGGTCGCGGCCGCGGCGGGCAAGACCCGGCTCGTCGGCGATGTGGCCTTCGACGAGGTCAAGGCCGTGGCCGGCGCCGTTACGCCGGTGCCAGGCGGGGTGGGGCCGATGACCATCGCCTGCTTGCTGGCCAACACCGTAACCGCCGCCAAGCGCCTGCACGGGATCGAAGCCTGATGCGCGCCGGGCTGTTTCTGGCTGCCGCCGTCCTGTCTCTCGCCGCCTGCAGCGAGAAGGTCCCGCCGGCGCCGACGCCGGAACAGGCCCTGCTCTTGAAACCCGCCGACGCCAGGCTGGCGGGTCTCTATGAGACATCCTGCAAAGCCTGCCACGCCATGCCCGGAACGGGCGCGCCGCTGGTGCAGGATCGCGCCGCCTGGGACCCGCGCTGGAAGCAGGGCGAGGCCGTGCTGCTGGATCACACCATCCAGGGTTTCAAGGCCATGCCGGCCTCTGGTCAGTGCGTGGCTTGCGCGCCGTCCGATTTCCAGGGCCTGATACGATTCATGGCGGGGCGCGAAGACCCCGCATAAGCCGGGGAAACGCATGATCTCGAGACGGGGCGCCCTGATCGCGGGCGGTACGGGAGCCGCGGTGGTCGCTACCGGCGGCGCGGGCTATCTGGCCGCCACTCATGAAAAGCCCGAGCCTGTGGCTCCGGCCTCCGTGAATGCCGACGGCAAGCTGCTGTGGCGCAACTGGTCGGGCATTCAGACCGCCTATCCTTCGGCCCGGCTGGCGCCAAAGGACGAGGCCGAACTGGCCCTGATGCTCAAGACAGCCGCCGCCCCGATCCGACCTGTGGGGGCGGGGCACTCATTCACCGCCCTGGCTCCGACCAGCGGAGCGCTGGTGTCGCTGGACGCCATGTCCGGCGTGGTCGGCTGGGAGGGGGACGAGGCGGTGGTTCTCGCCGGCACCCGGCTCGGCGCGCTGGGGCCCGTCCTCGCGGCCAAGGGGCGGGCCATGGCCAACCTGCCCGACATCAACAAACAGTCCCTGGCCGGCGCCCTGGCCACCGGCACCCATGGCACGGGCGTCAAGCTCCAGGCGCTGCATGGCGACGTCACGGCCCTGCGCCTGGTGACACCCAGCGGTCGCGTGATTGACTGTGACGCAAGCCATGAAAGTGAGATCTTCCAGGCGGCCAAGGTGTCCCTGGGCGCGCTGGGCGTGATCTCCCAGGTCAGGTTGAAGACCATCCCCAATCGCCGGGTTCGGCGCCGGGTCTGGATCGAGCCGTTTGGCGACGCCTTGGCCAAGGCCGAGGCGCGGTGGGCGGAGCACCGCAATTTCGAGTTTTTCGCCGTGCCGTTCACCGGCCTCGCCGCCGGCGTCAGCCATGATGAAACCGACGATCCAGCCGAGGCCAGAGGTCCCGATCAGGATGCGGCCTTCCTCGATGCTCTGAAGGGTTTGCGCAATCTGCTCGGCTTTTCGGCTCCGCTGCGCAAGGCGGCGGCCAGGGCGCTGCTGGCGAGCGCGAAACCCGAGACGGCGGTCGACGAAGGCTGGAAACTTCTCTCCACCGAGCGGCCGGTGCGCTTCAACGAGATGGAGTTCCATCTACCGGTCGAGGTACAGCTCGAGGCTCTGCAAGAGGTTGTCGCGACCATCGAGAAAGAGCGTCCCGATGTCTTCTTCCCGATCGAGGTGCGCCGTATCGCGGCAGACGATGCGTGGCTATCGCCATTCAACGGCGGACCACGCGGATCGATCGCCGTTCACACCCACTACAAGGACGACTTCTCGTTCCTGTATGAGCTGATCGAACCGATCTTCCGTCGCCATGGCGGCAGGCCGCACTGGGGCAAGCTGCACAATCTGCGCGGCCAGCAACTGGCGGCGCTCTATCCGCGCTGGAATGATTTCCTGAAGGTTCGCGCCGAACTCGATCCGGAGGAGCGGATGCTGAACCCGTATCTGAAAGGCCTGTTCGGTCTCATCTGAAGGGCTTCAGCCCGCCAGATACTCCGTGACCCGGCCTTCGAGTTCTTCAGCCAGGGCCTTGCCGACCGGGTGGGTGTCGACCTTGATATCGCCGCGCACCGCCGCCTTGATGGCGTCGATGTGGGCGTCGACCAGGAACATCGGCGCAGAAAGGCGGGTCTCGGGCTCGTCGATCAGCTTGCACAGCGAGGCGGCAATGCGGGTGATCAGAGGGAATTCATAGGTCGCGCCAAGGCCCTTCAGGTCGTGGGCGCGAAGATACAGGGTCTCGACCGTCGTGGCGGTCAGGCCCTGCGTTTTGACCTCCTGCCGCGCGGCGTCCAGCTTGGTGATCTCGTCCTGCAGCCACTGGGCGAAATTGCCGGACAAGCTCTTCAGAGCAGCCTCGGCTTTAGCGATCGCAGCCATGTCGATACCACCGCGTCCGCCCACCTTAAGCTTCAGCATGTTGGGTACCTGGATCACTTCGGCGGTGGGCTTAGTCGTCAAGATCGCCTCCCCGGCGGCGGATATTTCGAGATCGCTATCATAGCAGGCGTTAACAACGAATGAGACGTGCGTTTCTCTGCGGCGCAACGCCTCAGGCGGAGAACTGTTCTGCGAGCACGCGTTCATCAAGACTACGACCGGCGTCGAAGAGCATCGCCAGACTGGTGTCGCGGTCTTCGGAGATGTGGACTTCGAGCACGTCACGAACCTCGAAGTTGTCGGCGACGGCGCTGACGGGGCGCTTGTCGGCCTCGATGATTTCGAAGGTGATGCGCGCCGAGCGCGGAAGCAGAGCGCCGCGCCAGCGACGCGGACGGAAGGCGCTGATCGGCGTGAGCGCCAGGACCTGGCCGCCTATCGGAATGATGGGGCCGTGGGCCGACAGGTTATAGGCCGTCGATCCTGCCGGCGTCGCGATCAGGGCGCCGTCACAGACCAGCTCGCTCATCCGAACCTTGCCATCAATCGAAATGCGCAGCTTGGCGGTCTGGCGGGTCTGGCGCAGCAGCGAGACCTCGTTGATCGCCAGGGCGTGGTGGTTGCGACGATGCGAGTCGATGGCGGTCATGGCCAGTGGATGGATGACGGCGCGCTCGGCGGCGTTGATCCGTTCCAGCAGGCCATCTTCGCTGTACTCGTTCATCAGGAAGCCGACCGAGCCGCGGTTCATGCCGTAGATCGGCGTTTGACTGGCAATCGCGCCGTGCAGGGTCTCGAGCATGAAGCCGTCACCGCCCAGGGCCACAATCACCTGAGCGGACTCCTCGCCGACATCGCCATAGCGGGCGATCAAGCGATCTCGGGCCTCCTCGGCCTCAGGTCGATCACTGGCCTTGAATGTCAGGCGAGTCAGGAAGGGTTGTGGCTGGTACATCGAGCCCAAGAGGCGCGAAGCCTGCCGGCTTGTCAAACCGCGCCGACAGCCTGCCTGAAAGCCATTCCGGCGACGTCCGGTGTGAACGGGCCAAAGGCGCTGCCAGCGCGTCTGGCGCCCTCGTCACCGCCGCCGGGGCGGCCGCCGTTCAGCTGGCGCACATGTTCCAGGATGGTCGGAAATACGCTGCGATCTATGCCGACCGCAGAGCAGGCCAAGGCGAGAAGTTCAGGGCGATTGCTGTCGATGGCGCGGCGGATCTGGGGAGACTCGAACCGACCCAGACGCGCCAGAGCCGTGATGAACAGGGGCAGGCGGCCTTCGCGCAGCACCCGCAACAGGTAGCCGGGACGCAGTTGGCCGGCTGCGTCCAGTTTTTCGACGAGCGACCGCTCCATCTCCGCGCGATCGTCCTCGGACTCTACTCCGCCGTCGAGGTCGGGGCTGTCGCCACGATGGGCTGCGCGAAGGGTCTCGTCGACCGCGATGGCCATGGTTTCCGGGTCGAGGTGAAAGCGGGTCGTAAGGGCGTCACGCAAGGCGCGTCCGACCCACAGATAAAGCTGCTCGGCCAGGTCGCTGGACAGCAGCGGATGGCGCGCCAGTGGGGATCGCAGAGCAACAATATCCTTGGCGCGACCGACAAGGCGACGCAGGCCGTCCGGTGAGAGTTCGGCGGTGTTGTTGCTGGCGAGCGCCGTCAGGACAGCGGGCTCGTCTCGGGCCAGAATGGCTTCGACGACCGAAGCCGAAAGGCGCGGGCGTCGGGCGACCTCGATCTGGTGCTCCAGGGTGGCCTGAACCATCAGACGGATCAGGTCATGATCCTGCAGCACCGGACTGCGCGCGATGATCGGGCGGGCGATCTCGATCTCGTCGAGCGCCAGGATATTTATCAGGGCCGACGGGGCCCAAGGCGCATCGGCGAGGCGTTCGGACAGGCGTTGACGGATGTCGCGCTCGGCTTCGACCACCAGGGTCATGAAGATGGAATCGAGCAGGCGCTGGATATCGGGATCGGTTGGCGCGCCCGCGGATTGGCCCGCTTCGCAAAGTTCGATGATGCCGGTGAGCAGCCGTTCACGGTCGCCCGGATCGCGGCTGCGCGCCAGTGTCATAAGCTTGGCAGTTTGGACGGCTTGGATGACCAGCCTCCTCGAATCCCGAACTCGGTGAGGATGACCTTGCTGTCAGCAAATGAAAACATGCTTAAACGGAACCGAACAACAATCGACAAGCACAGCGGCGAGTTGTCGCGGATGAAGCTTTTGGGCGGGAGGAGCCAGCATGGCCGAACAACTGATTTTGGCTCTGGATCAGGGCACCACCAGCACCCGCGCGATACTGTTTGACGCGACAGGCGGCGCTTTGGCCGACGCTACTCGTCCCCTACGACAAAGCTACCCGGCTGACGGCTGGGTCGAACACGACGCCGAGGAGATCTTCGCCGCCTGTGTGGCCGTGTTGCGCGAGACGATGGAAACGTCGGGCCGTGATGTCGCCGACGTCGTCGCCATCGGCGTGACCAACCAGCGCGAGACCGTGGTGGTCTGGGACAAGGCTTCTGGGCGTCCGATCCATCCGGCCATCGTTTGGCAGGATCGGCGCACGGCCGACGCTTGTGATCGCCTGCGCGCGGCAGGCCATGAGGCGCAGGTCTCGGACGTGACGGGGCTACTGCTGGATCCCTACTTTTCAGGCGCCAAGATCGCCTGGATTCTCGATCGCGTGCAGGGCGCGCGAGCGCGCGCAGAGGCAGGTGAGCTGCTGTGCGGCACAATGGATAGCTGGGTGATCTGGCGGTTGACGGGGGGAAAGGTCCACGCCACCGACGCCACGAACGCCTCACGCACCCTGCTGTTTGATATCGAGGCTCAGGCGTGGTCGCCGGCGATGCTCGACCTTCTGGACGTGCCTGGCAGTCTGCTGCCCAGGGTTCTGAACTGCGCTGACGACTATGGTGTCACGACGGCGGACATTCTGGGCTGTGAAGTGCCGATCCGAGGCGTCGCCGGCGACCAGCAGGCGGCGTTGATGGGGCAGGGCTGTATCCTGCCTGGCCAGATGAAGGCCACCTATGGCACCGGCTGTTTCATGCTCATCAACACCGGCGATACCCGCCCGGTGTCGCGTTCACGCCTGCTGACCACCGTCGCGGCGCGGATCGGCGGCAAGACGACCTATGCGCTGGAAGGGTCCATCTTCGTCGCCGGAGCCGCTATCCAGTGGCTGGGCGAGGGGCTTGGGATCACCGGCGGTCCGCGCGCCGCCGAGGCGCTGGCGCGAGCGGCCAAGCCCGATCATGGTGTCGTGGTGGTGCCAGCCTTCACGGGACTCGGCGCGCCGTGGTGGGACGCTGGCGCGCGGGGCGCGATCTTCGGGCTGACCCGTGACGCTGGCCTGCCGGAGATCGCGGCCGCCACCTATGACTCCTGCGCCTTGCAGAGCCGCGACCTGATCGAGGCCATGCGCGCTGACGCCCCGGAGGCTTTCGGCGACGAAGCCCAACTCCGGATCGACGGAGGCATGTCGAAGAGCGCCTGGTTCTCGCAGCGGCTCGCGGATCTGACGGGCATGCTGGTCCAGAGGGCCAGCTACCTGGAAACAACCGCCCTTGGCGCAGCCCTGTTCGCGGGCCTGGGGGCTGGCGTCTATGCCTCACTGGAGGAGGCGGCGGCCGCGCGCCCCGCCGCCGAAGCGCTGACGCCATCCATGCCCTTGCACCAGCGCGAGGCGGCCTATGCGCGCTGGCTGGACGCGGTGCCGCGCGTCCGCGCCTGACTTTTTTGACGCCGACGCATAACGCGGGTCGCCAGCGGAGACATCGATTGCTATGACATCGCTGTCATAACATGAGGACTCAACCGCATGACGCCGACGCGCCGTTCCATCACCCTGGGGGCAAGCGCCGCCGTTCTCGCAGGAGGGGTCTCCGTGTCTGCCCATGCCGCCCGTCCGACGGTTGGAAGCATCCGTCGTCTGTCCCCCGCGCTGGACGCCGTGGTCGCGCCAGACGCCAGGATCGAGCAGTTGGTCGACGGCTTCATCTGGTCGGAAGGGCCGGTCTGGGTGAGGGATGGCGGCTATCTCGTCTTCTCTGACGTACCGGCCAACACGATGTATCGTTGGAGCGAAGCTGACGGTGCGAGCGTATTCCTCAAGCCGTCGGGCTATGACGGCCCGCCGACCACGGCGTTCCGCGAGCCCGGCTCGAACGGTCTGGCGCTGGACGCGTCAGGCGCGCTGCTGGTTTGCGACCATGGGAACCGGGCGATCTCCAGGGTCGATCTGAAGACCAGGCAGAAGACGATCCTGCTTGACCGCTATCAGGGCAAGAAATTCAGCAGTCCCAATGATCTGGCTGTCGCCCAAAGGGGGGCGATGGCCGGTGCGATCTATTTCACCGATCCACCCTATGGCCTGGAGGGCATGAACAGCTCGCCGCTCAAGGAGATGGCGTTCAACGGCGTCTATCTGCGTCGGCCCGATGGCTCGGTCGTCGTGGTCGATGACAAGCTGACCTTCCCCAACGGCCTGGCTCTGACCCCGGATGAGAAGCGGCTGTACGTCGCGGTCTCTGACCCTGCGGGACCGGTCATCATGGCCTACGACCTTGGTCTCGATGGCCTGCCGGTGAAGTCGCAAATATTCTTCGACGCCATGGCGCTGCACAAGGCCGGCGGGCCGGGGTTGCCGGACGGCATGTGTCTCGACACCGAAGGGCGTCTCTACGCCACCGGGCCGGGCGGCGTGCTGGTGATCACTCCGGGGGGTGAGCTGATCGGCGTGATCGACGTGGGGCGGCCAATCGCCAACTGCGCGTTCGGCGAAGACGGCCACACCCTGTTCCTGACCGCCGACGATATCCTGGCCCGGGTGCGTCTGAAGGCCACCGGCCTGATCTAGGAGATGAAGATGGATCGTCCGAGCAAGCGCAGCTTTCTGCAGAGCGGCCTGGCGGCGGGGCTCCTGGCTTCGGCTCCCCTTGAGGCGCTGGCCCAAGCCAAGGCGGAGGGGCGCAAGCTGGGCTATGCGATCCTCGGGCTGGGCTATTACGCCACGCAGATCATCATGCCGCGCTTCGCCGAGTGCGAGCATTCGAAGATCACGGCCCTGGTCAGCGGAACACCCGCCAAGCTGACCACCTTTGGCGACCAGTACGGCGTTCCCGAAGCCAGTCGCTACAGCTACGAGACCTTCGATCGCATCATCGACGATCCAGCGGTCGACATCGTCTACATCATCACGCCCAACAGCCTGCATCGCACCTTCACCGAGCGCGCCGCCAAGGCCAGCAAGCATGTGATGTGCGAGAAGCCGATGGCGACCTCGGTGGTCGACGGCGAGGCGATGATCGCCGCCTGCAAGGCCGCTGGACGCAAGCTGATGATCGGTTATCGCAGCCGCTTCCAGCCGCACAATATCGAAGCGATCAAGCTCGTGCGCAGCGGCGTGTTCGGACCCATCCGCACCGTCGTGGCTGACCATGGCTTCACCATCGGCGATCCAAATCAGTGGCGGCTGAAGAAGGCGCTTTCGGGCGGCGGCAGCCTGGCCGACATCGGCATCTACAGCCTCAATGCGGCGCGCTACCTGACGGGCGAGGAGCCTGTCGCCGTCAATGCGATGGAATCCACGGATCGATCGGACATTCGGTTCAGGGAGGTGGAGGATGTGATCAACTTCCAGCTCCTGTTTCCGTCAGGCGCGACGGCCAATTGCGTTTCGGCCTATAGCTCCAACGTCAATCGCTACCGGGTCTCGGGTCCCAAGGGTTGGGCCGAGATCGAACCCGCCACGGGCTATGGGGGTCAGGCCATGATCGTCCGCCTCGATGGCAAGACCGCCCCGTATGAACCCGCTCCGGCCCGGAAGAACCAGTTCTCCGGTCAACTCGATCACTTCGCCGAATGTATCCTAACGGGCGCCGAGCCTATCGTGGGCGGTGATGAAGGCGTCAAGGATCTCAAGGTTATCGAAGCCATCTACCGCGCCGCTCGCGAAGGCCGGACGGTGCGGCTGTGAGAGCGCTGATTCTCGCCGCAGCGTTGCTCGCGCCGGGCCTGGCCTTTGCCCAGCAGCAGATCCCGCTGTGGCCCAAGGGTGCGCCGGGGTTTGAGAGCCGCAAGGATATCCCCGAGCAGGCGGCCGAGTACTGGGCCAAGAGCATCAACAATCCTTCGATCACGGTCTGGCTGCCGCCTAAGGAAAAGGCGACTGGCGCGGCTTTGATCGTGCTGCCCGGCGGTGGTCACCGCATGCTGGTGATCCATCCCGAGGGCACGGACGTCGCCAAGGTGATGAACCCGATGGGCGTGGCGGTTTTTGTGCTGAAATACCGGCTCTTCCGCGAGGAAGGCTCGCCCTACACGATCGACCATGCCCGGCAGGACGCCGCGCGCGCCGTGCGTTATGTCCGCGCCCATGCCGCCGAGTTCGGGGTGGATCCAGCTCGCATTGGCCTGATGGGTTTCTCGGGCGGCGGCGAGGTGGTGAACCTCGAAGTCTATCAGGACGCGTCGAAGGACCCCAAGGTCGACGCCATCGATGCGGTCAGCGCCCGTCCGGACTTCCAGGTGCTGATTTACCCCGGCCCTCTGGGCGTGCCTGACGCGATCCCGAGCGGAGCGCCGCCGGCCTTTATTCTGGCGGCCAATGATGATGAGTGCTGCTCGGCGCCGCCGGTCGAGCTGCTGAACAAGTTTCGCGCCGCCAAGGTCCCGGTCGAGTTCCACCTGTTCCAGACCGGCGGCCACGCCTTCAACATGGGCTTTCGGACCGACAAGGCCGCGATCAAGGTCTGGCCGGATCGGCTGCGCGACTGGATGGCCGACAATGGCTGGCTGTCGACGCGGCCCTAGTCGGTCGCGTCGATATAGGCCTTCACGCGGGCGAACAGGTCCTCGAACATCGGCGTCGTCAGTCGGCCGGTATTCGTGTTGAGCCGCGAGCAGTGATAGCTGTTGAATACCCGATAGGGCCCGGCCTGGAACTCGGAACCGTGACCGGGGATGCCCGCCGAGGCCTTGAGGCCAAGGGCCTTCAGCACATTGCGCCGCGAGACGTCGCCAAGGGTGACGATGGCCTTCAGCTTCGGAAAGGCCTCGATCCTGTTGGTCAGGAAAGGCCTGCAGGTATTCTCCTCGCTGGTTTCGGGCTTGTTGCCGGGAGGCGCACAGCGGACGGCGTTGGTCACCGCGCTGCCGATCAACTGCAGCGAGTCGTCAGGGCGCGCCTCGAACCTGCCGGTGGCGAAGCCGAACTTGATCAGGGTGTCGTAGAGCAGGGTCCCGGCATAGTCGCCGGTGAAGGGCCGCCCGGTGCGGTTGGCGCCCTTGCGGCCGGGGGCGAGGCCCACGACCAGCAGCCGTGCATCCCGGTCGCCGAAAGACGGCGCGGGTCCGTTGAACCAGTCGGGATACAGGTCCTGGTTCTCGCGGCGATAGGCTACCAGCCGAGGACACAGAGGGCAGTCGCGCGGCGGCTCGGCGGGCGAGGGGACCGTTTCCCCAGCGATATTGGAGCGCTGCTCAGTATTCATCGTCAGCCTCGCGTTCGGCCTGGGTGCGGGCGTCGGCCATCGGGCGCGGCGCGGGCGCACGCTGCGGGCGGCCGATGATATTGGCCAGATCGTTCAGGTCGACGAAGTCGTCGGCCTGGCGGCGCAGGTCGTCACTGGTCATCGGCGGCTGGCTCTTCATGGTCGAGACCACGGTCACCCGGCGCCCCTTGCGTTGCACGGCCTCGACCAGAGCGCGGAAGTCGCCATCGCCGGAGAACAGCACCAGGTGGTCGGCGGTCTCGGCCATCTGCAGCATGTCGACGGCGATCTCGACGTCCATGTCCCCGCGCCAGCGCTTGCGGCCCTGGCTGTCGGTGAATTCGCGGGCCGGCTTGGTGACGAGGGTAAAGCCGTTGTAGTCGAGCCAGTCGACCAGCGGCCGGATGGGCGAATAGTCGTCGTTCTCGTTGATCGCCGTGTAGTAATAGGCTCGGATCAGGACGCCGCGCTTTCTGAACTCGTCGAGAAGCTTGCGGTAGTCGATATCGAAGCCCAGCGCCTTGGCGGCCGAATAGAGGTTGGCCCCGTCAATGAACAGGGCCAGACGGTCCGTGGGATAGAAGGTCAACGCGGTAATTCCTTGAAAAATACGGTCGATCAAAATGGCTTGGACGAGGCCGTAATCGTGGCGCTCGGCTGTAATCTGCCGGCAGCCTATACGAGTCGCGAAGCCTTGTTGGAAGCGGCGCTGGAGGCCTTTCCCTCGGAAGGCCTCGCTGTGGTGGCGCAGTCGTCGTGGTGGACATCCGCCGCCTGGCCTGACCCCGCCGGGCCCGCCTATCTGAACGGCGTGGCGGTGGTGGAAACCTCGCTCGACGCGGCTGGAGCGCTCGCAGCCCTGCATCGCATCGAGGCGCGCTTTGGGCGCGCGCGCGGCGAACTCAATGCTTCTAGGACTCTGGATCTCGATCTGATCGCCCACGGCCGCAGTGTGATTTCCGACGGCGTAATGCTGCCGCATCCCCGCGCTCATGAGCGTCTGTTCGTGATGGGGCCCCTGGCCGAGATCGCGCCGGACTGGCGTCATCCTGTCAGCGGCGAGACCGCGGCCCGTCTGGCGGACGCGGCCAGCGTGGGGCGCGACGCCAGGCCGTGAACTTCGCGCACTGGACTTACCGACGCGAAGCGGGCATAAGCGCCCCCTCGCGAAAGATGGGCGACAACCTCAGCGGCGTTGCGTAACGCCGCTCAGACCCTTATTTTGCAGAGCATCACGGCTAGCCCGAGGAATTCATGGCCCGCGTCACCGTCGAAGATTGCGTCGAGAAGGTTCCGAACCGTTTCGCACTGGTTCTGCTGTCCGCCCATCGGGCGCGCGGCATCTCGGCCGGCGCCGCCCTGCTGGTCGATCGTGACAACGACAAGAACCCGGTCGTCGCCCTGCGCGAGATCGCTGACGACGTCGTCGATCACGAAGGCCTCAAGGAACAGCTGATCAGCACGCTGCAGCGCGTCGATGAGCACACCGAGGCCGAGGAAGAAGCCGAGACCCTGGCCCTGCTGGCGGATCCGAGCCACATGCAGATGAGCGAACTGGAACTGGTTCGCGCCCTGCAAAGCGACCGCGATGGCGGTCAAGAGGAGCGGTACTGAGCCCCGACGGCACAGACCCTCTGATTCTTGAAGCGGCGCCTGCCGCCGCTCCATCCGAACGCGCGTCCGAAGTTTCCCCCTCGCTTGGGGTCGACTCGGGCGCGTCGTCGTTTCTGGCGACCAGTGAAGTCCAGGCGACGCCGACGCTGGCCCCCAAGCCGCGCCACAAGATTCTTCGTCAGTACGAACTGATCGAGCGGGTCCATTCCTACGACCCGACCGCTGACGAAGCGCTTCTGAACCGCGCCTATGTCTACGCCATGCGCATGCACGGCAGTCAGACCCGGGCCAGCGGCGACCCCTACTATGCCCACCCCATCGAGGTGGCCGGCATCCTGACCGAATACCGGCTCGACACCGCGACCATCGTCACAGCGCTGCTGCATGACGTGATCGAGGACACGCCCGTCACCCGCGAGGACATCGCGGGTCTGTTCGGCGACGAGATCGCCGAGCTGGTCGAGGGCGTCACCAAGCTTTCCAAGCTGGAGCTCCAAGCCGAGCATTCGCGCCAGGCCGAGAACCTGCGCAAGTTCATCCTGGCCATCAGTAAGGATGTTCGCGTCCTGCTGGTGAAGCTGGCCGACCGTCTGCACAACATGCGGACGCTGCACTTCATCAAGAGTCAGGCCAAGCGCGAGCGCATCGCCCGCGAGACGCGCGACATCTACGCGCCCCTGGCCCGCAACATCGGCTGCCACCGCATCTGTACGGAGCTGGAGGAACTCAGCTTCGAGCATACCAATCCGGTAGCCCGTAATGCGATCATCCGCCGTCTGGACACCCTGCGCGCCGAGCAGGGCGGGGCGGTGGCGCTGGTCTCGCAGGAGATCGCGGCGCGACTCGAATCCGCCGGCGTTCCGGCCCGGGTCTTTGGTCGGGAAAAGTCGCCCTATTCGATCTGGCGCAAGCTGCAGCGCAAATCGATTGGCTTCTCGCAGATGTCCGACATCTACGCCTTCCGCGTGATCGTCGACAGCGAGGAGGACTGCTATCGCGCGCTGGGTGTCCTGCACCGGTCCTGGTCCAGCGTGCCTGACCGCTTCAAGGACTTCATCTCGACGCCCAAGCGTAACAATTATCGCTCGCTGCACACCACCGTCGTGGGGCCGCGCGGCATGCGCATCGAGATGCAGATCCGCACCGAAGCCATGGACCGCGTCAACGAAGAGGGCGTCGCCGCCCACTTCCGCTACAAGGACGCGTCTTACGGTCTCGATCTGGAAGGCATGGAAGCGGCAGGCGGTCGCGATCCGCTGGCCAACCTGCGCCAGCTGGTTCAGGTGCTGGAACATGGCGGCGACGCCGAGGAACTGGTCGAGCACGCCAAGCTTGAGATGTTCCTCGACCAGGTCTTCGTGTTCACGCCCAAGGGCAAGCTGGTCAGCCTGCCGCGCGGGGCCATGCCGCTGGACTTCGCCTATGCCGTCCACACCAGTGTCGGCGACACCTGCATCGGTGTGAAGATCAATGGCGAGCTGAAGCCGCTGCGCACCGGCCTCAACAACGGCGACGTGGTCGAGGTCATTCGCGGCTCCAAGCCCGTGGTGCCGCCCGACTGGCGGTCACTGACGGTAACTGGCCGCGCGCGCTCGGCCATCCGCCGCCACATCCGCCAGACCGAGAAGGAAGAGTTCCTTCGCCTTGGCCGCTCTTCGGTGGAGCAGATCTTCGAGCGCGCCGGCAAAAAGCTGAAGGACGTATCGCTGCGTCCGATCCTTGAGCGCTTCGCGCTGGAAAACGAGGAGATGCTGTTCGACGCGGTTGGCCGTGGCCGCGTGTCGCCCAGTCAGGTCCTGGAAACGGCCTTCCCGGGCATGAAGGACACCGAGATGGCGGCCGCCTCGGCGCGCCGCAAGATCGAGGGCGGCAAGGGCGCGCGGCTCTATGTGCGCGGCGGCGGCCTGACGCCGGGCGTCTCGCTGCACTTCGCCCATTGCTGCAGCCCGGTGCCGGGTGACCGTATCGTCGGCATCCTGCGCGATGACGGTGAAGGGCTGGACGTCCACACCATCGACTGCCCCAAGCTGGCTGACTACGAGGATCGCGAAGATCTCTGGCGCGACCTGAACTGGACGCCGGAAGCCGAGCGCGAAACCGTGTCGCTGACCCGCCTGCACGCCACTATCCAGAACGCGCCGGGTGTGCTGGGCCAAGTCTGCACGATCATCGGCGAGGCGGGCGGCAATATCGTCAATCTGCGCATGCACCACCGGCAGAGCGACTTCTTCGACACCGACATCGACGTCGAGGTTCGCGACGCCAAGCATCTGACCAACATCTCGGCGGCGCTGCGGGCCTGTCCGTCGGTTGAGACGGTCGACCGGACGCGCGGCTAGGCCTTCAGCTTGGTGATGGCGTCTGTCGTTGAGGCGGTCAGCGGCGACGGCAGGGCGTCCAGCGAGAACCAGCCCCATTCGTGCAAGGCGTGATCCTCGATGATCGCCGGTTCGCCTTCGAAGCTTTCAGTTCGGTAGGTGATCGCCACCCAGTGATAGTCCGGCGCGATCATGTCGGTCACGGCCAGGACCGGGCCGGCGACGATCCTGATTCCCAGTTCTTCATTGATCTCACGCTCGGCGCAGGATCGCGCCGCTTCGCCCCAGTCGAGCTTGCCGCCGGGCACGCCCCAGTGGTCGGCCTCAGGGTTCTTCACCCGCCTGACCAGCAACAGCCGGCCCTGATTGTCGAGGATGGCGGCGCCGCAGCCGATGCGGGGACGTTGGGGATCGTTCATGGGCGGGATAGAGCCAAATCCGGCGCATCGCGCAAGGCGATTGGCGGACTCGCCAGCGTGCGGTATAGGCGCCGCTCATGACCAATGATGACGTCCTCGACGAATTCCGCGCCGCAGGGGCCCTGCGCGAAGGCCACTTCGTGCTCTCCTCTGGCCTTCACAGCCCGGTCTTCCTGCAGAAGAACCTGGTGTTCATGCGGCCCGAGCGCTGCGAGCGCCTGTGCAAGGCCCTGGCCGAGAAGATCATCGCCACCGTCGGCCAGCCCGATGTGGCGGTGTCGCCGGCCGTGGGCGGGATCATCCCCGGCTACGAGACGGCCCGTCACCTGAATGTCGCCTCGATCTATGTCGAGCGCGAGGGCGGCGGCTTCAAGTTCCGGCGCGGCTTCCATCTCGAGCCCGGCCAGAAGGTCGTGATGGTCGAGGACATCGTCACCACCGGCCTGTCGTCGCGCGAGTGCATCGCCGCGATCCAGGAGGCCGGCGGCGACGTCATCGCGGCGGCCTGCATCGTCGACCGCTCGGGCGGCAAGGTCGATGTCGGCGTGCCGCTGGTCTCGCTGTGCAGCCTGGAAGTCCCGGCCTATCCCGCCGACGCCCTGCCGCCGGAGCTGGCCGCGATCCCCATCGAGGACCCCGGCAGCCGCCGGCTGAAAGGCTAAGCTCCCTATTTGGCCGCTGTCGGCGGCGTCAGCTGCTTGACCGGCCATTCGACACCCAGCTGTTCCAGATAGGTCCCGTACTTGGCGGGATCGTAATAGAACCGGCTCATCGCCGGCCGGTACGTCGCCATGATGTTGGCGTTGATCTGGGTCTGGGGCAGGTCGGTGGCCGCCAGCATCGGCACGTATTTCTGATCCTTGGTCTGGACGTCCTTGAAATAGCTGTTGGCTGCGGCCAGCAGCTTGGGCTGGGTCAGGAGATCCAAGGCGGTCATCGCCACAACCTTCGAGCCCGCCGCCACGCCCTTGTGGGCGATGGGCGTCGCCATCGAGATGGCGTTGGCCCAGTGGTGCCCTGGAAGTTCGGGGATGTTGGCCGGGTAGTTGATCGTGATGGTCGGCATGATCCACGAGATGTCGCCGATATCGTCCGACCCGCCGCTTTCCGGCTTGGGGTCGGGCGGTGACAAGCCCTTGAGCTTGACGTCGAGACCGGTCTGCTTCGGCGCGCCGATATTGGTCTGCACGGCCTTGGCGAAGGCCTGCTCGTCGGCGGTCCAGACCGGCAGGCCGACCGCCTCGATATTGGCCTGGGCCGCTTCCGCCATCGGTCGGTTGAAGTGGCGCGGCGCGGCCGTGCCGATCACCTGATGATCGACCTTGGTGTCGGTCATGTCGGCGGCGGCCTGGGCGATCCTGTCGCCGATGGCATAGTTCTTCTTGATCGCGTCGAAGGACTGTTCGCGGAAATAGTACCAGACGCTGGCTTCGGACGGCACGACGTTGGGCTGATCACCGCCATCAACGATGACGTAGTGCGAGCGCTGCTCGGGCCGCAGATGCTCGCGGCGCATGTTCCAGCCGATGTTCATCAGCTCGACCGCGTCCAGCGCGCTGCGACCTCGCCAGGGGGCGCCGGCCGAGTGCGCGGACTCGCCATGGAAGTTGTACTTCACCGACACCAGGCCCGTTCCTGTCGGCTGGCCCCAGGTGGTGGCGAGGTTGGACCCCACATGGGTGAAGATGGTGGCGTCCACGCCCTTGAAGACGCCGTCGCGGACCATGTAGGCCTTGCCCGCCACCAGTTCCTCGGCGACGCCTGGCCACAGCATCAGGGTCCCGGCGATGTTCTCCTTGATCATCAGGTCCTTGAGCGCCAGGGCGGCGACGACGTTTAGGGCCTGGCCGGAATTGTGGCCCTCGCCATGGCCTGGCGCGCCGGGAACGATCGGGTCATGCCAGGGCACGCCAGGCTTCTGCGAGGCCTTTGGAATGCAGTCGATGTCGCTGCCGAAGGCGATGGTCGGACCGTCCTTGCCGTTCGTCCAGGTTGCGGTCCAGGCTGTCGGAATGCCCGACACGCCGCGCACCACGGTGAAGCCGTTCTCTTCCAGCACGCCGGTGATGTATTTCGAGGTCTCGATCTCCTGGAAGCCCAGCTCGCCGAAGGAGAAGATCTGGTCGTTCATGACCTGCGAAAGCTTGGCCCGGGACTCGACGCCGGCGACAGCCTGGGCTTTCAGGGCCTTGAGGGCGCTGGCTGAATAGGCGGGCGCCGCCATCGCTGAAGCCGCCGTCGTCGCCATCAGCATGGCCAACGCCGCAATCCGCGCAGTCTTCACGATCATGTTCCGTCCCCATCGCTTCCCAGGCCCGCGACCTTCAACGGCGCCGGGCCTGCTGTCCACGCCGTTTTCCCCGAGCTTGAGCAGAACTGTGCGGCTGTTGCTTTTCCGGCCTCCACCCGTCGGCCGGAAGGGGATAGACTGTCCTCGACGGCCAGCCATCGGCCGCCGATCGCGTTCGAGGGCGGTAAAATTCTTAGCGAGCATCAGCTGAACGTCCGACTGGGCGTCAATATCGACCATGTGGCCACGATCCGGAACGCACGCGGCTCCAGCTATCCCGAGCCGGTGCGCGCCGCCGAGCTGGCCCTGGCTGCGGGCGCTGACGGCATCACGGCCCACCTGCGCGAGGATCGCCGGCATATTTCCGACTCCGACATCGCGTTGCTGAACGACCTATGCCTCAAGCGCGGCAAGCCGCTGAACTTCGAGATGGCCGTCACCGACGAGATGGTCGGCATCGCCCTGCAGGCCCGGCCGCACGCCGCCTGCCTGGTGCCCGAGCGCCGCGAGGAAGTGACCACCGAGGGCGGCCTCGACGTGGTGCGCGGCTACGACGCCATCGCCGCCGCCACCGGCCGTCTGCGCGAGGCTGGCAGCCGGGTGTCGCTGTTCATCGACGCCGAGGCCGGCCAGATTGAGGCCTCGCACCGCCTGGGCGCCCAGGTGATCGAGCTGCATACCGGCGCCTATTGCGACGCCGCGCGGGCCGGCGAGGTCGAGCGGGCCGCCGCCATCCTGCGCCGCCTGCAGGACGGCGCGGCCCTGGCCTCGAGCCTGGGTCTGGAGGTCCACGCGGGCCACGGCATCGACTACGCCACGGTCAAGCCGATCGCGGCCATCCCGCAGATCGCCGAGCTGAATATCGGCCACTTCCTGATCGGCGAGGCGATCTTCGTGGGTCTGCCCCAGGCCATTCACCGGATGCGGGCGCTGATGGATTCGGCCCGCGCGGAACTCGCCGCGTGATCATCGGCATCGGCTCGGACCTGTGCGACATCCGGCGGATCGAAAAGTCGCTGGAGCGGTTCGGCGACCGCTTCACCAACAAGGTGTTCACCGAGATCGAGCGGACGCGGTCCGAGCGCAAGCCTGACCGCGCCAGCAGCTACGCCAAGCGGTTCGCCGCCAAGGAGGCCTGCTCCAAGGCCCTGGGCACGGGCCTGAAGCGCGGCGTGCATCTGGCGGGCATGGGCGTGGTCAACCTGCCGTCGGGCAAGCCGACCATGGCCCTGACCGGCGGCGCGGCCGAGCGGTTGGCGTCCATGGTGCCTGAGGGCATGGCCCCGGTCATCCACCTGTCGCTGACCGACGATCATCCCTACGCCCAGGCCTTCGTGATTATCGAGGCCATCTGAACGCCAAAAGAGGACGCCAGCCGGATGAGCGAGTTTCTCCTGTTGATGCACGGCGACGCGGTCGACGAGGCGGCGGCGGACTGGCCGGCCTATCTGGACGGAATGGCGACGGCTGGCCGCCTGCGCGGCGGCAGCAGTCTCGGCGGCGGCGCCTGCTTTCGCAGGGACGGGGCGTCGCGACCGAGTTCCGACCATCTGACGGGCTTCATCAGGATCGCGGCGGAGAGCCTTGAGGACGCCCGATCCTGCCTGGCCGGCAATCCCGTCTATGAGGCCGGAGGGACCGTGGAAATCCGTCTTCTGGTCGAGGATGAATAGCCCGGGCCCGTCCGCCCCATCGCCGCCATGAAGGCGAGTTAACCGGCGCAAAGCTTGCCCGTTGTGTAAAGCGCGTCTAGCTAAGCCTGTCCGGTTCGCCGGAACCCCATTGCTCGAGAGCCCAGCGCCCGCATGACCGACGCCGCCGACGATAACGCGCAGCCCGAGGAACAGGGCGGAGCCGTCAAGGAATTCATCGAGATCATCAAGACGGTGGCCTATGCCCTGGGCATCGCCCTGGTGCTGCGGGTTCTGCTGTTTCAGCCCTTCACCATCCCGTCGGGTTCGATGGAGCCCAACCTGCTGGAAGGCGACTACATCATCGTCAGCAAGTTCAGCTATGGCTGGAGCAGGCACTCGATCCCGTTCAGCCCGCCCATCTTCAACGGCCGGATCCTGGCCCAGGCGCCCAAGCGCGGCGACATCGTGGTCTTCAAGCTGCCGCGCGACAATCGCACCGACTATATCAAGCGCCTGATCGGCATGCCGGGCGACAAGGTCCAGGTGCGCGGCGGCGTCATCAACATCAACGGCAAGCCCTTGGCCATGGCCGCGCGTGATCCCGCCCTGGTCGACATGGGCTATGGCTTCACCCAGCAGGTCCAGCGCTTCGAGGAAACCAATCCCGAAGGCCGCAAGTACCAGACCCAGGACTACGGCCCCGACAGCCGCGGCGACAATACCGGCATCTATACGGTGCCCGAGGGCTGCTATTTCTTCATGGGCGACAACCGCGACAACTCGGCCGACAGCCGGTTCGACCCGGGCGTCTCGCCGTTCAAGACCGGTCCCGGCGTCTGCAAGTGGGACTATGAGCTGGACCAGTATATCGGCGACGAGGTCGGGGTCGGCTTCGTTCCGGCCGAGAACCTGGTCGGCAAGGCCCAGATCATCCTGCTGTCCTGGAACCGCAACGCGGCCCTGTTCAAGCCCTGGACCTGGGTTCTGGACGCTCGTCCCAGCCGCTTCTTCCGCGTCCTGAAGTGAATTTGAATCATGGATAGACGGGTCGCCGCCGTCGGCGACCTGGAGCGCCGGATCGGTTACACATTCGCTGACCGCCAGCTGCTGGAACAGGCCCTGACGCACGCCAGCGTCGGGGACGGCGCCAAGAAAACCGCCGACAACGAGGTGCTCGAGTTCATCGGCGACCGCGTGCTGGGCCTGCTGGCCGCCGAGGCCCTGGCCGAGCGGTTTCCGCAGGCCAAGGAGGGCGAGCTGGCCCCGCGCCTCAACGCCCTGGTCAGCCGCGAAACCTGCGCCCGCGTGGCCCGCGCCGCCGAGCTGGGTCCGGCCCTGCGGCTGTCGGCCTCATCCAGCAAGGTGGGCGGCCGCGAGACCGACTCCATCCTGGCCGGCGGCTGCGAGGCCCTGATGGCGGCCCTCTATCGCGACGGCGGGCTGGAGACGGCGCGCCGGGTGTTCCTGGACCTGTGGAGCGCCGAGTTCGACCGCGCCGCCCAGGGCAAGCCGCGCGATCCCAAGACCGCGCTGCAGGAATGGGCGCAAGGCCAGGGCAAGCCACTGCCGACCTATGCCGTGAAGGACCGGACGGGCCCCGATCATGCGCCGGTGTTCACGGTGCAGGTGACCGTCGCCGGCGTCGATCCCGTCTTCGCTGTCGGCCGCTCACGCCAGGACGCCGAAAAGGCCGCCGCCAAGGCGCTGCTGGATCGGGAAGGGGCGGAGTAGGGGACACGGGTTCGCGACCTCGCGCGGAAACCGCCGAGGGAGTGGGAAGGGTCGCGGAGCGTCCGGGCCTCGCCCGGATGTGAGTTTGTAGAAGTACCGTTTCGACGAAGACAGACGCTCCGCGCAGCCGTTATCCGGTGAGCCCTCGGGGCGCGGGGTTTTAACCCGCTCCCGACGTTAGGCCCCCGACGGGCGGAGGGGATAGCGACCCCGTCCAGACCGCATGGGCGATTTCAGCCCATGCCTGTTGCGCATCGTACGGGCGTCGCCAAAGGGAGTTCCCGGCGGTCCCGGTCTGGCTTCAATGCGTCCGCTCCCCGCAAGGACCGATCCGCTCCACCAGACCCTGCCGGGCCTTCGATGACGGCCGGCGGACGCTTCCCGCTCGACCACCCCTCACAGCCGCAACGGTCGCCGTACGTGCGCCCTTCCCGTGCTGTCAGGTGAGATTGATTATGCAGGCGGTTTCGGCGCGTCTGATGGGCGCGATCGTTTTATATTTAGGGCTTTGAATTTGTTGCGCTCTATCCCGCAAGGCGCGGGGATAAAGGGCAGCCAATCCCCGTTCTCGCCCAGCAAACGTTTGTCATCCCGGGCGGCGAAGCCGACCCGGGACCCAGGGGCCGGCGCACTGCGGTTGCCCCTGGGTCCCGGCGCTCCGCTCCGCTACGGCCGGGATGACAAGAGTTATTGCGGTTTGAAGTCCTTCTCGCCCGCGAGAGGGAGCCATCCCTAAATCTCACGGCAAGACGATCGCCGGTCTGTCCAGGTTGCTCAAGGACGGCGCGCCGCGCCGCCGCGGAGCGGCTGGCCGCAGGCCAGTCCTTGACCAACCTGGACAGACCGGCACGCTGCAGCCTCCAAGAGATTTAAGGATAAGCGGGACGCGGGGCGTCCGCTTACTGGCCGGATGCAGAAGACTGTTACCCACCGCAGGGCTCTGCATAATGCATACGAACGGTGATTAGGGACCGACATGTTCAAGTTCGCGACACCGATTCTCACGGCGGGCGCTATAGCGCTGAGCTCGACGCCCGCGCTCGCCGGTAGGGAAGACCAATGGGTCGCGAGAGAGGCTCTAGGCGACGGAAGCCGGATACCCACCGCATTGTTCCTGTCGTGGAACTACAAAGCCCTGCTTTTTCGCGCGACATGTGATCAGGGCGAGCTGATTTTGGACTACTTCGGCGACGGGGAGATTTCATTGTCCCGAGCGACCCCAATGACCATTGTAGGGGCGACGCCCGTCAAGCTTCGCACTCGCCTAGTCGATGGCCATTTGGAAGGGCGTGTGAAAGTGACCGAGCAAGTTCTGCAATCACTGGCGACTTCGGCGGAACTGGAAATTGACGCTCCAAACGCCATGGGAGAGCCATGGTACGTCGGTCGGGCTGAACCTCTTCGTCGACTGGCGCGACGTTGCAGTTAGTTCTCAGCCAAGGTCCGCAAACCACCCCGCACCGACTATTGTAGCCACCGCTCACCCCGCCGAAACTCTGTCCCTAGCGGCCTTTCCCCATCAGGGGGAGGAATCCCGGCCCCGCTGTGCTACACGCACGCGCAATGACTGACACAACACCTCAAAAGACCACCCGCGCCGGTTTCGCCGCGATCATCGGCGCGCCCAATGCCGGCAAGTCCACCCTGGTCAACCGCATGGTCGGCGCCAAGGTCTCGATCGTCACCCAGAAGGTCCAGACCACGCGCTTTCCGGTGCGCGGCGTGGCCATGCACGGCGACGCCCAGATCATTCTGGTCGACACCCCTGGCATCTTCAGCCCGCGCCGTCGCCTGGACCGCGCCATGGTCCGGTCCGCCTGGAACGGCTCGGAACAGGCCGAGGTCACCGTCCACCTGATCGACGTCCAGGCCGAACTGGCCTCGAACGAGAACAAGGCCACGCCCGCCGAGCACCGCTCGGTGCAGGACGTCCAGACCATCATCGAAGGCCTGAAGACCGCCGGCCGCCAGGTGATCCTGGCGCTGAACAAGATCGACGGCGTCAAGCGCGACACCCTGCTGAAGGTGACGCAGGAGCTGTTCGACACCGGCGTCTATTCCGAGGTCTTCATGATCAGCGCCGCCACAGGCGCGGGTGTTGACGACCTGCTGGAGCGCCTGGCCGCCGCCATGCCGGAAAGCCCGTGGCTGTATCCGGAAGACCAGACCGCCGACCTGCCGGCCCGCCTGCTGGCCGCCGAGATCACCCGCGAGAAGATCTATCTGCGCGTCCACGAGGAGCTGCCCTACGCCGCCTCGGTGGAGACGACCGCCTTCGAGGAACGCGCCGACGGCAGCGCCCGCATCGAGCAGACCATCTATGTCGAACGCGACGGCCAGCGCGCCATCGTGCTGGGCAAGGGCGGCCAGACCCTGAAATGGATCGGCCAGGCCTCGCGCGAGGAGCTGTGCGACATCCTCGATCGCAAGGTGCACCTGTTCCTGCACGTGAAGGTCAAGGAAAACTGGGCCGAAGAGCGGGGCCTGTTCAGCGACATGGGCCTGGACTTCGACGTCTGACAAGCCGCCGCGCCGCCCTGACAGCGGCGCGGCTCTTGACTTGATCGCTGGCAGGCTGTCCTAACGTATGAGAACATACCGGGAATATCGCCCCCAGTGAGCCAAATCGAAGACGCCTTTTCCCCGGCCGCTCCATCGGTCGACCTCGACGCCTATTTCGCGCGGATCGGCTATGACGGCCCGCGCGAGCCGACCCTGGCCGTCCTGCGGGCCATCACCCAGAAGCACCCGGACGCCATCCCGTTCGAGAACCTGGATGTGTTGCTGGGGCGGGGCGTCAGCATCGATCCCGCCGACATCGACGCCAAGCTGATCGGCGCTCGACGGGGCGGCTACTGTTTCGAACAGAACGGTCTTCTCAAGCGGGTGCTGCTGGCGCTGGGCTTCGAGGTCCAGTCGCTGATGGCGCGGGTCTGGTGGATGAAGCCGCCGGAAGCGCCGACGCGGGCCCGCTCGCACATGGTGCTGTCGGTGCTGATCGATGGTGAAGCCTGGCTGGCCGACAACGGCTTTGGCGGCTGTGTGCTGACCGCGCCGTTGCGGTTGATGTCTGACGCGGTCCAGGCCACGCCCAACGGCGCCTTCCGCATCGAGCCCGTCGCGCCCGAAATGGGCGGCGAACGGTTGGTGCTGGCCGATCTGTCGGGCGCCTGGGCGCCGCTGTACCAGGTGGCGCTGGGACCCTGGCTCGACGTTGACTACGAGCCCGCCAATTACTTCACCTACACCCATCCCAGCTCGCACTTCACCTGGAGCATGACGGTCGGTCGCACCACGCCGACCGCGCGCTACGCCCTGAAGAACAATCGCCTGACCCACCGCGACGCCACCGGCCAACTGGTCGAGCAGCGCGACCTGACGGTCGACGAGCTGGAAGCCGCCCTGCGCGACGTCATCGGCCTGCCGGTCGAGGCCGACTGGCGGCCGGTGCTGGAAAAGGTCGTGGCGTGGGGGACTCAGGCCTAGATGGAGTGGGAAGACGAGGCCCTGGTGCTGTCCGCTCGCATCCATGGCGAGACGGGGGCCATCGTCGAGCTGCTGACCGAGCAGCACGGCAAGTTCGCGGCCCATGTGGCGGGCGCGGCCTCGCGGCGGATGAAGCCGTTTCTTCAGCCCGGCTCGCGGGTCATCGCCCGCTATCGGGCCCGGATGTCCGATCAGCTGGGCGCGGCCACGCTGGAACCGATGGGCGAGGGGGTGGCCTCGCTGTTTGACGATCCGCTGGCCCTGGCCGGCCTGTCCTCGGCCGCGTCGCTGGCCGCCGGCGCCTTGCCAGAGCGCGAGGCCCATCCCGGGGCCTTCCATGCGCTGGAGGCGCTGATCGGCGTGCTGCAGATCCCCGACATCTGGCCGGCGGTCTATGTGCGCTATGAGGCGGGGCTGTTGCAGGAACTGGGCTTTGGCCTGGACCTGTCCAAGTGCGCGGCGACCGGCTCGTTCGATGACCTGATCTATGTCAGTCCCCGCACCGGCCGGGCGGTCAGCCGCGCGGCGGGCGAGCCCTATAAGGACAAGCTGTTGCCGCTGCCGCCGTTTCTGCTGTCGGCCCAGGGCGGACTGGCGGAGGGCGACGTGAAGGCGGGGCTGGACATCACCGGCCACTTTCTGGAGCAGTTCGTGTTCGGTCCGCTGAACCGGCCGCTGCCGCCGACGCGGACGTGGCTGCTGGATCGCCTGGGCGAGGCGGGGCGGCTTTAAGAACCGTCACAAAGGCGCGATATCGGCAAGCCAGTTCAAGGAGTCGCCGATGTCCATCCTGCTCGATCGCTACGCCCTGTCGCGTCGGCGCGCCCTGGCCGCTTTCGGGGCCGTCGCCGCCACAGCCCTGTCGATCCCGCTGATCAGTGGCCGGGCGATGGCCCAGCCGGTGTTCTCGATCTATCCGTTCCAGCTGGGCGTCGCCTCGGGCGATCCGCAGCCGGACGGTTTCGTGATCTGGACGCGCCTGGCGCCGGAGCCGCTGGAGATCGGCCACGGCATGCCCGCCCAGCCTGTGGAAGTGTCGTGGGAAGTCGCCGCCGACGCCGGCTTCAAGACCGTGGTCGCCAAGGGCGTCGCGGTGGCCATGCCCGAACTGGCCCACGCCGTGCACGTGGAGGTCGGCGGCCTGGAGGCGGGCCGTGACTACTGGTACCGCTTCGTCGCGGGCAAGGAACGCAGCCTGACGGGCCGGGCGCGCACGACGCCGGCCCTGGGCTCGACCGTGGAGCGCGTCCGCTTCGCCGTCGCCGGCTGCCAGAACTACGAGCAGGGCTAGATCG
>Ga0209023_10001482_pt1 | contig 31429 bp, 29 predicted proteins | sample LakOneMetagenome_FD_187468 | JGI IMG/M metagenome (GOLD analysis project Ga0209023, IMG submission 187468) | Freshwater and sediment microbial communities from Lake Erie, Canada (SPAdes) (version 2) | ecosystem: Environmental > Aquatic > Freshwater > Lentic | place: Lake Erie, Canada...
AAACACCAGCCGATCCGATTCGCATGATGGTTTATCATGCAACTTATGGTTTACACTGCGCCAGCAACCACGCGGAGGAAAGTCTTGAAACACATCGGTAAGTTTGGCCAGTCGGGTCACAAAATCGACGACCTGCAATTGTTTCGCGGAGCCGACATGGCCGCGGCCGCACGCTCGATCGCCGAGTGCGACATCGTGCGCGTCACCGAAGGCGAACTCATCGAAGACACGGTCCGCGCCCGCCTGTATATCGTGCTCAGAGGCATGCTCGAAGTCGAGACCGACAGCCACGCCGGCACCTCGGACGGCAACGTCAACCGCATCCTGCCGGGCGAAAGCGTGGGCGAACAATCGGTGCTGGACGATGCCGTGAACCTGGACGCCGTGCGCGCGGTGGAAGACACCACCCTGCTCGTGATCGAATCCGAACTGGCCTGGGAACTGATCGACCATTCGAACGCGGTGGCGCGCAACCTGCTGCGCCTGCTGTCCTTCCGCATCCGGGCTGCGAACGCCCTGCTGCGCCGGCGCCAGAAGCTGGGCGAATTCTACCGCCAGCTCTCGCTGAACGACACCCTGACCGGGCTCTACAATCGCACCTGGCTGGCCGACATGCTGCCGAAACTGGTGGGCCGCGCCCGTGCCCAGGGCAGCCCGCTGGCCTTGCTCATGGTTGACCTCGACAACTTCAAGAAGTTCAACGACACCCATGGTCACCTGGTCGGCGACGCCGCCCTGTGCGCGGCGGCGAACGTCATCCGCGATGGCCTGCGTCCGTCGGACTTTGCGGTGCGCTATGGCGGCGAAGAATTGATGGCCGTGCTGCCCGACACCAATGCCGAAATGGCGCACATGGTCGCGAACCGCCTGTGCCAGAAGATGCGCGAGACCGTGCTCTTCCCCGACATGCGCGTGCCGATGCCGCACCTGACCGCCTGCTTCGGCGTGGCCGTGCTCGACCCGAGCGCCGACGAAACCGCCCTCATCGAAGCGGCCGATGCCGCCTTGTATCGCGCCAAGGAAGCTGGCCGCAACTGCGTCAGTTTATAAGCCATCGAGTCCATGGACGGTTGACGGAACGGGACTTGCCCACGACAATTCCGTGCCACGCTGAGCGACACCTTCACCAGCGTTACCTTCCTGGACTTCGATGAGCAACCACACCTTCCTCTGGCACGACTACGAAACCTTCGGCGCCCAGCCGCGCCGCGACCGTCCGGCCCAGTTTGCCGCGATCCGCACCGATGCCGAGCTCAACGAGATCGACGAGCCGATCATGCTGTACTGCCGGCCAGCCAACGATTACCTGCCCGATCCGCAGTCCTGCCTGATCACCGGCATCACGCCCCAGCAATGCCTGGAACTGGGCGTGCCCGAGCACGAGTTCGCGCGCCAGATCGAGGCCGTCTTCAGCGAGCCAGGTACGGTCGGTGTCGGCTACAACACCATCCGTTTCGACGACGAGGTGACGCGCTTCCTGTTCTGGCGCAATCTGATCGATCCGTATGCGCGCGAGTGGAAGAACGGCTGCGGCCGCTGGGACCTGCTCGACGTGGTGCGCATGACCTATGCGCTGCGTCCGGAAGGCATCGAGTGGCCGCGCCACGAGGATGGCCGCCCGAGCTTCCGCCTGGAACACCTGACAGCGGCGAACGGCCTGGCCCACGAAGCGGCGCACGACGCGCTGTCCGACGTGCGCGCCACCATCGCCCTGGCGCGCCTGATCCGCAGCAAGCAGCCGAAACTCTTCGACTTCTGCCTGGAACTGCGGCGCAAGGACCGGGTCGCGGCCGAGATGGGGCTGCACCTGGAGCCGGCGCTGCGCCAGCCTTTCCTCCACGTGTCGGGCATGTTCCCGGCGGAACAGGGTTGCCTGGGACTGGTATGGCCGCTGGCCCAGCATCCGTCGAACAAGAACGAGATCCTGGTCTGGGATTGCCGCCACGATCCGTCAGAACTGTTTGGCCTGGACGTCGAGACGATTCGCCTGCGCATGTTCACGCGCGCGAGCGACTTGCCCGAAGGCGTGACGCGGCTGCCGATCAAGAGCGTGCACCTGAACAAGTCGCCGATGCTGGTCGGGAATCTGAAAACACTGAGCCCGGCCATGGCCGAGCGCTGGGGCATCGACGTGGCCCAGCACCGCGCGCACGCCCAGGTGGCGGCGCAGGCGCCCGAGATGGCGGCGGTGTGGGCGGAGGTGTTCAAGAAGCCGTCGTCGTCGGTTAGCGAGACGGATGTCGACGAGGATCTGTATGGCGGGTTTGTCGGCAACAATGACCGGCGCAAGCTGGATTCCATGCGCGGCGAAACGCCGGCGCGGCTGGCGACAATACAGGCGGCGTTCGAGGACGAGCGCTTGACTGAACTGCTGTTCCGCTACCGTGCGCGTAATTTCCCCGAGACCTTGAACGAAGTGGAGACGGCGCGTTGGGAAGAGCACCGCGCGGCGCGCTTGTTCGATGGGGCGGGGAATGCGCGGACGGTCGATCAGTTGTTTGGGGAGATCGATGCCTTGTCGGAGACGGCGGATGAGCGGGCGCAGGAGATTCTGGGCGCCTTGTACGATTACGTGGAGATGATTGCGCCGGAGCGGTATTGAGGCTGGCGTGTGCTGGCGTTATTGGGGCTGTTGCCTGTGGCGTTATTGGTTAGGTTGAATCCGCGTGGGCTCGAGAGCCCACCCTACGGGATACGTTAGCGGCGAGTTCATACGAAAACCAACTCGAGTTCGCTTGAACTCACCTGGATCGTTTCCCGTAGGGTGGGCACTTGTGCCCACGCGGATCATGCACACCGATACCGGCACAGGCAACAGCCCCACGTCCCTCAATTCGGGACAACACGGCCGACCGCAACAACGCCGTCGGCCACGCCCACATCACCCCCGATACCGATTGATCTCATCCCGCGTCTCGCGCGCCACCCTGCGCGCCGCCGCCGCGAAATCCTCACCCGCTTCCGGCTTCGCATAAATAATCGCCCGCGAGGAATTGATCATCATCCCGGCCCCATCAGCGGTCCGCCCCGAACGCACGGTCGCCCCCACATCCCCACCCTGCGCGCCAATCCCCGGCACCAGCAGCGGCATGTCGCCAATAATCGCCCGCACCTGCGCCAGCTCTTCCGGGAAGGTCGCCCCCACCACCAGCGCGCACTGCCCGTTGCGGTTCCACTTCTCCGCCACCAGCCGCGCCACGTGCTGGTACAACGGCTGCCCACCCACATCCAGGAACTGCAGATCCGAGCCGCCCGCATTCGAGGTGCGGCACAGCACGATCACGCCGCGGTCCGCCCATTCCATGTAAGGCTCGACCGAATCGAAGCCCATGTACGGGTTGACGGTGACCGCATCCGCGCCATACCGGTCGAAGGCTTCGCGCGCGTACTGGTGCGCGGTGGCGCCGATGTCGCCGCGCTTGGCGTCGAGGATCAGCGGAATGTGGGGATAGGTCTCGCGCAGGTAGCGGCAGATTTCCTCCAGCTGCGCTTCGGCGCCGAGCGCGGCGAAATAGGCGATCTGCGGCTTGAAGGCGCAGGCCAGGTCGGCGGTGGCATCGATGATGGCCTTGCAGAAGCGGACGATGCCGTCCGGTGCGTCGCGCAGTTCTTCCGGAAAACGCGCCAGGTCGGGGTCCAGGCCCACGCACAGCAGCGAATCGTTGCGGGTCCAGGCTGCGGACAGTTTATTGATGAAATTCACTCTAGCCCCTCCTCACGGTGTCAATGCAAACCCGCTATTTTACCTGTCGCCGCTGCGGCGGTCGCCGGCGCCGGCCCGGCCGTGCGACCAGGACAGCGCCTCTTGGGGTATATTTTATTCATTCGACAACTCGCCATGGACAAGCACATGATGACGTCTTCCCTACTCGCGCGCTGGACGCGCATGCTGGCCGGCGCCCTGCTGGCCGGCTCCCTGCTCTCGGGCTGCGGCTACAACGATTTCCAGACCAAGGATGAAGCAACCAAGGCCGCCTGGGGCGAAGTGGTCAACCAGTACCAGCGCCGCGCCGACCTGATCCCGAACCTGGTCAACACGGTCAAAGGCTATGCCTCGCACGAACGCGAAACGCTGGAAGCGGTCACGCGCGCCCGTTCCGCCGCCACCAGTTTCCAGATCACGCCGGAAGTGCTGAACAACCCGGAAGCCTTCCAGAAATTCCAGCAGGTGCAGGGTGAACTGTCGGGTGCGCTGTCGCGCCTGATGGCCGTCTCCGAAAAATACCCGGACCTGAAAGCGGACACCAGTTTCCGCGACCTGCAATCGCAGCTCGAAGGCACGGAAAACCGCATCACCGTGGCGCGCCAGCGCTACATCGCCTCGGTCCAGGACTACAACGTCACCGTGCGCAAGTTCCCGACCAACCTGACGGCGATGATGTTCGGCTACGACGCCAAGCCCTCGTTCACGGTCGAGAACGAAAAAGCGATCTCGACCGCGCCGACGGTCGACTTCGGCAAATAAGGCGCAGCGATGACTGTCCTGCGCACGCTCTGGCTGTTCGTGCTGGCTGCGACGCTCGCCGCCGTGGTGCCGACATCGGCCCGGGCGCAGCTGAAGGAAGTGCCGCCGCTGGCCGGCCACGTCACCGACGAGGCCGGCATGCTGGACGCCGACCAGCACGGGCGCCTGGAAGCCGTGCTGACCGACTACGAGGCGAAGACCGGCAGCCAGATCGCCGTGCTGCTGGTCAAGTCGACCGAGCCGGAAGCCATCGAGCAGTTCGGCATCCGCGTGGCCGACGCCTGGAAGCTGGGCCGCAAGGGCGTGGACGACGGCGTGCTGCTGATGGTGGCGCGCGACAATCCGAGTTCCCTGCGCCGCCTGCGCATCGAGGCCGGGCGCGGCGTGCAGGGCGTGCTGACCGACGCCCAATCGAAACGCATCCTGCAGGACACGATCGCGCCCCACTTCCGGCAAGAGCATTATTACGAAGGCCTGGTCGCCGGCGTCGGCGCCATCGCTACCCTGCTGAACCAGGAACAATTCCCGGCGCCCAAACAGCAGCCACAACCGGCGCGCGTGCCCCAGGGCGATGGCGGCGGCGGCATCGGTATTGTCGGCATCGTGCTGCTGGTGGTCGGCTTCACCTTGGTGCGTTCGATGTTCCGCCCGCGCCGTACCCGCTTGTCGCGCGGCGGCTGGGGCAGCGGCGCCACCGGCTTCATCCTCGGTAACGTTCTTGCGAACATGGGCCGCGGCGGTGGCGGTGGCGGCTTCGGCGGCTTTTCCGGCGGTGGCGGCGGCTTCGGCGGAGGCGGGTTCTCCGGCGGTGGCGGCAGTTTTGACGGCGGCGGCGCCTCGGGAGACTGGTGATGACACAAGAAACAGCAGCTTCCTTCGGCCAGCGCCTGGGACGCGTCTTGCGCCACTGGCGCAGTACGAAGGCCGATGCGCGGCGCGCCTTCCCCGACGCCACCCTGGAAGCCGTGGCCCAGGCCATCACGGCCGGCGAACGCACCCACCGCGGCGAGGTGCGCTTCATCGTCGAAAAGGCCTTGCCGGCCGACGAGATCTGGGACGGCGTCACCAACCGCCAGCGCGCCCTGGCCCTGTTCGCCGACTACGGCGTGTGGGACACCGAGGACAATTGCGGCGTGCTGATCTATGTGAACCTGGCGGACCACAAGGTCGACATCGTGGCCGACCGCGGCATCGACCGCAAGATCGACACCGGCACCTGGCAAACCGTGTGCCGCACCATGACCGACGGCTTTCGGCGCGGCGACTTCCACCAGGCCGCGCTGGCGGCGGTCGAGCAGGTGAACTCGCTGCTGCGCGAGCACTTCCCGGCCAATGGCGAGCGCCCCAACGAATTGCCGGACCATCCGATCATGCTATAGGGGCAACGCCTACCTGCCTGCGCAGGTTCTCGCTACAATCTGGGCTTTCCAGACACCCTGAAAGCCCTGCCATGAAACTCGCCAACAAGACCGCCATCGTCACCGGAGCCAGCCAGGGCATCGGCCTGGCCTGCGCCCAACGGCTGGTGCGCGAAGGCGCGCGCGTGATGCTGGCGGACGTGCGCCCGGAAGGCGCGGCCGCGGCCGAAGCCCTGGGCGACGCCGCCCGCTTCTTTTGCGCCGACGTCAGCCAGAAATCCGACGTCGACGCCCTGTTCGCCGCCACCCTGGACGCCTTTGGCCACATCGACATCTTGGTGAACAATGCCGGCGTGACCCATGCCGCCGACTTCCTCGACCTGCACGAAGACGACTTCGACCGCGTGCTGCGCATCAACCTGAAATCGATGTTCCTGTGCAGCCAGGCGGCGGCGCGCGACATGCTCAAGCGCAACAGCGGCTGCATCATCAACATGTCGAGCGTGAACGCCGAGCTGGTGATTCCGAACCAGATTCCGTATGTCGTGTCCAAGGGCGGTGTGAACCAGCTGACCCGCGTGGCCGCGATCAGCCTGGCCCAGCACGGCATCCGCGTGAACGCGGTCGGGCCCGGCACGATCCTCACCGAACTGGCCAAGCAGGCCGTGCTCGGCAGCCCGCAGGCGCGCCACACCATCCTGTCGCGCACGCCGCTGGGCCGCTGCGGCGAGCCGGAGGAAGTAGCGTCCATCGTCGCCTTCCTGGCCAGCGACGACGCTTCCTACATGACCGGCCAGACCCTGTACGCGGACGGCGGACGCATGCCGCTGAACTACACGGTGGCGGTGCGCGACGACGAGCAGCAATGACCCATGGGGCCGACATAAGAAGCCTTGCTATTCACGCTTCGTATGTCTGGTATCTGTATTTGCAATTAGACACGTATGCCGCAACGCAGCATAATGGCACCTGTCTCCACTATTCTCCTCCAAGAAAATAGTTTTAAGCCCGCTCAACCAGCGGGCTTTTTTTTTGCGCTTCGGTTCGATCTCGCTCAAGAAACTCCAAATCGTCTCCTACTCGACGCGGCATTCTGCCCTGTATGTCAGTAGACTAGCCGCAGCCCCAGCGGTTCGCGTAACCACGCATGCGCTTGCGCTGTGTCATGTCCGCGTCACAAACCCTGCCTATACTGGATTCATCTGCGGTACACGCAACCGATATGCGTGACGGCAGACAGGTGTGTAGCGCAATCGCGCTGCACACCCACCGAACAACGTCTCTTGGCCCGATCTTGGGTTGTGCCCGCCACCTCTCTCCTGGCGGGCATTTTTTTATGTGCGGTGCAGCGCAAAAGTCCATCTCGGAACTTGAAGACCACGCACATTTGACTATGATGAAGTTCGCGCCCGGTTGCAGCGCGCTCAGCGCGTGCCGCGGCCTTGCGTCAAACCAACCAGAATAGGGAGTCAGACCGATGAATGTTCAATCGCCTGAAAACCAACACCCGCAAGCAAACGACAGCCGCCGCCGCAACGATGGCGTCGATCACCTGATCCCCTGCGAACTCAACCCGCACGTCGTGATCGACCACGTCGAGGCGGGCCAGGCCGACCAGGCCACCCTGACCATCATGACCTTCGGCAGCGTGCGCGAATTTTGTCCCAAGTGCCAGCAGGGCAGCCTGAAGCTGGTCCTGCGCCAGGCCTCGGTGCGCATGGCGCACCTGTTCTGCGCCGAATGCGAAAGTTGTTTCGATGCGCAATACGCCGACGGCGAACCGGCGCTGACGATCTGACGCTTTCCGTCCACCGGCGGCCGTGTACGCGCACGGCTGCCCAACATGGTATGGTTGACATTTTGCCATTGCGTCAACCATGCCTTCGCTCCTCCATCTGCTCCTGCTCGACACGCGCCTGCGCACGCTGCGCTACGCCACTGCCATCGTCCTGTTCCTGGCCATCGTGATCGCCGGATCGATTCCCGGCGCCCGCGCCGACATCGGCCAGTACGCTTCCGGCGTGGTGCTGCATTCGCTCGCTTATGCAAGCCTGGCCCTGCTCTGGTTCACCGCCAGCCGCGGCAGCGGCGCGGCGCGCAGCCTGGCCGCCGTGGGTGCGATCGCCATGATGGGCGCCATCGACGAGTTCGTCCAGAGCTTCTTTCCCTACCGCGGCGCCGACGTGCACGACTGGATGGTGGATTGCTGCGCCGCGATCGTCACTTGTGCGATCCTGTGGCTGGTCTTGCCGAAAGCCGAGCTCGCTCGCGGCTGAGCAAAATTTCCTTGAGTTTCGTACCTTTGAATATGACTTGATCTGGCTCAGTGCCTACCCGAGTCAGCTGGAACGTCGTGCCCGTTCGCCCCTCTTACCCGGGTGGCAGACGACATCGTCACGCATACCCACTGACAAAATCCAACCAAGGAGTCGATCATGAACCAAAAACACCAAAGCGTGGTCTTGGCGGGCTTGCTGGCCATGGCGCTCGGCCTGGCCGGCTGCTCCGGCATGCGCGGCGGCGAAGGCGCCAGCGGCAGTTCCGGCAGCAGCGGCGCAACGGGAAGCAGCGGCAGCAGCGGCACCGAAAGCAGCGGCGGCATGTCGGGCACCGGCGCCGGCACGGGCACCAGCGGCGCGGGCAGCTGGGGCAGCGGCAGCTCGGGCTCGTCCGGCAGCTCGGGCACGTCGGGCACTTCGGGCAGCAGCGGTGACCAGTCCGGTTCCTCGGGCACGTCGGGGACGTCCGGCAGCAGCGGCACCGACCAGTCCGGCAGCTCGGGCACCAGCGGCACCAGCGGCGCCACCGGCAGCGCCAGCAGCATGGGCGAAGGCAGCTCCGCCGGCACCATGAGCGATACCGCCTCCGGCAGCGCCCAGGGCAGCACGAGCGCGGGCGCCGCCACGGCGTCGGGCGCCAGCCCGAACAGCACCGTGGTCGCCATCGAACTGGTGCCCCGCCCCAGCGGCAGCATCGGCGGCGGCACGGTGGCGGGCGCCGCGGTCGGCAGCAGCGGCAGCGGCGCCACCGGCAGCTCGATGGCCTCGGACCGCGTCTACCGCATCACCCTGCGCATGGACGACGGCAGCACCCAGGTCGTTACCCAGGAAACCACGCCCGACTTCCGCAGCGGCGACCGCGTGAGCCTGAACAGTGGCGTGATCGGGCGCTGACAGGCCAGCCCATGGAAGCCGGCCGTGCAGGCAGACCCATCGCCTGCACGGTCATGAACTCCCTTCAATACACGCGCTCGACCAGGTAGCCGCGCTGCGCCATCAAGGCCGGCAAGCCATTCGCGCCCAGGAGGTGCAACAAGCCCACACCCACGAACATCACCCCGCCCTGCCCCATCAGCGTGTCGATATGCGCCGCCATGTCGGCATTGCGCCGTCCCAGCAGCTTGCGCCGCGTGAAGTCGGCAATCGTGCTGCCGCCCGCCGTTGCGTCCGGCAACAGCGCATCGAGGGCGGCGGTGTCGCCCGAGCGCCAGGCCTCGATGACGCGTCCGGCTTGGCGCACGGCGCTGCCGTCTTCCAGGCCGTCCAGGGTCTCGCGCAGGTAGCGTTCGGCTTCGATGTCGTTCATGCTGTCGAACAGCGCCAACTGGGCCTCCGCGCTTTCGAGCTCGGCCACCCGGGTGCCGCGCTGGCGCGCCTGGGCCAGCAGCACCTGCTCGACGCCATCGCTGCGGCGGAAGCCCTCGCGCTCCAGGCGCATGCCGAGCAGCAGGTTGGCGACCAGCCAGGGCTTCAGGTGCGCCATGCTGGCCAGGCTGACGCCTTGCGCGTGCAGGGCCGTGCGCAGGCGCGCCAGGGTCTCCGGATCCAGGCGGCGCCGCAGGTCGCCGCCGGCGGCGTAGCGGCCATGCAGGTCGACCGCGCGCAGGAAAGCCGTGTCGGCGCGGGTATCGAGCTCGACCACCAGGTGGTCGGCGCCGGCCAGCGCGCGTTCGGCTTCCGGCGCCAGCGGATAGAACGAGCGTTGCCCGACGTGGATGGTGCCGAACAGGTAGGCAACACGGCCGTGCCCGCTGATACGGTAGAAGCCGCCCTGGTGGCGGGCCCGTACCGGCGCCGGGCCGTCGGCGTGCGTCGCATGCATGGCGTATTCGCTCGAAGCCAGGGGCTCGGCCCGGGCCATGTGTGCGGGCAGGAGCGCCGCCAGTGCCCCTGCGAACAGGGACGCGCCTGCACCCGCGATCAGCGCCGCGCCTGCGATTGGCAGCGCGCGCATGATCCATGCGAGAAAGAAACCGCATGCCGGCTTCAGCGACTTCAGCGACTTCAGCGACTTTAGCGGATTTAACAGCGTCAGCGGCGTCAGCGGATTCAACAGCGTCAGCGGCGTTAGCGGCATCAGCGGCGTTAGCGGCATCAGCAGTGTCAGCAGTGTCAACGCCGTGCGCACGCCGGCCGGCAAGCCCACCGCCATGCCCGCTTCCCGCACATCACCGCATGACGCATCCATATGCTGGCCTGGACAAGTCCGCGGTCGATCCGTTGGCGCTGGCCGCTGGTCGAAGCTGCTGGTTCAGCCGCTGGCGCGCGCCGCCCGTTCAGGCCGTGCCTGCGCGTCGCACCAGTGTGCTGGCGGCTTCCTCGGCAGCCAGTGCCGCCTCGGCATACGCCGCGTCCAGCAAGCGCGCCATCGCCTGCGCGGTGCGCTCCCAGGACGTGCGCGCCACCTGCTCGCGCATCGCCGCCACCCGTGCCGCGCGCCCGGACGGTCCCAGTGCCAGCGCTTCGGCGCAGGCCACCCCGAATTCCTGGGCGCCGGCGGCGATGGCCACCACGTCGCCGTACGACCCGACCACGTCGGCAATCGGCGTGCTGACGATCGGCAGCTCGGCAGCCATGTATTCGAGCACCTTGGTCGGGCTGATGAAGCGGGTCGCCTCGTTGATCGCGAACGGCATCAGGCACACGTCCCAGCCGGCCAGGAAGCGCGGCAAGTCCGCATAGTCGCGCTGGCCCAGGTAATGGATGTTCGGGCGGCGCGGCAGTTCGTCTTCGCCGATCTTGACCACGGGGCCCACCAGCACCAGCTGCCAGTCGGGATGGTCGTCGGCCAGCGCCGCCACCAGCGCCAGGTCGACACGCTCGTCGATGACGCCGTAGAAGCCCAGGCGCGGCCCGGGAATGTGCTCCTGGTCGGGATGGCTGGCGACAAGGCCTTGGGCCTGGGCAAAATGGGCGACGTCGACGCTGCTCGGGAAGCAATGCACGTTCGGGTGGCGGTGGCGCTTGGCCTCGTACAGGCTGGGGCCGCCGGCGAACACCAGGTCGGCCAGGTTCAGCAGCGCCGACTCGCGCTGCAGCAGCTGGCGCGGCGCTTTCTTGAACGAGGCCAGTTCATCCATGCAATCGTAGACCACCAGGCGCGGCGTGAGTTCCTGCAGCAGCGGCAGGGCCATCGGCGTATAGAACCAGGCGATCGGCGTCTCGCCCGGCGGCAGCAGGTCCGCCAGCAGCGGCGCCACCAGGGCGATCTGGTCGTCGTGGAAGCCGGGCACGTCGAGCGGGGTGCGGGGGCGGCAGACGGTGATGTTCGGCAGCGGGTCGGAGCGCTCGAGCCGGGTCGGCCCGACGGCGTCGTGCAGCGGCTCCTCGACGATCACGATGCGGTAATGCCGCGCCAGCCGCGTGAGCAGGTGCTGCGGCCTCTGAAACACAAAATCCCAGCGCAAGTGGCTGAATACGACAATCGTCACCATGATCACTCCTCGTGGGCGGCCGGTTGTTTGGTTCCTTCGCTACCGCGCCGACCGCCCAGCGCTCGAAGGCGCATGGTCAAGCAGGATCTGGTCCCCGTTCCTCCTTGTCGTTGTCCTCCTCTTTCGCGGGTTGCAGCGCTGCGTTGCGCGTGGCCGCCGAGATCACGTCGAACGGCAGCTTGGGCGTGCGGTCGGCGTTCAGCAGGCCATTCGCTTCCTGGAAGGTGTCGGCGAACTGCGTGTAGCAGAAGCCGGCGAACATGAAGGTCTCGTTCACCACCTTCAGCAGCGAGCGGTACAGGTTATGGAAGCCGTCGGCCGTGGTCGAACGCGAATAGCCCCAGGTGCCCTCTTCCGGCTCGCCCTTGGTATCGAAGGCGATGCCGCCGAATTCGGTCAGCACGATCGGCTGGCCGCGGTGCGGGAAGCCGTCCAGGGTCAGGATGCGCCCGCCCGGACGGCGCTGGTCGAACAGGGTGCGCACCGGGTCGGTGACTTCGTAGCGCGCCTTGACCTTTTCCGGGTCGCAGTCGTAGTCGTGGATGCCGAGGATGTCGGTGGCCGAGGCTTCCCAGCCGTCGTTGCCGATCACCGGGCGCGTCGCATCGAGCGTGCGCGTCAGGTGGTACAGCGCTTCCACGGCGTTGCGGTGGGCCTGGGTCAGCGTCAGGTTCGGCACGCCCCAGGATTCGTTGAACGCCACCCAGACGATGATGCAGGGGTGGCTGTAGTCGCGTTCGATGGCTTCGGTCCACTCGCGCACCATGCGCGTGATCGCGCGCGGGCTGAAGCGGTAGGCCGAGGGCATTTCTTCCCACACCAGCAGGCCGAGTTTATCCGCCCAGTACAGGTAGCGCGGGTCCTCGATCTTCTGGTGCTTGCGCACGCCATTGAAGCCCATCAGCTTGGCCAGCTCGACGTCGCGCTTCAGGTGCTCGTCGGACGGGCCGGTGAGGAAGGATTCGGGCCAGTAGCCCTGGTCCAGCACCAGGCGCAGCTGGTATGGCCTTCCATTGAGCATCAGGCGGTCGCGGTTGATCGCGAACGAGCGCAGCGCCGTGTACGAGCGGATGCGGTCGACCACGCGGTCGCCGCAGCGCAGCGTGACCTCGGCGTCGAGCAGGGTCGGACGCTCGGGGCTCCACAGCAGTTCGTTGCGCGAGTCGTCGATGCCGGGGTCGGACAGCGCGATCTTGCGGTTCGCCTCGCCGCCCAGCAGCTTGTAGTGGTCGTCGGCCAGCAGGTGCTCGCCGTGCCAGATCTTCACTTCGACGAACATGTCCGGCTGAATCTGGCCGCCGGCGAAGACTTCGCAGCCGATCTCGAAGGTCTCGAAGATCGGAGTCCATTTCAGCTTGGCGATATAGGTCTTGTCGACCTGCTCGAGCCAGACCGTCTGCCAGATGCCGGTGGTGCGCGGATACCAGATCGAGTGCGGTTCCAGCAGCCAGTCCTGCTTGCCGCGCGGCTTGGCCAGGTCGGCCGGATCGTCTTCCACGAACACGGTGACGGTTTGCCGGCCGTCGGCCTTCAGGGCCGAGGTGATGTCGGCCGCGAACGGCGTATGCCCGCCCTCGTGCTCGGCCACCAGCTGGCCGTTCACCCACACGCGCGCCGAATAATCGACCGCGCCGAAGTGCAGGATGGTGCGCCCTTCGGTCGGCGTGACCGTGAACTCGCGTTCGTACCAGCAGACCCGGTGGAAGCCCGTGTCGCCGATGCCCGACAGCGCGGTCTCGGGCGCGAACGGCACCTCGATCTCGTGGGTCCATTCCGCCACGTCGCCCGGCAGCTTGTAGCGCATCTCGTCGTCGAAGCAGAAGCGCCATGTGCCGTTCAGGCTGGTCCAGTCGTCGCGTACCAGTTGGGGACGGGGATATTCGAATTGACTCATCGTTTTCCTTTCTTTCAGCCTTCATTCAGCCGGAACGGGAATCAGGAGCCGCCCCTGCCGTCCGTCCTTGTTGTTGTAAGCATCCACTGCCGCCTGCCCTGCCTGCGCGCCCATGCCGGCGCGGCACAAGGCCACGCAGGCGCCGCCGAAACCGGCGCCGGTCAGGCGCGCACCGTACACGCCTTCCTGCCGGCGCAGCAATTCGCACAGCTCGTCGAGTTCGGGGATCGAGACCTCGTAGTCGTCGCGCAGGCTGGTGTGCGAATCGTTCATCAACGCACCGAAGCGCTCGGCGGACACGCCTTTGACCGCTTCGAGCACGCGCAGGTCTTCCAGCACCACGTGACGCGCGCGGCGGCGAATCGGCTCGGGCAAGTCTTCCACCAGGGCCGGTTCAAGGACATCGCGCAGCGCCTGCACACCCAGCTTGCGCGAGGCTTCCTCGCACTCGGCGCGGCGTTCGTTGTATTTGCTGCCGGCCAGCTTGCGCGCGATGCCGGAGTCGATGACGATGATCTCGGCATCGGGCGGCAGCGGCGCCAGGCGGTGTTCCAGCGAGCGGGCGTCGATGAACAGCATGTGGCCTTCGTCGGCCAGGCTGGACGCCATCTGGTCCATGATCCCGCAGTTCACGCGGGCGTATTCGATTTCGGCGCGCTGGGCGATGCGCGCCAGTTTCACGTCGTCGAGTTCGAAACCGAGCAATTCGCGCAGCGCGCGCAAGGTTGCCACTTCCAGCGCCGCGCTCGACGACAGGCCGGAACCCACGGGCACGTCGGTCGACACCCACACGCGCAGCGGCGGCACCTGCACGCCCTCGGCCTCGACCAGGCGGATGCAGCCTTCGATGTAGCTGCCGTAGCCGGATGGCGCGCTGCCGTCGGGCGCGAAGGTCACGTGGGCGTCGAGCGTGCTCGAATAGAAGTGGAAATGGCCGTCGCCGCTGCGGCTCATCGCCACCGTGGTGCGCTGGGGCGTGGCCACCGGCAGCATGAAGCCATCGTTGTAGTCGGTATGCTCGCCCAGCAGGTTCACGCGTCCGGGTGCGGATGCGTTGACTTCGGGCGCGCCGCCGAAGAAGGAGTCGCTCGTGAGCATCAGGTCACCTCCAGCCAGAGTGGGCGCTGGCGGCCATGCACGCTTGCGGCAGGCCACTGCGGGTCGTACGTCAGGTTGTCCAGTCCTTGCGGACCGAGGAGGAAGGTGTCCTCGATCTTGATGCCCGCAAAGCTGGGATTGAATGCGAAGGCCATGCCGGTTTCCAGCCCGGTGGCGGTGCTCGGCGTGGCCACGATCTCGCGCGCCAGGTAGCCGGTAATGCCGCCCTGGTGGTGCTCGTTCAGGGCCTCGGCGTGGTCCGCATGCTTGTAGGCGGCGTCAAAGGCGTGGTACACGGCCGAGAGCGACTTGCCCGGCTCCACCGCGCTCAGGCCGGTGGCTTCGACTTCCATCAGGGCCGCCTGCTCCTCGGGCGCCGCGCCAAAGCTGACAAAGCGCGTCAGATTGGCAGACAGCCCATGGCGGCGTGCGCAGAACACCAGCATCGCGCGCTTGCCGATCGGCTCGTGCGTCGGCACCGGATGGCGGTACAGGGGCAGGCGCCGTTCGCCGGCGGCCAGCACCAGGGCCGGATGGATGCCGCGCCGCCACAGGGCGTGCGCCCCGGCGCCGGCCAATTGGTATTCGGTCCAGTCAGGACGGGCCGCGCGCAGCACTTCGCTCATCGCCTCGGCCGCTTCGCGCCCGAGCGCGCGGTAGCGCATCTGCTCGGCCTCGCCCAGCACCAGGCGGCGCAGGCGCAGCGCGTTCGGCAGCGGCTGCTCGCCATTGTGCGGACGGTCGGACAGCACGATGGCGTCGCCGGCCAGGCCCAGCACATAGCGTTCGCGCAGCTCGATCTGCGCCCAGGGCGAGGCGTGGAAGCTGAAGCCGGCCGGTATCTCTTCCTCGCGCAGGCGCGCAAGCTCGATTTCGTCGGTCAGGATGACGGCTTCGTCCTGGGTCACCAGTACTTCGGCCACGCCGGTTTCGGCGCACTGCAGCACGGCGCTGGAACCGCCGGCGGTGACCCAGGCGAACCAGTCGATGCCGCGCAGGCGGATCGCGGCGGCGCCCGTCTTGCCCAGGCATTCGCGCAGCACGGCCAGCTTGGCCTGGACTTCGGCCACGCGGATCGCCAATGCGTCGGGAGGCACGCTCATGCGTCCTCCTCGAGCGACACCTGCACCGCCTGCAGTTCGGCGGCGGTATTTTCAGGCAGCACGTCCATCGCGAACATGCCGGCGCCCAGCTCGGTGCCGGCCAGGTATTTCAGGCGCTCGCGCGAGCGGTAAGGCGGGTAGAACTGGGCGTGCAGCTGGGTTTCAGGATGGTCCATGCCGTCGGTCGGCGCCTGGTACCAGGCCATCAGGTAAGGGAAAGGCCGGTTCCACATGGTTTCGTACTTCAGCAGCACCGTCTTGAGGGCGCGCGCCAGGCTGGTGCGCTGGGCGTCGCTCAATGACGCGAAATCCTTGCACGGTGCGCTCGGCATCACCCATACCTCGTACGGGTAGCGGGCACAGGCCGGCACGAAGGCGATCGCGTGCTCATCCTCGAACAGAACGCGCCGGCCATCTTCGGATTCCTTCTTCGCCATGTCGCACAGCAGGCTGGTGCCGTGTTCGAGGTACCAGTCGCGTTCCTGGGCCAGCATGCGCTCGGGCACCTGCGGGATGAAGGGGTAGGAATAAATCTGGCCGTGCGGGTGGTGCAGGGTCACGCCCACTTCGCTGCCGCGGTTCTCGAAGGGCAGCACGTACTGGATGTGCAGCTGGGCGCCGATGCGCGTGGTGCGGTCGCCCCAGACCTTGAACAGCAGCTCGATGCGCGACAGCGGCAGGTGCACCAGGGCCGCGTTCGGGTCCTGGGTGAACACCACCACTTCGCAATGGCCGTTGGCGGGGGCGGTCGGCACCGTCAGTGCCGGCGGATCGTGCGATTCCAGCGCCAGCGAGGGAAAGCGGTTGTCGAACACGGCCACTTCGTAGTCGCCCTGGGGCAGCTCGGTCGGGTTGTCCGGATCGACCGTCACCGCCAGCGGGTTGTACTGCGGCGGCGGCTGGAAGGTGCGGTTCTGGCGGAACCCGGCATAGGTTACCCACTCGCCGCGCAGGGGGTGCCAGCGCAGGTGCGGGTTCGCGTTCATCGGGTCGGGGAATGGACTGGGCGCGATGAGCCCGTCCGGGATCGGCTGGTTGCTGTAGAGAGTAAGGTGTCGTCCGTCGGGCTTGGTCAGTTCTTTGCTGTACATGGCTTCGCTAATGTCGGGCAGTCCACAAGCACTCGCAGGCACGGCAGGCCCTGCGAACGCGGCTAGGGAACGATCCTAACATGGCGTTTTCGCCACACTTTCTGGAGGAAAGGGAGGGATTTTCCGCTGGTTAATGACTCATCGGAAGCGGACCAGAGGAATTGCTGCAGGTGCGTAGTGCGCTCCTATGAAGAGTGGGAGGAATGGCTGGGTTGGCTTAGGAGAGAGAGCAATGTTGTAGGCACAAACCTACAAAACGAATGGCAGTATTGACACTGCGCGGGGAGAAAAGCTCTTACAAGCTCAACAGGGTGGAATGTGGGGTTTCGTAGGGTGGGCACCTGTGCCCACGCTGGATCATCACTTGAACAATGTGGCGCCGAATTTGACGATTGGTTCGAAAGCCGCGTGGTATCAACCGATGAGACCGCGTGGGCACAGGTGCCTGCGCGGCCCGGCCCACCCTACAAAATCCAACCCTGTTACCTGGCCAGCTCGGCCAGCACTGCCGTGTACATCTGCAAATTGAGCAGCAACTGCTTGAGCGTGATGAACTCGTGCTCGGAGTGCCCCGTGTACACCTTGCCGGGCATCGCCGGACCGAAGCTCACCGCGTTCGGGAACAGGCGCGAATTGGTGCCGCCGCCAATCGCCACCGGCTTCGGGTCCTTGACGCCGGTGAAGTAAGAGAACACGTTCATCAGCACCGGCAGCTGCGGCGCATCCTTGCGCACCCAGGGTTCGCCCGTGCGCACCGTGATGTTGGCCAGTTCCACGTTACGGCCCTGCCACTGAGCCAGCGCCGCATTCACTTCGTTGGTCAGCTGCTCGATGCTCTTGCCCTGCGGGCGGCGCAGATTGATCGACACCTCGATGCCATCGTCCCGTTGCTTGATCACGGTCGGCGCCACCGTCATCGGCCCCATGAAGCCGTCGCGGTAGGCGATCGCGCCGAACTTCTCGCCGTACAGGCCCGTCCCCACCAGCTCGTTCAGGTAGTTCACCACGCCGCCCGCTACCGTGTTCGGCCAGCTACGCACGGCCAGCGCATCGGCCAGCATGGCAATCGCGTTCACGCCGTCTTCCGGTTTCGACGAGTGCGCGGACAGGCCGTGGGCGGTGATGTGCAGGTCCTTGTCCTTGCGCTCGAAGGTGTAGCGCATGCCGTCCTGCTTCGCGCCGCGCGCCTTGATCTGGGCTTCCAGGGCCGGGGTGGCGTTGGCGACGACGGCGCTGGCGTCTTCCGGAATCTGGCTGCCGAAGAAGCCACCGGCAAAGGCCGAGACATACGGCTCGCCTTCAGCTGGCGTCGCGGCGCCGGCCTTCGGGATCGTCACCGCGATCGTGCCCGAGGCCTTTTCGGCCACCACCGCCGGATATTCGGCGTCGAGCGTGATGCTCACCTGCGGCGGCTCGTGGGTCTTGAGGAAGTCGACCAGCGGCTGCCAGTTCGATTCCTCGCCCATGTACACGTACAGTTCGATGCGTTTCGAGAGCGGCAGTTGCTGGTCCTTCAGCGCCTTCATCGCGTACAGCGCGGTGGCGATCGGCCCCTTGTCGTCCTCGGCGCCGCGCGCCAGCAGCTTGCCCGGTTCGCTGGTCTGGTCCAGCACGAACGGCGACTTCTTCCACTTCTTCGGGTCGACCGGCTGCACGTCGCCATGCGTCACGACGCCGACGCGTTCCGTCCCCTGCCCCATGCCGACGACCACCACCCAGCCATGGTCGGCGAAATCGAAACCGAGACGGTCTGCCTCGCTTTTCAGGTAAGCCTTGAAGGCGATGTGCTGCGGGTCGCGGTCGGACGGGACATTCGGGTCGGCCGCCGTGTTGTAGCTGACCAGTTTCGACAGGGTGTCGACCACCGCCGTACGGTAGGTCGTGACGACGTACTTGGCGGCCTTGACGGCGGCGTCGCTCGGGGCGGCGGCGGTGGATTTCGTATCGGGGTTGGTAGGGGTAGCAGGTGCGGCGCTGTCCTGGGGCGCAGCGACGGCATGCGCCGCGCAGGCCAGCAGCAGGCTGGCAAGTATCGTTCTTTTCATAAGTGCCGGGGTCTCCGTGTAATGCGCCATTGCAAAGGCGCAACGAGTCTAGCACAGCACCTTCCTGCGGGATGACTGGCATTCCGGTATCGTATCGGTCATCCAAGGACATCGAAAGCCCACCATGAGCGACAAGACCGTCACCCGGGTCCACCCGGCCCTGCGCGACGACATCGGCGACCTGATCACCCAGCGCCCGGTGCCCAGCGCCCACCTGGACCAGGTCGATCCCTTCCTGTTCCTGAACCACCACGGCCCGCAAACCTATCCGCCGCACAACCGCGGCCTGCCCTTCGGCCCGCACCCGCACCGCGGCTTCGAGACCGTCACCTTCATCCTCGAGGGCATGCTGACCCACAAGGACAGCGCCGGCCACGAAAGCATCATCCGCGCCGGCGGCGTGCAGTGGATGACGGCCGGCAGCGGCCTGATTCACGCCGAGATCTCGCCGCGCGAATTCCTGGAAACCGGCGGCCCGCTGGAGATCCTGCAGCTGTGGGTGAACCTGCCGCCGCACCTGAAAATGACCCAGCCGGCCTACACCGGCCTGCAGAAGGACCAGATTCCCGCCCTGTCGCTGGACGACGGCAAGGTCACCATGAACCTGATCGCGGGTACCTGGGATGGCACGGCTGGGCCGGTGGAGTCGCTGACCGGCGTCTTCATGAGCACGATTGAACTGCGTCCCGGCGCCAGCCTGCGCATCGGCGACATGGCGCGCCGCAGCGTCTTCCTGTACGTGGTGCGCGGCGCCGCCCAGGTCGGCAACTACGAAGACCGCGTCGGCGCCTTCCACCTGGTAGAGCTGAGCGGCGACGGCGACGAGCTCCTGCTGTCCTCGGCCGAAGGCGCTTTGGTGCTGTTCGGGCACGCCGAGCCGATCGGCGCGCCAGTGGTGGCGCACGGTCCCTTCGTGATGAATACGCGCGCCGAGATCGAGCAGGCGATCCGCGATTACCAGGCGGGCAAGTTCGGCGCGCCGATGTAAGCAAGGGTCGAAGCGGCGCCAACGCAGCCGTGGCGCTGCGTTTGCGCGCCCTGCGCTAGAGTGACCGGGTCTATCACTTCCCTGCGAGACCCGAGCATGCAAGCCGTTCCCGTTCCATTGGTGGCTACCACGCGTGGCTACCCCTCCACCGGCTACACGATCGAAAACGTGCACGCCGGTTCGGTTGCCGTCGTCGACGCCTCCGGGCGCCTGGTCGCCTGGGCCGGCGACCCGCACTACCAGACCTTTACCCGCTCGGCCCTGAAGCCCTTCCAGGCCCTGCCCTTCCTGTTGTCCGATGGCCCGAACAAGTTCGGCCTGGCCCAGGAAGAACTGGCGCTGCTGTGCGCCAGCCACTCCGGCGAAGAAAAGCACCTGGCCGGCGTCCAGTCCATCCTCGGCAAGATCGGGCTCGATGCCGGGCACCTGGAATGCGGCTGCGGCGTGCCCCTGTACTACGACTTCGTCAACCTGCCGGCGCCGATCGACCGCCAGTGGACACCGCTGCACCACAACTGCTCGGGCAAGCACAGCGGCTTCCTGGGCTGGTGCCGCCTGCACGGCGCGCCGACCGCCGGGTATGTGGATCCGGAGCACCCGCTGCAACGTGCGATCCGCGCGAGCCTGGCCGATGCAGTGGACCTGCCCGAATCCAGCATGCCGACCGGGATCGACGGCTGCTCGGCGCCGAACTATGCGCTGCCGCTGTCGAAACTCGCCCACCTGTATGCGCGCCTCGGGCAAGGCGGCCAAGATGCGCGCCTCGGCAATGCGCTCGGCCCGCTGTTCGACGCCATGACCGGGCGGCCCGACATGGTCTCGGGCACCGAGCGCAGCGACCTGGTGATCATGACGGCCGGCGGCGGCGACTGGGTGGCCAAGGTCGGCGCCGACGCGGTGCAGGCCATCGGCATCCGCTCGGCCGGCATCGGCATCGCCATCAAGATCGCCGACGGCAACAACCGCGGCATGCACACGGTGACCTACAACGTGCTCGACCAACTCGGCCTGCTCGACGACGCCAAACGCACTGTGCTGGAACGCTTCCGCCGGCCGGAAATCCACAATGCGCGCGGCACGCTGGCGGGGGATATCCGGACGCTGTTCACGTTGCAGCGGGCGTAGTCGAATCGAATGAACGATACGAGACGTACCTCGTACGGTGTGCACTCTGTGCCCACGCGGAACGTGCCGCCGTGTTGACGTTGTTCTCGCCAAGCCATGCGATGTTTGTTAGCGCGTCCAGATGATCATCTCGAAACGTTTCGACATTCACCCGATGCGTCGTCCAACAGCGTCATCACCATGCATCCTTCCGCGTGGGCACGGAGTGCCCACCGTACGGTCACCGTTGCCACCGCAATGCCGCCGCGGTTACTCGATCATCCGCCGGATCATCCCCGCCAAGGGCGCCAGCACCGCGTTATCCTGCCAGTACGCACTGTGCGACAGCGGATTCCAGCTCTTGAGCATCCAGTTCACCGCCCCCTGCCCCGCGTTGATCGCGCGGTCTTCCACCAGCACCCGATAATCCTCCGACAGCGGCTGCAACGGCCAGCCCAGCACATCGTCCGGATCGTACAGGTTCAGCCAGTGAAAGATCGGCGTCGGCGGCGCGATCGGCTTGATGTGCATGTTGCGGTGCGCGGCCACGAAGATCGGGATATTGCAGCCGGTGGTCATCAATCCGCTGCAGGTGCCGCCGGCCAGGTACAGCTTCTCGCGCTCGCTCAGCACCCGCCCCACCGCCATGCGCGCCCAGCCATCGATGTCGCGCCACACGCCCGCCTCCACGCGCCCGCCGGCGCGCGCCTTCTGGGCGTCGTACAGATAGCTGGACAGCACCTGGCAACCCAGCGAATGTGCCAGGAACACCACCGGCATCGCGTGGTTCGCCGTGCAGGCGCCGAGCAGGTTGCGCGCGATCTCGCCCTGGGCGAGCTCGTACACCGAACCCGGAATCTCCTTGCGGTTTTCCAGCCCGGCGGCGTCGGCAAAGCCGAACAGCATGAACTTGCGCAGCTCGTCGTAATGCACCTTGCTCTGGCGGTCGACGCGGTTCCACACCAGCTGCTCGTTCTTTTGCAGGATGTCCTGGTAGTACACCGAGTAACAGGCCAGGCGCTCGCGCAGGTCGGGGCCGAGGCGCGAGCGCATCTGCCCGAACACCTCGGCCGCGTAGTTGCGCGGCGTTTCGCCCATTCCATGGACCGAGACGAGTGCGACAGTGGGCATGGCGGCCTCCTCTGGAAGAGTAAGAATTCGCTTAATAGTTGAAGCAAATTCCGATCACCAGCTTACCACTCCACAGCCGCGCACGCTCATCGCACGACGGCGATCCCGCTCCTCCTGACAAAGCCGCTTTACTCACAGATGTTGCTCAGATTAAAATAGATAGCTACCTACTGAATATATACCTCATCATGTCCCACCTACCGAACTCGGCGCCTACGCCGGCCGAGCGCTTTTCGATGGCGCTGCACGCCACCGCCCGCGAATGGCGCATCGCCATCGACAAGCGGCTAAAGGACCTGGGCGTCGGCCAGTCCGGCTGGATGACCATCGCCATGATCGCCAAGGCCAGGGAACCGCTGTCGCAGCGCGCCCTGGCCGATCTGCTCGGCATCGAAGGCCCGTCGGTCGTCGCCATGCTCGACCGCCTGGAGCGCGACGGCCTGGTGCGGCGCGAACCCTCGCCGCTCGACCGCCGCGTCAAGCTGGCCCACCTCACCGACGACGGCCGCGCCCTGTACGCCAAGGTGCGCGAGGAAGCCGACGCCTTCCGCTCGGCCATGCTCGACGGTCTCGACCCCGCCACCCTGAACGCCGCCGCCGACCTGCTGGAAGGCCTGCGCGCCCGCATTGGAGAGGGTCCGTGAGCGCTGCCGCTACCGCCGCCGCAGTGCCGGAGGCGCCGCTGAACCGGCGCATGATCACCATTTCGATCATGCTCGCCACCATCATCCAGGCCCTGGACGGGACAATCGCCAACGTCGCCCTGCCGCACATGCAGGGCAGTTTGTCTGCATCGACCGACCAGATCACCTGGGTGCTGACTTCCTTCATCGTCGCCGCCGCGATTGCCACGCCGCTGAACGGCTGGCTGGTCGACCGCTTCGGCCTGAAAAAGGTGTTCCTGGTCTCGGTGGCCGGCTTCACGATCGCCTCGGTGCTGTGCGGCGTGGCCGGCTCGCTGGCGCAGATCGTCGCCGCGCGCGTGCTGCAGGGTGTGTTCGGCGCGGCCCTGGTGCCCTTGTCGCAGTCGGTCCTGCTCGACATCAATCCGAAGGAGAAGCATGGCTCGGCGATGGCGGTGTGGGGCATGGGCGTGATGATCGGCCCCATTCTCGGCCCGACGCTGGGCGGCTGGCTGACCGACAGCTACAACTGGCGCTGGGTCTTCTTCATCAACGTGCCGGTCGGCGCCCTCGCCTTCTACGGCATCTGGCGCTACATCCGCCCGACGCCGGCCCGGCGCCGCGTGAAGTTCGACATGTTCGGTTTCGTCACCCTCAGCCTGGCCATCGGCGCGCTGCAGATGCTGCTCGACCGCGGCGAGCAGAACGACTGGTTCCAGTCCGCCGAAACCTGGTTCGAGGCGGTGCTCCTCGCCCTGAGCCTGTCCTACTTCATCGCACACACGCTGCTGCGCCCGGCCGGCCAGTCCTTCCTCGACTACCGCCTGCTGAAGAACCCGAACTACGTGACCGGCTTATTTTTGATTTTCATCGTCGGCATGGTGCTGTTCGCCACGCGCGCGCTGATGCCGACCATGCTGCAGGGCCTGATGGGTTATCCGGCGGCGCTGGCCGGCCTGGTCACCGCCCCATCGGGCCTGGGCACGATGCTGGCGATGCTGGTCGTCGGACGCCTGACCGGCAAGGTCGATTTCCGCCTGCTGCTGGGCGCCGGCTTTGCCATCACCGCGTTCTCGCTATGGCAGATGACCCATTACACCCTGGTGCTGTCGCAGTCCGACATCGTCTGGCCCGGCATCATCCAGGGCATCGGCCTGGGCCTGGTGTTCGTGCCGCTGTCGGCGGCGACCTTTGCCACGCTGTCGCCGCAGATGCGCGCCGAAGGCACGGCCCTGTATAGCCTGATCCGGAATATCGGCAGCAGCATCGGCATCGCCCTGGTGCAGACGCTCCTGGTGCGCAACACCTCCACCGTGCACGCGGAGCTCGCAAGCCAGGTCCACAACACCAATCCGGCGCTGCAGGATCCATCGAGCGTCTACAACCTGGCCACCGATGCCGGCGCCGCCCTGATCAACAACGAGATCGGGCGCCAGGCCTCGATGATCGCCTACGTCGACGACTACTGGCTGATGATGCTGCTCACCGCCGCCGTGATCCCGATGCTGCTCCTGATCCGCCCGCCCAAGCGCACCGATGCGCCGGCTGCGGTCGACCACGCCGCCCTCGATTAACCATGACTCGTATAACAGTGCGACACTTTTCACTTACCTTATTTGCGGGCGCGGTGCTGACGCTTGCCGGCTGCGCCCACGTGCCGGTTGACCAAAGCACGGCCAGGGCGCCCGACTTCGCGCAGGCCCAGCATGCGGACACGATTGTCCTGGCACGCGACGCCTGGCCCGTCGAAACGTGGTGGCGCGACTACCGCGACAACCAGCTCGATGCACTGATGGACAAGGCGCTCGCGGCCAGCCCCAGCCTGGCCGCGGCCCAGGCCCGCTTCGCGGTGGCCCAGGCCGTGGTGAAATCCGAGCAAGCCGCCGGCGGCGCCCAGGTGGGCGTCGGTGCGGGCCTGAACCGCCAGCGCTATTCGGCCAACGGCCTGTTCCCGGAACCGATCGGCGGCAGCTTCTACACCGACTCGACCCTGCAGGTGCGCGCCAGCTACGACGTCGACTGGTGGGGCAAGCACCGCGCCCAGGTGGCCGCCGCCGTCGGCGAAGCGAATGCCAATGCCGCCGAAGCGGCGCAGGCGCGCCAGGCCCTCACCGCCCTGGTGGCCCAGTCCTATTTCCGCCTGCAACTGCTGTGGGCGCGCGACGACAACCTGGCCGCGCTGGCCAAGGTGCAGCGCGCGCTGCTGGCCGACCGCAACGCGCGCCTGGCGCACGGCCTGGCGACAGTGGACGCCCAGCGCGGCGTCGAACTCGAACTGGGCCGCACCCTGGAGCAAAGCGAACTGCTGCGCACCCAGGCCGCGCGCGAACGCGAGATCCTGCGCGCGCTGGTCGCGGCCGGCCCGGACGACCTGGCCAACCTGGAACGCCAGTTGCCGCCATTGACGCCGGCCGCGCTGCCGCGCACCCTCGGCATCGAACTGCTGGCGCGGCGCCCGGATTTGCAGGCGGCGCGCTGGCGCGTGGAAGCGGCGCTGGGCCGCGTGCGCGCCAGCGAAGCCGCCTTTTACCCGGACCTGAACCTGGCCGGTTCCTTCGGCCTGAACGCGATCTCGCTCGGTAAACTGCTGCGCGGCGCCAGCCGCACCATGCTGGGCGGCGTGACGCTGGAACTGCCGCTGTTCGACAGCGGCCGCCTGGAAGCGGGCCTCGGCGTGGCGCGCGCCGAACGCGACGCCCTGCTGGCCGAGTACAACGACGCCGTACTGGCCGCCGTGCGCGACGTGGCGGCCGAAGGCGCCACGCTGCAAGGCATCGGGAACGAAATCGGCGCCCACGCCATGGCGGAACAAGCCGCCGCACGCCTGGCCGGCAGCGCCGAAACGCGCCTGAAGCGTGGCCTGGCCGAACGCTCTTCCCTGCTCCAGGCCCAGCTTGAAACCCTGCGCCAGCGCGACGGCGCCCTGCAATTGCAGGACGCACGCCTGCAGACCGAAGTGGCGCTGATGCGCGCGCTCGGCGGCGGCTATCGCGCCCAGCCCATCACCACCGCAGCCGCATCTTCATCTGCATCGGCATCGACCCAACAACATTGAATCCGCAGCCATGACTACCGAAACCTCCGTTAATCCAAACAAGCGCAAGGCCGTCCTGCTGGGCATTACCGGCGTCTTTGCCATCGCCGGCATCGCCTATGGCGCCTACTACACGCTGGTGCTGTCGCAGCGCGTCGAGACCGACAACGCCTATGTGGGCGGCAACCTGGTCAACGTGTCGGCCCAGGTGGCGGGCAGCGTGGTCGAGATCCGCGCCGACGAAACCCAGCAGGTGCAGGCCGGCGCCGAGATCGTGCGCCTCGATCCGGCCGACGCCGAAGTTGCCCTGGCCCAGGCCGAGGCGCGCTTGGGCAGCGCCGTGCGCCAGCAGCGCGAACGCTACTCGAATGTGGATCAATTGCTGGCCGTGGTCGAGCAGCGCAAGATCGCCCTGGCGACGGCGCAGGAAGACTTGGCCCGGCGCGCCCCGCTGGCGGCCGAACAGGTGGTCTCGGGCGAAGACGTGGCGCATGCACGCCGCGCCGTCGAGGATGCGCGCGCCGCGCTGGACGTGGCCTTGAAACAGGTGTCGGCCGCGCGCGCCGGCCTGGCCGGGGTCGACGCCGCCCACCACCCGAGCGTGCTGGCGGCGAAAGCCGACTACACGCAAGCCTGGCTGGCCACGCGCCGCAACACCATCGTGGCGCCGGTGTCGGGCTACGTGGCCAAGCGCAGCGTGCAGGTCGGCAGCCGCATTGCGCCGGGTGCGCCGCTGCTGTCGGTGGTGCCGCTCGACCAGCTCTGGGTCGACGCCAACTTCAAGGAATCGGAACTGCGCGACATCCGCGTCGGCCAGCCGGTGAAGATCGAGGCCGACATGTACGGGAGCGCGGTCACCTTCCACGGCAAGGTGGTGGGCCTGGCCGCCGGCACCGGCAGCGCCTTCTCGCTGCTGCCGGCGCAGAACGCCAGCGGCAACTGGATCAAGGTGGTGCAGCGCGTCCCGGTGCGCATCGCGCTCGACCCGTCCGAACTGGCGAAGCACCCGCTGCGCGTGGGCCTGTCGGCGACGGTCGATGTCGACATCAGCAAGAAGGATGGGACGGCGCTCGGTGCGGTGGCCGCCACGCCGGCGCGTTATACGACGACCGCGCTGGACCAGCCGCTGCAACAGGCGCAGGTGGCGACCGATGCCATCGTCCAGCGGAACCTGGTTAACTGAGCTGGTGAACTGAGGCACCCATGGCGGAACTGCTGCTACCGCGCTACCTGGATGAGATCGCGCGTCTCGACCTGAATGCGGTCAACACGCCGGCGCAGATTCCGCCGGAATTCCTGCTGGCGCGCGAGGGGCGCTACAGCGTGCATTACATCCCGTTCGAGCACGTGAATACGCGGGCGCGGCTGGTCATCGTCGGCATCGCGCCGGGTTTCGTGCAGTGGAAGAATGCGATGCGCGAGGCGCAGCGGCAGTTGTCGGCTGGGGCGTCGACCGACGACCTGCTGCGCGCGGCCCGTTTGACTGGCGCCTTCAGTGGTGCGATCCGGCCGAATTTCGTGGCGCTGCTCGATGCGATCGGGATGCAGCGCTGGCTTGGCATCGAAAGCTGCGCGACGCTGTTCGATGTGGATGCGGATCTGGTGCACATCGGCGCCATCCTGAGGCATCCGGTGTTCGACGGCGAGAAGAACTACAGCGGCTCGCCCGGCATGGCGAAGGTGGCTTTCCTGCGCGAGCAGGTGCTGCGCTACTTTGCCGAGGAAGCGGCGCTGCTGCCGGATGCCTTGTACATTCCGATGGGCGCCAGCGTGGCCCAAGGCCTGGAGTGGCTGGCGGGCGAAGGCGTGATCCGGCGCAAGCGTATCTTGCACGGCCTGCCGCATCCGTCGGGGGCGAATGCGGAGCGGGTGGCCTACTTCCTGGGGCGCAAGGAGCGTGCGGCCTTGTCGGGGAAGACGAATGCGGATCAGCTCGATGCTGCGCGGGAGCGGCTGCTGGCGCAGATGGCGGGATTGCTGTCGGCGCAGGCAGGTGGCTGAGCGAAGTTTACGCGTGGGCACGGGGCGCCCACCCTACAGCTATCAACGTCCGCGGCCTTGATGACGTAGGGTGGGCGCCCTGTGCCCACGCGTTTAAGCATGCAAACCTGCGCCCTCACCTCACCAACGCAAACCGCTGCCGATACTCCCGCGGCGTCAACGCCGCCCACCGCTTGAACACCTTGCTGAACGTCGCCGCATCCTCGTACCCGCAGCGCACCGTGATCTCTTCCAGCGACAACCCGGTCGTCTCCAGCAGCGCCTTGGCGCGCTCCACCCGCAGCTGTTGCGCGTACTGCACCGGACTCACACCGAGCGCCTCCTGGAAGCGCCGCAGCAGCGTGCGCTGGCTCAGGGCGCAATGCGCGGCCAGCTCCGCCATCGTCCACGGCCGGTCCAGCCGCGCATTCAGCCAACGCCGCGCGCGTTCGATCGTCGGGTGCGCGCCCTGGGCCGCGATGGCGTCCGACACATACGGCGCCTGGCTCGCGCGGTGCGCATCCATCACCAGGATCCTGGCGGTCAGCTGGCGCAGCTCCTCGCCGCCGAAATGCCCGACCAGCCACAGCGCCAAATCCAGCGTCGAGCCGAAGCCGCCCGACGACACCAAGGCCCCATCCTGCACCACCAGCGCATCGGCATCGAGCAGCACGTCGGGGAACTTGTGGCGGAACCAGCTCGACAGCCACCAGCTGGTAGTGGCACGCCGCCCGTCCAGCAGGCCGGTACGCGCCACCAGGCCGGTGCTGGAACAGCTCGACACCAGCAGACCTCCTCCTGCCGCATACGCCGCGATGGCCGCCTGCTCCGGCGCCAGGCCGTCGAGCACCTGCGACAGCTCGTGCGGCGCATCGTGGGCAACCGCCGGCACGATCAGGGCGTCGATCTTCGCCCCTTCCAGCGGCGCCAGCGGAAACACCAGGCCATCGACCGCCAGCGCGGGTTCGCCACGCGCGCCGAGCCACCTGCATTCGAAGCGGATGCGCTGCGCCGCCGGCCGGTAGCCGGTCAGGGCGTTCGCGATGCGCAGCACGTCGAGCGGCACCACGGCGCTGCTGCGCAGGCAGCCGGGATAGGCCAGCACGCCGACATGGATGGTTCTGGGCGGGTTCTTCATGTGGCGGATTACACCATAAGAATGTCGATTCCGCCAATGGCCGCATCGCTGCGGCGCTTCGATAATCGCTGCAGTCAACCACCTGGAGAACCCGATGTCCGCCTATCCCGCCTGGCCGGCTTTTGTCTGCGCCCTGCTCGCCCTGTTTGCCAAGACCACTGCCACCAGCGTGCTGCAAGTCGTCAGCCGCCTGCGCGCCCGCACCTTTTTGCTGCCCGAAGACGCCGCCATGCTGCGCGTGCGGCCCGTGCCGGAAGAAGCTGCGATCGTGCGGCGCTGCGCGGCCGTGTGGCGCAACGATGTCGAGAACCTGCCGCTGTTCCTGGTGCTGGCATTGAGCTGGATGCTGTCGGGTGCGGGGCCTGTCGAGGCCTGGCTGCTGTTCGGCCTGTACGTGGGCCTGCGCTGGCTGCATACCGGCGCCTATCTGGCGGGATTGCAGCCCTGGCGCGCCATCCTGTACCTGGGCAGCCTGGCCATCTGCTGGACGATTGCCGTGCGCCTGGCCTGGCGCGTGATGGCTGCTTGAAGCGCCGTCAGCGCGATGGCAGGCGGCCGAGGAAACGCTGCTCGGCCAGCCCATGCACGCCGGGCGCCAGTTCGGCGATGCCGTCCGCGCCCGGCAGGTAGAGCGTACCAAAATCCGCGCCGCCGAACACCGGCCAGCCCGCGCAGGCTGTCTCCAGGCGTACCGAAGGCCGGCTGCTGCCGTCCGCCGCGATGCGGTGCAGCTGCATGGCGCCCTGGCGTGCGGTCCACAGGCCGCCTTCGGCATCGACCGCCGCACCGTCCGCTGCGCCTGCATCTGCAAACCGCCGCGGCCGCGTGATCTCGCAGGAACAGGGGTGGTAGTCGCAGCAACCGATCGCCTCTTGCGCAGCGTCCGCGTGATACAGGGTGCGTCCGTTCGGACTGAAGCAGATGCTGCCGGCGGCGCCGACGTCTCCCAGCGGCAGCCGTTCGAGCGACAGGTCGTGGTTCAGGCGCCAGAAGGCGCCGCGCATACCCTTGCCGATGCCGGCGCTGCCGAACACGAAGCGCCCCTGGCGGTCGCAGCGTCCATCGCTCGGCATCGTGGAAGACGGCACCTCGCAGACCGGTGCGGGCAGCCCGGTATGCAGATCGAGGAAGGCCAGCCGCGATGCGAGCGCCAGCAGCAGGCGCTCGCGGCTTGCGGTAAGCGCAAAGCAGCACAACGGTTCGGACATGCGCCAGGATTGGCGCTGGCCCGTCGCCGGCGTCCAGGCCCACAGCTGCACGCCCCCGCCGTCGGTCCAGAACAGGCGCCCCGTGCGCTCACACCAGAGGGCATAGCCGCCAGGCGCCCGCATGGCGCGTTACGCCTCCACCGAGAAGCGGAAGCGCGACTCCGTCTCGTACACCTCGCCCGGCCGCAGGATCGTGTTCGGAAAGGCCGGCTGGTTCGGCGAATCCGGGAAGTGCTGGGGTTCGAGGGCGAAGCCGCTGCGGTGGCCGTAGGTCTGCCCCTTGCCCCTCAGAGAGCCGTCGAGGAAGTTCCCGCTGTAGAACTGCACGCCCGGCTCCTGGGTGATCAGTTCCAGCACGCGGCCCGATTGCGGGTCGACCACGCGCGCGGCCACGCGCATCGCGTTTTCCAGCGGCTTGTTCAGCGCGAAGCAGTGGTCGTAGCCGCCGCCGTGGCGCAGCTGTTCGTCGTCTGCCTCGATGCGTTCGCCGATCGTGCGCGCTGCGCGGAAGTCGAAGGGCGTGCCGTCGACCGGCGCCAGCGCGCCGAAGGGAATCAGGTCGGCGTCGATGGCGATGAAGGCGTCGGCGTCGATGGCGATGCGGTGGCCGAGGATGGAGCCGCCGCCTGCCAGGTTGAAGTAGCTGTGCTGGGTCAGGTTGACCGGGGTGGCGCGGTCGGTCACGGCGTGGAAGTGCACGGCGAGCTCGTTGTCCTCGTCGAGGCTGTAGCGCACGGTGGCGTCCAGGTTGCCGGGGTAGCCCTGCTCGCCGTCCGGGCTGCGGTAGGTGAGCACCAGTTCCTGCCCCTCGATGCGGGCCTGCCACTTGACACGGTCGAAGCCGGGGACGCCGCCATGCAGGTGGTTCTTGCCGTTGTTGACCGGGAGCGCATAGGTTTCACCGTCGAGGGTGAAGCGGCCGCCGGCGATGCGGTTGCCGTAGCGGCCGATCAGGGCGCCGAAATACGGGCTGTCGCCGAGGTAGGGCGCCAATGTGTCGAAGCCGAGGGCGACGTCGGCGAACACGCCGTCGCGGTCGGGGACGTGGATTTCGGTGATGACGCCGCCGAGGTCGAGGATTTTCACCGTCATGCCGGCGCCGTTGGTCAGGGTGAAGACGCTGACGTCGTCGCCGTTGGGGAGGGTGCCGAAGGGGGCTTGCTGGATGGGGGCGTGCACGGGGATCGGATCCTGTGGTGATGGTGGATCGATCCTAGCATGGAGCTGGCGGGGGATTGCGCAGCTTTGCCGGTGGGAATGTAGGCGCGATATGGCGTAGGGTGGGTTCTCGAACCCACCACTGCACAGCCGGCATGACTCCGGCTCCCGCCACTGCCCGGTTTTCGTAGCGTGCGCCGCCCCAGGCGCCAGGTACAGCCTGGTGGGTTCGAGAACCCACCCTACCGTTCTGATTCCTTGCCAGGAATCAGAACTCTTCCCACTCGCCGTCGGCGCC
>Ga0209023_10001483_pt1 | contig 31425 bp, 30 predicted proteins | sample LakOneMetagenome_FD_187468 | JGI IMG/M metagenome (GOLD analysis project Ga0209023, IMG submission 187468) | Freshwater and sediment microbial communities from Lake Erie, Canada (SPAdes) (version 2) | ecosystem: Environmental > Aquatic > Freshwater > Lentic | place: Lake Erie, Canada...
TAGAACTGGGCGACATCGTCGAGCGTCTTGCGCCAGCCGGCGATCTCGGTGCTCTGCCACGGCGCCAGCACGTAGCCGGCCTGCGACGGCGATGCGGTTTCGCCGGTGACCGCGTTCACGCCATCGACCGACAGCACCACCAGCACGCGTTCGGGACTGTTGTTGCTCAGGCGCACCGAATAGCGATGGCCGGGATCGCCGGGAATCCAGTCGCTGCCGCGCGCATGCACCTCGGGCAGCCATTGGCCGGTATCGCGGTCGATGACGTCGATATTGACCAGCGGGCGGGCGTCGAGCGAGGTGCAGGCGCTGGCCGCCAGCGCGGCGAAGGCGAGGGTGGTCAGGAAGCGGGACATGGCGATCTCCTTGGTGGGCATGGCTGTGAACGCGCCACGCGGCCGCATGGGGTTGCGGCCCGGCGGTTAAACTGTCGGCTGCATGAATTCCGAGTCGCGCATGAGCAGGACCCGCGTCCTCACCGGCATCACCACCTCCGGCACCCCGCACCTGGGCAATTACGTCGGCGCGATCCGCCCGGCGATCGCCGCGTCGCGCGCGCCGGATGCGGAGAGCTTCTATTTCCTCGCCGACTACCACGCGTTGGTGAAGGTGTCAGAACCCGCGCGCGTGCAGCGCAGCACCCTGGAAATCGCCGCGGCGTGGCTGGCCTGCGGGCTGGATCCGTCGAAAGTGTGGTTCTACCGCCAGAGCGACATCCCCGAGATCCCCGAACTGACCTGGCTGTTGACCTGCGTCGCCGGCAAGGGCCTGCTCAACCGCGCGCATGCCTACAAGGCCGCGGTGGACCGCAACCGCGCCGAACAACTCGACGACGATGCCGGCATCACCGCCGGCCTCTTCATGTATCCGGTGCTGATGGCCGCGGACATCCTGCTGTTCAACGCGCACAAGGTGCCGGTGGGCCGCGACCAGGTGCAGCACATCGAGATGGCGCGCGATTTCGGCCAGCGCTTCAACCATCTGTACGGCGAGCATTTCACTTTGCCGGAAGCGGTGATCGAAGAGCAGGTGGCGACGTTGCCCGGGCTCGACGGGCGCAAGATGTCGAAGAGCTACGACAACACCATCCCGCTGTTCGCGCCGCGCAACGAGCTGAAGAAGCTGATCGCCGGGATCCTCACCGACTCGCGCGCGCCGGGCGAGGCCAAGGACACCGAGGGTTCCGCGTTGTTCCAGCTCTACCAGGCGTTCGCGTCGAAGGAAGAAACCGCGGCGTTCGCGCGGGATTTCGCCGACGGCATCGGCTGGGGCGATGCGAAGGCGAAGCTGTTCGAGCGCATCGATGCCGAAGTCGCGCCGCTGCGCGAGCAGTACGAGGCGCTGATCGCGAAGCCGGCCGACATCGAAGCGGTGCTGCGCGATGGCGCGGCGCGCCTGCGCCAGCAGTATGCGACGCCGCTGCTGGCGCGCTTGCGCGAAGCGGTGGGCCTGCGCGACCTGTCGAGCACGCCGGTCGTCGAAGCCAAGACTGTGGCGAAGCGCGACACCGCGCTGCCCGCGTTCAAGCAATACCGCGAAAAAGACGGCAAGTTCTACTTCAAATTCGTCGAGGGCGAACGCCTGCTGTTGCAGAGCGCGGGCTTCGATTCGCCACGAGACGCGGGCCAGCGCATCGCCGCGATCAGGCAGGGCGGGTTCGACGCGAACGCAGCCGATGTCGCGGTCGGCGAGGGCGTTGGCGTGGAAGAAGTGAACGCGGCACTCGCCGCGCTGTCCGAAAGCGAGGTCGAGAAACAATGAACGATGTTGCCGGAATGCCGGTACTGGCGCTGGTGCTGTTCGCGCCGTGGTTCCTGATCCTGTCGGTGCTGTACTGGTGCTATCCGCGCCAGCCGCGCAATGCCCTGCGACGCATCTTCGACGCCGGCGCGATCGTGCTTGCGTTCGCCGGCTGCCTGCTCAGCCTGCACTGGAGCTTCGGCCTCGCCGATCGCAGCTACGGCCACCTGTGGCCGCAGATCCTCGCGACTTCGGTCGGCTACGGCGTGTTCCTCGGGGTGCTGACCGCGGCGTTCTTCATCCGGCGCAGGATGTTCGCGACGAGCTGATCAATCCCAGGTTTTCGCCGGGGCGCCGCGTTCCGGATGCTTCATCTTCACCACGCAGAAGCGCTGCCCGGTCGGCGCTTCCATCACCCACCAGCGTTTCACGAACGCGATCTTCCTAGCGCCGAGCTTCTCGAGACGGTCGGCTTCCGCATCCACGTCGTCGGACTCGATGTCCAGGTGCACGTGCGAGGGATGCGACACTTTCTGCACTTCGATGTGCAGGTCGCCGGGCGTGTCGCCCAGTTGCTGGTATTCGGCCGTTCCGTCGCCGGCGTCGCGGTCGGCGATGCTGCAACCCAGCGCCTGCGACCAGAAATCCGCGGCGGCGTCGAGGTCGTCGACATTGCAGTCGATGATGAAACCGGCGAGGCGGCTGCGGTGGGGCATGTGCAAACTCCTCGACTTGTCACTCTGACCCCGGACTTGATCCGGGGGAAGAACCTGCTGTTCGAAAACCAGGTCCTTCGGCTTCGCCTCAGGATGACAGCCGGTGGTTATTGCGGTTGCGCGAGGTCGCCGAGCAAGGCCGCGAGGAAACGCGCGGCTTCGCCGCCGGTGCAGGCGCGGTGGTCGAAGGTCAGCGAGATCGGCATGCGCCGGTGCACCTCGATGCCGCCCATCACCGCGACCACGTCGTGCGAGAGCTTGCCGGCACCGATGATGGCCACGCACGGCGGCACCACCACCGGTGTCGCGTAGCGACCGGCGAACATGCCGAAGTTCGACAGCGAAATCGTGTAACCGGACAATTCCGACGACGGGATCGAACGATCCTCGACCTGCGCGCGCAAGCGCTTGATCGCGGCGCGCACGCCGTTGCCGTCGAGCATGTCGGCGTTGCGCAGCGCAGGCACGAACAGGCCGTCGTCGGTGTCCACCGCGATGCCGATGTCCACGTGCGGATGCTGGGTACGGCTGAGGTTGGCGCCGTCGAACCACGCGTTCAACGCCGGCACCGCCTTGCACGCCGCGACAATTGCGCGCACCAGGCGCGAGGTGATGTCCTGCTTGCCCAGCCATGCGTGCAGATCCGCGTCGTCCACCAGCGTGGTCGGCACCACCTGCGCATGCGCGTCGGCCATGACGCGGGCCATGTTGCGACGCACGCCCTTCAATTGTTCCGGCTGGCCGGTCGCGGCCACGCCCGGCGGCTGGGTGCGCATCGGCTTGCCCGATTGCGACAGCGTGCTGCGATTGCCCCCACCCGAATGCGCTGGGCGCATTCCTCCCTCCCCCGCTTGCGGGGGAGGGGTGGGGAGGGGGCGTGCGGCGCCGGCCTTGGCCGAACCATCCGCCGCCGCGCGCTTCACGTCGTCCATGCTCACCGTGCCGTCGGCGCCGGTGGCCTTGACCCGCGCGAGATCGACGCCGAGTTTGCGCGCCATCGCGCGCACCGCGGGGACCGCCTTGACGCCACCGACCGCGACCGCGGCTTCGCTGACCACCGCGTTGCCGACCTGCATCGCGCCGACCACGGTGCCGGCGTCTTCCTGCTTTTCACTCCCTCCTCCGCTTGCGGGGGAGGGCTGGGGTGGGGGCGCTTCCGCGTGCGATCCGCCGTGGTGATGGCCGGTGTCCTGTCCTTCCGCGCGTTGCGGCAGCGAGGGATCGATCTCGAATTCGGCCAGCATCGTGCCGGTGACGATGATGTCGCCTGCGGCACCGGCGAGCTTCAGCACCTTGCCGCTGACCGGCGAAGGCACGTCGACCACCGCCTTGGCGGTTTCCATCGACACGAGGTTCTCGTCGAGCTTGATGACATCGCCGACCTTGACGTACCACTCGACGATGGTCGCGTCCGGCAGGCCTTCGCCGAGGTCGGGCAACAGGAATTGCTTGCTCATGTGCGTTCCTTACGAATGGGCCATCGCGCGCCTGGCGGCGGCGACGATCTTGTCCACGCTCGGCAGGTACTTCATCTCGAGGCGGAACAGCGGGATGTGGGTGTCGTAGCCGGTGACGCGCTCGACCGGCGCGAGCAGGTCGAACAGGCATTCCTCGGCCACGCGCGCGGCGATTTCGGCGCCGAAGCCGGCGGTCTTCGCCGCCTCGTGCACGATCACGCAACGCCCGGTCTTGGCCACCGATTCGGCGATGGTGGGGAAGTCCAGCGGCTTGAGCGTGGCGACGTCGATGACTTCGGCGCTGATGCCATCACTTGCGAGCTTGTCCGCGGCTTCCAGGGTTTCCTTCACCTGCGCGCCCCAGGTGACGAGCGTGACGTCGCTGCCGTCGCGCAGCACGTAGCACACGTCCAGCGGCAGCGCTTCACCGTCGTCCGGAACGAGTTCCTTGTACTGCCGGTAGATGCGCTTGGGTTCCATGTAGATCACCGGATCCGGGTCACGGATCGCGGCGAGCAGCAGGCCGTAGGCGCGTTGCGGCGAACTCGGCATCACCACGCGCAGGCCAGGAACATTCGTGAAGATGGCTTCGTTCGCCTCGGAATGATGTTCCGGCGCGCGGATGCCGCCACCCCACGGCACGCGCAGCACCATCGGGCAGTGCAGGCGACCACGGGTGCGGTAGCGCATGCGCGCGGCGTGGCAGACGATGAAATCCACCATCGGGTACATGAAGCCGTCGAACTGCGCTTCGGCCACCGGCTTCATGCCCTGCGAGGCCATGCCGACGGTCAAACCCGCAATCGTGGTTTCGTCCAGCGGCGTATCCAGCACGCGCTGGTCGCCGAATTGCTGCTGCAGGCCGGCGGTGGCGCGGAACACGCCGCCGTTGACGCCGACGTCCTCGCCGAGCACGACGACCGCGTCGTCATGCTTCATCTCATGGGCGAGCGCCTGGGTGATCGCCTCGATCAAGGTGATGGGTTGCGCGCTCATGCCCGCTTCTCCTGGGCGATGGCCGCGTCGCGTTGCGCGAGCACGTCCGCCGGCATGTCGCCATAGAGGTAGTCGAACATCGCTTCCACCGGCTGCACCGGGGTTTCGAGGTAGGCGTTGATCTCGACATCGACCAATTTGCCGCATTCCTCGACCCAGGCTTTTTCCTGGGCTTCGTCCCACAGTTTCTGCTCGGTCAGGAACTTGCGCAGGCGCAGGAACGGTTCCTTCTCCCACGCCGCCTTCACTTCCTCCTCGCCGCGATATCGACGCGCGTCGTCGGCGGTGGTGTGGTCGTGCAGGCGATAGGTGAGGAATTCGATCACCGTGCCGCCTTCACCAGTGCGCGCGCGTTCGCTGGCGCGACGCATCGCCTCCAGCACCGCGACCAGGTCGTTGCCGTCCACCTGCAGGCAGGCGAGGCCGCCGGCGAGTCCCTTCTGCGCCAGCGTCTGCGCGCCGGTCTGCGCCTTGCGCGGCACCGAGATCGCCCAGCCGTTGTTGATCACGCACAGCACCAGCGGCAATTTGTACGCACCGGCGGAATTCACCGCGGCGTAGAAATCGGTCTTGGACGAACCGCCGTCGCCGCAGCAGGACACCGCGATGCGCTCCTGCTTGCGCAGCTTGAAGCTCAGCGCCGCGCCCGCGGCCATCAGGCATTGGGTCGAGATCGGCACGCACCACGGGTAGTCGTTGCGCGGCACCTCGAAGTCGTTGCCGCGCTCGTCGCCGCCCCAGTACATCAGCACGTCGCGCGGCTTGACCCCGCGCATGAACTGCGCGCCGTACTCGCGGTAGCTGGGCGCGAACACGTCCTCGGGCCGCATCGAGGCGCCGATGCCGACGTGGGTTGCCTCGTGGCCGAGGCAGGCGGCGTAGGTACCGAGCTTGCCGGTGCGCTGCAGGGCGATCGCCTTGGTATCGAAGGTGCGCACGAACAGCATCTGCTTGAACAGCGGCAGCAGCGCCTTCGCGTCCTTCACCGCCGGCGGCAGGTTCCCGACGAGGGTGCCGTCGGGCTTGAGGTATTGCAGGTATTCGATTTCGAACGTGGCGGCGGTGGTCATCGGGCGCCTTCAGGGGAACGATCCGCCCATGATACCGGCTGCGCCGGAACGGCCCGTTGCGCGCCGCCGCAAAGAAACGCCGGGAGCGTTTCTTGACAACGCGCAAGCGTTGGCCCGAAGGGCGGCTGCCAAGGATGGTGGCCGCAAACGCCACGGTATGGAAACGAAGAGCCTGACGCGACACCGGCATCGGGGCTGGCTGTCGACCCATGCGAGAATCCGGCCATGGCGATCGACGACAACCAGCGCCCGCTCGAAGCGGACATCCACACCGACCTGGCCGGGCGCATCACCTATGCCGGCTACCTGCAGCTGGATCGGTTGCTGTCGGCACAGAAGCCGCTGTCGGATCCGCCGCACCACGACGAACTGTTGTTCATCATCCAGCACCAGGTCTCCGAACTGTGGCTGAAGCTGCTGGCGCACGAGCTGGGGGCGGCCATCGAGCACCTGCGCCGCGACGAACTGGCCCCGTGCCAGAAGATCTTCGCGCGCTGCAAGCAGGTGATCGCGCAGCTGACCGCGATGTGGTCGGTGCTGGAAACGCTCACCCCGTCCGAGTACATGGAATTCCGCGACGTGCTCGGGCCTTCGTCCGGTTTCCAGTCGCTGCAGTACCGCATCATCGAATTCCAGCTGGGCAACAAGAACGCGGACATGCTGCGCGTGTTCGCGCACGATCCGGAAGGACAGGCACGCTTGCGCGCGGTGCTGGACGCGCCGTCGCTGTACGACGAGGCGCTGGCCTACCTCGCCCGCCACGGCCATGCGATTCCCGAGCGCCACCTGCAACGCGACTGGTCGCAGCCGCACGTCTCGGATCCGCAACTGCTGCCCGCCTTCGAGCGCATCTACGAGGACACCGACGCGCACTGGGCCGAATACCACCTGTGCGAGGACCTGGTCGATCTCGAATCGCAGTTCCAGTTGTGGCGCTTCCGCCACATGCGCACGGTGCTGCGCATCATCGGCTTCAAGCGCGGCACCGGCGGTTCCAGCGGGGTGGGCTTCCTCAAGCAGGCGCTGGACCTGACCTTCTTCCCGGAACTGTTCGAGGTGCGAACGGCGATCGGCATGCCCGTCGCTGCCTACTGAACTGGCTGCTGCGTTGCAGCATGAATCGCGCGGTTTGACGCGGCATCGCATCGTCGGCAATGCTCGCCCGTCCCGCACTTCCGCGGGCTTTTCCTGAATACGCCAATTCCACACAGGGGAACCGCATGAGCGGAGCCGCAAGCACGACCACGCCGGGCGCGATCCCGGAATTCAAGCAGGTGATGGGCCATCCGCGTCCGTTGTGGATGCTGTTCATGACCGAGTTCTGGGAGCGCTTCGCCTTCTACGGCATGCGCTGGGCGTTGACCCTGTACATCGTCGCGCAGTTCTTCGGCGGCGACGCCAGCGGCCAGGCCTACGCCAGCCGCACTTACGGCGCGTTCCTCGCGCTGGTGTACGCGACCGCGATCTTCGGCGGCTACGTGGCGGACCGGATCATCGGCTACCAGCGATCGATCCTGGTCGGCGCGGTGGTCTCGGCCATCGGCTATTTCACGATCATGGTGCCGAACCAGGCGGCGTTCCTGCTCGGCCTGGCCACGATCATCGTCGGCAACGGCCTGTTCAAGCCGAACATCTCGGCGCAGGTGGGCCAGCTGTACGCGCAGGGCGACGAGCGCCGCGATTCGGGCTTCACCATCTTCTACATGGGCATCAACGCCGGTGCGTTCTTCGCCCCGATCATCACCGGCATCCTCGCCGAGAAACTCGGCAACCCGGCGATGCCCGCGTACAAGGCGGTGTTCCTCGCCGCCGGCATCGGCATGCTGATCTCGACCGTGTGGTTCTGGTTCGGTCGCCGCCAGCTCGGCGGCATCGGCCGCCCGCCGGCGGGTGCCGAAGGTGCGGGTCGCGTGCTCGCGGTCCTGGTCGGCGTCGTGGTCGCGATCCCGGTCGTGTACTTCCTGATGTCGATCGACGCCAGCATCGTGCTGTGGATCCTGGCCGCGCTGTTCGTCGGGCTGTGCGTGATGGTGCTGACCGAGGGCGTGCGCGAAGGCAGCATCAGCCGCGACCGCTCGATCGCGATGCTGATCATCTTCGCGTTCAACGTGCTGTTCTGGATGTTCTTCGAACAGGCCGGCAGCTCGTTCAACTTCCTCGCCCAGAACATCGTCAACCGCGACCTCGGTGGCTTCGAGTTCCAGGTCGGCTGGTTCCAGTCGGTCAACCCGATCGCGATCCTGGCGCTGGCGCCGGTATTCGCGTGGTTGTGGTTGCGCCTGGGCAAGGCCAACCCGTCGATCCCGCGCAAGTTCGGCCTCGGCCTGATCCTCAATGGCCTCGCCTTCCTGCTGCTGATGTTCGCGCTGTCGAACCTGGTCGACCCGGCCAGCAACAAGATCCCGTTCTGGACGCTGTTCATGGTCTACGTGATCCAGACCGCGGGCGAGCTGTGCCTGTCGCCGATCGGCCTGTCGATGGTGACCAAGCTGGCACCGCTGCGCGTGGTCGGGTTGGCGATGGGCGGCTGGTTCCTGTCGACCGCGATCGGCAACAACCTGTCCGGCATCTTCGCCAGCCACGTCAGCGGCGAGGAAGGCATGACCGTGGCCTCCGCGCACTCGGGCTATACCTTCGGCTTCTGGGCCCTGATGGGCGCCGGCGTGCTGCTGTTCCTGATCGCGCCGCTGATCAACAAGCTGATGCACGGGGTGAAGTGAGGGCAGGAGGCCCTCATCCCGGCCAGCACATGGATGTGCGCTGAGCCGGGATCCAGAACAGCGAAAAGCAGGTCCTTCGCTTCGCTGAGGATGGCAATGCGAAAACGGCGCCCTCAGGCGCCGTTGTCGTTTCCGCCTAGGGCTCTTCCTCGTTAGCCGGATCCCCGCCGCCATGGCGGCGGTGGAAATCGCTTATGGCGCTCATGCCGGCGAAAAGCGCGTCGCGTTCGACGAGCGAAAGGTCGGGATTCCACACGTCGAAGATCAGCACCACGCGGGTGTGGGCGCTGCGGTTCAAGGCTTCGTGCACGAAGGAATCGTCGAACACCAGGCATTCGCCTTCGGTCCAACTGCGCGATTCGCGCGCGACCGTGAGCGCACCGCAATCGGGCGGAACAAGCAGCGGCAGGTGCACGGTGAGACGGGCATTCATGACCCCGGCATGCGGCGGAATGTGCGTACCGGGACGAAGCACCGAGAACAGCACTTCGGGTCGGCCGGGAATGCGCGGCAGCGGCAACGCATCGAGCGCGGCCATGGTGCGCGGGCAGCGTCGCGCGTGCGCCTCGATGCGCTCACCGTAGCGGTAGAAGTGATAGCCGCTCCAGCGGGGCGAGCGGTTGAGCATGTGCCACATGGGCTCGACGATCTCGTCGTCGACGTAGGGCGCAAGGCCTTCTTCGTCGGCCAGCACCTGCAGCAGTTCGTTGCGGATGGCGTCGGTCTGCGACTCGATTTCCGCAAGGAAGGGAAATGCCGCGGGTTCCCACCACGGCTTGTTCGTCAGGCCGGGCACGAACAGGAAGCCCGGCTTCTGCAGCGGATCCGTCGGTTGCGGTGCGGCCCCGCCACGGTACCCGGCGAACGCGCTGTCGATGCGAGCCAGCGAGTTGCCGCCATGGCGTTCGCGGAACGGACGCAACGCGTCTTCGATGGCTTGCGAACGCGCTGCATGCACGGCGGCCTGCGCGATGGCGATGCGTTCGCGCACCTCGAGCGGACCGGTTGCCATTGCCTGGAGGAAACCGGTCTGTTCCCCGCTGGACAGGGCATGCAGCCACACGGACACCGCTTCCCCGGCTTCCCCTCGCCGCTGGAGTACGTCCCCAAGCCAGAAGCGCGCGATCAAGTTGTCCGGATCGGCGTGGATCGCCGCGCGAAGGGCCTTCCCGGCTTCGGGCAGCGCGCCTTCGTCGGCTGCGGCAATGCCCAGGTGGAACAGAAGAAACGAGGAGTCGGGGTCGTGTTCCAGCCCTCGAAGCGCGAGTGATTTTGCATGCCCGAAATCGCCACGCAAACGCGCGCGCATCGATAATGCGGCGAGCGTGGGCGCATGCCCCGGCGCCTGCGCGAGGATGGCTTCCGCGATGGTGTCCGCATCGCCGTCGCGGCCGGCAGTCAGGGCGTCGCGAAAGCGCGCCAGCAATCGCGGGTCTGGCGTGCTCATCGTGGCGAGTCCGCGGGGTGCGCCATGTCAACTGCGGGCTGGTTCGGCGCGGCGCGTTCGCGCACCGGGTCTGCGGCGCCATGGCGGCGGTGGAAATCGCCGATCGCGGCGATGCCTGCCGACAGCGCCTCGCGTTCGCCGATCGATAACTCCGGATTCCACAAGTCGAAGATTAGCACCACGCGGGTGTGCGCACTGCGGTTCCAGGCTTCGTGCACGAATGAATCGTCGAACGCCAGGCATTCGCCTTCGCGCCATTCGCGCGGCTCGCGCGCGACCGCGAGCGCGCCGCAATCGGGCGGCACGATCAATGGCAGGTGCACGGTCAGGCGACCGTTCATGACGCCGGTGTGCGGCGGGATATGCGTGCCCGGTCGCAGCACCGAGAACAGCGCTTCCGGGCCGTGCCCGGGGATGCGCAGCAGCGGCAACGCATCGAGCGCGGCCATGGTGCGCGGGCAGCGCCGCGCGTGTTCCTCGATCCGTTCGCCGTGCCGGTACAGGTGGTAGCCGCTCCAGCGCGGCGAACGGTTGAGCGTGCGCCACATCGGCGCGGCCGGCGCGTCGTCGGGCATGTCGACATAGGGCGCGAGGCCGTCCTCGTCGGCGAGCACCGCGAGCAGCTCCTCGCGGATCGCGTCGGTCTGCGCCTCGATCGCGGCGAAATGCGGGAACGCCTCGCGTTGCCACCACGGCTTGTCGGGCAGGCCGGGCACGAACAGGAAACTCGGCTGCTGCAGCGGATGCGTCGGTTGCGGCGCCTCGCCGCCGCAGTAGCCGGCGAACGCACGTTCGACCCGAGCGAGTACGGAAATTCCGAACCGCTCGCGCAATGGATCCAATGCCTTGTCGAATGCGGTCGAACGTGCTGATCGAAGGGCAGCCTGCGCGGCTTCGATCCGCTCGCGTACTTCATCCGGTCCGTTTGACATCGCGCGCAGGAAGCCGCTGCGTTCGCCGCAGGACAAGGCCTGCATCCACGCCGAAACCGCTTGCTCCTGCTCGCCGCGCCGTTGCAGGACATCGCCGAGCCAGAATCGGGCGAGGGCGTTGTCCGGATCGGTCTCGATCGCGGCGCGCAACGATGCTTCCGATGCCGGCAATGCGCCAGCGTCGGCATCGACCGCGCCGAGGTGGAACAGCAGCAGGCTCGAACGCGGGTCCTGTTCGAGGCCGCGATGCAGCAGTTCGCGTGCGCGCTCGACATCTCCGCGCTGGCGCGCGCGCAACGAAAGCGCGGCGAGCGTGGGTGCGTGTCCCGGCGCCTGCGCGAGGATGGCTTCGGCGATGGCATCGGCCTCGGCGTCGCGCCCTGCGCGCAGCGCTTCGCCGAGGCGCGCCAGCAGTTGCGGGTCCGGCATATTCATCGCGGCGCATCCGCAAGATGTTCGACGCCACCGGCGAGCTTGTCCAGCAGCGCGTCGAGCGCGGCGCGTTCGTCGCCGTCCAGCCGCGACAGCAGGCGTCGTTCCAGTTCCAGCGCCAGCGGCGCGATCTCGTCGTAGATGCGCTGGCCACCGCGGCTGAGCGCGAGCACCGAGCGCCGGCGGTCGTCGCCGTGGGTATCGCGTTCGACGAAACCGCGTTCGAGCAGGCGCGCCACCGCGCGGCTCACAGCGACCTTGTCCATCGCGGTGCGCGCGGCGACTTCGCCAGCAGACAAGTCCGGGTAACGACCGAGCACCGCGATCACCCGCCATTCGGTCACGCCGATGCCGAAGCGCTGCGCGTAGCGCGTGGCGATGGCCTGGCTGATGCGGTTGGACAGCACGCTCAGCCGGTAGGGCAGGAAATGCTCGAGGTCGAGGCCCGGGTGCGGCATGCGGCGACGCGGCTTGAATTAGTTGCAGATGAAACTATACAATCCCGGTTCCCGATGCAAGCCGGACGCAGGATCGACCATGAGCGCGCAACCCAACCTCGGCATGACCGTCACCACCTTCGAGAACCCGATGGGCATCCACGGCTTCGAATTCGTGGAATTCGCCGCGCCGGCCGGGCAGGGCGCGGGGATGCGCGCCTACCTCGAGTCGCTGGGTTTCAGCGCGGTGGCGAAGCACAAATCGCGCGACATCACCCTGTTCCGCCAGGGCACGATCAATTTCCTGCTGAACGAATCGGCTGATTCGTTCGCTTCCGGTTTCGCGGCCAAGCATGGCCCGTCCGCCTGCGGTTTCGCGATCCGCTTCACCAAGCCGACCGGCGAAGTGCTCTCGCACGTGCTCGCCAACGGCGGCGAGGAAATCGCGGTCGATGGTGCGGTGGCCGCGCCCAAGATCCAGGGCATCGGCGGCTGCATGCTGTACCTCATCGACGACGCGTGCGACGACCTCTACGCCGACTACGCGCCGCTGCCCGGCGTGAACCAGCATCCACCCGGTTTCGGCCTGACCTTCCTCGACCACCTGACCCACAACGTGTTCCTCGGCAACATGCAGCAGTGGTCGGACTATTACGAGAAGCTGTTCAACTTCCGCGAGATCCGCTACTTCGACATCAAGGGCGCCAAGACCGGCCTGCTGTCGAAGGCGATGACCGCCCCCGACGGCATGGTTCGCATCCCGCTCAACGAGTCCAGCGACGAGAAGAGCCAGATCAACGAATACCTGCGCGAATACAAGGGCGAGGGCATCCAGCACATCGCGCTGTTCACCGATGACATCTATTCGACGGTGGAGAAGATGCGCGCTGCCGGCGTCGCCTTCCTCGATACGCCTTCGACCTATTTCGACGTGATCGACATGCGCGTCCCGAACCACGGCGAGGACGTGCCGCGGTTGGCCAGGAACAAGATCCTGATCGACGCCGATCCGGAAACCCACCAGCGCAAGCTGCTGCAGATCTTCACCCAGAACGCGTTCGGGCCGATCTTCTTCGAGATCATCCAGCGCAAGGGCAACGAAGGCTTCGGCGAAGGCAATTTCCAGGCGCTGTTCGAGTCGATCGAACGCGACCAGATGCGCCGCGGGGTTCTTTGACGCTGTTGAAGGGCGGGTTTCAACCCGCCGCTTTCGAATCAACAATCGGCGGGTCAAGACCCGCCCTACGGATCACCGATGAAATCGAACGGCTACCAATCCGGGTTCGGCAACGAGTTCGCCAGCGAGGCGATCCCCGGCGCGCTGCCGGATGGCCGCAATTCTCCACAGCGCGTCGCGCACGGCTTGTACGCGGAGCAACTCAGCGGCACCGCGTTCACCGCGCCGCGCCACCAGAACCGCCGCAGCTGGCTGTACCGGATCCGCCCGGCGGCGATGCACGGCGAGTTCCGGCCCTTCGCGCAAGCCAACCTGCACAACGATTTCGAATCCGGCCCGGTGACGCCGGACCAGCTGCGCTGGAGCCCGCTGCCGATTCCCGCAGCGCCGACCGATTTCGTCGATGGCCTCGTCACCATGGCCGGCAATGGTTCTCCGGCGTCGCAGGGTGGCATCGGCGTGCACATGTACGCGGCCAACCGCGACATGCAGGGCCGCTTCTTCTACGACGCCGACGGCGAACTGCTGATCGTGCCGCAGCAGGGCCGCCTGCATATCGAAACCGAACTCGGCGTGCTCGACGTGGAACCGCAGGAAATCGCGCTGATCCCGCGCGGCATCCGCTTCCGCGTCGCGCTTTCGGATGGCCCCTCGCGCGGTTATGTCTGCGAGAACTTCGGCGCCTTCCTGCGCCTGCCCGACCTCGGCCCGATCGGCAGCAATGGCCTCGCCAACCCGCGCGATTTCCTCGCGCCGAACGCCGCCTACGAAGACGTCGAAGGCGAATTCGAGCTGGTGGCGAAATTCCAGGGCCACCTGTGGCGCGCGGACATCGGCCATTCGCCGCTCGATGTCGTTGCGTGGCACGGCAACCACGCGCCCTGCAAGTACGACCTGCGCAAGTTCAACACGATCGGTTCGATCAGCTACGACCATCCCGATCCGTCGATCTTCCTGGTGCTGACTTCGCCCAGCGACACGCCCGGCGTGGGCAACATGGACTTCGTGATCTTCCCGCCGCGGGTGCTGGTGGCGCAGGACACGTTCCGGCCGCCGTGGTTCCACCGCAACATCGCCAGCGAGTTCATGGGCCTGATCTTCGGTGCCTACGACGCGAAGGCGGAGGGCTTCGCGCCCGGCGGCGCGTCGCTGCACAACTGCATGACCGGGCACGGGCCGGATGCGGCAACGTTCGAAAAGGCGAGCAATGCCGACACAACGAAGCCGGACTATATCGACGGCACGATGGCTTTCATGTTCGAGGCGCGCAACGTGATCCGGCCCACGCGCACCGCGATGGACGCCGCGCATCGGCAGCGCGACTACCAGGCCTGCTGGGCCGGCCTGCGCAAGCACTTCCAGCCGCCGAAATAAGGCCGCACGCCGCCGGCTTTCGCGGCGCGTTCACCCGCATCGGCGAGACTGCGTGCTGGTCGCGAACCGGAGTCCGCCATGAATCGCTCGCTATTGGGCATCGCCATGCTCGCGGCTTTGGCCGCATGCAATGCGGATCGCGATGCCGCTTCGAACACGACGAATGCGTCGCCGGTGGCCGACCAGCCCGCCGAGGACATCCCGCCGGCGACGATGCCATCGCCTGCATCCACCGTCGCGCCCGCGACCGACGGCGCCGACACCCAGGCGAGTTTTGCCGGCTATGGCGAGGTGAAGTTCGGCATCGCCGCCGCCGACATGGAACAGGCCTGGGGCGGAGAGTTGAAGACGCTGGGCAAGGACGCGAATCCGACCTGCTATTTCATGACGCCGAAATGGACGAAGACGCCGGCCGAATTCACCTTCATGATCGGCGACGGCAAGTTCGTGCGCTACGGCAGCGACAGCGCGAAACTCGTCGCGCCCGGCGGCGGCAAGGTCGGCATGGGCGTGCAGGAACTGCAGGCGCTGTACCACGGCGCATTGCAATCGACCCCGCACAAGTACGTCGAGGGTGGCCAATACCTGTCGCTGCCCGCCAGTGGGGTGGCACCGTCGAAGCTGGTGTTCGAGGTCGATGCCGCGGGCAAGGTGACCGAGTGGCGCGTGGGCCTGGCGCCGCAGGTGGATTACGTCGAGGGCTGCTCGTGAGTCCTGCAGGAACGGCAATCGGCGCGCATTCGTCCTAGAATCGGAACGTCACGCACGGGGAGAGACGCATGGCTGCAGCGGCATTGTGGTTCGTGGCGGGGCTGGTGCTGCTGGCACTGGGCGGCGATTCCATCGTCAAGGGCGCGTCGGGACTGGCGCAGCGCTTCGGCGCATCGCCCTTCATCGCCGGCCTGCTGCTGGTCGCGTTCGGCACCTCGATCCCGGAACTCGCGGTCAACGCACGCGCGGTCTGGGTCGGCAGCCAGTCGCTGGCGCTGGGCAATGCGGTGGGCAGCAACATCGCCAATATCGGCCTGACCCTGGGCGCGGCCGCGCTCGCCGCGCCGCTGGTGCTGCGCAGCCGCGCGATCGGTCCGTTGCTGGTGTGGCTGCTGGCGATGACCGCGGTCACGATTGGCCTCGGCCTCGACGGCGTGCTCACGCGCAACGAGGGCCTGCTGCTGCTCGCCGGCTTCGTGGTGATGCTCGCGTTCCTGATCCTGCGCGGTCGTCGTGAACCCGCCGAACTGCAGGCCGACATCGCGCGCTACGCCGAAACCCGCGCCGGCCTCGGTTTGAACCTCGCGCGCGTGGCCATCGCCATCGTCGCGATGTATTTCGGCGCGAAATGGCTGGTGCAGAGCGCGCCCATCGTCGGCCTCGGCCTGGGCATGGGCCCGCTGGTCACCGGCCTGCTGCCGGTCGCGATCGGTACCGCGCTGCCGGAAATGGCCGCGGCCATCGTCGCCGCGCGCCGCGGCCAGGGCGACATGGTCGCCGGCCACGTGCTTGGTTCCAGCCTGTTCAACCTGATGGTGGTGATCGGCGGCATGGCCGTGTTCCGGCCGACGCCGCTGCCGGCCTCGTTCGTGCAGTTCGAACTGCCGGCGGCATTCGCGTTCGCGCTGGTGCTGTGGCCGATGATGCGCAGCCAGCTCGAGGTCAGCCGCCGCGAAGGCATGGTGCTGCTGCTCGCGTTCGCCGCGTGGCTGGCGTGGGAGCTGCTGCACCTCGCGGCCTGAGCCGCGCCCGATGCTCGCCCGCGCGACGCGCGCGTTGGCCGAATTCTTCCGGCTGGAGGCGGCCGGCGGCATTGTATTGATCGGTGCGGCGGCGCTGGCCCTGCTGTGCGCGAATTCGCCGTGGCGCGAAGCCCATGCAGCGTTCCGTCATTTCGAAATCGGCAAGCCGGTCGAATGGTGGATCAACGACGGCCTGATGGCGCTGTTCTTCCTCGTCGTTGCGCTGGAAATCAAGCGCGAAGCCTTGAGCGGGCAATTGTCGGACCGCGCGCAACTGCTGTTGCCGCTGCTATGCGCGGTGGCGGGCGTGGCGATGCCGGCACTGCTGTTCGTCGGATTGAACCACGCAGATGCCGCCGCCTTGCGCGGCTGGGCGGTGCCGACCGCGACCGACATCGCCTTCGCCCTCGGCGTGCTCGCGCTGCTCGGTTCGCGCGTGCCCAGCGGAATGAAGCTGCTGCTGTCCACGATAGCGATTGCCGACGACCTGATCGCGATCCTGATCATCGCCCTGTTCTACGCCGGCGGGCTGCATTGGACGATGCTGGCCGCCGCACTCGCCGTCGTCGCGGCGATGGCCTGGCTCAACCGCCGCGGCGTGAAGTCGCTCGCACCCTACCTGCTGCTCGGCGCGCTGCTGTGGTGGTGCGTGCTGCGGTCCGGAGTGCATCCGACCATCGCCGGCGTCGCCACGGGATTGATGATCCCGCACGTCGATCCACGCAATGCCGTCGATGACGAAGTCGAGCATTCGCCGCTGGAGACGCTGGAACACGCGCTGCATCCGTGGGTCGCGTTCGCGATCCTGCCGCTGTTCGCATTCGCCAACGCCGGCCTCGTGCTCGATGGCATCGGCTTGCACGATGCGCTGGCGCCGTTGCCGCTGGGCATCGCGCTGGGGCTGGTGGTCGGCAAGCCGGTCGGGATCGTCGGCGCGGCGCTGGTCGTGCGCGAATTCGGTATCGCGCGTTTCCCCGAAGGCATGGACCTGCGTGCGATGCTCGGGCTGGGGATGCTGTGCGGCATCGGCTTCACCATGAGCCTGTTCATCGCCGGGCTGGCCTATGGCGGGTCGCAGGCGTATTCGGATGCGGTGCTCGGCGTGCTGCTGGCTTCGCTGGTGTCCGCCATCGCCGGCCTGCTGTGGCTGCGTGCGGCTTTGCCGGCGAGGAACGACGCATGAAGACCGTGCCGGCGTTCGACGCCGGGCCGACACGGCGAGGTTTCGGTTACGCGCCGCGTGCGTTCGCGCCGGAAGCGCGGATGTTCGGCCCGAATCTGTAGGAGCGCCCTTCAGGGCGCGACCGACATCGCGAATATTTGTCGCGGCTGGAAGCCGCTCCCACAAAAGCCAGTTCCGACAATTTCGTCAGTATTTCAGGCCGAGCTTGCGGTACAGCTTGGCCAGCACCCAGGCCGGGCCGATCAGCAGGTATTTCAGGTCGGTGAGGAAGCTCGGCTTCCTGCCTTCGAACAGCTTGCTGTGGCCGACGAACTGCGCGATCCACGCGACCACGAACACGCCGACCGCGAGCCACAGCAGTTGCTGCGTGCCGAGTTGACCGTGCAGCCAACGCGTCAGCCAGGCCAGCAGCACGAACCACGCGAGCATGCCCAGCCCGAGCGAACGCGATGCGCGCCAGTAGAAACTCCACGCGAGGAACATCGCCAGCGCGGCCCACAGGCCCTGGCGGAAAAAGCTGCCCGGCACCGGCACGCACCACAACAGCGCGACCACGCTCCACAGGATCAGCGGCACCGCGATCACGTGGATGCGCTGGTTGCCTGCGTTCCGGTGGTCGCCGCTGTAATGCGCGAACCAGCGGTCGATGTTGCGTTCGGTCGTGGCGTTCATCGCGGTTCCTCGATCAATCGACGGAAATGCCCGCCAGCTTCTGCAGCGCTTCGGCGTACTTGGCGCGGGTGCGGGCGATCACCTCCGCCGGCAGGCGCGGGCCCGGCGCGGTCTTGTCCCAGTCCAGCGTTTCCAGGTAATCGCGCACGAATTGCTTGTCATAGCTCGGCGGGCTGGTGCCGACCTGGTATTCGTCCGCGGGCCAGTAGCGCGAGGAATCCGGCGTCAGCATCTCGTCCATCACGTACAGGCGGCCGTCGGCGTCGGTGCCGAACTCGAACTTGGTGTCGGCGAGGATGATCCCGCGCTGCGCCGCATAGTCGCGGGCGAACGCGTACAGGCGCAGGGTCGCCTCGCGCACCTGTTCGGCGAGGTCCGCGCCGATGGTGCGCACGACGGTATCGAAATCGATGTTCTCGTCGTGGTCGCCGACCGCGGCCTTGGTCGAGGGCGTGAACACCGGTTGCGGCAACTGTTCGGCCTGGCGCAGGCCATCGGGCAATGCGATGCCGCTGACCCGGCCGGTGCGTTGGTAGTCCTTCCAGCCGCTGCCGATGAGGTAGCCGCGGGCGATGGCCTCCACCGGCACCGGCTTCAGTTTCTTCGTCACCACCGCGCGCTTGGCGTACAGCGTGGGATCGACCCCGGCCGGGAGAACGCTGGCGACATCAATGCCGGTGAGGTGGTTGCGCATCAGGTGCGCGGTTTCACCGAACCAGAAGTTGCTGATCTGGCACAGCATCTCGCCCTTGCCCGGGATCGGATCGGGCAGGACCACGTCGAACGCGGACAGGCGGTCGGTGGCGACGATTAGCAAGTATTCGCCGGCGCCAAGAGCGCCGGCGGGCAGCTTCTCGTCGCCGAGGTCGAACACGTCGCGGACCTTGCCGCGATGGCGCAGGGTCAGGCCGGGCAAATCGGCTTCGAGCAGGGTGGTCGCCACGCGCATTCGGTCCGGTGCGGGGCGGCACAGTGTACGCCGCCCGGCGGGCCGTGGACGCTACACTGCGCGCCATGCAGCCTACCCAGCGCCAGAACACGGTCATCGCCCCGTCGATCCTGTCCGCCGATTTCGCCCGGCTCGGCGCCGAGGTCGATGCCGTGCTCGCCGCCGGCGCGGACTGGGTGCACTTCGACGTGATGGACAACCATTACGTGCCGAACCTCACCATCGGCCCGCTGGTCTGCGAGGCCCTGCGCAAGCACGGCGTGACCGCGCCCATCGACGTGCATCTGATGGTGGAGCCGGTGGACGCGCTGGTGCCGATGTTCGCCCAGGCCGGCGCCAGCCATGTCAGCTTCCATCCCGAGGCCAGCCGCCACGTGCACCGCACGATCCAGCTGATCAAGTCCTCGGGCTGCGCGGCCGGGCTGGTGCTGAACCCGGCGACGCCGGTGGATGTGCTCGACTATGTGCTCGAAGACCTCGACTACGTGCTGCTGATGTCGGTGAACCCGGGCTTTGGCGGGCAGTCGTTCATTCCCTCGACCCTGGACAAGCTGCGCACGGTGCGCGCGCGCATCGACGCCCTCGGCAAGCCGATCCGGCTGGAAGTCGACGGCGGGGTGAAGCCCGACAACATCGGCGAGATCGCGAAGGCGGGTGCCGACACCTTCGTCGCCGGCAGCGCGATCTTCGGCCAGCCCGACTATGCGGCGGTGATCGCGGGCATGAAGGCCGCGGTCGCCGCTGTTCGCGGCTGAAGCGCGCGCAAAAAAAGAAGCCGGACGCCCTGCGCGACCGGCCCTGGAGAAAAGGGGTGGAGCGTCCTGCCCCGCGTTTCGTCCCTGCAATGGCCTTCGATTCTGCATGCCGGTGATTACGCTGGCGTGACGACGGGTGGCCCGCTACAGTCGCGCCATGGATCGGGCGATTCCCTCTAGCGGACCGGGTTGGCGATGGTGGCGTGTCGAAGCCGCCCCGTGCGCCTATTCCCTCTCGAAGGACAGTCCGCTTGACCACGCCCGCGCAATTCGCCCAGTACGCCGCTGACGGCTGCACCCTCGTGCCGGTGGTGCGCGAGGTGCTCTCCGACCTGGACACGCCGCTCTCGGTCTACCTGAAGCTGGCCGACGGTCCGCACACCTACCTGTTCGAATCGGTCGAAGGCGGCGAACGCTTCGGCCGTTATTCGATCATCGGCCTGCCGGCGCGCCGCGTGTATGAATTCCGCGGCCATCGACTCGAAATCCGCGAACACGGTGAAGTCATCGAGTCGCGCGAGGTCGAAGACCCGCTGGCCGAAGTCGAACGCCTGCGCGCCGAGCATCGCGTACCCAAGCTCGACGGCCTGCCCGGCTTCACCGGTGGCCTGGTCGGCTGGTTCGGCTTCGAATGCATCGAGTACATCGAACCGCGATTGCGCACGAACGCGAAGCCGGACGAACTCGGCACGCCCGACATCCTGCTGATGCGCAGCGACGAGCTGGCGGTGTTCGACAACCTCAAGGGCCGGCTCTACCTCATCGTCCACGCCGATCCGCGCGAAGCGCAGGCGCTTGCACGCGCGAACCGCCGACTCGACGCGCTGGTGCATCGCCTGCGCCACGGCGGCGCGCCGTATCCGGAAACCCTGCTGCCGGCAGCGATCGACGAATCCGATTTCCGTTCCAGCTTCAGCCGCGAGCAGTACCACGACGTGGTACGCAAGGCGCAGGACTACATCCGCGCCGGCGACATCTTCCAGGTGGTGCCGTCGCAACGGCTGAGCGTGGCGTTCCATGCGCGGCCGGTCGATGTGTACCGCGCGCTGCGTGCGCTGAATCCGTCGCCGTACATGTATTTCCTCGATACCGGAACGACGCAGGTGGTCGGTTCCTCGCCGGAAATCCTCGCGCGGCTGCAGGGCGGAACGGTGACGGTACGTCCCATCGCCGGCACCCGCCCGCGCGGCAAGACCGTGGAGGAAGACCACGCGCTGGAAGCCGAGTTGCTGGCCGATCCCAAGGAACGCGCCGAACACCTGATGCTGATCGACCTCGGCCGCAACGACGTCGGCCGGATCAGCGAGCCGGGCAGCGTGCAGGTCGGCGAGCAGTTCGTGATCGAGCGCTACAGCCACGTCATGCACATCGTCAGCGAAGTCACCGGCACGCTGAAGCCGGGGCTGTCCTACGCCGACGTGCTGCGCGCGACCTTCCCCGCGGGTACCGTCAGCGGCGCACCCAAGATCCGCGCGCTGGAGATCATCCGCGAACTGGAACCGGTGAAGCGCAATGTCTATTCCGGCGCGGTCGGTTACATCGGCTGGCACGGCGATGCGGATACCGCCATCGCGATCCGCACCGCGGTGATCCAGGACGGGCGCCTGCACGTGCAGGCCGGTGGCGGCGTGGTGTTCGATTCCGACCCGGACGCGGAGTGGCAGGAAACCATGAACAAGGGTCGCGCGCTGTTCCGCGCCGTGGCCGAAGCGGCGAGGGGGTTGTGAGATGGGTGCCGTCCTCACGGGAACGGGTCTTGAGCGGTTCGCTTTTATTCCCTCTCCCGCTGGCGGGAGAGGGCTAGGGTGAGGGTGGATGAAGAAACGACGCAACATCGGCACGGCGCGCAAGCTTCGGAGCTCGATGACGGATGCGGAACATGCGCTGTGGCGCGTGCTTCGCAGCCGGCAACTGGCTGGTTTCAAGTTCCGGCGACAGCACTCGATCGGTCCGTTCGTCGTCGATTTCGTCTGCCTCGAACACAAATTGATCATCGAGGTGGATGGCGGTCATCACGCTGAACAGCCCGACGCGGATGCCGGGCGCACGGAGTATCTGGAAGGTCAGGGGTATCGCGTGCTCCGGTTCTGGAACAATGAGGTGCTGACGGAAATGGAAGGTGTTGCGCTGCGGGTGCTTGCCACCCTCACCCCAACCCCTCTCCCGCCAGCGGGAGAGGGGCTATGAGCGGTCGTGCGCTGTTCCGCGCCGTGGCCGAGGCGGCGAGGGGGTTGTAAGGATGAAAACAGGATTTTCTCGAACTCTAAAATTTTCCGGATTTAGGATTGCTGCTTGGGTAGCCACAATTCTGATTTTCGTGCTGTTTATTTTGACTGCGCGCGGCTTGATTGATAGTTCTCTCGCACAGCTGGGGGCAGGCATATTTGGAGGGCTAATTGCAGCGTATTTCGGTGCTGTCGCAGCTATATCCCATCAAGCTGAAAGGGAAAGAAAAAAAGCCGAGATCGATGAAGTTAATTCGATCAATCAAGCGATATTTTTTCTTGGCGTCAGGAAAGGGTGGCTTTCAACGGTTTGGAAGGACATGGATGAGCTCAAAGGGGATCACTCCCGACATTTGATGCTCGCTCCATCAATACTGGTGGAGCCAACAGATAGTTTTCAGTTGAGAGATGTTCAGAGCTTGCTTGCGGATAAGCGGGCAAATGTAGTGCTTAAGTTAGCAGTTGAGGATTTGCAGTTTCGTTCGATAGTAAGCACGTTGAAATATAGAGATTCCGCTCATGAAAATTTGCAAGCGTTGTTAGGCAGGGCAGGAATGACGCCTGATGACCTTCTTACTGAGAACGTGCTTAAAAAAATCGGAGCATGGGATTTGTGCATCAGAATAAAAGATGCAACAGATGCTATGTATGAAATGGTTCCAGTGGCGATTGACGAGCATAAAAAGCTAATTGATGAAGTTAGAGCGGCAGCTATAAATCAATACCCTGGAAGAGGCTTCATTAAATTCAACTACTCTTAGGTGGCTGTTAGTGCTCCTGATGATCGACAATTACGACAGCTTCACCTTCAACCTCGTGCAGTACCTGCAGGCGCTGGGTGCGGAGGTGCGGGTGGAGCGCAACGACGCGCTGACGGTCGACGAGATCGAGAAACTCGCGCCTGAACGCATCGTGATTTCGCCCGGTCCGTGCACGCCGAACGAAGCCGGCGTGTCGGTCGCGGTGATCAAACGCCTCGGCGCGCGCGTGCCGATCCTCGGCGTGTGCCTCGGCCACCAGAGCATCGGCCAGGCCTATGGCGGCGACGTGGTCCGCGCCGGGCGGATCATGCACGGCAAGACCTCGCGCATCCGCCATGAAGGCAAGGGCGTGTTCGCCGGGCTGCCGGACGGCTACGAAGCCACGCGCTACCACTCGCTGGTCGTCGACAAGCGCACGCTGCCGGCCTGCCTCGAAATCACCGCATGGACGGACAACGAGGATGGTTCGATCGAGGAAATCATGGGCCTGCGCCACCGCGAACATCCGGTGGAAGGCGTGCAGTTCCACCCCGAATCGATCCTGACCGAACACGGGCATGCGCTTTTGAAGAATTTCCTGGAACGAACGTAGGGCGGGTTTCAACCCGCCATCGTGGAACGTGACGAACAAAAGACGGCGGGTTGAAACCCGCCCTACGGAATCCGAAATGCCCATCACCCCGCAACAAGCCCTGCAGCGCGCGATCGAGCACCGCGAGATCTTCTTCGACGAGATGGTCGAATTGATGCGCCAGATCATGCGCGGCGAAGTTTCGCCGACGATGACCGCGGCCATCCTCGCCGCGTTGCGGGTGAAGAAGGAAACCGTCGGCGAGATCGCCGCCGCGGCGACGGTGTTGCGCGAGTTCGCGCGCCCGGTCGAGGTCGCGGACCGCACGCACCTGGTCGATATCGTCGGCACCGGCGGTGACGGCGCGCATACCTTCAACATCTCCACCGCCTCGATGTTCGTCGTGGCCGCGGCGGGCGCGAAGGTCGCCAAGCACGGCAACCGCAGCGTGTCGTCCAAATCCGGCAGCGCCGACGTGCTCGAAGCCTTGGGCGCGAACATCGAACTACAGCCGGAACAGGTCGCGGCCTGCATCGATGCTTGCGGCATCGGCTTCATGTACGCGCCGATACACCATCCGGCGATGAAGGTGGTCGCGCCGGTGCGCCGGGAAATGGGCGTGCGCACGCTGTTCAACATCCTCGGCCCGCTGACCAATCCCGCGAACGCGCCGTCGATCCTGATGGGCGTGTTCCATCCCGACCTCGTCGGCATCCAGGTGCGCGTGCTGGCCGAACTCGGTGCGCAGCGCGCGCTGGTGGTCTGGGGCCGCGACGGGATGGACGAGCTTTCGCTCGGCGCGGGCACGCTGGTCGGCGAACTGCGCGATGGCGTGGTGCGCGAATACGAACTGCATCCCGAGGATTTCGGCATCGCGATGGCGCACAGCCGCAACCTGCGCGTCGCCGATCCAGCCGGATCGAAGGCGATGCTGCTCGCCGCGCTGGAGAACCGCGAGGGACTGCCGCGCGAGATCGTGGCCTACAACGCCGGCGCGGCGCTGTACGCGGTCGGCGTGGCCGACGCGATTGGCGACGGCATCGCCCGTGCGCGCGAGGCCATCGCCAGCGGCGCGGCACGCGCGAAGCTGGACGAATTCGTTTCCACCACGCAATCGCTCGCCAAGGCATCCGCATGAACCCATTCGCCGACCTGCCCGAACCGCCGTACTACGCGGTGGTGTTTTCCTCGCGCCGCAACGACGACGATACCGAAGGCTATGCGGCCGCAGCCGATCGCATGCTGGAACTCGCGGCGCAGCAACCCGGCTACCTCGGCGCGGAATCGGTGCGCGATGCCTCCGGTTTCGGCATCACCGTGTCCTACTGGCGCGACGAGGCGGCGATCCTCGCGTGGAAGCACCAGGCCGAGCACGCGGCGACCCGGGCCCGCGGCCGCGCGGACTGGTACCAGCGCTACGAACTGCGCGTGGCGAAGGTCGAACGCGCCTACGGCTGGGAACGCGCACAGGGCTGAACCGGCCCGTCCGGGGCGCATGTTAAGGTGCCCGACCGGTCTTTTCGAGGGAATCCGCAGCACATGCCCAGCAAGGTCGCCGACGGTGCACAACGCGGCTGGATCGTCCCGATCGGCGGGGCCGAGGACAAGGAAAACGACAAGCGCGTGCTGCGCCGTTTCTTCGAGCTTTGTGGCGGCGAAGGCGCGGAGATCGCGGTGATCCCCACCGCCAGCCGGCGCAACGAGACCGGCGGCCGCTACGAACAGATCTTCGGCGCGATGGGCGCGCGCAACGTCAGCGTGCTCGACTTCGACACCCGCCGCGACGCGCACGAACGCAACCGCATCGCGCGCATCGAGCAGGCCTCGGGCATCTTCATCACCGGCGGCAACCAGTTGCGGCTTTCGACCATCCTCGGCGGCACGCCGGTGGCGCAGGCGATCCGCGCGCGCAACGCGCACGGCGTGCCGGTCGGCGGCACCAGCGCCGGCGCCGGCATCCTCAGCGAACACATGATCGCCGGCGGCGAAAGCGAATCGCCGACGCCGCATGCGAACGGCGTGCGCCTCGCGCCCGGGCTCGGGCTCACCAACCGCGTGGTCATCGACCAGCATTTCCGCCAGCGCGACCGCCTCGGGCGCCTGCTCGCGGCGCTGGCCTACAACCCGTTCGCAATTGGTCTTGGCGTGGACGAGGACACCGCCGCGTTCATCGGCCCGGACAACGTGGTCGAAGTCGAAGGCAGCGGCGCGGTCACCGTGGTCGATGCCGACGGCCTGCAGTTCTCGTCGATGGCCCAGGTCGATGGCGACGCGCCGGTATGCATGCTCGGCGTGCAGTTGCACATCCTGACCGCCGGTGCGAGCTTCAACCTGGTGACGCGGAAGGCGTCGGCCGGCGAGTTGAGCACGGTGAAGGAATAGGTCCAGGGCAAACGAAGTACGAACAGGGGTTTTCGATGCGCATCCTCAACCGCAATGTCTATGTCGGGCCTTCGCAGTACGCGCGGTTCCCGGTGATCCGCCTCGAACTCGACCTGGGCGAACTGGAGCAGTGGCCGACCGCGAAACTCGGCAACGCGTTCATCGACGGCCTGCTTGCGGCATTGCCCGGCCTGGCCGAACACGGTTGTTCGTACCGCGAGCCCGGCGGTTTCGTGCGGCGCATGCGTGAAGGCGAGGGCACCTGGCTCGGCCATGTGCTCGAGCACGTGGCGATCGAACTGCAGAACGTCGCCGGCGAGGACGTCACCTTCGGCAAGACCCGCACGATCGACGACGGGAAACCCGGCGTGTATTCGGTGGTGTACGAATATGCGCAGCGCGAGGAAGGCATCGCCGCCGGCGAACTCGCGCTGAAGCTGCTGGATTCGCTGCTGCCGGCGGAACTGCGCACGGCGACCGACGCCGCATTCGACTGGGAAGAGGAACGCGACGGCTTCATCCGCTACGCGCAGCGCCGCGCGCTCGGGCCTTCGACCGCCTCGCTGGTACGCGCGGCGGAGGAACGCGGCATCCCGTGGCTGCGCCTCAACGAGCAGTCGCTGGTGCAGCTCGGCCACGGCAAGTACCAGCAGCGCATCCAGGCCACGGTGACCGGGCGCACGCCGCACATCGCGGTGGAACTGGCCAGCGACAAGGAAGAGACCAACAAGATCCTCGGCGCGCTCGGCCTGCCGGTGCCGCGCCAGGAACTGGTGCAATCGGCCGATGCCGCGTGGCGCGCAGCGCGCCGCCTCGGCGGACCGGTGGTGCTCAAGCCCTACAACGGCAACCACGGTCGCGGCATCACCATCAACGTTACCGGCGAAGATGAAATTCGTGCCGGCTTCGAGGCCGCGCGCGAGCATTCGCGTTCGGTGATCGTGGAAACCTACCTCGCCGGCGACGACCATCGCCTGCTGGTGGTGAACGGCGATCTGATCGCCGCGACCCGGCGCACGCCCGGGCACGTGGTCGGCGACGGAAAATCGACGGTCGCGCAACTGGTCGACATCGTGAACAGCGATCCGCGCCGCGGCGTCGGCCACGAGAAGGTGCTGACCAAGATCAAGCTCGATCGCGAGGCCGAGTTGATGCTCGAGAAGGAGGGCTACACCGCCGATTCCATCCCGAAAGTCGACGAAGTCGTGCCACTGCGCTCCACCGCCAACCTCTCGACCGGCGGCACCGCCACCGACGTCACCGACGTCATCCATCCCGACAACCGGGCCATGGCCGAACGCGCGGTGCGCGCGGTCGGGCTCGATGTCGGTGGCGTGGATTTCCTTTCCACCAACATCGCCGAAAGCTACAAGTCCATCGGCGGCGGCATCTGCGAGGTGAACGCCGCGCCCGGCTTCCGCATGCACATCGCGCCCAGCGAAGGCACGCCGCGCGACGCCGCCGGCCCGGTGATCGACATGCTGTTCCCGCCGGGCACGCCCGCGCGCGTTCCGATCGCGGCGGTGACCGGCACCAACGGCAAGACCACCACCGCGCGCATGCTCGCGCACATCGCCAAGATGGCCGGCTTCACCCCCGGGCTGACCACCACCGACGGCGTTTACATCGACGGCCAGCGCACGGTGGAAGGCGACATGACCGGGCCGGTGTCGGCGCAGATGGTGCTGCGCGATCCGCAGATCGACTTCGCGGTGCTGGAAACCGCACGCGGCGGCCTGCTGCGTGCCGGCATGGGCGTGGGCGAGGTCGATGTCGGCGCGGTGATCAACGTCGCCTCCGACCACCTCGGCCTGAAGGGCATCGACACGCTGGAGCAACTCGCCGAGATCAAGCGGATCGTGATCGAGGTCGCCAAGGATTGCGCGGTGCTCAACGCCGACGATCCCAACGTGCTGAAGATGTCGGCGTACACCGATGCGAAGGTCATCTGCTACGTGACCATGAACCCCTCGCACCCGCTGGTGCGCGAGCACATCCGCGCCGGCGGCCGCGCCTGCGCGCTGGAGCAGGGCGTGAACGGCCACATGATCACGTTGTACGACAAGGGCAGCCACATCCCGCTGCTGTGGACGCACCTGATCCCGGCGACGCTGGAAGGCCGCGCCCTGCACAACGTGCAGAACGCGATGGTCGCCTCGGCGATGGCGTTCTCCATGGGGATCAAGCTCGACGCGATCCGCCACGGCCTGCGCACCTTCGATACAACCTTCTTCCAGGTCCCGGGCCGGATGAACGTGTACGCCGAGCATCCGTTCAAGGTGCTGATGGACTACGGCCACAACGCGCACGCGGTCGGGGTGATGGCCGACCTCGCGCAACGCATGGATGTGTCCGGGCGGCGGATCGTGGTCGTGGCCGGTCCCGGCGATCGCCGCGACGAGGATCTGCGCGAAATCGCGGCCGCGGTCGCCGGCCGGTTCGACCATTACATCGCGCGCCGCGACGACGGCCTGCGCGGTCGCGACGGCGACGAAGTGCCGCGGATCATCGCCAGGGCGCTGCAGGCAGGCGACGTGGCCGAGGATGCGATTTCCATCATTCCCGATGAACAGCAGGCGGTGGACGCGGCGCTGAAGATGGCGCGCCCGGGCGACCTGGTGCTGGTGTTCGCCGATGCATTGACGCGCACATGGAAACAGATCATCCGCTTCAAGCCCGATGGCGACATGCCCGCCGCCGCGTCGCGCGCGGAGGTTCCGGCGCTCGACACCACCCTCGACGAACGACTGGTCGCGGCGATGGAAGGCGTGGTGCGCGACGAACGCGGCCTGCGCTTCGAGCGCGAGGAAAGCGATTGAGCGCGGATGCGATGGGCGAACCGTTCGAGGATTCGCGCCGCCTGACCGGCGCCAACCTGTATTTCGATGATCCCGGCGCGGCGCTGGAGGCCGCGCCGGGCGTTGCGTTCGACGCGTCCGTGCTCGTGCGCTGGCGCGACAACATCGTTCGCGCGCGCGCGGCGCTGCGCTGGGCGGACGGCGCCATCGTCGTGCGAGAACACGCGACCGGCGCCTCGCTGGCGTTCGCGGCGCCCATCGACCAGCTCTACGTCGCGACCGAGGTGAACGAATGGGCGTGGTATGCCGCGCTCGGCTTGCGCGCAGACGCCATGCCCGTCGATGAGGAATCCGAATCGCCACGGCCGCATGTCGCGCATTTCGACGACGCCGAAGCGCTGCGGCAATTGCGCGCGCTGGCGCAGGCCGAAGCGAAGCCGGCGCTGGTCGCGCTGATCGATGCCGCGCACGTTCACGGCGTACCCGCGCATGCCGACGACGAGGTGCTGTCCATCGGCGAAGGCGAAACATCGCAGTCGTGGCCGCTGGGCGCGTTGCCGGGCATCGACGCCGTGCCGTGGGCGCGCTTGCATGGCATTCCGAAAGCGGTCGTCACCGGTTCCAACGGCAAGACGACCACGGTTCGCCTGCTCGCGGCGATGTTGCGTGCGCATGGCCTGCGTGCCGGCTACAGCAGCACCGACGGGCTGTTCATCGACGGCGAACGCGTCGATGCCGGCGACTATTCCGGCCCGGTCGGCGCGCGCACCGTGCTGCGCGATGCACGCGTGCAGGCGGCGGTGCTGGAAACCGCGCGTGGCGGCCTGCTGCGGCGCGGCCTGGTGGCGAACGATGCGCGCGTCGCCATCGTCACCAATGTGTCCGCCGACCATTTCGGCGAATACGGCATCCACACGCTCGGCGATATCGCGGCGGTGAAACTGGTGGTCGCGAAGTCGCTGGCGCCGGACGGCATGCTGGTGCTGAACGCCGACGACATGACGCTGGTGGAACACGCGGCTTCCGTCCAAGCGCCACGGATCGCATGGTTCGCGCTCAACTTCGCTGTTGCGCGTTCGCATGGCCTGCCTGCCTGCGGCGTGCGCGATGGTCGCCTCGTGCTCGCCACCGAGGATGGCGAATCCGATCTCGGCGACATCGCGGCGATGCCGCTCACCATCGGCGGCAGCGCGCGCTACAACATCGCCAACATCGCCGCCGCGTCGCTGGTGGCATGGGCAATGGGTGTTCCCGCGAACATCGTTTCCGGCGTGCTCGCGCGCTTCGGCGCATCGAACGCGGACAATCCGGGCCGCCTGCAGCGCTGGTGGCTTGGCGATGTCGAGGTGTTGCTGGATTACGCCCACAACCCGGACGGCCTGCGCGGCTTGCTCGAGGTCGCGCGCGGACGACGTGGAAGCGGGCGCATGGCGCTGTTGCTGGGCCACGCCGGAAACCGGCTGGACGAGGACGTGCGCGCGCTCGCCATGGTTGCGGCGGATGCGAAGCCGGATCGGGTCTGGCTGAAGGACATCGGCGGCGATTACCTGCGCGGGCGCGCATCCGGCGAAATCGCCGGCATTTTGCGCGACACGCTGCTCGCTGCCGGCATGCACGGCGATGCGCTATCGGTATGCCTGGACGAGGCGCAGGCGGTGCGCGAGGCGCTGGCCTGGGCGCGCGCCGGCGACCTGCTGGTGTTGCCGGTGCACGAACCTTCCGCGCGCGATGCGGTGGTGGCCTTGCTCGATACGCTGCAAAATTCCGGCTGGCGCGCGGGCGCGCCGCTACCTGCATTCCCGGGCTGACGAATGACCGACATCCTGCAACGCATCCTCGCCCGCAAGCGCGAGGAGGTGGCCGAACGCCGCGCGCGCGCGCCGCTGGCGGAACTGCGCGCGCGCAACGCCAGTGCATCGCCAACCCGCGGGTTCGCCCGTGCGCTCGCCACTCGCATCGCCCGCGGCGAGGCGGCGGTGATCGCCGAGGTGAAGAAGGCCAGCCCGTCCAAGGGCGTGATCCGCCCCGATTTCGATCCCGCCGCGATCGCGCGCAGTTACCAGACCGGCGGCGCAGCCTGCCTGTCGGTGTTGACCGACGTCGATTTCTTCCAGGGTGCGGACGCGTACCTGGTCGCCGCGCGCGATGCCTGTTCGCTGCCGGTGCTGCGCAAGGATTTCGTCGTCGACGCCTACCAGTTGCACGAGGCACGCGCGCTCGGTGCCGACGCGGTGCTGCTGATCGCGGCCGCACTCGATGACGCGCAACTGATGGATTTCGCCGCGCTCGCCGCCGAACTCGGGCTGGACGCGCTGGCCGAGGTGCACGATGCCGCCGAGCTCGAGCGCGTGCTGCGCCTGCCGTCGGTGGACGGACACGTTCCGCTGGTCGGGGTGAACAACCGCAACCTGCGCACGTTCGAGGTGTCGCTCGATGTCACCTTGGCGCTGAAGGATGCGATTCCGCCGGACCGCGTGCTGGTGACCGAAAGCGGCATCGCCACGCCCGCGGACGTCGCGCGCATGCGGGATGCCGGCGTGCACGCCTTCCTCGTCGGCGAGGCCTTCATGCGCGAGGCCGATCCGGGTGCGGCCTTGCGCCGGTTATTCTTCGCGCGATGAACGCGATGATCGATTCCCCCCGCATCACCGGCAAGCGACCGGGGCTGCCGTACGCGCCGCTGGTGGTGTTCGATTTCGACCACACCCTGTACGACGGCGATTCCGGCGCACACCTGGTCACCTGGCTGATCCGCCGGCATTGGGCGCGCAAGCTCGCGGCGATCGTGCTCTCGCCCTTGCTGTTGCCGATGGTGGCGTGGCTGCCGACGCGCCGGCGCGGCATCTCCGCCTACCTGTGGATCGGCAGCATTGGCCTGCATCGCGTCCACGACCTCGA
>Ga0209023_10001484_pt1 | contig 31424 bp, 41 predicted proteins | sample LakOneMetagenome_FD_187468 | JGI IMG/M metagenome (GOLD analysis project Ga0209023, IMG submission 187468) | Freshwater and sediment microbial communities from Lake Erie, Canada (SPAdes) (version 2) | ecosystem: Environmental > Aquatic > Freshwater > Lentic | place: Lake Erie, Canada...
CCGATGTACCGCTCAACAGGGGTTGTTAAAGAAACGATGCAGGCAAGATTGCCGGCATCGTCGCTTTGAAGGTGAATGGAGCGGGGTGTCAGCATGGTTTAGCCCCGGAGTTTCGGGCCTCGGTTCACAACCAGTGGCGAATCACCTTCGACAGCGTAGCGCTGAAACTCCTCAGGCGAAAGATCCTTGGTCAGCAACTTGAAGTCGAGATCCAGCGCTTGCTCACGCAGCCGCGCCTGGCGGAGATCCTTGCTCAAGGTCTCCAGCTCTGTCGTATTTTGAGCAGCGAACATTTGTTGCTTGATATCCCTGAGATTCTCCCGTACCTCAAGCAACTCGCGATGCTTGTCGTAGACATTGCGCTGCACCAGGACATTGTGATGTGCGTCGCCGATATAGAGCTTGTTTGGGTCGTAAGACGCTATCCCGGTGTTCAGTACCAGCGCCCCGCCAACCGCCGCCATTCCCAGCCGAATATAGGCTTCGCGCTTGAGGGACTCGTGAAGGCGCAAGGCCTTCGGCGTCATAGAGTACTCGCGTGTCAGGGCCTCCCCATTGGCGAGAATCCGCTGCTGTAGTCGCTGCAGTGCGCTCATGTTCGCTCCCGTCAGTGGATGAGAAGTGCTTTGATGCGTGCGATCCGCGAATTGAACAGGCCGTCAGAGATGAGGCTGGCGTCACGGAACACATCATTCGCGGCTGCCTCTTCCAGAGACACCACTGAAAGGCCAAGTTCCGCCAGGGTTGGGTTCCCTCGGATCGGCGTCAGTAGGGCGTTGAACTTCTCTACGAGCTTGTTCTCATCGCGTTCGATGACGGTCTTCGCCAGTAACAGACTCGTTGCAACGGCGTCCATGAGTTTCGCAACCAACTCTGTCCGTTCCTCAACTCTTTTCGCCACGGTGTCCGCATACACAAAGGCTGTAAGGCGAGGGGTGAGAGCCGGGTTGTGCGCGAGAACGGCCTGCACAACGTCTTGAATCATCGGGTCCCGGAAGTAAAGCCGCATTTGTTGACTCCAGTACAATAAATATGTATCGTTACAGCTATACGGAATTATAGCCCGGCCAGTGGGAAGCAGGATAGGGCGAAATTCCAAGACTTCGGTGGCTCCCTGACCCCGCCGCTGCCCCTCCCGAGCAACGGTTGTTGCCACCCGTCCCCCAAAGCACTGAGCTTCCCTCCGCTTTGGGGTTTTTTTTTTGGCGCGCACCGGGCGGGGGTGTGGCTGCTGTTAGACCCTTAGAGGCAGAGGATCGCCATGGTGCGTCAGGTTGAACCCTTGCTGTGGGAAGTAACTCTGCACAGCGCACATCGCCCTTTTGATCGCGTTCTGTTGCGGCCTGCGGTGTCAGATCTCGCCGAATGGCCCGTGGTCCAAGTCAGAACGGACCGGCTAATCGACTTTTGGGAGCGTGACGGCGAGTACCTCGCGCACGTCGGGCAGTGGCCTGAGCGCAAACGCGGCGATATCCAGAGGCTTCTGGATCCGGCTCGCGGGGTCGCCTCAACGCCGCAAGTCACGATTGTCGAGTGCAAACGCGCACCCTCTCGCTTCCTACGGCTCATTGACCTTAGTTGCGGCCTGACTGTGTCCGTACTCAAGGGTCGCCATCCAATGCGCTTCATGGCCGGCGCGGGGGCGATTCAAATCGTTGTTCAGGTCCACAAAACCCAGCGCGACTTGCTGTTGCAGCATTGTGGCTAACGGCGCTCCCCTATCGAAGGCTTCCCTATGTCCTCGCAATCCCCCAAAAAGGGTGGGGGCCAGCTACCGACGCTGGCGCTCCTCATGCATCCGACAGATCTACAGCAACTCCAGCTTGCAGCCGATATTGCCGGATATCCCCTCCAGGATTTTGCTCGCCTGGCGCTTCATCGCTATGGCTCTGCGGTCATCGCCGCGATGCCCGTGCAGACAGCGAAGGCAGGCAGTGCCGAAACTGGGCCGTCGCCTGCCCAAGTGTTAAGGGCCAATGCGATGCGCAACCCTACGGAAATACTGCACACCTGGCTGGGGCACAGATTTTTTTCCGCCGACCGGCCAAAGAGGACTAGCCACAGTGCTCCGACGGCCAATGTATCGGAGACCAGTCAATTATGAGCACGAAGTATGTAGATCTCGGGGCGGGGTACTTCCTAACCGACGGCTCCAACAGCCTAGAGCAGGATGTTTGCGACGCAAACTCAAGCAGGCCCGATGTGTTTTACGGCCCGGAGGCATGGAATGGCGGCGTCGGTCCTGCGTCCTCGCGTCGCCTACTCTTCATCGAGTCTGTGGCCGCAGCCGACTTCATGGCGGCTTGCACCGCCTACGACTGCTCCGATGGCACTCCCTACCCACCTACCCCCGAATTCTGGCCTGCCAAAGCGACCGTGCTTGCCGCTGGGCACGCTGGGGGATTGGGGCCCGTCGACCAAAAGGTATTCCAGTCGGAAGACGAATTCAACGCTGCGATCCGCGACCTCACCAAGGCCATGCCTCGGAAGTTGTGGGCCGGTACCTCAAGTTCAGCGCGCATGGAAGCCGCGATTTTCAGGTACAGCACCCATCCCGCCGATGCTGCGGGCGGATCGATTCTGCATTGACCCGGGACTCACATGGATGGCTATTTCATCAAGAGCATTGGCTCGAATCGCGGCAAGCCCCGAGTTTGGTTCCAAGGGCTGGAGTTAGAGCGCGCCGGGTTCGAGCCCGGACAGAGTTATGAGGTCGAGGTAAGGGGGCGCACCCTCATACTCACCCTGAACCCTGATGGGTCGCGTGTCGTCACCCCAAAAAAGGTACGCAGCCGGACTCTACCCGTGATCGACCTGAACTCGCGAGAGCTTCTCGCTGCGTTCGATGGTATGGCAGCGGTTCGCGTTGTGGTCAAGGACGGGGCGATTTACGTCCTCCCCCTTGCAAGCGAGTTGAAGAAGGTCGAGCGTTTTCAGAGACTCCGAGAACGCATGGAACAGCGCCAGCCCCTGCGTATCGGGAGCAGTTCGCACGGCGGCGGGATCATGTCGCACGCGATCCATGAAGGTCTCAAACGCGCCGGCATCGCATCAGAGGTCAGGTTCGCGAACGAGATCCGGCCAGAATTGCTGGAGCACGCTTCCGCCTATAACGATGCTTGGACAGAAAATACCTTGCCCCTGGCCGCTCCGATGCAGGAGTTGGCGTTTGACGAGCGCGGCCTCGCACACGTCCCTCAAGTTGAGATCTTTGAGGTCGGCATTCCGTGTTCCGGGGCGAGCCGGGCAGGCCGAGCCAAGCGTGGGCTGGGGCAGCCGGAAGACCATCCTGAGGTTGGTCACCTGGTGGTACCGACGCTGATTCTTCTCAACAAGGCGGCTCCTGCCATCTGCGTATTTGAATGCGTTCCACTCTACGCGACGTCGGCCAGCGCGAGCATCTTGCGCACGCAATTACGAGAACTTGGGTACACGACCCACGAACGGATCATGAGCGGTAAGGAGTGGGGCGCATTGGAGAACCGCGAGCGGTGGTGCATGGTCGCGGTGACGCAAGGCATCGATTTCGATTTCGATCAGTTGATGCCTCCCGATCCTCGCGAGCGTAGGCTCAAGGACATTCTTGAGAGTGTTCCGCTCGATGACCCGCGTTGGCAGAAGTTCGAGTACCTGGTCGACAAGCAGGAGCGTGATGCAGGCAAGGGGTCGAACTTCAAGATGCAAATCGCCGACGAGGACTCCGAGAACGTAGGGACAATCACCAAAGGCTACGCAAAAATTAGGAGCACAGATTGGAAGCTGAGGCACCCGGAAAATCCGGAGCTAATGCGGCTGTTTACACCCGTCGAACATGCGCGCCTGAAAGACGCACCGGAGCATTTGCTTGGCGATGCCTCCATCGCCCTCCAGCACGAGATGTTGGGGCAATCGGTTGTCTACAATAAGTTCGTTGACGTGGGACACCATGTCGGCAATTCCGTCAACCGCCTCATGGGCCTAGCGGAAATTCCGATGGAAGGCCGTGCGGCGGCTTTCAAGGAAACGCTGGGCATCAATCCGGAAGCCGCCGTCCTTGCAGCCAGCGTTGTAGCCGAGCTGTCTTGCGCGGATCAACGAGAAGGCACGTATGTCGGCCAGATCGTCGCAATGGGCGATGGCCTCCTTGTGCAGCAGACCCGCGATGGCGTCGGCGTTCTGCACGATGCGCTAGCTTTCCGCGAGCGCCCCGCACTCGGCAGCGTGGTGGAGGTGCAGTATCGAGACGGCACAGCGTACGTGGAACGCTCTAAACTTGCGAACGCTGCCACCCACGCACTTGCCAGATTCCGCGCAATGGGAGATTCCATTCCCTCCGATTACGCAACGGCATATGACGATCAAGTGGCAATGCCTGTGCAACGCCCGCGCATGCGCTGAGGGTATGGGTAAGTGGATGAAGTACGAAGTGCCACCTATTTCGGTAGGACGCTACGTCGTGTTGACAACAAACGAGACGAGGATTTCACAGTGAACGTATTCAAGAATGTCGTAGCCGAAATTCAGGCGAACGAACTTGCCGCAAAAGAGGCCGCTGAAGCAGCCCTGATACGTGCAAAGGAAGAGGAAGCCGAACGTGTTGAACGGATTCGTCAGCGTTTCACAGAAGTCGGCGTCTACAGCTTCATGAGCAACCAGGCTGATCAGATGAAGCAACTCGGCTTCTGGAATGACTACCACGCGGACACCGTTGAGGACCGTGCTCTGGTTTCCATTCGCTTCGTGCCGAAGGCCGGGGAAGAACCGAGCAACCAGCATCCAGTACGTGAAGCAAATGTTGTTGGAATGGTAATCGCCTGCAGCCGCGACACGGTGCGGTGCGACGCCGGAGGTGTCACCGGCACCAGCAGATTCACTGAGCAGATCCCACTTCCGGATCTGAACTTGGAAGTTGTCACGAGATGGTTTGAGACCTTTGCGCGCACAGCTCTGGAAGAGCGCAGCGCGAAGGACACGGAGAATGACGCTCCGCGCACCGCTCAAGTCCAGCGCTCGCGCCTGTAGGGCATCTTCCCATCGACGTCTGCGCACGCGCATGGACTAGAAATCGAATTTTTTGGAGGAATCGGGTGGGATTAAACCTAAACAAAGCCGTCGCCGGCATGCCTGTCGGGGATGCCTTCGAGAAGCTGGAATTGCCGGAGAAGATTGCCGTAGTCGCGCTGCTCTATCGACGCCTTCTATCGGAACTTTCGGTACAGCAGCGCGATGCTGACTCGTACGAACGTCCCCTGCTGTACCGGGGGATCTATTGGCTTGGAGTGGGACGCGTTGGGGAGGCTATTCAGTACGCGACGCTCGCATGCCGGGATGAGCGGGACCGCCTCCCAGTACCATCGACCGACATCGTCCCGGCTGATGAAGGCCGCCCGCTCGCAGATCTGCTGTCATATGCAGAGCGCGGTGAGCGTCCTGACTGGAAGTACCCTAAGGATGAGGTCACGTACGGCGTTCTCGTCCGAGCAGTCACGAGTCGGGAGGTTCTTCTGGAGCAGGCGACCTTGCTGACACGTGCCGACGCGGATCGCATCGTACTCATCTCGGTTGCCCCTCACGATGTGCGCGAGCGTCTGGACTGGTCTGACATCAGAATGGCCTTCGACAGCGTCTCGCGGGAGCTAGAGGTGCGTGTGGTGCCAGAAGGGGACCTGGAAATGATTCAAGACACCATCGACGTGCTCAAGCCGCCCGCGCTGAACTAGCTCAAATGCAACGGAAAAGAGAATGAACGAGATGCTCAACATCACCCGCGCTGAATTGCTGCTGCTCCTGATCCTATCCTTCATCGGCGGGCAAGTCTTCGCCCTGGCGTACTCGCACCACCTCTGGCCGCCTAGCACTTGCCTTGCGCTCGGAAGCGCCTCGGCAGCGATTCTTGCCATCGTGTTCGCCGTGTACCGGCGCAACTCCAACAGACAACACCGGATGGCAAGCAAGCACCATAGTGGCTAGGGGAAGTGACTATGGCCATCATGCAAGATCGATTTTTTGGCGTGCCGTGCTCTGACGCTAGCTTTAGTCGAGATGATTGGGACGCCTTTATCGCTCCATTTGTCGCGGCGCTCATTGGTCGCTACCCTGAGCACGCCAATCACATCCGCGCGAATTCCTTTGAGGATAGCGGTCCGCAACTTGCGGATTTCGACGCTTACGGCGAACGGGTAGATACAGGCCTGCGCGTGCGGGGGGAGGCCATCTGGCGCTATCCGGCGAACGGCAAGCATGTGTGTATGATTCTTCCCGGTGGCCACCATTCGTTCACGTGGGCGCTGTGCGACCCCGATTGAATCGGACAAGCACACCGCAATTTCACGCCGCCTCGCCAGCTGCTTTCTCGGCAGAAAAATGCGCAGCAGGGGGCATACGCACGCACACAAAAAATGTGTAGTTTATATATTATGTTAAATCTATGGAGGGGTAGTGGTATAAATCGCCGCGCTGAAACGCCTGATTGAGATTGCCAAGCGCGATACGGGGGCAAAGCCGCCGTGTCGGCGGATTTCCATCTCGGCCTGGTGGAATCCCGCTACATGCGGCGGCTTCGACCTCACCAACCTCTGGGGCGTCGATACGGAGATCGCGGAGGACAACGTTCGCTTTCATCGCCCGTGTCAATGCATATCCTGACAAGCTCGGGTAAGGGGCGGACTTCAAAGAGATCGTCGCACAATGGCGGCCGGAACTGGTCGCGCCCTGAAGCGTTGTTTGGCGGATTACCGCCAGAGTTGACGGACATGCTTCTGCCAGAGTTTCTTCCAAGTGAAATGAAGCTTCTGGCTAAACGGGTGGCGACTTGCTTCCAGACTGGTTGTGAATTTTCCATTTTTGCTGCCCTGCTCAACGATGGGGTCTTCAAACCAGAGGATGTCAATGCCCAGGTGTTTATCCATGGCATCAAAAGCATGATCGATAGGCAAATCCATCTTATTATTGGCAATCCACCCTAGGCGCGAAATGGCTTCGTCCCTTCCTATAAGATAAGAATCGGTGAGCCGACCTCGAGTGTTTTTGTAGAGCGACTGCCCTTGCACGCGAAGACTCCGAGGGGTGTATTGGTTTGCGCCGCTACCTAGATACACAACATGCGGGTTGCGCCAAGATCTCGCCTCCTGCAACGCGCGTTGAAGGCCATCCAGAAAATCAGAAGATAGTACGGCGTCGTCTTCGAGCACGAGCATCCGTTTCCAGCCTCGAGCGACCATGCGGGACAGGGCTGCGATGTGTTTCATCGAGCAGGATTTCTGGCTGGGACGTAGCCCAGATCCACAGAAATAGCGCGCGTCTATCCCCGGCTCGATGTCAGCCGCATCATACTCGTGCACGAACTCACATTCGAGTCCGAGACGAGCGAGTTGCGACTCCATGAACTTACGTCGCTCCGCGAATGAACGAACGTTGATGACAAGGATTCCATCGAGGCCCAGCTTTTTTCCCAATAACATTGAAAAACCATACGAATCCGACAATAGTGCGTTTTGTATCACATTTCGGTCGTGGCAAAAATGGGACTTCTGAGGGGTAAAGTTTCCCCTCACCTTGCCGAAAGCGCGGACCCAGTAGAATACTGGCTCACGATTTCCCAGCCGGTCCGCAAGCATGGAAACCTACAAATTCAAGATGGGGCGCGGCCCCAACGCAGAGGTTCTTTACGAACATTCAGACGGAGCCGCGTTTGTGGCTTGGGTGCGCAAGAAGGTCTCCGAAGTGCCTTCTGGCTTGTCCGTGTCGAATAATTTCGGGCCCGTCGTAGAGACGCCAGAGGGAGAAGAGATTTCGGGGCTCCGCCTGCAACGATGGCTGCTCAATAGCCTATAGTTAGCGGTCGCACCTATGCGCGCCGCGCCAATTGAGGTGCATTTCGCGATGACGAATCCTGGTGTTTTCAAAAAGCCAACCATCAAAGCAACTAGTCGGGCTTATGTGCGGCTCTTCGAGTATTTCAAGACGCCGGACAGGTGGCTTCCCTTCTTGGACGGACACAAAGTCGTGCACGTTCCGTTTGGCATGCATCGTAATGGCGACTGTGCGCTACAGGTGGTCGATCTTTCCACCGGTAGGTTGGCCATCCTTGGGCTGGATGTTCCAAACGAGATCCAATTCCACACGTACGTTGCAACGGGTCGTAGTTTCTGGAATGAGCGCTTCACAAGCGATACCCACCGAAGGCATCGGACAACTGAAATTGGATGCGCATCACCTTCAAAAGACGAGGTTGCCCCGCGGTGACGCTGGGTCCGACTGGATTCGTAAATTATCCGCAAACATCCCGCCGGCTAAGTCGTTGACGGGCACTTTTCGGCGCAGCAGTCATCGCTTGAAGCGCTGAGGTAGAACCGCGCCGGGGCGCTTCACCTTGATCCAGTCGGGCGAGCGCGTGCCGGCCTGGTAGGTCGAGCCCATGCGTTTGCAGACCACGCCCTCCAGGCCGAGCGTCAGGCATTGCTGGTAGAGCCATTCGCCCTGATCGACCGCCGCCTGCACATACAGCAGGCCGGTGTCTTGCGCGGTCTTTCCGCCTGAGGTCATCATTTGCTGCAGCTGGCGTTTGCGGTCCTCTATCGGCATTGCGCGCACGTCGCGCCCCTTGAGGAATAGCAGATCGAACACGCAGAATACAACCGGATCCGCACCCTCATACCAGCGGCGGCGGCGCGCGCGGGCGTGGACACGCTCAAAATCGGCGCGGCCGAGACCATCCAGAACGCAGACTTCGCCGTCGAGGATGCAGTCGGCGGGAAGGCTGGCCAGCGCCGGTAGCAGCTCGGGGAACCAGGTCGTGCAGTCGGCACCGTTCTTTGTCTGCACAGACGGGGCCGAACCGGTCGACGCCAAGGCGCGGTAGCCGTCGAACTTGATCTCGGCGAGCCACCCTGCCCCGCGTGGTACGGCTTTGCGTTCGGTCAGCAGCATCGGGCGGAGCGTGGCCAGCTCGATGCTGCCCGAAGCGCGCGGCATGAGCCTTAGCCCTTAACGTCGCGCGGGTCATGCCCAAAAGAGTTGCGCTCGCGGATCTGGCCGTCATGGCCGTGGATGAGCAGCTCTACCTTGTCTGCCTTTGCTCGCTCTGTGCCGGCGCGGATCGCTTCTTCCTGCGTACCGTAGACCGTGCGCTTGCCGCCGCCGGCGGCTTCAACGGCCCAGCCCTCTCCCGCAGGTACAACGTGAATGTCGGTGGCCATGATCCTGTCTCCGTGGGGGGTATGGAGGCAGTGTCCTGCGAGGGCAAGCGGGCGGCTATCGGCTGGCGTCCTACGACGATTTATACTGTATGGATATACAGTATCCAAAACGTCATGTCGGGAACAGGCTTTGAGCCCCCTCCTCTGCCGATGCCGTCGTACGACATCCCTAGGGATTCGATCTGCCGCACATGTGCGCGGCTGCGATTCGGCGTCCGGTACGAATATCCGCATCCGCGACTGTGGATGGAATGCGCACACGCCGAACCCTATGCGCCCATTAAGGCACTGAGCTGCCGGTACTTCGTGCGGGAGCCTGGAGTGGACTGATGTGGCGACAATCCGATAGACGATTCGAAATACGATTTCGGTGTTGGTCGCGCTGTCAATTCGTGTTGACGAAGTGTCAATAACACTCGTACGATGCGACCTGTGTTCGCTGCATATACGCAGCAACATGGGATGAAAAGCCGATTCAGATTGGGGATTTTGAATCGGCCCCGGTTCTCCGGTGGTTACTTCGCTTTGATGAGCGTAATCAGGATACAAAGCATCCCGACAAATACAGCCAGTGCGATGAGAGCTTCGGTCATGAAGTTGGAATTGCGAAAGCTCGTGTTTGTCTTCCAGGCGACCGCTCGGTGGTAGCACACTGAGCGGTCACCGGTCCTCCGCGTTCAGACCAAACCAATCTAATTGATTCATCCCGTTGCGGTGAAGCTCGGGGTCTTTTCGCGTTGGCGCAGATTATACGGCGCGACAAAGCACAATTACCGAAGAAAGTAGTTGCTTTTCAAACCTGACGCCCGCACGGTACGGTCTGTTTCATTTCAAATCTACGCAAATCACCCTACTTCATTGCCGTCCCGTCGCATTCGCGCAACAAAAATGCCGGTGTTTCACGGGCAGGATCAGCACTTTGCTGCTGATCTCCTGCTGATGCTCCGCCGCCGAACATCAGCAGCACGTCAACGATCATGAATGTCTTGAGGGCTGCTGTGACTAGAGTTCCTAATACTGCTGCATTGCGATAAGCCTTCTTGTCGACAGCTTAGTCAGCAGTCTCCACACTCAATTTTTCCGTTTCTATTGCACATCTGTCCTTTGGGGCAGTACTGATAGCAGATTCCCTCGCGATAGGATTCGCTGGTGTGTGGCTTACAGATGCAAGCCGCAACGTTGTTGGGAAAGTTTGCCCCTGGATCGGTCCCCGGCGTCTTCTCGCACGTATGCGTTTCCCATCTGCAGTCGCAAGACTTGCCAAAACTGCCGTTGACATCGCCGGCCTTAATCTCCGTGTACCTTCCATACGCGTTCTGGGCGCTAGCCATCCCCGCAAAAAATACTTGGGATGTGATCAACGCAAGAACAAGCAATGATTTGGACATGCCCCCTCCCGTACAGTCCATAGCGTGCGAATTAGCTTATGCCAGCAGCTCGCGTATGCACGGACTGCCGCGAACCATTGGCTCGCCTGCAAGCTACCGACCGCTTGTGGTTGTAATACACATCCATGCCATTGCGATAAGTTTTCTTATCACAATAGGCATATCGGTCGTCGAAACAACCTATTGCGCGGAGCCCGAGCAAGTTCTACCGGCAGGACAGTGTGTCCCGCCTCCCGATGGATTTGGGTGTGGCGTAGGCTGTGGATAGTTGAGGGGATCTGCCTTTTTAGCCTGATTTGCGAGATTTTCCTCCATGTGCTTGCCGACAGGATCAGGTACCTCGAAGCTCGGTGATTTACCGCCTCCTCCGGCGCCACCCCGTGACGAGACTTCGCCGCTCGTACCTGGCCCAGCTCCCCCATCTGTCTTTGTCGTATCCGCGCACCATACTGGGCTGCTGGAGACAACGAATATGACTGCCGCGAGAATATGACTCTTGTTTTTCATGAGGACGCCTCCCCGTATTGGACAAAGGGCTTGACCCCAGGCAATACTAGGATGGGCACTAACTGCGGAAAGTAGATTCCGTGCGGTAACACACAAAGCGGCGCACCGACATGCGCAGTAAGGAACAGCGATGGCGCCGCTATGCAGGGAGTCGATAAAGGCGATTTACCTTCACAGGAAGCAACCAGGGCGAGGACTCTGCCATCCTCTGGTCGAGCTACTAACGCCGCGTGACTGTGATTCAGGGAGTGCCAACAAGTACCTCCATCCAAGTGATCGAACTGATTGCCCGATACTGATACCGTGCTAACTCCACGCGCGCTGCTTCAATCCCGTTGAGGTAATCGATCAGGATGTTGGTGTTCTGCCATGCCGATAAGCACAGTTATCGGCTTGGACGGCAGCGACAAAAGAGCCGCCCGCGGGCGGCCTCGAACCGTCACGCTTACCCTTCCGATTCCCGCACCACGGCTTGGAAGAAGACCGGAGTCGGAAATTCGGGCTTGCCCAAAGGCGGCATGGCGATCGCGAGTCCGCCCGCAAGCTGCCACCCCTCCGCTAGATGCTGGTTCACCTTGTCAGTGAAATCCTTGAGTGCTTCTGCCGGGCTTTCGACGTCTAGTCCGCTGAGGATCTTGTATTGCTGCATACCTGAACTTTCATGACGGCTGCCGGCCGATGCGGGGCGCGTGCGCGCCGAATTGTTCAGAGGGGCGTTTTCTGTCCTCGTCTCAGCTCTAACGCGCCCGGTACGGCGCATTAGAACGTTAATTGAAACAAAATGTAACGAAAACCACGTTTTCGCGGTTTTACGAAAAGCGGTTCGCTAGACGCCACATAGCGACAATTTTGTAGCTGTCCCGTTAGCTTCCGGGGAGCGGAAGCGGGAGACTCTCATGCCTGATGACTGGCGAGTGTGGCTCGTGATTGCGGTGGCCATGTGGTTGGCCACGCAGTGCAGCTCGTAAGTAGTGACGCCCCCTATGGGGGCGTTTTCTAATCGTTGTCGGCATGGACGGCAGCGACGAAAAAGCCGGCCGCAGGCGGCCAGCGTCACATGGCGGTCAGGGGGACGAGCTTATTTGCGAGCGCTTCTTGAGCGGCCCTCGTCCCGGCTCGGGAACGGCCTGCCGAGCAAATACTCCTGCTCGCGCGTCGCGATGAGCACCCGCCAGAATGCCTCCAAACGCCGCGCCTCAATCCGCTCCACATGGGCCACTGCAATGTAGTGGGTATGCCCTTCGTTGGCTAGGACAACAAAATTCCTGTACAGCTTTACAAATTCGAAACCCATTTCGTGCTCCCTGTGGAAATTGTCGGCGGGACATTGTAGCTGCCTCAGGGGGCGTTTTCCTCGCGCCGGGCTTCACGGCGATTCAGGGCGCCACTGCGCCAGGATCGCTCGGAATTGCGGCTCATACCCCAGCTGGTCGGGGTACTTCTTCTCGGCGGTCGCCAGATACGCGAACACCGTCACCATGTCGGCGGCAATCTCGTCGTCCAGGCTCCACAACTCGGTCATGTCGAAGCCGCCGCAGGCGGCCGCGTTCCACCAGGCCAGCAAGAAGTCGGCGCAGCGCTGGCTTTGCCCGCTGTCCCGTTGGGCATGGTCAATTAGGCGCTCCAGCGCCCCGCGGTGTTGGTCGTTCATCGGTTCTGCCTTTTGCCCATTGGGGGCGTTTTCTTTCCTCGATTCCAAAACCAAAGCGAAAAACCCACAAGAGGATGTGCTGCCTAGGACCGCCCAAGATCCGGTCGTGACACGAAGCTGTCTCTATCTCAATCGGAGAACGGACCCCGAATCATGCCGAAGATCGACTGGAACAGACTGGCGAACCACTTGCTACTGCTACTGGCTACCAAAGTGGTGAACTGCGCCTGGCCGTTCATCGAACCTCACCTTATCAAGCTGCTGCACCTGGTGCTGTGCTAGGGACCAGCAGTGCGTTCGCGTGTTACTCCCAACGCGAGAAGCCCACATCGCCCTCCCGCAGGCGGCTCATCACTCTTTTGGAATCGCGGGTGGTGCTCCATCAATGCCGACGGTATGGTATTGCTTGCCCCACCTGGCGTAGGTTGAAGTCTTTCCAGCAGGCATGCGTCGGTCGTTAACCTCCAACGCTTTCACCTTCGCTCCGCAACGAGAACAGTCCCACTCAATAGCGCGAAATGCACCGTTCTCTCGGGCATGACGCGCCAGCCGAAACACCTCACCACCGGTGTGGCCAAAAAGTTTGCATATGAGTCGAATCAGCATTTTTCTGTGTATCCAGCCTTGGCAGCAAAAACCGGGTAGAGGCCCATCGTCAACGACCCTTCAATTTGGCGTCGATCATCTCTGCGATGTGCCCCGGCGATTCAGTCACATTCACGTACCGCTCCGCAGGATCTACCGCACTCGGTACAACCAACGTCGTAAAAGACCTCTGTCCCTGCTTGTGGGGAACCCCCTCGCTAACCAGTGCCATATTCACCAGCTTCTTCGGATTGCCTTCTGCAATGCTCGACAATAGCAAATACATGATTTTCCACCTCCATTGATATTTTGTTGCCGAAAGGCAGCTGCCTTTCCGGCATGAAATTGCGGGTTTCGGCAGGACACGTCCGTGCCCTCGTTACTGCGACTCGCCTCGATAGCCCTGCGACCCACAATATGGTCGACCTTCGCAACTAGCTCTGCCAGCTGCGCGAGCAACGCGGTTTGTTCGTCAGGCGGTATGGGCTCGGGGATAGATAGCGTCCGGTTCTTCTGCATGCTTTGCTCCTACCGACCGAAAGGGCTCAATTGCGCATCTAATATGCTTGCGCGGCCGGATCCATCATGACTGCGCCCTTCCTTGCGCTTCCTCGTTGTGAGGGCCAAATGCGCCCATCCTCTCAGCAAATACAACGCCGCAGAGCAGACTCATGATGACGCCGTTCCAGAACAGGTCATAGTCGGGCTCCGAAAACCAGCCGGCCCAACGCCCAATCAGTGTCCCGCTCAAAGGCCCGATTGCACCGAAGGCAAACACAGCAAATCCGCACCACACGCGTTCAATGATTGTTTTGAAATTCATATTAAAAATTTAGGACGCCCAATGAGACATTGCAGGCCTCGAGTCGTGCACCCTTGGCAGGAATCGCCCGCAAGCGCCGCTCAACGAACCACCGACAAGCGGCCCAGATTAACCCGGCGTGTGCAATATGTCAAAAATTGCGTAGCGATGCTACGATACGTAATGTAGAATTTGCTTCAGATTGAAGTTTGGGCTCCGGATCGTTCGATCCTTCCGGGCTTCAACGTAGCTGAGCCAACTCACTTTCGATTCGGAGTTCTGCGATGACGACCAAGCAATACCCTTCCCTCAAGGCCATGGCAGAGGCGCATTTGCCTGGCGTGAAGAAACAGACGACATTCCAAGTGGACCCCCGCGTCCTGAAGTTCGAACCCGGCTTCAATGGTCGGATCGAGAACGCATCCCTGCGCGGCCACATCGAAGCGATGAAAACCGCCCTCCGGCATGGAGCCGTCTTTCCCCCGCTCGATCTGAGGGTCGAGGAAGGAGATATCTTCGTTGTCGACGGCCATTGTCGAACCACTGCGGCACTTGAAGTGATTGCGGAAGAGGGACAGGAGATCCTCTTGGACGCGCGTCACTACCGTGGTTCCGATGTTGACCGCGTGGCACACATGCTTACTACCAGCCAAGGCCGTGGCCTGTCCGGTCTAGAGCAAGGACACGTGTTCCTCAGGCTGCGACGCTTCGGCTTGAGCGTGAAGGACATCTGCAACCGGTCAGGGAGGTCCGACACCCATGTCGAGCAAATGATGATGCTAGCGGTTGCGCCGAAAGCGCTCCAGGACATGCTCGCCAATGAGCAGGTCGCTGCGGCAACTGCCGTAGAGGCAATCGTTCGCCATGGTGAAAAGGGGGCAGTTGAAGCCCTTCAGGCAGCACTGCAAAAGCAGATCGCTAACGGCCAGCCGGCCAAAGTCACCAAGAAGCATCTCCACGCTGGACCTACATACAGTCGAGTAACGGTATCGCACATGGTTTCGTCGCTGGATACGTTCTACAGCAGGCTGTCCCCTGAGAACCGGCACAATCTCGCAACCGTCTTCGAAAAGAACGACGAGGAACTGGAAGGTAAGATGATTACCCTCCCGGCAAGCAGTTTGAAAGTCCTGCTCGATGCGCACTCCAAGGTTGCGGAGGAAAGAATCCGATTTGAGCAGCGCGAGCAGAAGAAGGTCACGAAAGCTTCTTCGCGCGGGGCCCAGTGAGAGGCCTTCAATTTTGGCCAAGCTACATCGTTGTGATGGTTGTCGTCGCCATCGCAGCTACCGGGCTTGCGCTACGTACCGATCCAACGGCGGACTCTGGCCTTGCCGCCGAGGCGGAGGCTCTGGCGGCGATAGCGCGTCTGCCCAAGGACGGCGCGTGCAGCACCATCGTAAAGGCGGGCAATCTTGAAGCGCTCCGACGGGGCGCGCGATTCGAGCGCGCAGACCTCAATGATCTCTCGGCTGGCATTGAAGTTTGCCGCGCCGGACTACGACAGAAGGCAAATGGCTGATTGCGTACCGTCGTCCGCGGCAACTGTGCTGGCAGCGCTGGTCAATCGCTCCGTGCCCGCATATCTGGACGGGAGTACCGGCACAAACCGTGTTGCCGGCCATCGAGAAATCGATGCCGACGGGGATTGGGACGCGGTTCAAACTTGGCTCTCCGTCTACAAGGAGAAGCGCTCTACCTATCTCGCGTATGAAAAGGAGGTGACCCGCTTCTACGTTTGGGTCCTGCTGACATTGCAGAAGCCCCTTTCCTCTGTAATCCACGAAGACTGGAGGACATATCGCGAGTTTCTTGCAGATCCGCAACCGAGCGACATGTGGGTAAGCACTGCGAAGCGACCTCGCGTTGGCCCAGACGGCAGCATCTCGCCCTACTACCGACCGTTCGCCGGCCCACTCCAACCTCGCAGCATCCAGTTTGCAGAACGTGCAATCTGGCGAATGTTCACCTGGCTCAGGTGCGCGGGTTACCTTGCGACGAATCCGTTGAAGCTACAGCGCGAATCGCATGTCAAGAACTCCATCGTCGATCATTCCGAACGCGTCCTCCCCGACTATCTCTGGACCGCTGTGCTGTCGTGGCTCGCAAAGCAACCTCGGAACACCGTGAGGCAGTGCAGGAACTACGCGCGCATCCGCTGGATGATGGCTCTCTTCTACGGCACAGGCTTGCGTAGCAGTGAGGCCATAGCCGCAACGATGGGAGACATAAGCTCTCAGTACGACAAGGACACTGACAAGCTTCGGACCTTCATCAACGTCATCGGCAAAGGATCCAAACGCCGCGAGGTAATGTTGTCGGATCACGTGCTGCAGGAATTGCGCATATATCGCTCAGCATTCGCGCTTAGTGCAGATCCACTGCCAGGCGAGTGTACGCCCCTAATCTTCTCGATCCAGATTCGTAAGGGCCTGCAGCCCATCACGCGACAGTCCCTTTATGCCGCGTTCAAAAAGCTCTTCGACGCGGTCGCCGATGAGATGGAACGTGAGGGAAACGCTGGGCACGAGAGAGTACGGGGAGCTTCGACCCACTGGTTGAGACGTGAGACCACGAGCGTGCACAGCCATCTGGAACTGAAGCACCCACTACAGGAAGTGCGCGCGGTTTCTCGTAGCGTTGCGCGTTAGATTTTACGTATCGCCACACCTATACCTACTTTCGGCTACGACCATGAAGAAATTCTCAATTCCCATCACTCTTCTGTCCCTTCTCATTGCTAGTAGCGCACAGGCGCTGCAAGTTGATCCTGTCTCAATCCCGCGCACGATCCAGTACACCATCGTGATCAAAGAGAGCGGCCAAGATGAGACGCGCTCAGTATTGACCACCATCGCCGGGAAAGAGGTTTTCGCGAAATTCACCAAAACGGGCTCCTACATCAAGTCCACGACCGGGGATGAGATTCTTCAAGGGAGCATTGAAACCGGCTACTCCTTCCGGCTCACGCCAACTATCACCAAGGACGAGGCGGCAATCAACACCCACTTCTTTTTCGAAACGCAAGAATTGCCACACTCTGGGCTCGCTATTCCTGCTCAGTCCGCGAACTCGTTGTCGATTCGCACCACCCGCATCGACAACGAATTCGCACTAGCAGACGGGGAGACGCTGACTTTCACAATGGATCAGGATCAACAAGTGCGCTACCCCACCATCACCACGTCCGGAGCATCCGCACCCGACAGTAAGCGATTCATCTCCGTAACCGTTCGCAAGGTCAACCCATGACCCAAGACCTAAATCGTGTAGAACTGCGTGGCACAGTTGCAGAAGCACCGCAAAGCCGGAGCAAGGCAGGTGGCACTGACCGCGTTGTCACCTTACGCATCGCTACGGTTCGGCGCTATAGGCAAGGTGACGAGTGGAAAGAATTCACTTCGTGGCATCGAGTCGTCTGCTTTTCCCAGCACGCCGATATCGCAGGCCTGCTCTCAAAAGATGACAAGGTCGCGCTAGAGGGAGAGCTGCAGACTCGAAGGTTCGACGCGGGGGACGGAAAATCGGGGTACATCACCGAGGTCAACGTCGGCGTCAACGGCTTCATCGCCAAGCTGGCCGGCGAAGCAGATGCTCGCGCTCGCTCACCGCAGCGCACGGGAAAGTCCGCGCCGACGCAGGAGGAAGCTGACGATGACAATCAACCCCCATTCTAGGTTCAGCGACGCCCCATGAATCCAGCAATCCAACGGACGCCTGTCGCCTTCTTTCACATCGTCACCGAAAAGGGAGTGGACCTCGGCTGGGTGGGCTACTGCGAAGCGTTTGACGAAACTATGCTACCCGTCGAGTTCCACCAGGGAGGGGGAGACGGCGCCATGGAACGCGCCAAGACAGATCCTCCCAAACCGCTATCCACCCATCAGGGGTACATGTACGCCCCCTACTCGTGGTTGATCAAGGCGGTAAGAGACCCCAGCTATCTGCCCGCAGCAAAGGCGATGGACGTCGCTGCGCGTCGCGCGCATAAAGCTACGGCAGAAAAGTCCACTTCCTTCCTTGATAAATTCCGGAAGCAAGATGGCAAAATGTCACGTTCCAAAAACAAGTAAGCGTCTTTCAAATCCAAACCGAAGGGGTATTGACCATGAACAAGTCCATTATTGCCGCGGGCCTAATTGCTTTCACTGTAATCGTCGGCGGATGCACGAGCACTGGCGCGAGCCCGACTATCACCGACGAAACGAAGGTATCCACCATCAAGCCTGGCAAGTCCACCACAAAGGACATCGAGGCCGCGTTCGGTCGCCCAAGCAACGTCGAATACATGGAAAAGGGGGAGCAGGTCTGGTCCTATCAGCATGTCGCCATGGGGCCGCTGGCTTATGTTCCCTTTCTCAATATGACCGGCAACAGCGGCAAGGAGTCGTCGCTGGTGATCCGCTTCAACAACAAGGGCGTAGTGAAGGAATTCCGCCGCGGCGAAAATCGCCTCTAATTGACTGACGCCCCAAACAGGAGGCCGTTCCTGGTAGGGCAACCGCAACAGAATGGAGCAACGAGAATGAGCGCATATCGAGGAATCTACGTCCTCAAGGACCCAGCAGGTAACATCACAGACGTTCAGGTTGTGTCACAACCGGACGGCAACTCGCTTCCCTTGCCTATTGAGACCTACCGCGCTCGGAATGTGCACCCGGCTGCGGAATCCCTGCCGGATCAAAAAGAATGGCCCGCGGTAGCCAACCGCTGTCAGCAGATCCACCAGCTTGCAATCAAGTCCCTCTATCCTGCCCAAGCCGCAAACTTCGCCCGCCCCGTGGATCACCCTCATTCCGCCATTGACCGCGAGAACATTGCCTCGTCGGTTCGGCAGATCGTTGCGCTTGGAGGCGAGGTCCATCCTGTTGCCATCGCACCGGGAGGGCCATCGTTAGGCACCCGCCTGGTAGTTATCGATGCCAGCGGACTGGAAGTGCCGGACAATGTCCGCATTGCGTAATCGACTGGCATGACGTGTGCCATCTTGGCTCAGGGACCTTGTGCGTGATGCCGAGAATCCGGAGACGCGAAGGGTTCTGCTCGCCAGCCAACAAAAAGCCGCCCTTGTGAGCGGCTTCCGAGCTTGCTCGCGAGAACTAAGGCGAAGGCCCCCGTCGCGGTGTAGGGGCGTTCCCCAACCCTGGGTCCTTCGCAGCAGATTCGATCAAGTTAGAACGATCAATCTTTCCGCCAGGCGCGTAGCGATACTGCACGCAGCACCACTTTCCCTCCGCCACATCCGACGTCGCCGTCAGTTGACGGTCATGGATGGTGTATTCCCCCTTTGGCGACAGCAGCAGAAAATGATGGTCAGTGACGGCAATGGCGATACCCCAATAGTCGGCTTCATGCTTGGCTATCGCCGCCACCGGGTCCGGGGGGCAGACGAGGCCACGCACAGCCGCATCTTGCTCCATCAACGCATTCACGTGCGAGCGTGAGGCAGTACGTGCAATCCATGGCTGGCGGAGCGCGGATTCGACCCATGCCGTGTCAAAGTCATCGTACCCGGTGATAGTCACCCTGCCTTCGCTTTTGATGGCTACCTGTAGCGGCCCCCCTTCGGCATTCGGAAGCGAGTTGTCGTAGACGACCGCGGCATCTGCATGCTCCACAGCGCAGGCCAAGAGGTCCAACGCGCGCCTATAGCGTTCCCGGATCGCGTCCTCAGCTACAGCGTGGCCGCCCAATGCCACGCGATTCGCCACCCGTTGTACATTGATAGCGGGATCGTTGGTAGAGACGAAAATGAGCATGACCTCGTATCCGCGCGCTTTCGCCTGAGTAAATAGCGCTACCTTCTCAGGCGTCGACATCACGGTTTCGAAAGCGAAGTCCTCACCGCGTTCAAGCGCGTCCTTGCGCCGCTGCTCAGCGAACTGGGCAGCGCGGAGGTTTCGCTCTCTGTAGTCGGGGATCTCTGCCTCCAGCGTCTTGGCGATGTCGTCCGCATTGATATAAGCCACAGGTGCTAGGCCGGCATCCGCGAGGCTTTGGGAGAGAATCGTGCTCTTCCCGGACCCGTTGGGTCCGGCGAAGATCATTACTGCTGGGGCTTGGGGGAAGGAGTCGTCGGCGTTGTCTGTTATTGTCATGCAACTCGAAGCGTCTTGCGCCTGGGTGAAGTCGGGGTCGGGGCCTCGATGGTCACCACAGTGGCAGGACGGGGAGCACGCTTGACGCGCGTGTCACCGGCAGGCGTCAGGCCTGCGGCTCGCGTCTTGGCAACGGCCTCAGCGACACCACGGCGGGCATTCTCATGGAATTGCTCGCTCAGGATGTACTTCGCTAGTCTGCTGGTTGCCATTTTGCACCTCCATATCGCCTATGGTTCCCATTATAGGCCAGTGGGTCTGGTGACGTCGAACGCGAAATTGCCTTAACGTCACAGCGCCTCAAGAATCACATTCGTGAGCGCGGGGTTGCATCCCGTTGCGGAGCGGATTCCACAGGGTCGGCGAGTTTCGCCAGAAATCCGTCAATTTCCTTGATCCGATTTGTAGCCTCTTCGCCACTATATCGGCTCCTCCCGTCAGCAATTTGCCGTCGCAAGCACTGCGCCTCGTTTGCCAACCATTCCATCGACGGATCAGGATCACCCAGGTTTTCCGCTCGCCTGTAAAGCTCCCCTATAAAGGACGGAACCTCCGAAAGACGCAGCTCCCGCGACTTCTCGACCAACCGTGGTACGAAACTCGGCTCCAGGTCGCGCAGGCGGGTTACCGTGTGGGCCGCGCCATAGTCGCTGCTGACCCAAGTCTGCCCCACGCCAAGGCATAGGATCTGCTCAATGTCCTCCGGCGTGTAGCCGCGGCTTTCCTCAAAGTCCTCAGCCCAAAATATCTTCGTATCAGGCGACACGAAAGATTCATCCCAGGTTACTCGGTACCGCATTGCCTGAAGCTGCGCTCGCGATCTGGAGTGCAGATCGGCGAGCTGTCCACATACTTGCTCAATGGCGTACTGCTCATCCGGAGTGGTCCGCGAAGCGAACTCCCGAACTACCACCAGGGCACGTTGCAGAACATCAAGATCTTGCGCCATAAGGACCGGGCGCGGTGGCGTAGTGGCCCGTCGTTCAGCTGAGGCATTCATCGTTATCGTCGTTCGTTTGATGTCTGGTCATTTCCGGCAACTGACATGTAGCAGTCGAGTAACGGGTCGCACTGCCACATCTGTCTCAGAACCTCGGTCTCGGGGCTTGATTCTGCACAGGCGCCTCGCCAGCGGTACCCGATCTGAAGCGCTCGATTGCCGAAGTCGCCAGCGCAGCGGCGCGCTCGCGCAACCAGGGAACAGCCGACTCGGCAAATCCGAAAGTACGTTGGAGCAATGACGTTGGCGTGAGCCCGTTCTTGCTATCAGCATCCGGATTGGCCCCCGCGAGCACAAGTGCCTTGCTTGCGGTGAGGCTTCGACTTGCAGCGAAATGTAGCGGTGTGAAGCCACGTTGATCCACAGCATCGACTGTTGCCCCGGCCTTAATGAGAGCTTCGAGCACTTCGGTGTTGTCATTGAGAGCCGCCTTATGCAACGGCGTTGTGCCTTTCGAAAGAATCGCGTACTCCTTCTGCAACGAGGCATTGACGTCAGCACCTGCTGCTACGAGCATCTCGACGCTGCGAGCATCTCGTGCCATATGGATCAGCGGCATCCCATCCACTACCGCGTGTACGTCTGCGCCGCGATCAATGAGGTTCTGGGCAAACTCGTGGTCCCCATTGAGAATGGCATACGCCAAGATTGGGGTGCCGCCAAACAGGGCACTACGCACATTCGGTCCAAAATTGTGGGCCTCCATTAGCTGGATCGCCTCTTCGCGGTCACCGCGACGCATTGCTTCGAACAACCTTTCCTTGTTGGATTGCATATCTAACTCCAGTGGTGAAATCCGGTCAGAAGCGTGGGCGGCGCGAGCGTGTAGATTCGCCTTCTTGAGGGCCGACGACACGTGCTTGGTCGATTGCAGTGCGCAGGGCTTCTACGTACTCGCTACACGTATTGAACGATTGAGGGTCGTTCTCCCGTGCGGTCAGGATTGCACCGATCAGGGAAGCCGTTTCCCAAGGTGATTCGCCGCACGTGTTCGGCCACGAGAGATGCTTCGTTTCATTCCAGAACTGTTTCAGGACCTCTTCGTTGGCTCCTGCAGCGACCAGGCCTGCCGCTCGCAATGGAACGCTCGCACCGACACCACCGATGTCACGGTCCTTAAAATGTGAATACTTCGAGAGGGCAGCCTCACGGGAGAGACGAACCGGTACGTGTACTGCTTCATCTACATAAGCAACTTGGGCCATTGCCGCGCTCCTGTTAGTTGTGCCGCATCTTGCTGAAATGTTTGTTTGCCTGGGATTGGTTTTCGGCATCTTCATCGGCCTGTGCGTCAACCGCCTTCCATCCAAGCGAGGTTGTATGTTTCCAACCGGCACGGAAGCTGTCATCTCCGTATTGAGCTTCGAGCTTGCTGTCGATGTACTTATGCTTGGGATAGAACTGCGCCATATAGCGCCTGGCGACGGCGTCAAAGATCTGTTGCTCGTGTTTGGTCAGTCCCGTAGCAATCTCGCCAGTCGGGATGATTGCGTGGTGAGCGGAGACTTTGTCATCGTTCCAGCACGCATACTTGATCGACGGGTTCGCACCACCAGCCACCTTCGCGTAGATTGCGGAGAGTCCTTTGAGGACGTCTGACCCTTCCGCATGCATGGAATCAGGCAGATACTGGCAGTCGGTACCAACGTACGAAACCATCTTCTTGTTCTGGTAGAGAGACTGCGTCGCGCTGGACGTCTCCTTGGCAGACATCCCGTGGCGCGCGGACATTTCCGCCTGCAGCTTAGCCAGATTGAAGGGCAGCGGCGGTGCCTGCTCCTTCTCTACGGACTCGAAACTCGTCACCTCACCGGCAAGGCCTGCACGAATGCGCTCCACGATGGCTTCGGCAACGGCGCGGTCGATAATGCGCCCCTCCGAATCAATGCCGCGTTGATCCACACCTTCGGCTCGTGAGTGCCAGGTGAGGACACGTCCATCCGGAAGCTCGATCTCCGGAACGTAGTAGGAAACGGACCTGAAGTTGCGAATCTCGAGTTCGCGTCGGACGACCAATCCAAGCGTCGGCGTCTGCACCCGTCCGACAGAGATCTTGTTGCTAAGAGATGCGTTGATCGCTGCGCGCACACCCCGAGAGCCGTTCATGCCCACAAGCCAGTCTGCCTCCGCGCGGCACTGGCCAGCAAAACGACGGTTCACGAACTCGGTCTCACCGTTCTTCCGGATCGCCCCCTGTGCGAAAGCGGCTTTGAGCGAAGCATGATTGTTTGCCCGAATAACGACTCGCTCTACAGGTTTCGTCCTGCCCGCAGGATCGACGCCCGCGTAGAGCATCGTCTCATCCGAGATCAATTGCCCCTCGCGGTCAACGTCACCCGCGTTCACGATGATGTCTGCTTTCTTCAGAAGTGCGACGACCGCGCGTAGTTGGTCCTTCTTGTCGGCATCCGGGAAGGACTTGAACCCGTCTGGCAGGATGGGTAACTGCGCAAAGCCGCGGGCGGCCTTCTGCGCTTCCCCCATGTAGTCCTCTGGCTTTCCCTGATCGAGCAAATGCCCGATCATCCAGGTGACGTAGTTGCCATCGCGCAAACGGTATGCGCCGTTCTCACGTTTCTCAACACCAAAGAACTCCGCGACGTGCTTGGCCACGTCCGGCTTTTCCGTCAGGATGACTCGCAGCGGCTGTGACATGCCTAGCTTCCTCAGTCGACTACAGGAGCAAGCAGGCCTACCGCCTCGCCAAACTGCTCGAAACTGGTGAGCGCGCTGTCGTCAAAGATCACAGCCTGATTCTCCGAATCGATCCGCGCACACCCGGACGGTCCTGCTTCTGAAGCGGCGTCGATGATCGTCCACTTCAACTCAGCAGCACGCGCCACATCAAAGCTCGCCCGATTGCCATTGCGAAACCATTGCCAGCGCCCGCCGTGCGCGACCGCGTCAATCGGAATTCCAATCACTCGGCTCACTTCCTGAAATCCAAGGGTCGTTGCCATGTCCACTCCTTTTACTTGTGAGCCCGCGGGATGCTGGGCACGTAGTCGCCATATATTCCGTATCATTCCTATGCTACGTACTTTATTATGCCACCATGCGCATGCGCTTCGCACGCAGCGATCGATCGGGATCGGAGGTCTCCGTTTTTTGCGCTCCATCAAGCTGCGGCATGAGTTGGCGAGCCTTACCAGCGGCAACATAGAGCGCTTGGCCGCACGTGCCAGTCAGGACACTGACGACCGTGTCCAGTTTTGAGATCGGCACCGTTACGCTCATGCGCTTTTTGTCACCCGCAAAATCACCCGTGACGTCGGTCAAAGCCTTGTTCGTAAAGATTCGCCCGCCGGTAGCCTTAGCACCAGGTGCCACGACCATGAAGAAGTCTGGCTTGTTGGCGTGAAGAATGATCTGCACCCCTTTTTCGGGATCTAGAGACGAATCACCCACCACGACAACCCCGGCCCCTTCGGACGCCGCACGCTCCATGAGTTCGCTGGCCTGCGTGCGCGAAAGCGCGACCGGCTGATTTTCCAGATCGTCGGCAGTGATCCGTGCGTACATGATGACTGCACGATGTCGGTCACCTTTGTCGTCCACAAATATCCCCGCGTTACCGCATCGGTGCTGCGCCGCGAACTGGGCTGCCGCGAACATGTTCCCGGTTAAGGCATGGCGACGGAACAATACCCGACCCGGTTTGGCGGAATCAAACTCCTTGTAAGGATTCCGGTAATCGTTACCGAGCGAGTAGACCGGGCCGAATGCCGGATCTCCGATCAGTTGGTTGAAAGTGACTTTATTCGGAGTTGCCGAACCCGGTACCACGACGCTGACGTGATACTGGCCGAGCAAGTGGGCATCATCCGCATTCTCGGGAACCTGCAGGCTCATCACCATGCCTTCAGCGCGGACGTCCTCGTCACCGGAGAAGCTGACCAGTTTGCCTGGCATGAGGTACGACAATTTCTCCTTGAGCCAAGTCCGGCGCTGCTGCGAGAACTTGATCGGGTTGTTGTTGGGCGCAGACATTGCCTCTTCTACCGTCTTGAAGGAATCCAGAGAACGCAGCGAACGCTTCTGCACCTTGTCGAAGGCAGCATCAATGTCGGCCAGCATCTTTGTACCCGCCAATTGCCACTTGTCGGCGTCACTGGTCGCATAGCGATTCTCGCGGAGTTCAAAGCGCCCATCCCCCTCGACGAGCACCTGGCGCGCGCGTTCGACGGCTGCGCGCATCACGTCGGCGCTGATGGGAATAACTTCTTCCTCCCACTCAAGGGTGGAAAGATAGGTCGGACGGTCAAACACGGAGCCGTCTTCCTTGCCTGCGCGAAAGATCTTGGTTTCAACGATCTTTGCACCCCAGTTATACACAGATGTCTGGAACGGATTGATACCCTTTGCCTCAAGCTCTTCCAGTGTCTCCGTATAGACTCGCGACAGATCCGCATATACCGCCCGCTGCTTGGCAACCGGGAGCAGCGCAATCCGTCCCGTCAGCTTGTTGGCGAAATGGGCCTCGTCGGTGCTCTCCGACTCTTCCTCGGCGTCAATGTCCAGCAGCGAGGCGATATCGGGGTTCTCCAGCAGATAACGGCGGCAGATATCGTCCCCGATCTTGTTCAGGATGTCTGGAACGTCACGCAGCTCAGCCTGATTGTTGCGGTTCGACTGCGTGTTGGCCGAGAGCTTTCGCAGTTTCGTGTTCTGCATCGCTAGCGTGCGCGCTTCAGAGGGAAGCGGCGAGACAATGGTCGTGATGCGAGGATCGTTCACCTGGCCGCGGCGATTTACGCGCCCAAAGAACTGAACGCGCTCAGCAACGTTGTTGGCAATCTGCACCTCGATCATCTCGCGCTGACGCTGATCGGCGAATTTTTCGCTCGCGTGAAGCGAAAGCCCGGTAGCACCGGCGCGAGTGAGTTCGGCAGCGTCCAGCGATCCATTGTTGAATTCCTGAATCGTCCTCAGCCGTTCGTCCGGGCGAACGGTCACGACGATTCTCTCCGGATCCAACGGGTCCGGCCTCGACTCGAAAGTACGCCCAGAAATCTCGCCAACCTTAAAACCATGCGCTTCGATCTTCTCGCGGATGGTATCGAGTGGCGCAACCGGCAAATCGGGAAGTCTGTCGATTTTTTCCTTTACCGAGGCAATGACCTCTTCGACCGCCTCAAGCTCTTCCGGCGTCTTGGCCTGGTCACGGATGCTTTCGTAGTGGCCGTTGCCATAGTCGTCACGCACATACATGTATTCGAGCTTCTGAGCAACTCGATGCATTACATCCCGGAAGGTGGGGCGCGCAATTGACGTCCCGTTGATACTTGCGTTGTCGATCTCCACGTCGAGATCGTCTCGCGACTGCAGCGCCTCCTTGAGCAACGTTTCGAAGGTCTGCTCCATTACCAGCACCGGCTTCCGCCCTTCCTTCAGCGCGTTGACCGCGGTCTCAGCAGCGTCATCGATCTTGATAGCGATCATGAACTGTCGGAGAATGTTGTACAGACGAGAGCCGAACCCCTGGTAGGAAACGCCCATGCGATTGCCCTTCCGTGCTTCCTCGGGCAATTTCTCCAGTTCCTTGCGGATCTGCTTGTTCATCGCCTTCGCGACGCGCGACACGTCTCCCGACAGATAAGACATCTCGCGCAACGCTGCGCTGAGGCTATCGGCCCACGATTCATACAACTCGGCGTTCCGGTTTGCCACGACGGTTTGGAACTCCAGCTTCGACAGGTCGTGCTCGCGGCGAATAAAGACGCCCTCTTCCGCCAACATTGCTGACAGCACCTCTTGGAGAGGCTCTCCGCCCACTACAAGCGTGTCGGCGAGACTCTCCACCTGAACGCTCTTCGGGAAGACCTTGCTATACGCCCGCATGTTCTTCGCGTTCTTCGCATAGGTCGCACTCGAATAGATCGCTGCTGCAGAATGCTCGACCGCGCGAGCGATGTTGTCACCCGTGTTTGAATCGCCAGCCGCAACGTGCGATTCGTCAAGGATCACGACAGAGTTCTTGACAGCATCCGGGAGCCAAGCAGCCTTCTTGCTCGATGCCTGATCCCGGTTGAACTGCGAGTAGGTCGCGAACATCAAGTTGTGGCCGGCGTCCTGAATTGACATCCGACGATCCATGATGCGCTTGAGATCTGCGGGCTTTGTGGAAGCGATTTCAACCTTGTTCGTTTCCATGTTGCGGACGGGTTCGTCTGCATTGAGCACGAATGGCGTGAATAGATCCTCGGAGCCGATGTCCTTCAGGTCGCGCCAGAAGTCGGAGAATAGATTGGCCTTCTCTGTAAAGAACGTGACGCTTTTGCCACTGAGAATGGCGTACCGAGCAATGCCGGCCAGAATCCGGCCCTTGCCCTGCCCGGTCTGATCACCGACGATGAAGCCGCGCCCTTCCTCAATGCGCTTGATGGCAAGGGCAATTGCATCCACCTGCTCTGCCGAGAATGCAACATCCAGATCCTCGAAGGTGAAATCGAGCTTGCGCGCGACGTAGTCGTCCACGCTTTCACCGATTTCGTCTGTGAGTTTCGCAAGTGCCTTGCGAACAGGCCCTTCCAGGTTTCGCGGGATCATCGCCGTAGGTTCGTTAATGCGCGACGCCGGGATATAGGGCGCCTGGTACTCGTTCTCCTGGTGCGTAGACTCGGCTTCGACGGCATGCGAGGCTTCGACATCTTGCGATCCCGCAGCGTCCGAATCGGCTTCCCGGCCCAATGCCTTCTCCTCGGGCAACGGCAGTGCCTCCTGCTCGACGGAGGACGTATCGAGATCCAGATCGATGCGCCGGGTATCCACTTGTCGCTCAACGGCCTTGCGCGCTTCGTGCGCTTTTGCAAGCCGGTTAGCGTGCGACCACAACGCATCCCATGTGTGAATGACCGGGAGCGTGTCAGGAAGACGGTATTCCTTCGTTTCGAGGGCTTGCGCTGCCTCGCGCTCGGTACGGCGGCGACCCACTGTCAGCATCCGAACTGGGTACTCGGCCCCTTGTTTCTTGTAGAGTGCGCCGTTCAACTCGACGGCATCCTCCACTTCATAGTGGTCCGCTAGCCATGCGAGGAAGGTCTTGCTGCCTCCAGCTACCTTGCCAGGGTGGTGGAGGCTCTCTCTGTCCGCCCCCACGATGAACACGCCGCGGCCATGTTCTTTGCGACGCTGCAGAGCTTTGAGTACGATGAGGTGGTCGATGCGGGTAACCCGCAAATTTTCTACGACAACCGGCTGTGTGAGGCCGCCAAATGGCGGATTGGCGATGACGTTATCGAAGTCGCTACCGATGGCCTTGCCAATTCCAACGAAGTCGCCTTCGACCACCGTAAGACGCGGGCGAAGCTGGTGTTGCGCCGGAGAGCCAACACCGTCCTGCGCGGCTTGAGCCGAGATTTTCTCCGCGGCCCAACGGAGCGCGGCCCCGAAGGTAACGGTACCGGATTGTCCGAATCCCCGGCCTTCAGCCCTCCATTTGTTCTCTCCCTCTCGATGCAAGTGGACGTTGGCATACTCGTAACCGGGCCACCTCATCGAGAGCTTGCCAGCGCGTTCGTTGTGGATCTCCAGGCCGGCTGCCGTCACTGCCTGATGCAGTTCCGCACCGGTAGCAGGCTCCTTATCCAGAACCTCCGCTTCCTTCCACAATTCGGCGAGCTTGAACAGATGCCCACTCCGAGGGCCATCGACCGCGATCATTCCCGGCTTGATCTTGTTGCCGGATCCACCAACATCGAACGAACGGTCTCCGTGCAGACCCGGCATGATCTGTTCCGGGCGGGTGTAGCCGCGCTCGTCACGAATCCAACGGATGTAGTTCACGGCAGCGCGGCGAGCGGTCAGACTCGAATCAATCTGTTCCGCGGCCTGCGGCTTCTCCTGCGCGCCATAGCGCGTCTGATCGGCACGCGCGGGGTCGATCTCCACCCCAGTAATGCGCGCAGTCATGGGCAACAGCGCGACCAGGCTGGCGTTGCCTATGGTCGGCTCCAACACGGAGGCCCCGTCGGCCACGGACAAAATTCGCTGCGCCGCCACGGACATGGGAAGTGGTGTCGAGTATTGCTGATTGCCGACGCTGGTGGAAGTCCGATAGGAGAAAGTGGGTTGCCGATCTGTCAGGGCAACTGCTAGCGAGAATGCCTCGTCATCAGGGCTTGTCGCGCCATTCGACAACGCACGTTGCATACCCGCTTCCACGGCCTCTTGCGCTTGGCGCAGCCGCGTGTCGCTGGGATCGAGAGGATTGGGCTCGCCGTTCACGATCTGCGCAAAGCGCGCAAGGTCATATTTGCGCATGGACTGCCCGCTCGCCATCTCCCGCACGAACCCGTCAGCGCAAAGCTGCAGCGCTGCCGCGCTGGTCGCACGGAGGTGCATGGCCGCACGCCTGGCCATTTCACCTTCCGTCGGCGCGGCTTCTACGAACGCCCGGTCCTCATACACCGCAGAGCCCTGGGAGCGATAGAAGCGGCCCGTTGCGTCCTCGAACACTGGGTACCCGTGCAGATTGGTACCCAATAAGCGCGGCCCCTTGTCTGCCGCGGGCTGGGATTGCTCTTCCGAATCACCATGGGCGGAGTTATCCGGTGCACGAACCTTCAACCAGACCCTGGATACCTCCATGTCCGCGACCCGCGCCTTGGGAAAGATCGAGCGCAGCAGGCGGGTATTTATATCGGTACCGACCCGCACGAGCTGACGGCGAGATTCGGTAGCCTTGAAGCCCAGCTTCTCCACTTCACTCCATTCCGCGCTGCCGTCCGGGATGCCGCTCAGCATTAGGTTTGTGGTGCCTCCTACGATCTGGAAGATGGTCAATCGAACCCCGTGCGGCGAGAGGTCGAGCCAGCGCATGGTGGGAGTGGTAGACATTGCTGTAGCGCCCTATTCTGGTCATGAAAAAGGGCCGCGCTGGGGCGGCCCTGGTGCCCTGCTGTCGCGCGAGCGAATTACATGCGCATGCGCGAGGGTTGTGCCGATGGCTCGGAGGCAGTTGCAGCCGCGACAACTTCGTTCACGTCGAAATCGAGGTCGTCGCCGGCAGTTTCCAGCGGCTCCGGAGCTTCCTCTTGCGGCGAACCCTTGATTTCGAGCGTGACGCTCTTGCCGTTGAAATGCGGCGTTGCGACGTCGCGTGCGTGGAACAGTGCGGGCTTATTGGACAGCGGCTGAGCCTGGGTGAACACTTCACCTTCGCCGACGCGGTGGATCACGATGTACGAGGCCGCAAATGCGGTCTCTTCCGGATCGTCCTTGACCAGGCGGTAGGCCGTGTTGACGGCATCGAGCTTGCCCGCGCTCTTCTCATACGAGGCCTTCGTCTGTGAACCGAGAACCAGGCGGGCCAACGGCACGACTTCGACTTTCAGATCCGGATTGCCTGCGAAAGATGCAATCTGCTTGCCGTTGGGCGATGCCAGAAAGCGAGCTGCAGCCTCCCCCGGCGACATGTCAGAGTATTCCTCGGTCTGCTTGTCCTTCACGCGCGGAAGCAACAGTTCGATTGCCTTGTTGGTGGTACCGTCCGTCAAGCGGATCAACGCGCCATTGCGGCCGCCGACTTCGTTGCCGTTCCCGCCAAACGCAGCGATCAGCGCACCGGTCAGTTGATCTTGCGACTTGACGAGCGTCGAGGCTTCCGGATAGATGGCGGTGGCCGTGGAGGTTGCTGGGCCGTTGTCGCGATAGGTGACCGGGTCGACTCGCAGCATGACGTTGGCTGCGACCTTTGCATGATCCGGGTATTTCGCTGCGGACTGGAGCCAACCTGCCGAAACCATACCCGTCTTCGAATCCACGAAGCCGCGCTGGACGATAATCGTGCCACCCGGCTCGGTCTTCGCGACCTGGCCCTTGAGAACCTGGCGGCGCAGTTCTTCGGTCGGCAGTTGCTGCATCAGGGTCGAGATCTCGCCTTCCTTCGCAACGAAGTCCTTGACCTCTGCGCGGGGCGCCTTGAGCTGGTTCGCGCCGCGGTACGGGCGCAAGAAAACCGTTACTTCTTCGCCCGTATCCAGCCGGGTGCCGACGATGGTCGGTTCGCCGCTTGCCTTATCGTGGTCGTACTTGAGCACTTGCACCGCAAAGTTCTCTGTCGCCGGAAGCGAGCCTTTCGCGCCGGTCTGCTCGGTGATCGTATTCAGAAGGGACATTGCCGTACTCCAGGTGAGTTGGTAATCGAGCCTGAGGCGGCTCACGAACGCATTTACAGAACTGCGCATTAATTGCGTATCGTGATAATGATACATACT
>Ga0209023_10001485_pt1 | contig 31397 bp, 29 predicted proteins | sample LakOneMetagenome_FD_187468 | JGI IMG/M metagenome (GOLD analysis project Ga0209023, IMG submission 187468) | Freshwater and sediment microbial communities from Lake Erie, Canada (SPAdes) (version 2) | ecosystem: Environmental > Aquatic > Freshwater > Lentic | place: Lake Erie, Canada...
GGACATGCTGATTTCGGGGATCTGACATGACCCTCCGCATCGCGATGGCGCAATTCGATTTCCCGGTCGGCGACGTCGCCGGCAACGCGGAACGCATCGCGCGGATGATCGTCGAGGCGCGCGACCTACACGGCGCCGACATCGTGCTGTTCCCCGAACTCGCGCTCAGCGGCTACCCGCCGGAAGACCTGCTGCTGCGGCCTTCGTTCCTGCGCGATTGCCAAACCGCGCTGGACGGCATCGCCGCGAACGTGCAGGGCATCGTCGCCGTGGTCGGCTGGCCGCAGGCCGACGGCGCGGTGGTGTTCAACGCCGCGTCGGTGCTGCGCGACGGGGGCGTCGCCACGACCTATCGCAAGCGCGAGTTGCCGAACTACGCGGTGTTCGACGAACGCCGCTATTTCGACGTCGACCCCGACAACGAGGACTGCGTGTTCGAGGTGAACGGCGTGCAGGTCGGCCTCGTCATCTGCGAGGACCTGTGGTTCGCCGAGCCGATTTCGTCCACGGTCGCGGCGGGCGCGCAACTGGTGCTGGTGCCGAACGCCTCGCCGTTCGAGCGCGACAAGCATGCGCAGCGCGATGCGCTGCTCGCGCAACGGGTGGGCGAAACCGGCGCGGCCATCGCCTACCTCAATGTCGTCGGCGGCCAGGATGCGCTGGTGTTCGACGGCGCCTCGGTGGTCGCCGACGGCGACGGCAGCGTGCATCCGGCCGCGGCGGCATTCACCGACCAGTGGCTGGTGGTCGATTTCGATGCGCGGTCGCGGCGCTTCGCGCCCGTGCTGTGGATGGAGGACGGCGACGAAAGCCGCGACGCGCTGGCCTGGCGCGCGGTGGTGCGCGGCACCCGCGACTACTGCCGCAAGAACGGCTTCGACAAGGCCTGGCTCGGTCTTTCCGGCGGCATCGATTCGTCGGTGGTGCTGGCCATCGCGGTGGATGCGCTGGGCGCCGACAACGTCACCGCGGTGCGGATGCCCTCGCGCTACACGGCGGATCTGTCGAACGATCTTGCGCAGGAACAATGCGACGCGCTGGGCGTGGAATTGATCGCGCTGCCGATCGAGAAGCCGTTCCAGGGTTACCTCGACGCGCTCGCGGGAGTCTTCGCCGGCAAACCGGTCGACGCCACCGAGGAGAACCTGCAGTCGCGCGCCCGCGGCGCGCTGCTGATGGCGCTCTCCAACAAGTTCGGCGGGCTGTTGCTCACCACCGGCAACAAGAGCGAATACGCGGTCGGCTACGCCACGATCTACGGCGACATGTGCGGCGGCTACGCGCCGATCAAGGACCTGTACAAGACCGAGGTGTTCGCGCTGGCGCGCTGGCGCAACACGGTCGGCGACATCGCGATCCCGCCGGCGGTGATCGACCGTCCACCGACCGCGGAATTGCGCGAGAACCAGAAGGACCAGGATTCGCTGCCGCCCTACGACGTGCTCGATGCGATCCTGCTGCGCCACGTCGACCAGGAACAGTCGCGCGCGGAGATCGCCGCCGCCGGCTTCGACGCGGCCACCGTGGACAAGGTGCTGCGGCTGGTGCGCATCGGCGAATGGAAGCGGCACCAGGCCGCGCCGGGGCCGAAGGTGTCGCGGCGCGCGTTCGGGCGCGAGCGCCGTTACCCGATCAGCAACGGTTACCGCGAATGAAAAAAGCCGGGGCGTTGGCCCGGCTTTTTCGTTTCGCCGCGATCAGCGCTGCGACTGCATTTCCGGCGGGCGGTCGTTGTCGATCGCCGATTTCTCGCCGGCGAACGGGTTCAGGCCGCGCAGCTTCGACGGGTAGTCCGGCCAGTCGCGGCCGTGCAGCCACGGGTGGTTCGGATCGTTCTGCTCCAGCACGCGCCTGGCGTCGTCGGCCAGCGCCTGGTTGCCGAGGCGGGTGTAGCACTCGGCGAGCATGGCGATCGCGTCGTCCTGGTAGGCCGACTGCGGGTAGGTTTCCAGCAGGCCCTTGGCGCGGCCGATGGCGGACAGGCAGGCGTTGCGGCGCAGGTAGTACAGCGAAGTATCCATCTCGTGGCGCGCGAAGATGTTGCGCAGCGCGACCATGCGCTGGCGCGCGTCCTCGGCGTAGCGGCTGTTCGGGAAGCGCGTGGTGACGATGCTGAAGTCGTTGTAGGCCTGCTGCGGGGTGGCGAGGTCGCGGCGGCTGGCGTCGAGGTTCCACACGCGCTGCAGGAAGACGGTGTCGCGGTTGGAGTTCGCGAGGCCGCGCAGGTAGTACATGTAGGCGTTGTTGCGATGGCTCGGGTAGGTACGCAGGAAGCGGTCGATGGTCGAGACCGCGTCGTCGTTGCTGCCCGACTTGAACTGCGCATAGGCGGTTTCCATCAGCGCCTGTTCGGTGTACGGGCCGTACGGGTACTGCGCGACCAGGCGCTTGAAGGTGGTTTGGGCACTGTCGTAGTTGCCCGTGCGCAGGGACTTGTGGCCCTTGGCGTACAACTGTTCGACCGGCACGCCCTCGTTGGCGTCCTTGTCCTTGAACATTCCCTTCACCCGGCTGCAGCCGGTGCCGGCGAGCAACACGACGGCGAGCAGCAGCAGCGCGATGCGCGAAAACCGGAACACCTGGGTCATGGACGGGGCACGTGGGGCACGGAGCGCGGATAATAGCAGCCCGCCCGCGCCGGCCACGGCCGCGCCCTGAACGGTTCCCGCATGAACGCTTCCGCCGCCGAAACCGCGTCGCCATTGCTCGCGACCGTCCCTGCGAACGCCGCCGGCCGGCGCTTCGACGCGGTGCTGGCGGAGCTGTTCCCGCAGTACTCGCGCTCGCGGCTGGCGGAATGGATCAAGTCCGGCGACGCCCTGCTCGACGGCCAGCCCGCGCGCCCGCGCGATCCGGTGCGCGGCGGCGAGGCGGTGGCGCTGGCCGTGGTCGAGGAAGTGCAGACCCATGCCGTGGCCGAGGACATCCCGCTCGACGTGCTGTACGAGGACGCATCGGTCCTCGTCATCGACAAGCCGGCCGGGCTGGTCGTGCATCCGGGCGCGGGCAATCCCGCGGGCACGCTGGTGAACGCGCTGCTGCACCGCGACCCGGCGCTGGAGAAATTGCCGCGCGCGGGCATCGTGCACCGCCTCGACAAGGACACCAGCGGCGCGATGGTGGTCGCGCGCACGCTGGAGGCGCACACCGCGCTGGTGGCGCAGTTGTCCGCGCGCGAGGTGCATCGCCAGTACCTCGCCGTCGTGGTCGGCGCGCTGGTGTCGGGCGGAACCGCGAACGCGGCCATCGACCGCCATCCGCGCGACCGCCTGCGCCAGGCCGTGCGCGAGGACGGCAAGGACGCGGTGACGCATTACCGGTTGCGCGAGCGCTTCCGTGCGCATACCGCGCTGGAATGCCGGCTCGAGACCGGGCGCACGCACCAGATCCGCGTGCACATGGCGCACCTCAAGCACCCGATCGTCGGCGATCCGCTGTATGGCGGATCGCTGAAGCTGCCGAAGGGCGCTTCGGAGGAGCTCGTCGCCGCGTTGCGCGGCTTCAGGCGCCAGGCCCTGCATGCGGAAGTGCTGGAGTTCGCGCATCCGGCCACCGGCGAACCGGTGCGCTGCACCGCGCCGCTGCCGGCGGACATGCAGGCGCTGATGCGCGCGCTGCGCGCGGATGCCGTCGCGCACGCGGAGGCTGCGCGCAGGTGAGCGCGTGGATCGAAGCCGACTGGCCGGCGCCGCGCGGCGTGCGCGCGCTGGCCACGACGCGATCCGGGCCGGGCGTGTCGCAGCCACCGTTCGACGTGTTCGACCTCGGCCTGCGCAACGGCGACGATGTCGCCGCGGTCGCGGAAAACCGCCAGCGATTGGAAGACGCGCTGCAACTGCCGTCGCCGCCGCGCTGGCTGCGGCAGGTGCACGGGACCACCGTCGCCATCGAGCCCGGCGAAGGCGAACCCGAAGCCGATGCCGCGGTGACGCGCACACCCGGCACCGTGCTCGCCATCCTCACCGCCGACTGCCTGCCGGTGGCGTTCGCCGCGAACGAGGGAAGCGAAGTCGCCGTGGCGCACGCGGGCTGGCGCGGGCTCGCCGCCGGCGTGCTCGAAGCCACCGTCGCGGCGATGCAGACGCCGCCGCGGGACATCGTCGCCTGGCTTGGCCCCGCCGCCGGACCCGACGCCTACGAAATCGGCGAGGACGTGTTCGACGCGTTCGCCGCGCGCGACCCGCGCGCCGCAAGCGCGTTCCGCGCGACGCGCGCGGGGCACTGGAACCTCGACCTCTACGCGCTGGCGAAACAGCGCCTCGCCGATGTCGGCGTCATGTCCGTGCACGGCGGCGGCCTGTGCACGATGTCCGATCCCGCGCGCTTCTATTCGCACCGCCGCAGCACGTCCGATGGAAGCAGGCGCACCGGGCGCATGGCGACGCTGGTGTGGCGGGAATGAACGTGCAGCGGCAGCGTTGGTTCGTCCCCGCCGACCTCAACGGCTTCTTCGGGCTGGTGGTCGACAACTTGTCGATCCTCGGTTTCATCGCCGCTGTGCTGGTCGGGGCGTTCGGATTCCCCGCCGAGGTCGTGTTCGGGAAGATGTTCCCCGGCACCGCGTTCGGCGTGCTGCTCGGCAACCTGGCGTATACGTGGATGGCGCGGCGGCTCGCGGCGAAGACCGGCCGCGACGACGTCACCGCGATGCCGCTCGGGCTGGATGCGCCGACCAGCATCGGCATGGCGCTGCTGGTGCTCGGGCCATCGTTCGCCGGTTTCAGGCAACAGGGCCTGGACGAACACGCCGCGGCCATCGCCACCTGGCAGCTCGGCATGGCATCGCTGGTGGTGATCGGCCTGCTCAAGCTGGCGTTGTCGTTCGCCGGCGACTGGGCCACGCGCGTGCTGCCGCGGGCGGCGCTGCTCGGTTCCATCGGCGGCGCCGCGCTGGCCTTGCTCGGCTTCCTGCCGCTGGTCGAACTGCTGCGCGAGCCGGTGGTCGGCATCGCCACGTTCGGCCTGCTGCTGTACGCGCTCGTCGCGAAGGGGCAACTGCCGGTGAAGCTGCCCGGCGTGCTGTTCGCGCTGGTCGTCGGCGTCGCGCTGCATTACGCGCTCGGCATCGCCGGGCTGGGCGCGCCCGGTTTCGAATCGCCGAAGCCGATGCAACTGGGTTTCACCCTGCCGCTGCCGTCGCTCGGTTTCGTCGCGGGCCTGCCGCATACCGTGGCCTACCTGCCGTTGTTGCTGCCGTTCGGCCTGCTGATGGTCGTCGGCGGCATCAACGTCAGCGAAAGCGCGCGCGCCGCCGGGGACGACTACCGCACCCGCGACGTGCTGCTGGTGGAGGCGCTGGCCACGCTGGTCGCCGGCGTCTGCGGAGGCGTCGCGCAGACCACGCCGTACATCGGCCAGCCCGCGTACAAGCACATGGGCGCGCGCAGCGGCTACACGCTGCTGACCGGACTGTTCATCGGCCTCGGCGGCATCCTCGGCTATGTATCGGGGCTGGTGCAGTGGCTACCGGTGGCGGTGCTGGCGCCGATCATCGTCTACGTCGGCCTCGACATCACCGTGCAGGCCTTCCGCGAAACGCCGCGCCGGCACGCGCTCGCGGTGGCGCTGGCGTTCCTGCCGGCGATCGCCTACCTGTTCAACATCAAGCTCGGCAATCCCGCGCTGGTCGAGCCCGACGCCTTCGCCCGGTCGTACGCCGCCACCGATGCGCACGGTTTCTCCGACCTCGCCGCGATCACCACGCTGGGCAACGGTTTCATCATCACCGCGATGCTGTGGGCCACGGCGCTGGTCGCGATGGTCGAAGCGCGCACGCGCACCGCGGCGGGCATCCTGTTGCTGGCCGCGGCATTGACCCTGTTCGGCTTCATCCATTCGGTGGATCCGCGCGGCGGCATCTACCTGCCGTGGCGGCTCGAAGGCATGCGCCGCGAAATCGCCCTGCAGTTCGCCGCGGCTTATGCCGCGCTGGCCGTGGTGCTGGGCCTGTTGTCGTTGCAGCGTCGGCGATCGCCGCAGGCGTAGAGGCGGCGCATGGCGACGCCGGCGTGGATCGCGCCGCGTCAGCGTGCCCGCATCAGCGCCACCACCGCGTCGCGCGCGCGCTGCGCCAGCGCGTGGCGTTCGTCCGGCGCCAGCCCCGCGGTTTCGATCGGCGTCCCGAAACACAGGCGGATCGTGCCCGGACGCACCGCGAAGCCGGAGCGCCGCAGCACCGCGCCGCTGCCGTCGATCGCCGCCGGCAGCACCGCCGCGCCGGCCGCCATCGCGAGCTGGAACGCGCCGCCCTTGAACGGCGCCACGCGCCCGTCGACGCTGCGCGTGCCCTCCGGGAACGCGCACACGGTGGCGCCATCGCGCACGATCGAGGCCACCGCCAGCAGTTTGCCGCGCGCGTCGCGCGCGTTGCCGCGGTCGATGAAGACCATGCCCATCGCCTTCGCGTACCAGCCGACGATGGGCATTCGCGACATCTCGTGCTTCATCACGAAGCGCAACGGCACCGGCACCGCGCGGAACAGCGCGCAGATGTCGATCATCGACTGGTGGTTGCAGACGACCACGTGCGGCTTCGACCAGTCGACATGGTCCGCGCCTTCCACCACGAGCCGCGCGCCGGCACCGAGGAACAGCAGCGGCGACCAGTACCACGCCGCCATGCGCAGCGGCGGGTCCGCGCCGGCCAGGCGCAACAGCATCGCCACCGGGAAACCGGTAATGGTGATCGCGATGGTGAACAGCAATTGCAGCGTGTTGAGGCCGGCCCAGCCGATGCGGGCCGGCCAGTTCGTTCGTGCGGGCAGGGAGGTGGCGCTCATGCGTTATTTCGGGACCGGCAACGCGCGGATCTGGTCGAAGCTCAGGGTTTCGATTTCGCCGGGCGGCGGCAGACCGATCTTCTGGCAGAACGCGATGAAACCCGGATCGTCGCGCAGGTTCATGATGATCGGATCGGTCGGCAGGAAGATGAAGTCGCCGGTCGAAGCGCGCTGCAGCCATTCCATGGCGTGCCCGGCATCGCCGCGCAGCGCGTAGATCTGCGCGATCGTGTAAGGATCGGCATTCGCCTTGTCCTTCTTCGACAGCGCGTTCGCCAGCGCGGCGTCGGCCGTCGTGCGATCCGGCCCGGCCTGGGCCGCCAGCGCCGTGTACAGGTCGCGTTTCTCCGTGGGCATTTCCGCGGCGATGTCCATGGCCGCTTTCGCATCGCCACGCATCATGGCGTCGACCATGCGCGAGAAGCTGATCTGCTCCTGCCATAGCGGATTCGTCTGCGGCAGGTTTTCGGCCGTGCGGAGGTATTTCTCCGCCTCGTCCAACCGGCCGGTCGCCATCAGCAATTTCGCATATTGCAGATAGTTGACGGTGTACAACGGTTCGGTCGAAAGCAGCCGCGCCCTTAGCCGAATCCCTTCCCCGGGTTTCCCGACCTGAAAGAACACATAGCCGCAGCCGTTGAGGACGGTGCCGTCCTTCGGTGCCAATTGCACGGCACGACGACACCCGGTCAATGCGTCTTGGTGATCGAGACTGTAGATCTCCAGGTAGGCGCGAGCCGCCTGGGCCGCTCCGAGCGCGGGCGCCAGCTGCAAGGCCTTGTTCGCCGCGTCACGCGCGATGCGCATGTGTTCGCTGGCCACCGCAGGGGGCTCGTTCCAGAACGTGGCGACGGTGCTCCACGAGCCGGACAGCTGAGCCCAGGCCATCGCATAGCTCGGGTCGAGCTGCACGGCCTGGGTCATGTATTCGGCGGCCTTGGAGAACTCTTCGTCGTGCCAGTACTTCAGGCCCTGCAGGTAGGCGTTGTAGGCCTCGATGTTGCCGCTGGGTGGCCGGTCGTCCTGTCGCGCGGCCGCCTCGGGCGACAGCAGCCTTGCCTGCAAGGCGCCGGCCACGGCATTGGTGATTTCGTCCTGCAGCTTGAACAGGTCCTTGTACGGGCGGTCGTAGTGTTCGGCCCACAGCGTTTTGCCGTCGGCGGCCTTGACCAGCGATGCGCTGATGCGCACCAGGTCTCCCGCGTGCTGCACGCTGCCGCTGAGCAGGTAGGCCGCGCCCAGCTTCGCGCCTATGGCCGCACTGTCGCCCTTGGCGTCGCGGAACTGGAACGAGGACATGCGGCCGATCACCTTCAACCCGTCGAAGCGCGACAGGGTGTCGATCAGGTTTTCGGAAAGGCCATCGGAGAAGAATTGCTGCTCCGGGTCGTTGCTGGCATTCACCAGGGGCAGCACCGCGATGGAGCGCTCGTCCGCTTTCGGCGGCACGGCTGCCGCTTTCTCCGCCGCAGGTTGCACGACATGCGGTGCGGGCAGCAAATGGTCGCGAAAGAACCAGCCCAGCGCCGCCACGACCAGCACCGCGGCGATGACGAGCATGCGCTTGCCACCGGATGCGGCGGTGTCGAGCTTCACGCCTTCGGGCGTGAGTTCCAGCGCCCAGGCCATGAGCAAGGCGATGGGAAAACCGAGGGCGAACAGCAGCACGACGAAGCGCAGCGCCCAGACCGGAAGATCGAATGCCGGGAGGATGGTGGCCGTGACCTGCACCAGCAGCCAGGCCACCGCGAGGTAGCCGATGGCCACCTGGAAGACCTTGCGCTTGCGGAGCTCGGAGACGAACGACATGGACGCATGATATCCGGGCGTCCGGGCGTGCGCAGGCCCGTGGCCGCGGCTTTCGCGCCAGGGACGAGCGCCGCCGCGTCAGTGCGGCGCGGTCGCGAGGCGGTGCATCAGGATCGCCGCGCGCGTGGCCTGGCGCGGGATCGACGCAAGGTCCGCGCTTTCGCCCGCGGCGTGGGCGCCGCCGCCGGAAATGCCCATGCCGACGAGGCCGTCGGTGTCCGCGGCGACGAAGGAAATGTCGCCGGCGCCGCGGCCGAGTGGATCGAGTTCGCCCATCTCCGGCAGGCCGAGGTCGCGGTTCACGGCGTTGAGCTTCGCCAGCAGCGCGCGATTGCCCGCGGTCGGCGGCATCGGCGGGTAGTTCTCGTCGATCTCCAGCGTCGCGTCGGTGCGTGGCAGGTGGCGCGACACGATCGCCTGCATCTTCGCCGCCACGCGCCGGGTCTGCTCGACATCCAGGGTGCGGAAATCGCCGCGCGCGAGCGCGATGGGCGGCACGATGTTGTCCTTGCCGCTGGCGGTGAGATGCGTTTTCCCGGCGTCGAATGCCGCGGCCTGGCCGCCGCCGACCAGTCCGACGTTGAAGGTGAGGTTGGGTTCGGGCAGTTCCTCGCGGAACGCGGCGATGATCCGCGCCAGTTCGAAGATCGCGCCATCGCCGAGCTCGTCAGAGAAGATGCCGGAACTGTGGCCGGTTTCTCCGCGCGCGGTCAGCACCCAGGTATTGGACGAACGCCGCGCGATCGAACCCATGTCGCGACCGTGGCTGTGCGAGAGGTTTTCGAAATCCAGCGCCACGTCCGCGCGCTTGCCGGCGGCGACCAGGTCCGCGCGCGCGACCGACACCGGGCTGCCCACGTCCTCCTCGTCGCCGGTGAGCACCACTTCGATGTCGGCATCGCGCAAGGCGCCGGCGGCCTGCATCGCCCGCAGCGCGGCCAGCATCACCACGTCGCCGCCCTTGTCGTCGCCGACGCCGGGGCCGACGGCTTCATCGCCGTCGCGCTTGAAGCCGGTGAACGGATCGTCGGCCTCGAACACGGTGTCGAGGTGGCCGATCAGCAGGATGCGCTTGCCCTTGCCGCTGCCGTGATGCACGGCGATGAGATGTCCGGCGCGGCCGGCCTGTTGCATCGGCTTCCATTGCACTTCGAAACCGAGCGCTTCGAATTCCGGCGCGAGCATGTCCGCGACCGCCTTCACTCCCGCAGGATTGAACGTGCCGCTGTTCCGTTCGACCAGCTTCGCGAGCAGGGCGATGGCGTCTTCCTTGCCGGCTTCCGCGGCCGCGGCGATCTGCCGTTCCTGTGCGGACAGGCCGGTCGTCGGCGTATCGGCATGGGCGACCGGGGCGATGGACAGCGTGAGCAGCAGGGTGCAGGCGAGGGTGCGGAAGCGGGGCATGGCGGTACGCGGCGGAAGTGGGATCCCGACCATAACCCAGGCCGACCGCGGAATCGCGCCCGGCTTGAATCACGCCGGAGGAACCGCATTTCAGGCACATTCGGCCACTGCGTGGCCCACCTTCCGGAATCCCCGCTCATGCGAATGGACAAACTCACCTCACGTTTCCAGCAATCGCTGGCCGACGCGCAATCGCTGGCCGTGGGCCGCGACAATTCCATCATCGAACCCGCGCACCTGCTGCTGGCCATGCTCGACCAGCAGGGCGGCGGCGCGCGGCCGCTGCTGGCGCAGGCCGGCGTCAACGTGCCGGTGCTGCGCGAACGCCTCGCCGAGCTCCTCGACAAGCTACCGAAGGTTTCGGGGCAGGCGGGGAACGTGCAGGTCGGCAACGACCTCGCGCGCATGCTCAACGTCACCGACAAGCTCGCGCAGCAGCGCGGCGATGCCTACATCGCCAGCGAACTGTTCCTGCTCGCGGCGCTGGAGGACGGCGGCGAAACCGCGCGCGCGATGAAGGCCGCCGGCGCGGACAAGTCGAAACTCGAAGCGGCCATCGACAAGCTGCGTGGAGGCGAGAAAGTGCAGGACGAAAACGCGGAAGACGCGCGCCAGGCGCTGGAGAAATACACCATCGACCTCACCGCGCGTGCGGAGAGCGGCAAGCTCGACCCGGTGGTCGGTCGCGACGAGGAAATCCGCCGCTGCATCCAGGTGCTGCAACGCCGCACCAAGAACAACCCGGTGCTGATCGGCGAGCCGGGCGTGGGCAAGACCGCGATCGTCGAGGGACTGGCCCAGCGCATCGTCAACAACGAAGTGCCCGAGGGCTTGCGCGGCAAGCGCCTGCTCAGCCTCGACATGGGCGCGCTGATCGCCGGCGCCAAGTTCCGCGGCGAGTTCGAGGAACGGCTGAAGGCGGTGTTGAACGATCTCGCCAAGAACGAAGGCCAGATCATCCTGTTCATCGACGAGCTGCACACCATGGTCGGCGCCGGCAAGGCCGAGGGCGCGATGGACGCGGGCAACATGCTCAAGCCCGCGCTCGCGCGCGGCGAACTGCACTGCATCGGCGCGACCACGCTCGACGAATACCGCAAGTACATCGAGAAGGACGCCGCGCTCGAACGCCGCTTCCAGAAAGTGTTCGTCGGCGAACCGACGGTGGAGGACACCATCGCGATCCTGCGCGGGCTGAAGGAACGCTACGCCGTGCACCACGGCGTGGAGATCACCGATCCGGCCATCGTCGCCGCGGCCACGCTGTCGAACCGCTACATCCCCGATCGCCAGTTGCCGGACAAGGCCATCGACCTGATGGACGAGGCGGCTTCGCGCATCCGCATGGAAATCGATTCCAAGCCCGAGGAGCTCGACCGCAAGGAACGCCGGCTGATCCAGCTCAAGATCCAGCGCGAGGCGCTGAAGAAGGAGAAGGACGCCGAATCGAAGCAGCGGCTGGCCGACCTCGAAACCGAGATCGACGTGCTCGAACGCGAATACAGCGACCTCGAGGAAGTGTGGAAGGCGGAGAAGGCCACGCTGCAGGGCGCCACGAAGATCAAGGAGCAGATCGAAGCCGCACGGCTGGAACTCGAAGCCGCGCAGCGCAAGCAGGACTTCGCGCGCATGAGCGAGATCCAGTACGGGAAACTCCCGGAACTGGAAAAGCAGCTCAAGGCCGCGCAGGAAGCCGAGAACAAGGGCTTCACCCTGCTGCAGGACAAGGTCACCGCCGAGGAGATCGCCGAAGTCGTGTCGCGCTGGACCGGGATCCCGGTATCGAAAATGCTCGAAGGCGAGCGCGAAAAGCTGCTCAGGATGGAAGAGCACATGCACACGCGCGTGGTCGGCCAGGAAGAGGCGATCAAGGTCGTGTCCGACGCGGTGCGGCGTTCGCGCGCGGGGCTATCCGATCCGAACCGACCCTCGGGCTCGTTCCTGTTCCTCGGCCCGACCGGCGTCGGCAAGACCGAACTGTGCAAGGCGCTGGCCGAATTCCTGTTCGATTCGGCCGATGCGATGGTGCGCATCGACATGAGCGAGTTCATGGAGAAGCATTCGGTGTCGCGCCTGATCGGCGCGCCCCCGGGCTACGTCGGCTACGAGGAAGGCGGCTACCTCACCGAAGCCGTGCGCCGGCGCCCGTACAGCGTGATCCTGCTCGACGAAGTCGAGAAGGCGCATCCGGACGTGTTCAACATCCTGCTGCAGGTGCTCGACGACGGCCGCCTCACCGACGGGCAGGGCCGCACCGTGGATTTCCGCAACACCGTGATCGTGATGACCTCGAACCTCGGCTCGCACCAGATCCAGGAACTTGCCGGCGACGACAGCGCCGAGGCCTACACCCAGATGAAGGCCGCGGTGATGGGTGTGGTGCAGGCGCATTTCCGCCCGGAGTTCATCAACCGCCTCGACGACATCGTCGTGTTCCATCCGCTGGACAAGGCACAGATCAAGCAGATCGCGCGGATCCAGCTCAAGGGGCTGGAGAAGCGGCTGGGCGAACGCGGCATCCGCATCGAGCTCAGCGACAAGGCGTTCGACCTGCTGGGCAACGTCGGCTTCGATCCGGTGTATGGCGCGCGACCGCTCAAGCGCGCGATCCAGCAGCAGATCGAGAACCCGCTGGCCTCAGCGATCCTCGCCGGGGACTTCGGCAGCGGCGACACCGTCCACGTCGATGCCGAGGGCGGGAAGCTGGTGTTCCGGCGCTGAGGCGTCGGCTTCGACCACCAACGCGTCGTCCTCGGGCGGCAGTTCCATCGGCTGCTCGCGCCGCGGCAGGCGTTCGGCTTCGACCAGCGCCTGGATCCGCGCGAACACTTCCTCGCGGCCGAACGGCTTCTTCATGAAGTCGTCGGCGCCGATGCGGCGTACGTAGAACTGCTCGGTCGCCTGCGCGTTGCCGCTGATCATGACGATCGGGATCGTGCGCGTGGCCTCGTCCTTGCGCAGCGCGCGCAGCGCGTCGAAGCCGCTCATGCCCGGCAGCACGATGTCGAGGAAGACCAGGTCCGGTTTTTCGTTGCGCGCGAATTCGATGCCGGTCTCGGCATCGCCGGCGCCGGCGGTTTCGTAATGCGCCTGGCGCAGCATGCGGCCGAGCGTGGCGACCACCGTGGCCGAGTCGTCGATGATCAGGATGCGCAGGCCTTCGCGCGCATCGACACGCGTCGCGCGGCGGCGATCGATCACTGGTGCGGAAGATTGCGGTGCGGCCTGTTCCATGGTCGCCGACGCGTCCGCGGCGGGCGCGTCGCCATCGGGCGCGGGCACGTTGCGCAGGATGCGCCGGAAGAAGTCGAATGCGGCCACGGCTGGCTCCCTCCCCGGAGCGTCGTGTAGCGGATTCTATCCCGGCCGGCTCAGGCCAGCAGCGCGGCGAACGCGGCCGGCACCGCCGCGACCAGCGCAATCAGCGAGAGGTTGATCAGGCGGAACTTGCGCGAGATGCCGGCGGCGAGGCGATGCGCAAGCCGGGAGAGGCCGTCCAGCACGACGGCATGGTCGGCCCGTGCGACCGCGGCGACGTAGGCGTCCTCGTCCATCGCCGCCACGCTTTCGCTGAACATCAGCGAATCCGCTTCGCGTCCCGGCCGGCGCGCCAGGGTCGAGGCCATGACCCACGCCGCGCAGGCGATGGAGACCAGAGACAAGGCCGCCGCGGCGAACACCAGCGCGCGCGATGCGCCGGCACTGGCGGCGATGCGCAGGAACTGGCTTTGTTCGCCGAGGCCGGGCGCGAGCAGCACCGCGTTGCTGGTCAGCAACAGCGAGGCCTTCACCGCCGCGAGGTTGTAGTAGCCGTCGTAGCGGGCGATGGCGGTCTTGAGGAAGTCGTAGCGTTCCTGGAAGTGCATGCTGAGCTTCCCGATCCGGTCCCTGTCGCGATTCTAATCGGGGTCGCGGCGCCGGAACCCGGTAAAATCGCCGCATGATTTCCTTCCGCAATTTCGCCCTGCGCCGGGGCGAACGCCTGCTGCTGTCCGACGTCGACCTGGCCCTGCATGCCGGCCATCGCGTGGGCGTGGTCGGCCGCAACGGCGCGGGCAAGTCCTCGCTGTTCGCCGCGCTGATGGGCGAGATCGAACCCGACAAGGGCGACATCGACCTGCCCGGCAAGGCGCGCATCGCCAGCGTCGCGCAGGAAACGCCGCACCTGCCGGACCCGGCCATCGATTTCGTGCTGTCCGGCGATGCCGCGGTGCACGCCGCGGTCCAGGCGGAAGCGAACGCCTTCGCCGCCGAGGACTGGGAAGCGGTGGCCGAGGCGCACCATCGGCTCGAGGAATTGAACGGCTACGACGCCTCCGCGCGCGCGGGACGGTTGCTGCACGGGCTCGGTTTCCCGGCGGACACGCATGCGAAGCCCGTTTCCGATTTCTCCGGCGGCTGGCGCGTGCGCCTCAACGTCGCGCGCGCGCTGATGACGCCCAGCGACCTGCTGCTGCTCGACGAACCGACCAACCACCTCGACCTCGACGCGGTGGTGTGGCTGGAGGAATGGCTGAAGCGCTATCCCGGCACGCTGCTGGTGATCTCGCACGACCGCGAATTCCTCGACAACGTCACCACCCACACGCTGCACCTGCACGAGGGCAGGGCGAAGCTGTACGTCGGCGGCTACACCGATTTCGAACGCCAGCGCGCCGAGCACCTGCGCCTGCAGCAGATCGCGCACGAGAAGGAACAGGCCGAACGCGCGCACCTGCAGAAGTTCATCGACCGCTTCAAGGCCAAGGCGAGCAAGGCGAAGCAGGCGCAATCGCGGATGAAGCGGCTGGCGAAACTCGCCGGCACCGAGGCGGTCCGCGCCGAACGCGCGCTGCACATCGATTTCCCCGAACCATTGCGGTTGCCGACATCGTTGTTGTCGCTGCACGACGCGGATTGCGGGTATGCGTTCAAGCCCTCCCCTTCAAGGGGAGGGTTGGGTGGGGATGGTGTGGATACTGGCGGAGAACACCATCCCCATCCCGGCCTTCCCCTTGAAGGGGAAGGAGTCAGAATCCTCCGCAAAGTGGACTTCGGCCTCGAAGCCGGCGACCGCATCGGCCTGCTCGGCCCGAACGGCGCGGGCAAGTCGACCCTGGTCAAGACCCTGGTGGGCGAACTCGCGACCATGGCCGGCGAACGCAAGGCGCATCCGGACCTGCGCATCGGTTACTTCGCCCAGCACACGGTGGAATCGCTGGTCGCCGGCACCACGCCGCTCGACCACCTGCGCGAACTCGCGCCGGACGTCGCCAACCAGGAGTTGCGCGATTTCCTCGGCAAATGGAATTTCCCCGGCGACCGCGCGTTCGAGGTCATCGACACCTTCAGCGGCGGCGAGAAGGCGCGGCTCGCGCTGGCGTTGATCGCCTGGCGCCGCCCGAACCTGCTGCTGCTCGACGAACCGACCAACCACCTCGACCTCGACATGCGCGAGGCGCTGGCCGAGGCGCTCAGCGATTTCGATGGCGCGATCGTGATGGTTTCGCACGACCGGCACCTCATTGGCCTGGTCAGCGACCAGTACTGGCGCGTGCACGATGGCGTGGTCGAGCCTTTCGCCGGCGACCTCGACGAATACGCGGCGTGGCTGCGTTCGCGTCCCGCGAGCGGCGAATCGAAATTCGAGGCGAACAAATCCCCGGCGAAAGATGCGTCATCGAAGCCCGAGGTGCCGAAACCGCAAACCGCGGCAACGCAGAAATCCAGGATCAATCCGCACAAATTGCAGAAGGCGGAAGCGCGGGTCGCGCGGCTGGAGGAAAAGCTGGCCGAATGCGAGGCGCAGATGGCCGATCCCGCGGTCTACGCCGATGCCGGCCGCGTCGCCGACCTCGGCCGCGCGCAGATGCAATTGCGTTCCGAACTCGACGAAGCCGAGGGCGAGTTGCTGGCGCTGTACGAGTGACGTGTGCTTTCCCTTCTCCCCTCGTGGGAGAAGAGCCTGCCCCGTACTTGATACCGGGTGGCCCGAAGAGTCCGGAAGAAGGGGCGCGAAGGTCGCGCTCGAGAGCGCTCCTACAGGTGTGGTCGATCAATCCTTTAGGAAATATTCCACCGTCGTCACCACGCGCACGTTCTTGATGAAGGGGCTGGTCTGGTCGCGGTCGTCGATGCTGATCGTGCCCTGGTTGGCGGTGCGGATGCCGGCCACGGTCGAACCCGAATCCTTGGCGAACTGCTCGGCGGCCTTGCGCGCGTTGGCGGTGGCCTCGGCGATCAGCGCCGGCTTGATCGACTGCAGCGCCTGGAAGTCGTATTGCGGATCGCTGCCCTCGGTGATCAGCACGCCGGCATTGAGCAGTTCGCCGCTGCGCGAGATCACCGGCAAGGCCTGCTTCACCTTTTCGGTACGCAGGGTCACGCTCGACGTCGCGCGGTAGCGCTCCGGCGGGCGATCGCTGCCGTAGCTGTAGGCCCAGCGATCCTCGACCCGCGTCGGCGAGGTGGTGATTTCGTTCGCGCTGAAGCCGGCCTTGGTCAGGAAATCGCGCACGATGCCGGCATTGCGGGTGATTCCGGCCTGGACGCTGGTGAGGTCGTTGCCGTTGACGGTGAAGGTGATCGGCCATACCGCGAGGTCGGCGTCGACCAGCTTTTCCGCCGAGCCCTTGACCGTGACGTAGCGGTCCGCGGTGCGCAGCTTGGCCATGCCCTGGGACGCGAACCAGCCGGCGCCGAGGAGGCCGAGCGCGACCAGCAGGGCGGCGATGACGGAACGGGGATTGGCGGACATGGCGCGGCTCGAGGCTGGAGTGATGGCCGAAACATAACGCGTCCGGCTTGAATGCGCGGCCACCGGCCCCAGAATGTGCGTGTTTCCGTCGTCCCGAACGCCGATGCCGATCTACGCCTTCGCCTGCAACAACTGCGGCCACCTGTTCGACAAGCTGCAGAAACTGTCCGATGCCGACCCCGACACCTGCCCGGCCTGCGGCGCCAAGGGCACGGTGCACCGGCGGCTGACCGCGCCGCAGTTCCGCCTCGCCGGCGGCGGCTGGTACGAGACCGACTTCAAGCAGGACGGCAAGCGCAACCTCGCCGGCGATGGCGGGGATGCGAAACCGACGGAGTCCAAGCCGGAAGCCAAGCCCGCGGCCGAGGGCAAACCCGCGTCCACGGCGAAACCCGATCCGACACCGAAATCCGCGTCCAAGGCCGACTGAGCACGGGTTTTTGCTTGTCATGCCCGCGCAGGCGGGCATCCAGCGTCCTTGCTCCCGCGGCGACTTGCACGAAAGTCACTGGATTCCCGCTTTCGCGGGAATGACGGCATAAAAGCGGGGGCTCGCTGGCTTAAAATGCGTGGCTCGCCAGGCCTCGTGCTGGCTCGATGCGCGTTCCGGAGCATTCATGCGTACCCATTTCTGCGGCCTCGTCGACGAAGCCCTGGTCGGCCAGACCGTCACCCTGTGCGGCTGGGCCGATGTCGCCCGCAACATGGGCCACTTCGTCTTCATCGACCTGCGCGACCACGAGGGCATCGTCCAGGTCGTGGCCGAACCGTCCGACGGCGACGGCGGTCGCGATATCGTCGAAGCCGCTTCGAAGATCGGCTACGAGGACTGCCTGCGCATCACCGGCACCGTGCGTCGCCGCCAGAACCCGAATCCGAAGATCCGCAGCGGCCAGGTGGAAGTCGTCGCCGAGCAGATCGAAGTGCTGAACAAGGCCGAGCCGCTGCCGTTCCACGCGCACGAGAACCCGGGCGAGGACATCCGCCTCAAGTACCGCTACCTCGACCTGCGCACGCCGGACATGCAGCGCAAGATGCGCACGCGCACGAAACTGGTCAGCGCCTTGCGCGCGTGGCTGGACGCGCGCGGCTTCCAGGACATCGAAACGCCGATCCTGACCAAGGCGACGCCGGAAGGCGCGCGCGACTTCCTCGTCCCGGCGCGCATGCACGCAGGCGAGTTCTACGCGCTGCCGCAGAGCCCGCAGCTGTTCAAACAGATCCTGATGATGGCGGGCTTCGACCGCTACTACCAGATCGCGCGCTGCTTCCGCGACGAGGCCCTGCGCGCCGACCGCCAGCTCGAATTCACCCAGCTCGACATGGAGTTCGCCTGGGTCGACGAGAAGATCGTGCAGGACACGGTCGAGGCCATGATCCGCGACGTGTTCCGCGACGTGATGAACGTCGAGCTCGACGCGCAATTCCCGCGCATGGGTTACGCCGAAGCCATGCGCCGCTACGGTTCCGACAAGCCCGACCTGCGCATCGCGCTGGAACTGGTCGATGTCGCCGAACGGGTCAAGGACTGCGAGTTCGCGGTGTTCACCACTGCTGCGAACGATGCCGAGGGCCGCGTCGCCGCGCTGCGCATCCCCGGTGGTGCTTCGCTCAGCCGCAAGCAGATCGACGAATACGCCGCGCATGCCGCCAGGTTCGGCGCCAAGGGCCTGGCCTACGCCAAGATCGACGAAGCCGGCGCGGTGAATTCGCCGATCCAGAAGTTCTTCGCCGAGGATGCGTTCCAGGCACTGCTCGATGCGATCGGCTTGAAGAACGGCGACATCGCCTTCTTCGGCGCCGGCGCGTACAAGACCGTCAGCGATTTCATGGGCGCGTTGCGGCTCAAGGCCGGCAGGGATTTCGACCTGGTCGAAGCCGGCTGGAAGCCGCTGTGGATCACCGACTTCCCGATGTTCGAATGGGACGACGAAGAAAACCGCTACGTCGCGCTGCACCACCCGTTCACCGCGCCCGCGGTGGATTCCATCGACGACCTGCGCGCGAATGCGAAGACCGCGGTCTCGCGCGGCTACGACATGGTGCTGAACGGCAACGAGATCGGCGGCGGTTCGATCCGCATCCACAGCTCGGCGATGCAGAGCGCGGTGTTCGAACTGCTCGGCATCGGCGCGGAGGAGGCCGAGGGCAAGTTCGGCTTCCTGCTCGACGCGCTCAAGTACGGCGCGCCGCCGCATGGCGGCATCGCCTTCGGCATCGACCGCATCGCCGCGCTGATGGCCGGCACCGAATCGATCCGCGACGTGATCGCGTTCCCGAAGACGACGACCGCGCAGTGCCTGATGACCGGCGCGCCCTCGCCGGTGCCGGACAAGCAACTGGCCGAGGTGCACGTGCAGGTGCGGGAAAGGAAATAGCCGGTTCATGGTTGGTTGTTGGTGGTTGGTAATCGGTGCCAACATCACCAACGACGAACCACCAACCACCAACGTTCATGACCGCCACCATCCGCCGCGCGATTCCCGCCGATGCCGACGTGTTGTCGGAGCTCGGCACGTCGACCTTCATCGAAACCTTCGGTCATCTGTATTCGGCCGCGGATCTGCAGCATTTCCTCGACGAAAGCCATTCGCCCGGGGCTTATGCGAAGACGCTGGCGAATCCCGATTACGCGCTGTGGCTCGCCGAACGCGACGGGCACGCGGTCGGCTACGCACAGGCCGGGCCGTGCGGCTTGCCGCACGCGGACGCGCGCGCCGGCGACGGCGAACTCAAGCGCCTGTACCTGCGCCAGTCGGAGCAGAACGGCGGCGTGGGTCGCGCGCTGATGGATGCGGCGATGGCATGGCTGGAACGCGACGGCCCGCGCCAGTTGTGGATCAGCGTGTGGTCGGAGAACACCGGCGCGCAGCGCTTCTACGCGCGCCACGGATTCTCCTTCGCCGGCGAGTACGAATTCCCGGTCGGCGAACAGCGCGACCGCGAGTTCATGTTCCGCCGCCAGCCGCGCGGCGCATGAGCGAATCACTGCTGCTGGTGCACGGGCTGTGGATGCGCGGCATCACCATGCGCTGGCTGGCCACGCGCCTGCGCAGCCGCGATTTCGAACCGCGCACCTTCGAATATTTCAGCCTGCTGCAGGACACCGACGCGGTGGTCGCGCGCCTCGCCGATGCGCTGCGCCAACGCCCGCGCACGCATGTCGTCGCGCACAGCCTCGGCGGCCTGCTCGCGCTGCGGGCGGCGGAACGGGTCGGCGCGGCGAACATCGGGCGCATCGTCTGCCTCGGCTCGCCGCTGGCCGGCAGCCGCGCGGCCGCGACCATCGCGGCCAGGCTTCCGGCCGGCGCGCAACTGGTCGGCCACAACCGCGCCTTGCTGGAATCGGGCGTGGACCATGTCCCCGAGGGCATCGAGGTCGGCGCCATCGCCGGTTGCGTGCCGCACGGGCTTGGCGGTTTCGTCGCGCATTTCGACGGCGAACACGACGGCACCGTGGCCCTGGCCGAAACCCGGCTGTCCGGGCTCGCCGACCATATCGTGCTGCGCGCCAGCCACAGCGGCCTGTTGTTCTCGGACGTGGCGGTGCGCCAGGCGGCTGCATTCCTGCGCGAGGGGCGCTTCGAAAGCCCTCCCCTTCAAGGGGAGGGTTTGGGTGAGGATGGGGTTCGATAAAACGCGACAGGCGACATCATCCCCATCCCGGCCTTCCCCTTGAAGGGGAAGGAGAAGGGCGGTGAGGGGAATGGGCTAAAATCCGCGCCTTCCGGGGAATCGACGACATCTGCATGGGACGCGGTCCTTCCATCGAAGCGCGCAAGAACGCGGTCGACGCGCAGCGCGGCAAGATCTTCACCAAGGTGATCCGCGAGATCTCGGTCGCGGCGCGCGCCGGCGGCGGCGATCCAGCGGGCAATCCGCGCCTGCGCAGCGCCATCGACAAGGGCCTCGCGGTGAACATGTCCAAGGACGTGATCGAACGCGCGATCAAGAAGGCCACCGGCGAACTCGAGGGCGTCACCTACGAGGAAATCCGCTATGAGGGTTACGCGCCGGGCGGCGTCGCGGTGATCGTCGATTGCCTCACCGACAACAAGGTCCGCACCGTCGCCGACGTGCGCCACGCCTTCACCAAGTTCGGCGGCAACATGGGCACCGAGGGCTCGGTCGCGTTCATGTTCAGGAAGCTCGGCGTGCTCAGCTACGACGCCGGCGCCGACGAGGACGTGGTCACCGAAGCCGCGATCGAATCCGGTGCGGACGACGTGGTCGTGTATCCGGAAGACGGTGCGATCGACGTGCTGACTTCGCCCGAGGCCTTCGCCGACGTCAAGGCCGCGATGGAAGCCGCGGGCCTCGCGCCCGGTTTCGCCGAAGTGACCTATCGCGCCGACAACGATTCCCCGGTCGACGGAGAAACCGCCGAGCAGGTGAAGAAGCTGCTCGCCTGGCTCGAAGACATGGACGACGTGCAGAACGTGTATTCCAACGCCGAACTCGGGGACGGTGCCTACGCGTAATCGCGCAGGCAGCCCATCATGACCAGGATCCTGGGGATAGACCCCGGCTCGCAACGCACCGGCGTCGGCATCATCGATGTCGCGCCGGACGGTTCGATGCGCCACGTCCACCACCAGCCGCTGGTCTTGCTGGGCGCGGAATCGTTTCCGCTGCGCCTGCGCAAGTTGCTCGACGGCCTGTGGGCGCTGGTCGAGGAATACCGCCCGGACGAAGTCGCGATCGAGGAAGTGTTCCTGTCGAACAACGCGATGAGCGCGCTCAAGCTCGGGCAGGCGCGTGGCGCGGCGATCGGCGCCTGCGTCGCGCGCGACCTGCCGGTGAGCGAATACGCCGCGCGCCAGGTCAAGCTCGCGGTGGTCGGCACCGGCGGCGCGGACAAGGCGCAGGTGCAGCACATGGTCGGGATGCTGCTCAGCCTGCAGGGCAAGCTGCAGGCCGACGCGGCCGATGCGCTCGCGGTCGCGATCACGCACGCGCACGTGCGCGCCAGCGCGAACCGGCTCGGCGTGGATGCACGCGCCGCGTGGGGGCGGAGATGATCAGTCGTCATGCAACATCACCCTCCCTTTCGCGCAGCGAAGGGGAGGGCTGGGGAGGGGTAGTTTTTTCTCATTCCCGGAGCAACCCCCTCCCAACCTCCCCCTGCGCTTCGCGCAAGGGGAGGGGAACAGCCAGGGGACGGAAATGATCGGCCGGCTGAAAGGCGTTCTCATCCACAAGGCGCCACCCTGGCTGGTGGTCGACGTCAACGGCGTCGGCTACGAACTCGAAGCGCCGATGAGCACGTTCTACGAGCTGCCGGACACGGGTCGCGAGGTGTTCCTGTTCACGCATTACGCGCAGAAGGAAGACAGCGTCTCGCTGTACGGCTTCCTCACCGAATCCGAACGCCGGCTGTTCCGCGACGTGCAGAAGGTCAGCGGCATCGGCGCGAAGATCGCGCTGGCGGTGCTGTCCGGCGTGAGCGTCGGCGAATTCGCGCGGCTGGTGCAGACCTCCGACGTGGCCGCGCTCACCCGCATCCCCGGCATCGGCAAGAAGACCGCCGAGCGCATGGTGGTGGAACTGCGAGACCGCGCCGCCGACCTCGGCGTCGGCCCTGTCGGCGCTTCCGCTGGCCTGCCGGGCGATCCGCTGTCCGAGGCGACGACCGCGCTGCAGGCGCTGGGCTACAAGCCGGCAGAGGCCGAACGCATGGCCCGCGGCGCCCGCGCCGAAGGCGACGCTGCCGAAACCATCATCCGCAAGGCGCTACAGTCCGCGCTCCGTTGAGCCATCCATCCCGATGAACACCGCTTCCGCCAGCAACAAGCAAGGCACGCACCCGGGCCACGGCCAGGTCGGGTTGTTCGGCCTCGTCGTCGGTGCGATCGGAGTCGTGTTCGGCGACATCGGCACCAGCCCGCTGTACACGCTCAAGGAAGCGTTCCTGCCGCACTACGGGCTGGATCCGTCCAGCCACGCCGACGTGCTCGGCCTGCTGTCGCTGATCTTCTGGGCGCTGATGATCATGGTGACGCTGAAGTACGTCGTCATCATCATGCGCGCGGACAACGAGGGAGAGGGCGGCATCATGGCGTTGATGACGCTGGCCCAGCGCACGCTGCCGAAGGGCGGGCGCGGTGCCTACGCGGTCGGCATCCTCGGCATCTTCGGCGCATCGCTGTTCTTCGGCGACGGCGTGATCACCCCGGCGGTGTCGGTGCTGGGCGCGGTCGAGGGCATCGAGGTCGCCGCGCCGCACCTCGAGAAGTTCATCGTGCCGCTGGCCGTGGTCATCCTCGTCGTCCTGTTCCTGTCCCAGCGTTTCGGGACGGAGAAGGTCGGGCGCGTGTTCGGCCCGGTGACGGTGGTGTGGTTCGCGTCCATCGCCGCGATCGGCGCGCTCAACATCGGCCACTACCCGGAAGTGATGCATGCGCTGAACCCGTGGTGGGGCGCGAAGTTCTTCGTCGCCCACGGCTGGCACGGAATCTTCATCCTCGGCGCGGTGGTGCTGGCGGTCACCGGCGGCGAGGCGCTGTACGCGGACATGGGCCATTTCGGCAAGCTGCCGATCCGCTACGCCTGGTACACGGTGGTGCTGCCGGCGCTGATGCTGAACTACATGGGGCAGGGCGCGCTGGTGCTGGAGGACCCGCAGGCGGTGGCCAACCCGTTCTTCATCGGCGTGCCGGACTGGGCGCAATGGCCGATGACGGTGCTGGCGACGCTGGCCGCGGTGATCGCCTCGCAGGCGGTGATCACCGGCGCGTTCTCGGTGGCGCGGCAGGCGATGCAGCTCGGCTACATCCCGCGCATGCAGGTGCGCCACACCTCGCGCGACACCATCGGCCAGATCTACATCCCGGGCATCAACTGGCTGCTGATGGTGCTGGTGATCGCGCTGGTGCTGACGTTCCGCAGTTCGACCAACCTGGCCTCGGCCTACGGCGTGTCGGTGTCCGGCACGATGCTGATCGACACCCTGCTGCTGGCGCTGCTCGCGCGCGCCACCTGGCCGCGCGCGCGGCTGTGGGTGCTGCCGGTGTGCGCGGTGGTGGTGGTCATCGACATCGGCTTCCTCGTCGCCAACGGCGCCAAGTTCCTCGACGGCGCGTGGTTCCCGATCGCGCTCGGCGTGATCGTGTTCACCGTGCTGCGGACCTGGCGCCGCGGACGCGAACTGCTGCACGAGGAAGTGCGCAAGGAAGGCATCCAGCTCGACGCATTCCTGCCAGGGCTGATGCTCGCGCCGCCGGCGCGCGTGCCCGGCACGGCGGTGTTCCTGACCGCCGACAAGGGCGTGGTGCCGCAGGCGTTGCTGCACAACCTCAAGCACAACAAGGTGCTGCACGAACACAACGTGGTCCTGACCGTGGAAACGCTGAACGTGCCGTACGCGCCCGAGGACAAGCGGATGAGCATCTCGACGATCAGCGGCGAGGACTTCTATCGCGTGGTGCTGCGCTTCGGCTTCATGGAGACGCCGGACGTGCCGCTGGCGCTGATGCGCACCTGCGACCAGTGCGAACTGACGTTCAACCCGATGGACACGACCTACTTCGCCAGCCGCGAAACCATCGTCGCCAGCCGCCGCCACAGCGGCATGGCCGCGTGGCGCGACAAGCTGTTCGCGGTCATGCACCGCAACGCGGCGCCGGCCACGGGCTTCTTCCGCATCCCCGGCAACCGGCTGGTGGAACTGGGCGCGCAGGTCAGCATTTGATGCTTCTCTCCCTCCCTTTGCGCGAAGCGCAAGGGGAGGGCAGGGGTGGGGTGCTTTTTGCATCGCACGCCAATGCAACCCCTCCCCAACCCTCCCCTGTGCTGCGCACAAGGAAGGGAGCATTTGCGGCGATAATGCGGCCATGGACGAATCCCGCATCGTCGGCGCCGACGCTACCCGCGAAGACGAGGTCATCGAGGCCAGCATCCGGCCGAAGCGGCTAGCCGACTACCTCGGCCAGCGCCCGGTGCGCGAGCAGCTCGGCGTGTACATCGAGGCCGCGCGCCGCCGCGTTGAAGCGCTCGACCACGTGCTGATCTTCGGCCCGCCGGGGCTGGGCAAGACGACGCTCGCGCACGTCATCGCCAACGAGCTCGGGGTCAACCTGCGGCAGACATCGGGCCCGGTGATCGAGAAGGCCGGCGACCTCGCCGCGCTGCTCACCAACCTGCAGCCGCACGACGTGCTGTTCGTCGACGAGATCCATCGCCTCTCGCCGGTGGTCGAGGAAATCCTGTATCCGGCGATGGAGGATTTCCAGATCGACATCATGATCGGCGAAGGCCCGGCCGCGCGCTCGATCAAGCTCGACCTGCCGCCGTTCACCCTGGTCGGCGCGACCACGCGCGCGGGCCTGCTCACCGCGCCGCTGCGCGACCGCTTCGGCATCGTGCAGCGGCTGGAGTTCTACGACGCAGCCGAACTCGCGCAGATCGTGCGGCGCTCGGCGCGCATCCTCGGCATCGATTGCGAAGCCGAAGGCGCGGACGAGATCGCGCGGCGTTCGCGCGGCACCCCGCGCATCGCCAACCGCCTGCTGCGGCGCGCGCGCGACTTCGCCCAGGTGCGCGCGAATGGGCGCATCGAGCGCGACGTCGCCGACGCGGCGATGGCGATGTTGAAGGTGGACGCGGAAGGTTTCGACGAACTCGACCGGCGCCTGCTGCGGCTCGTGGTCGAACAGTTCGACGGCGGCCCGGTCGGGATCGAATCGCTGGCCGCGGCGCTGGGCGAGGAACGCGGCACGCTCGAGGACGTGGTCGAACCGTATTTGATCCAGCAGGGTTTCCTCGCGCGCACCGCGCGCGGGCGCATCGCCACGCGCAAGGCCTGGCTGCTGCTGGGGTTGAAGCCTGCGCGGCCCGATGGCCTGTTCGCCGAAGGTGAGTAGGGTGGAGCGGTTCGTGGTTGGTGGTTGGTGGTTGGTCGAGCGAAACGCCGCCTTGCCCCTGCCAACCACGAACCACCAACGACCAACCGGCATTGATGCATGAACGAGCCATTCATCCACCACGTCCGCGTTTACTGGGAAGATACCGACGCCGGCGGCGTGGTCTACCACGCGCAGTACCTGGCTTTCCTCGAGCGCGCGCGCAGCGAATGGATGCGCGCCCTGGGGCATGGACAGGAACTCCTGCGCGACGTCCACGGTCTGGTGTTCGCGGTGCGGGCGATGCGGATCGATTTCCGCGCGCCCGCGCGGCTGGACGACCTGCTCGACGTGACGGTCGAACTTCGCGAATGCCGGCGCGCGAGCCTGGTGCTGGCGCAGTCGATCCGACGCGGCGACGCCTTGCTGCTCGACGCCGAGGTGCGGGTCGCGGCGCTGGACGCGCCGACGTTCCGCCCGCGCGCGATCCCCGCGCCGCTGTTCGCGGCGCTCGAACCCCTTGCCATTCCCCGGAGCCACGCATGACCCCCGTTTCCCTCGCGCTGCAGGCCAATCCCGAGCCCTTGCCCGACGCCGTGGCCGCGAGCGCCGACACGCTGGGCGACGCCGCGAACCACGCCGCGGCGGCCGCGGGCAACGGCCACATCGATTTCCTGCAACTGGTGCTGCACGCGAGCCTGCCGGTGCAACTGGTGATGGCCTTGCTGCTGCTCGCGTCCATCGCCTCGTGGCTGATCATCTTCCGCAAGCAGCGCGTGCTCGGCCGCGCCGAACGCGAGGCGGAGCAGTTCGAGGAACGCTTCTGGTCGGGCGCGGAACTGTCCAAGCTCTACGCCGGCGCCACCGAACGCAATCGCGACGTCGGCGGACTGGAGGCGATCTTCGAAGCCGGTTTCCGCGAATTCAACCGCGCGCGCCAGCGCCGCGGCGGGGATTCGCGCGCGCAACTCGAAGGCGCGCAGCGCGCGATGCGCGCCAGCTCGTCGCGCGAACTCGACGGGCTGGAACACAACCTCGAGTTCCTCGCCAACGTCGGCTCGATCAGTCCGTACGTCGGCCTGTTCGGCACGGTGTGGGGCATCATGGTCTCGTTCCAGGGCCTGGCGAACATGAAGGAAGCGACCATCGCCACGGTCGCGCCGGGCATCTCCGAGGCGCTGGTCGCGACCGCGATGGGCCTGTTCGCGGCGATCCCGGCGGTGTGGGCCTACAACCGCTTCGCCACCCGGGTCGACCGCATCTCCACGCGCTACGACGCGTTCTCCGAGGAGTTCTCCTCGATCCTGCAGCGCCAGGCGCACATCGAGGAGTAAATCGGCCATGGCCATGAACGCCTCGATGCGCCGCGGACGCAAGCGCCGGCTCAAGGCCGACATCAACGTCGTGCCCTACATCGACGTGATGCTGGTGCTGCTGATCATCTTCATGGTCACCGCGCCGCTGCTGAACCTCGGCGTCGACGTCTCGCTGCCGCAGTCGAACGCGAAGTCGATCCAGGACCGCAAGGATCCGCTCATCGTGCGCGTGGACCGCGACGGGAACTACGCGCTGATCGTGCAGGGCGGGCAACCGCAGGAACTGCCGGCCGACATGCTCGAAGCCAAGGTCAGGACGCTGGTCGAAAACAACCGCGACCTGCCGGTGTTCGTCGCCGGCGACCGCGAGGCCAATTACGAAGTCGTGCTCGGCGCGATGGCGCTGTTGCAACAGGCGGGCGTGGAGAAGGTCGGGTTGATGAGCCAGCCGGTGGGGACGGCCGCGAAGTGAGGGAAACCCGCGCCGATACCACGCAGGCATTCGTGTATGCGGTGGCGCTGCATGCGCTGCTGTTCGCATTGATGTATTTCGGCCTGTGGTGGACGCGCAGCAGCACGCCGCAGGAGAGTTGGGGCGTGCCGGTCCAGGCCGAGGTGATCGACGCCAGCAAACTCTCGGCCTCGCTGCGGCGCGCGCTGAAGCAGGAAGCGGTGAAACCGGTTCCGCCGCCGCCGGCGCCGGAGGAAAAGCCCCTGCCCGAACCGCTGCCGGAGGAAACCCCGCCGCCGCCGCAACCGCTGGCGCAGGAACGGCTGCCGGAGCCCGATGCCGTCGACCAGGCGGAAGTGCGCAAGGACGCGGTTTCGCCCGACACCCGCCCGCGCGAACAGGATGCGAAGCAACGCCAGGCGCAGGTCGACCTCGATGAACAGCAGCGCCAGCAGCAGGAACAGCAACGGCAGCGCGACATCCAGCAGCAGTTGCTGAAGATCCAGGCCGAACGCGAGAAGGCGAAGCGCGCCGCCGACCAGGCCGCGCAGCGCCTGCAGCAGATCGCCGACTACGAGGCAAGGCAGGCCTCGGACGCGGCCGCCTCGGATGCGAGCCCGCCGCCGGGCAATCCGAATGCGGACAACGCACTCGCCGGTCGCTATGCCGCGGCGCTGACGCAGGCGATCCGCAGCAACTGGTCGCGGCCGGACAACGTGCCGTTGACTGCGCGCTGCGTGATCTTCATTACCCAACTCCCGGGCGGCAAGGTGATCAAGGTCGACATCGCGCCCTCGTGTCCCTACGACGCGCTCGGCGAACGCTCGGTCGAAGCCGCGGTGCTGAAGGCGCAACCCTTGCCTTACGCCGGTTTCGAATCCGTGTTCCGGCGCGAACTGAAGCTCAATTTCCAGGCCGAGGACCAGTAACCGGCCGCATAGTCGCGTTCCATTCATCTTTCTCAAGCCCATAACGGCCAACCTGTTCACATACGACGCGATCCGAGAGGCGAGGGCCATTCATGTTGCGATTCCCCCGATCCATCGCCGGCTGGCTGCTCGCCGTCCTGGCCGCATTGCCATTCGCCGCGGGGGCGCAGGACAAGGGTCCGCTGGAACTGGACATCGTCGGCGGGCAGGCTTCGGCCCTGCCGATCGCGGTCGCCCCGTTCGGCGGCACCGCGGGCGGTACCGACATCGCCGCGATCATCCGCGCCGACCTCGACCGCAGTGGCCAGTTCCGCGCCATGCCCGAGGCCGCGATCCGCGCGATCTCGGCGCCGGCGCCGCCGCCGATCCAGGGCGCGGACGTGCAGTTCCCGGCGTGGCGCGCGGCGAAGCAGGATTTCCTCGTCGTCGGCCGCGTGGTCGACGCCAACCGGGTCGAATACGAGCTGTTCGATGTCGCCAGGCAGCAGCGCCTGCTCGGCTTCGCGCTGTCGGCGCCGCCTTCGCGCGACATCGCCCACCAGATCGCGGACGCGATCTACAAACAGATCCTCGGCGTGCCCGGCGCGTTCTGGACGCGCATGGCCTACGTCACCGCCAGCGGGCTCGGCCACAACATGCAGTTCGCCCTCATCGTCGCCGATGCGGACGGCGCCAATCCCTCCACCGTGGTGCGTTCCAGCAAGCCGCTGCTGTCGCCGGCGTGGAGCCCGGACGGCCGCAAGCTCGCCTACGTGAGTTTCGAGAGCGGCAATTCCGCGATCTACGTGCAGGACCTGTCCACCGGCGCGCGCGAAGCGGTCACCGCGTTCCGCGGCATCAACGGCGCACCGGGTTTCTCGCCCGACGGCCGCCGCCTGGCGATGAGCCTGTCGAAGGACGGCAATCCCGACATCTACGTGATGGACCTCGGCAGTCGCGCGTTGACGCGCATCACCGACCAGATGGGCATCGACACCGAGCCGACCTTCAGTGCCGACGGCGGCACGATCTATTTCACCTCCGACCGCGGCGGCCGCCCGCAGATCTACCAGGTCTCCGCGAGCGGCGGCGGCGCCAGCCGCGTCACTTTCCAGGGCAGCTACAACGCCAGCCCCACGGTGTCCGCCGACGGCAAGAAGATCGCGGTGCTGCAGGGCGCCGGCAACGACTACCGCGTCGCCATGCTCGACCGCAGCCTCGGTTCGCCGCAGTGGAGCCGGCTGTCGCCAGGCCCGCAGGACGAATCGCCGAGCTTCGCGCCGAACGGCGCGATGCTGCTCTACGCCGCGCGCGGCGGCGTGTTCGTCGTTTCCGCCGACGGACGCGTTCGCCAGCAACTGGTGCAGGGCGCGCGCGAACCCGCATGGGGTCCGTTCCGCACGCCGCAATGATTCCGCGTGGCCCGCACCGCGGGCTGTTTACGTGATTGCAGTACCACCCGACGAGGAGTTAACCAATGAACGCCACCACCCGCATCCTGACCGTCGCCCTGATGTGCGCCGCCGCGGCCGCCTGCTCCAAGAAGGTGAAGGAAACGCCGCCGCCGGCCACCGATGTCGGCACCGCGCCGAGCACCGCCCCGGTCGCCCCGGGCGCCTACACCCCGGCCGACCTCGACACCGATGCCTGCCTGCGCCAGCGCGTCGTGTACTTCGACCTCGACCAGGACGCGATCAAGCCCGACTTCCAGGCGGCGATGGCCTGCCACGGCAAGTACCTTCGCGACCGCCCGGATGCGCGCATGACCCTGGAAGGCAACGCCGACGAGCGCGGCAGCCGCGAATACAACATGGGCCTGGGCGAGCGCCGCGGCAACGCAGTGTCGTCCGCGCTGCAGGCCAACGGCGGTTCCGCCAGCCAGATCACCGTGGTCAGCTACGGCGAGGAACGCCCGGTCTGCACCCAGTCCAACGAGGGCTGCTGGTCGCAGAACCGCCGCGTCGAGATCGTGTACACGGCGAAGTAAGGGAAGCGGTTGGTGGTTGGTAGTTGGTGGTTGGTCGTCTGGCCAACCACTTTCTACCAACGACCAACAACCAACTCACCAACGATCGACTTTATCAAGCATGCGCATCGCCTCCGCACTTGCATTCACCCTTGTCCTTGCGACCGCCGCCATACCCGCGTTCGCGCAACGCGCCAGCCTCGCCGAGCGCGTGGCCGCGCTCGAGCAGGGTGCGGCCAACAGCGGGCAGGGCAATGTCGAACTGCTGAACCAGGTCTCCGCGCTGAAGGCGGAAGTGCAGTCCCTGCGCGGCGACATGGAACAGCTGCAGCAGCAGCTGGAGCAGGAACGCGAATCGAACAAGAACCAGTACCTCGACGTCGATGGCCGCCTGCAGCGGCTCGAAGGCGGCGCATCGGCCGCGCCATCGGCGACCGCCAGGGTGCCCGCCGCGCCACCGCCGGTGGATCGCCCGCCGAGCGTGCATGGCGATCGAGGTGCGCTGGCCCAAACCGGCGGCGAACGCAGCGCCTATCAGGCCGCATTCGACACGCTCAAGTCCGGGCAGTACGTGGAGTCGGCGCGCCAGTTCCAGGCGTTCCTCGCGCAGTACCCGGACGGCACCTATGCGCCGAACGCGCTGTACTGGCTCGGCGAAAGCTATTACGTCACCCAGAACTACGATCTCGCGCAGCAGCAGTTCCAGGCCCTGCTGCAGCGCTATCCGACCCACGACAAGGCCTCCGCCGCGCTGCTCAAGCTCGGCCTGTCGCAGTACGGCGCGAAACAGTACGACGCGGCCGAAGCCACGCTCACCGCGGTCATCCAGCAGTATCCGGGCAGCGATGCGGCGACCACGGCGGCGGATCGCTTGCAGGCCGTTCGTCTGGCACGGGCCCGCTAAAATAGCCGCATGAACGTCGTCGCCCCCGATGCGGCCGCCGCATCGGCGGTCGCGAAGCCGCAGGACCGGCTCAAGCTCACGGAGATCTTCCTGTCGTTGCAGGGCGAAGCCCGCGACGCCGGCTGGCCGACCGTGTTCGTGCGCCTCACCGGCTGCCCCCTGCGTTGCCAGTACTGCGATACCGCCTATGCCTTCCACGGCGGGCAATGGTGGGAGATCGACGCCATCCTCGCCGAAGTCGCGCGCCACGGCGTGCGCCATGTCTGCGTCACCGGCGGCGAGCC
>Ga0209023_10001486_pt1 | contig 31379 bp, 25 predicted proteins | sample LakOneMetagenome_FD_187468 | JGI IMG/M metagenome (GOLD analysis project Ga0209023, IMG submission 187468) | Freshwater and sediment microbial communities from Lake Erie, Canada (SPAdes) (version 2) | ecosystem: Environmental > Aquatic > Freshwater > Lentic | place: Lake Erie, Canada...
ATACAGAAGGCGGACGAATATTACACCCTGAATGCGATCGCATGGAGTCCCGACGAAATGTTGGTTGCTACAGGGAGCGCGAATGGAACGGTACAGCTTTGGAACGGAAGTGACGGTGCCTTTCTCTGGCGTGCCGATGTATCGAAAGATGGTATTTCAGCGATTGCCTTCAGTCCTGACGGTAAGACTCTGGCAGCGACAGGATACGGCCCTAACGGTGCTGCTGCGACAATCATAGATGTGGCAAACGGTAAAGGCGTAAAAGATCTGACGGGCGACAAATGCACTGCGATAGCAGTTGCCTTTGCTCCTTCGGGGAACGAGTTAAGCATAGGCAATCAGGATGGAAATGTCGCACGTTGGGAGGTAGCTTCAGGGAAGCCTGTTAATACAGCGAATTGTAAGGGCCACTATTCCTACGCCGGCGAACGAACTTTCAGCGAAGACCTCCGTCTCTCCGTGAGGAGAACAACCGCCGATCAAGTCGCGTTAGAGCATAGCGGCGGCAAGGTGATCAAAACGTTCGGGTTGAGTGCTTACAGAATGCGGGCAGTCGTTAACTCGAAAGCCCAAAAAGCAGTTATTGAGAAATCCGGCGGCTATCGCCTTTACGATTTTTCTTCCGGTGTCGAAAGCACAATAACTGATTGTCTCTCTGGCAGTGCATTTGACTTGAGCGAAGACGGCAACCTTTTCGCACAAAGTTGCAATGGGTTTACGACATCGATCAGAGTTACAGACCTTAAGTCAGGTAAATCATCGTCCCTGGATGGGCATCCGAGTATGATCCACGCCATTGCCTACAGTCCGGACTTTTCGCTTTTGGCTTTAGCGGGGAACGATGGAAACGCCTACCTATTCAATTCTGAGACCAAGACGTTGAGTAAAACGCTTCGCGGAACGGGAGCCCGATTGACGGCGCTCGCATTCAGTGCCGACGGAAAACAACTAATTACGGGCGACGAAAACAGCATGCTTTACCGATGGGATCTATCGACATCAACGCTGCTCGGCGAAGTAATGGTTACGGATGAACGGTCGGACGACATCGACAGGATCGAGATCTCCGTCGACGGAAAGAATGTGCTCGTACTAACCAATAGTGCCGCTTTCCTCGTTGATCCCGCTTTAAAAGTTCGCGGCTCATTACAGACGCCGGAGGAGTATAGCCGCACTTCTGGAAACATGACGTCGACGTATTCATCTGTGCCAATCAATGCGGCTGCTTTCAGCACCACGGATGGGCAGATCATTACCGCTCATCCGGATGGAACTGTGAGGTTTTGGAACACGGCCACCTTGCAGCAGGAGCGGAAGGTGAAGGTAGCCGATTCCGTGAAGTTCGTCGTGCCTGTCGATGATTCGCATGTTCTAGTGATAGCCACATCCGGGAACGAAGCTCATTTCACAATAGTCGATCCGTTAAAAGGCAAAACGATTCGGCAGTCGGTCACGGTCGAGGCTTCATACCTCGAAAAAATGTTCCTGAGTCCTGACAAACGTTTAGCAGCGATCACGGATATCTCAGGTGACACGACTATCTGTAACCTGGACACGATGATCCTGAGAAAACTGGACAATCGCTTGTCAGGTTATGACTCCATGGCATTTAGTTCGGACGCGAAAACATTCTTTATTGGCGGCGAGGATCAGAACTTGAGCCTTTACGACACGGTAAGCCTGAAAAAGCAGTGGGAATTGCTGCCGGAATTTACACCCGGTCCGGCCGAAGGTCGGCTGCTCGAAGAAAAGAACCTTCGGGTAGCGCAGGTTAACAGGCTCAAGCTAAAAGGAGATCTGGAAGGTGCTGCGTACGTCAAAGCATACCGGAACAAGGTATACGTGACCTTCGAGCATTATGGTGACATGTCGGATCCGGGTAAGAAGCGTATGGTAGAAGGCAACGAGCTTAGGGAAAGCACAGCGAAAAAGTCTTCATCTGAAGCGAACGCTGTCTGGCTCAGATTGCACAACGATACGACGCTGCCGATCGACGTCCCGACCCAGAGTATGTACATGCCTGATCCGAAATGTTTCCATCAGTTTCCTAATGGTGAGAAATTGTCGGGGCTCTGCAAAGACCGTGAGATCGGCATCTGGTTCGGCGTGAAAGATAATCAAAACAAATGGATTCCGTACGGTTTCGACTTCGGGTCGTCGACGAACCTCTTACCTCAGTCCTCAGTACTATTTCCCGTGCCCCTGAGCGTATGGAACAACCCTTACTCGATCGTTTTTGACGTTTCTTTCCAAAACATGAGGGCGAGTGAGAATGATCGCGAGATGGATTTTGGGCCTAAGATTGAAATGAGAGTCAGCAAGTCAACCTTAGGAAAACCTTGACACCCGGAATAGCGAGCCCTTTTCCAGCGAGGTTTGACGATCTGTTGAATCTTATCGGGTTTCGTCCGACAAAGAAAAAAGTACGCGGAATGGAAAAGTAAAAAAACTACGCAATTTTTACCATAAACTGCGCGCTTTTTACCATAAACTGCGCACTTTTTACAGAAAACTGCGCAGTTTTCGTGCAAAAGCGCGCAGTTTCTCCGAAAGAGCGCGCAGTTTTCGAGGAAAAGCGGGTCGTTGCTACCACCAAGAACGAAGGCCCTGCAACTATCTCTCGTGAAGTTAGATCGGACAAAAAGCTACGCCGAGGTGGCGAATGTTTAAGAATCTGCCGACAGAACATTTATGACCCATCCCGGGTCATATCGAATTACATCGTTCTCGCTTCTTTCTTTAAACGCTCCATCCCTCCGGGATCGAGGATCAAGCACCCGTCCACTCTATTTTTGTGCGGCGCACGGTGTGGGCAGGTCTTTGGTGAAGGCGATGATCGTGTTGCCGTATCGGTTGTTCGACTGGTCGTAGGTCTGGAGGATCTCGGCGATGCCGTAGAGGCATTTTGCTCCGGTTTGGTATTGTACGACGCCGGTTACCGTGCGGTACTGACGTTGGGTCATGGGCAGAGTGCTGTATTCGAGCCAGTTGTCGCCAGAGAAATATACGCGTGTCGCCGTGATCTTTTCTGCCGCCAGCCGGTCGCTGATCGCCGAGCGCACCGCCGCGTCATCAAACCTGCCCTCGATCGGGAGTTTTGTCTCATCGAGCGTATCCCGCAGTACCATCGATTCGAACGGCTTGGTCATCTTCGGATACTTCGTGAAACCCCGCGTAAAGTCACAGGCAAAGGCCGCTTTGGCCAGATAATCGTTAAATCCACGCGGAAATCCGGGATTGTTTGTGATCCGCAGTTCGTTGCTCCAGCGGCCCGGCTTGCTGGTCGCGATATTCCTGATAAAGATCGCTAGGGATTTATTGTTGCCGGCCTTTCCCGGCGATAAGCTCATTTTCAGTTCGGTCAGATTTAGCTCGTCCTTGCGAAATTCGATGATCTGATGCCCTTTCGCCATCGTATCGCCCTCAGGTCCGTATTCGACAAAGAGCACATAACGTTCCAGAGCGTTTTCCTCGTTGAGACGGTAAACATAGCGGTCGAGCTTTCCGTTAAATTTCACATACAGCCAAAGATTGTCGCCGTCGGTTATCTCTTTTACGGTGTTTGGCTTAGCCTCGGCAAAGTTCTTGTATTCGAGCTTTGTCAACGCCATCTGAACGTCGACATTCATCACCGCCGGCTTAACTTCCGCTGGTGTGCCGTTTTTAGACTCTTCTAGCTGGCGGAGCTCGCGTTCGGTACGATCGACCTGCTCGGTCTTTTCCTGCGTACGCTCGTCCACCGTTCTTCCCTGTGCCTGCCGGATCTGAGCCTGCGCGACGAACGTCAACGCGAATAAAATGATCGATAGAAGAGCAATATTTTTCACAATAACTACTACACGAACCGTAATCAAAAAAGTTCCTGAGTCTCGTGGTTTTGATGCACGCTTCGCAAAAAGGATGTCAATTTTATGGGCAACGAGGGTCGCCCGCTAATCTTAGATCCCGTCCACAATAGCATTCAGTGTAGCCGAGGGCCTCATCGCCGCGTACGCCTTGTCCGCATCAGGATGATAATAGCCGCCGACCTCCTGCGGTTTTCCCTGTGAACCGATCAGCTCTTCGTTGATCTTTGCTTCGTTGTCCTGCATTGCTTTCGCGACGGGAGCAAATTTGGCGGCCATATCAGCGTCCGCGGTTTGATTCGCCAGAGCCTGGGCCCAGTACATAGCCAAATAGAAATGCGAGCCGCGATTGTCGATCTGCCCGACCTTTCTTGCAGGCGATTTATCGGTATCTAAAAACTTAGCATTCGCCGCATCCAAAGCGTCGGCGAGGATCTGGGCTTTCTTGTTGCCCTGAGTCTGGGCCAGATGCTCAAAACTTGCCTGCAACGCCAGAAACTCACCAAGCGAGTCCCAACGCAGATAACCTTCCTTTTCGAACTGCTCGACGTGCTTCGGAGCGGAACCGCCCGCACCGGTCTCAAACAAACCGCCGCCATTCATCAGCGGCACGATCGAGAGCATTTTTGCAGATGTACCAAGTTCCAAAATGGGGAACATATCAGTCAGATAATCCCGCAAAACATTGCCCGAAACCGAGATCGTGTCCTTGCCGTCGCGGGCACGTTTCAGAGTTTCCGCCACCGCGTCTTTCACATCCATAATTCGGATGTCGAGACCAGTCAGATCATGATCTTTCAGGTACTCTTCGACCTTCGCGATGATCTGAGCGTCGTGGGCCCTATCTTTATCGAGCCAGAAAATGGCCGTTGTGTTGGAAAGTCTCGCCCGGTTTACCGCTAGCTTTACCCAGTCGCGTATCGGAGCATCTTTAGTTTGGCAAGCCCTGAAAATATCACCGTTTTGGACTTTTTGTTCCAGCAAGACTGCTCCGTTTTCATCCTCGACCTTCACCGTTCCTTCGCCTGAGATCTGAAAGGTCTTGTCATGCGAGCCGTATTCCTCGGCCTTTTGAGCCATCAAGCCGACGTTGGGAACAGAGCCGAAAGTGCGCGGGTCGATTGCTCCGTTTTGCTTCATGTCATCGATGATCGCAGCGTAAAACCCAGCGTATGTGCGGTCGGGAATAATGCAGACGGTGTCCTCTTCGTTGCCGTCCGTATTCCACATTTTGCCGCCGCCCCGAACCAACGACGCCATCGAGGCGTCGACGATAACATCCGACGAAACGTGAAAATTGGTGATCCCTTTGTCAGAATTGACCATCGCCAGCTTTGCGCTATTTTCGATCGTCTTCGCGATATCTGCTTTGATCTCGCTTTCGAGCGGATGGCCGGCAATTTTCTCGTTAAGCGTTGCCAGACCGTAGTTCGGATTGATGTCGAGCTCGGCAAAAGTGTCTTTATATTTGTCGAAAACATCCTTGAAATAAGTCTCGACGATCGCACCGAAAATGACCGGGTCCGAGATCTTCATCATCGTCGCTTTCAGGTGTGCAGAAAGCAAAACGTCTTTTTCTTTGGCTTCATCGATAGCCTCTTTTACAAAGGTTTTCAAAGCCGAAAGCGTCATCACGGACGAATCGATCACTTCGCCAGCCTTGAGCGGCGACAGATCCTTCAAAACCTTTTCAGAGCCGTCATTGCCGTAGAAAACGATCTTAAATCTTCCGTCTGATTCAACTGTGGTCGAATTTTCCGTTCCGTAAAAATCTCCGCTATTCATATGAGCGACAGAAGTTTTCGAATCCGCAGCCCAGACACCCATCCGATGCGGATGAGCTTTCGCGTAATTCTTAACCGCCTTTGGCGCGCGCCTATCAGAGTTTCCTTCTCGCAGCACCGGGTTTACAGCGCTTCCTAAAACTTTCGCGTATTTCTTGTTGATCGCCGTTTCTTCGTCAGTTTTAGGCTCAACGGGATAATTCGGCACCGCATATCCCTGATTCTGAAGCTCCGAGATCGCCTCCTGCAATTGCGGGGCAGACGCGGAAATATTTGGAAGTTTTATAATGTTAGCCTCAGGTCTTGTCGCCAGTTCGCCCAACTGCGCAAGAGCGTCCGGAATTTTCTGATCGTCTCTCAAGTGTTCGGGAAAATTCGCCAAAATTCGGCCTGAAAGCGAAATATCCGGGACCTCAACTTCAATATCCGCAGGCCGTGTAAAAGACTTGAGGATCGGTAAAAAAGAAAACGTCGCCAGCATCGGCGCTTCGTCGGTCAGTGTGTAATAGATCTTTGATTTTTCTGCCATTTTTGTTGTCTTTATTATTTTAGATTAGTTACCGTATATTAAGTCGCGTTGGGTTGAAAGATAAATTTGCATTTTACAATATTCCCGAGTCGTCTTTTCCCTGGCGTGATCATCGGTTTATTGCGAAGTAAACAGCTATCAGAATTAGAATCGCAATGCCGAATATCAAGATCAGATTGATGGGTGTCAGCTTTGATTTCCGGATTTCAACATTGGTAGTACCGGAGGCGGTTTCAAAAGTGCTATTTATTTTATAGTCTCCCACCTTTTGATCTAAAAGATTAGCGTTGCTGATGAGATTTTGCATTTCTTCCTGTGCAGCCGAATTTCGATATTCGGCCTTCCGTTTCTCGACCGCGAGACGGATTATCTCATCCGCCGCCTTTTCGGTCACTCGCTGTGCCTGAGCTTCGGTCAAATTCTCGATAGCATTATCAACGATATCCTCTCCAGAAATGGGAAAAAGCGATTGCTTCTTAGGAACTCGTTCTAGACTTTCTTCTTCCATCCGATCAATTCCTCTTTATTTTTAATTCGATCGTTCCGTAGGGAAACTTCAACGTGTGACTAATCTTCGGGTTTAGGCCCTCGGCTTCCAAGAGCTTTTCAATACCTGCAAATTCACCCCTGAGCATCGATATGGCGATCTTGCCCTCTTCCGCTTGTGAAGAGCGCAATATGGCCTGAGCCGCTTGCATATCGCCGTCCCCAAGCCATTTCAATTTGCGCTCAATCTCGATCGGAAGTTGAGCCGTAAAGGCTTTGTCAACGATCTGTTTGACCAAGGGTGTGAGTTTTTCTTCCCAGTCGCTCGTATGAACTTCCATCTCGTATTTGTCCTTCTCCGCATACTCTTCCATAAAATGTCGCAGGACCTCACATTTTAGATCATAGGTCATTACTTTCGGCAAGTGTATCAAAAATCGTTCGTATGTCTGCCAGGCGGGTTGAACGCTACCACTCTTCCATTTTTGGTATGTACGCTTTGCATATCTAGCGGGGCCTTTCCCAAATTCCTTTTCATATAATGCGAGCAATTCAACAAACGCGTGATCGTCAAGCCCTAGAAGAATCATTACTAACTTTGAGTTGTGAAATTTCGCATCTGATTTCTGATTTTGTCTAAAGAAATTTGAAATTTGAAAGCGTTTTAGCAACTCATTGCCGATAACCAAGATTACGGCTATCAAAATGATGATCAAAAGGGTCATACGCCGTAATTTAACGAGGCTCTTTTAATTTACGTCTAACGAGTGAGCCAATTTATGAAGTTTACCAAATGAAACTAATCTGGTGATATGGATATTTGCAATCGTTAATTATCTCTTTTAACTTGTATTGGGGTTAGTGGTTCGTTGGAATTGTTCTCGACCATTATGATAACGAAAGTTAGAAAACAAGCTAAACCGATTGTCGCGATCATCATGGGCAGCAGATCTGACTGGCCGACGATGGAGATTGCATCATTGACGCTAACGGAGTTTGGCGTCGAGCATGAGACGAAGATCGTTTCGGCACACCGAACGCCCGATCTGCTGTTCGATTTTGCCAAGGGTGCGGAGGATCGCGGGATCGAGGTTATCATCGCTGGAGCCGGCGGTGCCGCTCATCTGCCGGGGATGTGTGCATCGCAAACGGTTCTGCCGGTGCTCGGTGTTCCGGTTGAGAGCAAAGCTTTAAAGGGTCTTGATTCGCTGCTATCTATCGCTCAAATGCCCGCTGGCATACCGGTCGGAACGCTCGCTATCGGACAGGCCGGGGCGAAGAACGCCGCATTACTGGCCGTCGCGATCCTCGCAAATTCACGTCCGGAATTGCGTAAAAAGCTTCACGCCTTTCGCTCTAAACAAACTCGCGCAGTATTAAAGAGCCGTCCCATCTAAAAAATGGCAGTTTAAAATCGTTGACACTCTTTCGCTAAATAGGTTCCAATTATAGTAGGTGCAGCACTTTTGCTGCGGCTATCGACCTATGAGCAAAATAAAATGCGGTAACTGTGGACTGGTGGATTTCGCGGGTGACGGCGGATGTCGCCGCTGTGGCGTTTCGATGTATGGAACACCCCAAACTGGTTCGACAAATAGGGACAATACCACTCGCCGGACAATTCCCTTGGTGCCGATCGTGATCGCTGCCGCCGTTGCCTTTGGTATTTACTCATATTTTGGGGCGAAACCGGCAGTACCTATCAACGCAAATGTCGCAAGCCGCGTTATTTCGCAGCCTCAGCCACAACCGACGCTTTCAGCCCGTGCCGAATATGAGCAAAAGACGACGGGGGCATATAAAAACGCGATTCAAACCAGCCCCGGCCTCGCCGAGTCGCAAAAGCACCTCGAAGAAACACAAAAGCTGATGAAATGACCAGTTCTTTCACGCCCGCCGGATAATCCGCTTGCCTCGAATTCAATTGTTCCGCGATCTGCGTTAATCTATCGATTCAAATCCATTTGGAGATGCGAACCGGTGACGCGCATGATCTACCCCAATTCAACTATCGGTGTATTCGGCAGCGGTCAACTCGGTCGTATGTTCGCCATCGAAGCCCGCAAAATGGGCTATCGTGTGCATACGTTTTCGCCTGAAAGCGACACACCTACCGGCCAGGTTGCGGATATCGAGACACAGGCGGCATATGACGATCTGTATGAGGTCAGGACGTTCGCCCAAAGCGTGGATGTCGTGACGTTTGAATTTGAGAATGTACCTTCGGCGTGCGTCGAAGCGGCATCGCAATTCGTCGATGTGTTTCCAAAAGGTGAAATACTGCATACGACCCAAAACCGTCTGCGCGAAAAGACATTTCTATCAGCCAACGGCTTTCCGGTCACGCCGTTCCGACATATAAAAACGATCGAAGATCTGCGCAACGCTGTCCAGGAGCTAGGCACTCCGTGTGTCCTGAAAACCGCCGGTTTTGGCTACGATGGGAAAGGGCAGAGCAAGATCAGATCGCTGTCCGACATTGAAACCGCATTCGCGACCCTGAACGGGAACGAGTGTGTGCTCGAGGCATTTGTTGATTTTGAAAAGGAAGTTTCGGTCGTCTGCGCCCGAGACCAGAGAGGCGATTTTGCCCATTTCGGAGTGATCGAAAACGAGCACGCCAACCACATTCTTGACGTTTCGTTTGCGCCTGCAATTGTTTCCGAGCATGTGCTTAAACAAGCCGTTGAGATTGCCAGAACGGTCGCTGAAACGCTCGATTATGTCGGTACGATTTGCGTTGAATTCTTTCTCACAAAAGACGAAAAGCTGCTGATAAACGAACTTGCCCCGCGTCCTCACAATTCGGGGCATCTGACGTTTGATGCGTGCTCTACTTCGCAATTCGAACAGCAATTGCGTGCCGTTTGCGGCCTGCCGCTCGGATCGACGGAGTATTATCGTCCGGCGGCGATGGCAAATTTGCTCGGCGATGTCTGGGAAAACGGCGAGCCGAAATGGGCTGCCGCACTCGAACTCGCGAAGGTAAAAATTCATCTCTACGGCAAGGCAGAGCCGCGTCCGGGCCGCAAAATGGGCCACATTACCGCACTAGCCGATTCCGCATCCGATGCTGCCGACCTTGTCCGTCAGGCAAGATCTGCCCTGACCTAAAATTGTTTCGCCGTCTCAACGCCCGCGATGACGCCGATAAATCCAATAACGACGCTCAAGATCAGATATACAAATGCAGTCGTGAAATAGCGTTCGCGAACGAGTCCGAATATTTCCATCTCAAACGTCGAAAACGTCGTAAATGCACCCAGAAAACCCACAATTATTATCATCCGAACATTTTCACTGACCTGCATTTTATCAGTCAGCAGGATCATCATAAAGCCGATCAAAAATGAGCCGGTGATGTTGATGAGGAAGGTAGGAAACGGGAATTTCTCAAAAAGATTTGCTGCCGGTGAGATATTGATCAGGTAACGCGCAATGGCACCGAATGCACCGCCAAATGCTACCGACAAGATCTTCATTGCAGCTTCCATCGGGGGAATTATACATTTTCTCGCCTTGCGAATCATTTGCTCAGCACGTTACTACAAAGTAAACTCAAGGTTTATGGCTGAAACGCTTGCATTCTCAGGGTCTGCCGATAGAGCGACCATCTACAGCGAGATAACGCCGCAGATCGAAGCATTGATCGACGGCGAAACGGACACTATCGCAAATTTGGCGAATATCGCGGCGGTTCTGAGAGAAGCTTTCGGATTCTTTTGGGTCGGGTTTTACCTTACGAAGGAAAGCCAACTCGTGCTTGGGCCGTTTCAGGGGCCGCTTGCATGTACGCGGATCGATTTTGACAAGGGCGTCTGCGGACATGCCTACACGACGCAGAAAACCGTTATCGTTCCCGATGTCGATAAATTCCCCGGCCACATTGCATGTGCGTCTGCATCGAGATCGGAGATCGTTATTCCGATATTTGATGATGAGGGTAGCGTTGTTGGGGTTCTTGACGTCGATAGCGACAGACTGGATGATTTTTCTGCGGTCGACGCCGACGGACTCGGTGGCATTATTCGGTTGATCGAAAAAAACGCTTTCGTGACTGGTTTATGACAATGATCGAATATCCGTTTTGGGTCTGGGTCTTTTTCTTCGCGGTTGTTTTGACGGCGCTGTTTGTCGATGTCGGCATCGTTAATCGACGCTCGCACGCCCCCAGCCGCAAGGAAACCCTTATTTGGAGTGCGATCTGGATATCACTCGCCCTCTTATTCAATGGATTTATCTATTGGATGGTGTCCAGCTATTACGACTCGACCGCCGGACTTTTCAAAGCGAAGGAATTTCTGACGGGATACCTGATCGAGCTTTCCCTCTCGATCGACAACCTGTTTGTTTTCCTTCTGATCTTTGGCTACTTTAAGGTTCCAAAAAAATATCAGCACCGCGTCCTCTTTTGGGGCATTTTCATGGCCTTGGTTCTGCGGATGGTGATGATATTTGCGGGAGCCGAGCTGGTCGAGAGTTTTCACGCGGTACTGTATTTCTTTGGTGCATTCCTTATCTACACGGGCATCAAGATGTTCGGTGAGGACGAAGCGTTTGAGCCGGAGGAAAGTGCGATCGTCCGGTTTACAACCAAATTCGTTCGTATTTCAAAGCACTACGACGGCGAAAAATTCTTTGTCCATATAGACGGAAAACGTACGGGAACACTTTTGCTTTTGGTCCTTGTTGTCATTAACGTTGCCGATCTCGTTTTCGCCGTCGATTCGATACCGGCGATCTTTGGCATTACGACCGACAGATTTATTGTCTATACATCAAACATTTTCGCGATCCTTGGACTGCGAACGTTTTTCTTTCTATTACTCGACATGGCCGAGAAATTTCACTTTTTGAAATACGGCCTGGCGTTCGTTCTCAGTTTTATCGGTATAAAAATGCTCTTGCCACTTTTCGCTGATGGGCTGATAATGGTTACAGGAGATGCAAATTCGTCGGCTTTTGCTTCGTTTCTGCATAGGTTTGTAAATCACGAGTTTGATCAGGCTGTGATCAACATTTCGCTTGCCACCGTTGTCGGAGCGATAATTATGGCGATCGTGCTCTCGCTCATTTTCCCGCCAAAGCTGGAAACACAGGAAACTGAGGCGGAATAGTACCGCCCTTGATGGACGATAATAAATACCGCAAATTTTACGTTGACTGGTGGAACATCCGCAGGAGCACGATCTACGGAGTGATCTCTATCGCCCTGTTCGGCGGCCTCATCGTATTCGGAAGCTGGTATGCGTCGAAGAATAACTGGTTTGTATCCGATGAAAGCGTCGATATTCCAAAGGATGCGGCGAGGATAGTGTCGTTCGAGGGCGAGGTCAGGATAACCCGAGCCGCCACCCGCGAAACGATCATCGTCACAAAAGCCACTTATGTCACAGCCGGCGACACGATCCAGACGCAGCCGGACGGTCGGGCGATCATTCAAATGATCGACGGTTCAGTATATTCAGTCCGGCCGAACAGCACCGTCGTCGTCCGCGATACTACGTCGCTGTTTGGCGGCAAAAATGTGCGAGTTCGAGTCGATGACGGCCAGCTAAATGTCCGCACCGAAGATCAACCGGCTGATTCCAAAAACATAGTCGAGTTAGGTGAGAGCGAAAATCAGCTTCAGGCCAAGACCGATGCAAGCTTTAGCACGAACGGCCCTGATGGCGGGGAAATTCGGATCAGTCGCGGCGGTGTCGAGACCACTCTCGGCGGTGAGAAAACCACCCTCGGCGAGAACGAATTCGCTACCGTTAACGGTTCAAAACTCTCAGCTCGTGAAAGGCTGCTTGCTCCGCCCAGGCTTGTTTCGCCCTCAAATTCCGACCAGATCGTCGATTCGACCGGCAGTGGTGTGACGGTAAATTTCTCGTGGCTTGATCCGGATGGCAATCCGGCGGCAAATTTCTATTTACAGGTAGCAAAGTCCTCGACATTTGTTCCGGATTCGATCATGGTTGACCGCAGCGGGATGCCAAGCCGTGATTTCCGGCTCGCCGGCCTTTCACCGGGAACTTATTACTGGCGTGTTAAGGCGACCGCCCGTTCCGGCCAAACCACAAACTGGAGCGATCCATCCAGATTTATCGTCGTCAAAAACGGCGGCAGCGTAACGATAGATGCGACTGAATGGAAGGTCGAGGGGGTCGGCGGAGGCATCTACTTCATCTCAGGCCGCACGCAACCCGGCATGACCGTCCGGGCGGCCGAACGCGAAACTTTCGCGGCATCTGACGGAACCTTCAAGTTGCAAATATCGTCGCCTTCGACCGAACTTGCTGTCGAGATCGGCGACGATCGAGGCAATCGCGGCGGATTTATTCTTTCGCTCAGAAGCGGCAATCTGCTCAGGCGTTATTAAGTTCTACGGAGGCAGATATCGGATCGGGACACATTCACCACGATACACGAAATAATCGGAGCGGACGGCTAATAATGGCGCTCTGCCTGACGCTTGTTTACATGATCGTCGAGGCGGTCGGCGGATGGCTGACAAATTCACTCGCTTTGGTCGCCGATGCCGGACATATGCTCACCGATGTCGCGGCGATGGCGTTGACGCTTCTGTCGTTTTGGTTTGCATCGCGTCCGGCGACGGCAAAAAAGACGTTCGGCTTTTACCGCCTTGAGATACTCGCGGCTTTCATCAACGGCGTAGCACTTGTCCTGCTTTCGATATGGGTGATCTACGAGGCATATTTGCGCTGGCAATCGCCGCCCGCAGTTAAAGGTACCGAGTTAGCATTGATCGCGACTGGCGGCCTGATCGTTAATATCATTGCCGCATATCTCCTCCACGCCGATCACAAACACGACCTCAACATGCGCGGAGCATTTTTGCATGTTGTCGGTGATCTGCTTGGTTCGGTGGCGGCGATTGCAGCGGGTTTGTTGATACTGGCGTTTGGGTGGTTATGGGCAGATGCGGCGTGCAGTATCGCGATCAGTCTGATAATTATTTATGGAGCATGGCGTCTGGTTGCTGAATCGGTCAATGTGCTGCTTGAGGGCACGCCGCGCCACATTGACCTCGCAGCAGTCGAAGCGACGATCACCGAAACGGATGGTGTCGGCGGCGTCCACGATCTCCATGTCTGGACGATCTCATCGGGAATCGAAGCATTGTCGGCACATATCAGTCATGGAGACTCGGTCGGACATTCCGAATTGCTGGCGGCGGTTCGCCAACGTCTGCATGACCGTTTCGGCATTGATCATCTAACGATCCAAATGGAAACTATGGGTCGCGAGACCGAAGCCGTCTATATCTGCGAAACTGGCACCCGCTGTTTCGAGCCCGCAAAACAGCACTAAAATGCCCACGATCGATCTAAAATACGGCGGCGGAACCATCCCTTTTGAATTCGACGATAACAGGTTTCAGGTGTTAGGCGGTCAGGCTGACCAAACGCCGTTGTCCGATGTCGAAATAGGCCAGAAACTCGACACACCGATCGGCACCAAACCTCTCGAAGAGATTGTCGGTCCGGGCCAGAGTGTATTGATCGTCGTTCCGGACGCCACACGACAAACCGCCGCCGGACAGGTCGTAAACCTCCTCGTTCGCCGCCTCATTGCTAATGGAACGCTGCCATTCGACATCTCGATAATCTTTGCGACCGGCATCCACCGCAAAGTTACCGAGGCCGAAAAAGCTGCGATCTTAACGCCGTTTATCGCTCAGCGGATCAAGACGCTTGATCATGACCCGCGAGATCTAGCGCGGCTCGTCCGGCTAGGTGAAACAAGCGGCGGCATCCCGGTTGAACTTAACCGTGCAGTTGTAGATCACGATCACATTGTGCTGGTCGGTGGCGTTTCGTTTCATTATTTCGCGGGCTTTACAGGCGGTCGAAAGCTGATCTGTCCCGGCCTCGCGTCCTCTCGGACGATCTCGGCTACACACAAACTGGCATTTGATTGCGAATCCAAGGCACGCCGCGACGGCGTCGACACCGGTTTGCTCGACGGAAATGCGGTACATGAGGCGTTCATCGAGGCGGTCGGTAAGATAAATCCGGTATTCGCGATCAGCACGATCGTCGATTCTGCGGGCGAAGCGATCGATCTTTTTTGTGGCGACTGGATCGAATCACACCGTGTGGCATGTGATGATTTTGCCAAACATCACACGGTCAATATCGCCGAAAAGCGCGATCTCGTGATCGTCAGTTGCGGCGGGACCCCGCACGACATTAATCTGATCCAGGCACACAAAGCTCTTGAGGCTGCGTCGCAAGCATGTAATGACGGCGGCACTATCGTTCTATTTGCAGAATGCAGCGAAGGCCTTGGCCGCGACGATTTTTTGAATTGGTTTGATGCGGGGAACAGCAACGCCATTGCCGAAAGGCTTTGCGAAAAATATCAGGTCAACGGCCAAACAGCGTGGAGTTTATTGCGTAAGGCCGAGCGTTTTGACGTTCGTCTTGTTACAAAATTGGACGACGGCCTGTTTGATAAAATGAGATTGGAGCCCGCTATGTCGCTCAGCAGGTACTCGGGAAAAAGCGGATTTATCTTAACGGAAGGATCCCGCACAATGATCCGCCAAGTGGCGAACTAATTTACGTTAAAGGTCCGGGCGATCGAATCTGCCTGTCCGCGGAGCGATTTCATCGAGTCTTGAAGCCCCGTAAATCGAAGAACATAAACGGTCGTGTCGTTGGCGCGGAGATAGTAAAAGCGGCCACTCATCGCTTTGGACGCTTTGACGTAGTCAAAATTAAAAACAACACCCGGCAAATACCCTTTATAGTTTTCATCTTTTCCTGCAATAAAACCGGGCAGGAATTGCAATTTTTGCTCTTCGGAATTGTGGACGAGATCGGTCATAAGTTCGGTTTTCTGAACCGAGAGCTTCCGTATCTCAAGATGGCCGTTAGACCGATCGCCGAAAACATATTCGACGTTCGGGATCGTCGTTGACGGTTTGGTGGTCATTAACCATTTTGCATCCGGTAGTTTGAAGGTGTAATCAGCGTTCGGGTCACTAAACGTCTCGTTCTGACCGAAAGCAACCGCCGAAAAAACAAATCCTACCGCTAGCAGAATATAGATCGAGAAATTTTGTCGTTTCATCTTCATATCATCATACCGCAGACGCTAACGATTTTAGCGAATTGTTTGCACAATTACGAGACGTATGATGCATCCTCACCCTCGATTGTTGTCCTGCATGTTGCTCATGCGGCTTTGTTATCCAAGCTAAGTTTTTCGCCTTTCTGCCGGATCGTTACGTCTAAGCTATCAGAGTTCGCGAATATCGCATTTATATTTTGAGGTATGTTCCATGAGAGTAAATAAGTCTGTGATACAAAAAATTACCGTCATTTTGATGGCCCTTTCGCTCGTCTCGCCGATCTTTGCCGGCGGTTCAGATCCTGTGCCGGCGGTTAAATCGCTCACCGAGGAGCAAAAGATCATGCATGTGCTCAACCGTTTGGGTTTTGGTGCACGACCGGGCGATGTCGAAAGGGTAAGGTCGATCGGTCTGCAAAAATACATTGATCAACAGTTAAATCCTGCCTCGATACCCGACACGGTCGCCGAAAGCAAGGTTAAAGACCTCGATGTATTCGGCATGTCGACGGCTCAGCTTTTTGCCAAATATCCAAATCCCGGAGCATTACTTCGCCAGATAGAGGGGACGAAAAACGGTACTCAGGCTGGAGCAAACACGCAGAATGCCCAAGATCCGGGCGAGATGACCGATGCCGACCGAAAGGCTCGCCGCGACAAGATACAAGCACTTTACCAGGAATACGACCTCAAGCCGGCCGGACAGATCGTGCCGCAGATCGTTGCTAATCGAATGCTCAGGGCCGTCTATTCCGAACGTCAATTGCAGGAAGCGATGGTCGATTTCTGGCAAAATCACTTTAATGTTTTCGCCGGAAAGGCTGCGGTTCGTTGGTATATTCCCAGCTACGAACGCGACGTTCTGCGGCCGAATGCTCTCGGAAATTTCAAAGATCTGCTCATTGGAACAGCACAGCATCCGGCGATGTTATTTTTTCTCGACAATTTCGAGTCAGTTTCTCCGAATGCTCAAACACCTGGTAACAATGCGAACGCACAACGATTACAGAGACTGATCGCAAGCGGCGAACCGTTGCCTCCCCAGGCCCGCGAACGCCTCAAAAAGCAATTCAATGTCAACGATACTCAACTTGACCAGCGTTTGAAGGAAATGCGCACTAATTCGCAACCACAGCAGCAAAAGCAGAAACGCGGTATCAACGAAAATTATGCACGCGAATTGATGGAGCTGCACACGCTTGGCGTCGACAATGGCTATACCCAACAGGACATAATCGAGGTCGCAAAATGCTTTACCGGCTGGACGATCGCCGACCCGCGTGGTTATCGCAAGGTCGCCGCGAGTACGATACAGGGCGACGAAGACAAGCGTCTCGGTCGATTGCAGCGTCTACAAGGCGTGCCGGATGATGTCGAAAGCGGTGAATTTTATTTCAATTCCCGGGCCCACGAGCCGGGAGCAAAAACGGTAATGGGCCAAAAGATCGACGAAGGAGGCGTTAAGGACGGCCTCAAGGTCATCGACATCCTCGCAAACAGTCCGGCGACGGCCAAATTCATCGCCCGTAAATTGGCGGTCAAATTTGTCAGCGACGATCCGGACGAAGCGTACGTCAACCGCATCGCCGATGCGTTTCACAAATCAGGCGGCGACATTAAAACCACGCTCAAAGCGATGTTCACGGATAAAGAGTTTTTTGCGGTCGAAAATTATCGAGCCAAGATCAAGACGCCGTTCGAACTCGCTGTCAGCTCGATCCGCACGCTCGGTGCCGAGACAAACGCCAGCCCGGCGTTGCTAGCGATGCTCAACAAGCTTGGCGAGGTACCGTATGGTTATCAGGCACCGACCGGTTATCCGGACACCGCCGAAGATTGGGTCAACACAGGTGCATTGCTCGAACGCCTCAATTTTGCCGTCGCTATAGCCAGCAACCGAATTCCCGGAACGCGGGTCGACCTTAAAGCCTACGAAACAAAGGATAAATCCAAGATGCTAGATCAGGCGATCTCCTCGATCCTTGACGGCGACGTATCGGCTGCGACACGGGCCAGCCTGCTGAAACAGCTCGAACAACCGCTGCCCGAAGTAAAATCGGGCAAGGAACTCAGCGATACCGGCATGACCGTACCGAACATGCGTGATGGTCAGCAAGGCGGACAAAACCGTCAGGCTCGTTTACTAAATCCGAGCGGCAACCCAGAGGCATTCAAAACTATCAGCCTAGTGCTCGGAACGCCGGAATTTCAGCGTCAATAAACGGCATTTTTCCTCAGCTAAGCCGGTGGTCATCGATTTGATTACCGGCTCTTTTATTGAGTTTTGTATGAAAGATCTACTGATCACGTTGTCAATATTTGTATGTGTCGCTTCGGTTGCAGCTCAGATAAAACCTGCCCAAACGGAAAAGCAGCGATTTGACCTCGCCGCCGCCTATTCGCGTGCAAACAAGGGCGTTTCGGTATTGGTCATGAAAGGCGACAAGATCATTTTCGAAGATTACCAAAACGGTGCGACCGCCAACACGCCGAATTTTCTCGCGAGCGGCACAAAATCCTTTACCGGAGTCATTCTCGCTGCGGCGATCGAAGACAAACTTGTGAGCGGATTTGACGAAAAGGTCGCCGACACAATCACCGAGTGGAAAACAGACAAGCGAAGATCGCAGGTCACGATCCGCCAATTGCTCTCGCTAAGGAGCGGTATCGACGCCGGACAGATCGGACGTGTTCCTACCTATCAAGAAGCGATCGATTCGCCTGTTATGTTCGACGCCGGGACGCATTTTGAATACGGCCCGGTCCCGTTTCAGATCTTTGGCGAGATAATGACGCGGAAGCTAAAGCCAAAAAATGAGACCGTAATGGCATATCTGAGACGTCGGATTCTCGACCCGATCGGCCTTGATGTTGCCTTTTGGCGAATGCAGAACGGCCAACCAATGCTGCCGCAGGGAGCGAGCCTGACGGCACGCGAATGGGTCAAATTCGGCCTATTTCTTAAGAACGGCGGCAAATGGAACGGCAAACAGCTTGTGAAAAAAAAGTTGCTCGACGAACTGGTAAAAGGATCGGACGCAAATCCGGCATACGGCATCTCGCTGTGGCTCAATCATCCCGGCAAAGATCCACGGGGCCGTCCGATCGCAAAAAATGCGGTCACCGAGATCAGCGACAACGGCATTATGGATGGTGCTGAGGACCTTTTCATGGCGGCCGGAGCCGGAAATCAGCGTCTGTATATTATCCCTTCGCTCGATTTGGTCGTTGTTCGGCAAGGGCAGTTTGGAAAATGGGATGACCGTGAGTTTTTGAGCCGTTTGATCTTGGGAAAAGAAGGAAACTAACTCGCTAACAGCGACTCATAAAGTTTTTTCAGATCGCGTAGATGGGAATAGATGCTTAGGTTTTCCAGAGCAAACGACTTGGCTTTTTCGGCCAGTTGCTTTCGCTGGTCATCATCATTCAGCAATTCGCAGATTCTTTCGGCGAGAATATCGGCGTCGCCGGTCGGGAAAACTTCAGTAAATTCACCGTTTTGCGAGGCTTCGAGATGCGGTTGGATGTCGGAGACGATCAAGGCGGTTCCTGTCAGCATTGCCTCAGAGATCGCAACGGGCAAGCCTTCGTGAAATGACGACATGATCGCGATATCGAGTTCTCCGAGTATGTCGGGGACATCGTTACGGGCACCGATAAAATGAACTCGGTCGCTGATATTGTTTTCGCGGCAAAGGTCTACGCAAGCCGCCAGCTTTTCCTCGGCTCCCGTTTCGATACCGCCGGCAAAAACGCAATGAACATTTGGGATCTTTGCGAGCACCGATACCATCGCTTTTACAACAGAAAGCTGGTCTTTACGACGGTCTCGATAGAAATTTGCTATCATCCCGACAAGCGGAGTACCGGTGTCCATTCCAAGCTCGGCCCGAATCGATCTACCCGTGGGAATTAACCTCTTTGGGTCAGATCCATTGTAGATAACAGAAAATTTCTTCGATGTATCGAGTCTGTCATTTTCGCTGAGCCAAGTTTGCAGGCCGCGGCTGACGACGATATTGGCGTCCATTCGCGGTATCAGGAACTTTGCCGCCGACAGATTCTTTTGATCCTGAATAAATCCCTGAAAACTCAACACCTTACGAACTTTTTTCAGTCCCAGCGTCGCGACATAAAGATGAATACCGTCGACGCTCTGGTACCCATGAACTATTTCGATATCACGTTCCTTGATGATCCGTTTGATCTGTTGGGCGAGAAACGGGTCGACCGGCAACCTTCGCTTGAGCCTGATCAACTCCGACCCGGAATTACGAAAATCCTCTTCGAGAGCCCCTCCACCGGCCGAAACCACGGTCAAATCAAATCCAAATTCGGCCGCATTTCGGGCAACGTCGAGAGCCTGCATTTCGGCGCCGCCGCGGCCGAGCGTATCGAGGAAATGTAGAACTCTCATAAAAGGTTGGCGGAGCACCGAAGACGGCAATTCACCGATGGTGTTTAACAATTTAACTATAACGATTTACAATAACTTACGATGTCCGAGATCACCGTAGTGGTTCCGTCGTATAACCATGCAACGTTTGTCGAACGCACGCTGCGGTCGATATTTGCGCAGAGCCACCAGCCCAAAAAACTGATTGTAATTGACGATGGCTCGAAAGACGAATCGGCGGTTTTGATCGAGCGTGTTCTAAATGAATGCCCGTTTCCAGGCGATCTGATAGTTAGAGAAAATCGCGGATTGTGTGCGACGCTGAATGAAGGATTTGCCATGGCCGACGGCGAATATTTTGCCTATCTTGGTTCGGACGATCTGTGGAAATCGACAATGCTTTCGGAGCAGGTCGGGTTGCTTGAGTCGCGTCCCGAGGCGGTTCTGGCATTTGGTCACGCCTATTTGATCGACGACGACGATAACATTATCGATTCGACTGCGAACTGGACTGATTTTGCCGACGGCAACATGCTGCAAATGTTGCTCAGAGGCCAGATATTTTCAAGTCCCGGGGTCGTCTACCGGCGATCGGCTCTCGTGAACCATCGGTGGAACGAAGACTCAATTCTCGAGGATTATGAGCTATACTTAAGGCTGGCTGCTGAGGGGGAATTTGCCCGAAATTCAAATATTATCTGTGGTTGGCGGCAGCACAGTTCAAATGTCAGCAGCGATATACCGAAAATGCTCGATGAATGGATTGCCGCCCAAGACCGCGTTGCTGATGAGTTGCCTTTTAGTCGCCAAGAGCTTGACCATATGCAAAAGGAGCTAAGATTCGACTCCGTTGCGAGCTTTGTCCGAAGCGGATACAAGCGGGATGCGATACGGCTGTTTAGGGAAAATATAGGCGGAGCAAGGTCCGTTTCGCAGATCGTGAAACTACTTGCCCGCCTGGCCGTTCCCCGATCTCTCTTCGAAGCAAACCGGAACCGCAAGCGGCTTAAATCCATCGCAGCCTACGGAAAAATGACGATCTGACCGCAAGATGGCCGAGAACGAAATCACAATTATAGAACCAAACCGCCTGCTTAAGAGCCTTGAGCTGCGCGAGCTTTGGCGCCATCGCGAGCTGCTGTTTTTCATGATCTGGCGAGACATCCAGATCCGTTACAAGCAAACGGTGATCGGCGTTACGTGGGCGATATTGCAGCCTGTGCTGACGACGGCGGTCTTTACCGTGATCTTTAGCAACTATGCAAAATTCGATACAGCCGACGTGCCGTATCCACTCTTCGCGTTGAGTGGTGTGATGGTCTGGCTATTTGTACACACGTCGATCACGATGGCGAGCACCAGCTTTGTCGCAAATACCAATCTCGTCACAAAAGTGTATTTCCCGCGTCTTATCTTACCGCTAGCAGCCACATTGGCGGCGCTTACGGATCTGATCTTTAGCGTCGTGATCGTGATATTGATGATGTTCTATTTCGGTGTTGCGTTTACAAGTCAGATCTTTCTAGCTCCTTTGTTTTTGATTCTGGCGATATTACTTGCGGCTTCACTGGGGACACTATTTTCGGCGCTCAACGTTCGCTTTCGCGATGTTAAATTTGCATTGCCTTTTCTTTTGCAGGTCTGGATGATCGCGTCACCGATCTTTTATCCATCAAATCTACTGACCGAAAGATGGCGTCTGGTTTTCGCCATAAACCCGTTGACCGGCATACTCGAAGGCATACGTTCGTCACTTTTCGGGACGAAATTCGATTGGCAGGTGATCGGAATCTCTTGTATTTCGATCGTAGTGATCGCGGTTATATCACTCTTGATTTTCAAATGGATGGAGGATGATTTCGCGGATATTGTCTGACCCATATGAGAGTCTTAAATGCCGAAAATCTATCCAAGCTCTACTTCCTTGGCGACCGCCTGCCCAATTCACTTCGGGATTCGGTCGCGAAGCTCTTGCTGTCGGCCACAACTCTCAAGCGGCAGGACGCGGACAAGCTCTGGGCTCTAAAGGATGTGAGTTTTGAGGTGTCCGACGGTGAAACGCTCGGGATAATCGGCACGAACGGTGCCGGCAAATCGACGCTTCTCAAGATACTCTCACGCATCACCAAGCCGACGAGCGGACGCGCAGAAATACGGGGCAGGGTCGGTTCGCTGCTCGAAGTTGGTACCGGGTTTCACAACGAACTAAGCGGCCGCGAAAACATCTATCTGAACGGTGCGATCCTAGGCATGAAGCGAGCCGAGATCAACAAGAAATTTGACGAGATCATAGCTTTTTCGGAAATCGAGCGCTTTCTCGACACGCCTCTGAAACACTATTCGAGCGGCATGCACATGCGCCTTGCATTTTCGGTCGCGGCGCATCTTGACCCTGAGATTTTGATCGTTGACGAAGTATTAGCGGTCGGAGACGTTGGATTTCAAAAAAAATGCCTGAACAAGATGCGGGACATCGGCGAATCGGGAAGAACGGTCCTCTTTGTCTCGCATGACATCAACTCGATCTCACGTCTCTGTAAACGGGCGATCTGGCTCGAACGCGGTCAGCTAAGAAGTGACGGCCCTACCTCTGACGTAGTCAGCGAATATCTAAACGAACTAAGCGAAACCGGATCGGAAAAGGTATGGGACGATGCGGCAAAGGCTCCCGGAAATGACGTTGCGAGGCTGAGAAGGATCAGAGTCGTTGATCACGAAGGAAACTCGGCGGCAGCTCTGAGTATCAAACAGCGGATCGGCGTTGAAATGACATTTGACGTGCTCGGTAACGATAAGGTGCTCATCCCAAATCTGCATTTCTACAATGAGCAGGGCAACTGTATATTTGTCTCGCACGACTGGAACAGTGGCTGGCGGGAAAGGCCGCGGCCAGCGGGGAAATACATTAGTACGATTTGGATTCCCGGGAATTTTCTTGCTGAGGGTACAATATTTGTAACATCTGCCCTCTCTACGTACAAGCCTTTTTCTGTTCACTTCGAAGAGCGTGATGTCGTGACCTTTCGGGTGATAGACACCCTCGACGGCGATTCGGCGCGCGGTGATTACGCGGGCCTTTTACCCGGGGTCATTCGGCCCGTGCTCGAGTGGGAAAACAGCTAGGATTTCGGCCTGTTTGAATCTGGTGGAAAAGCCTCTCGCTCGGTCGTGAAAAATAGTTTCGATGATCAACATTAAAACGGTTAAACAGATAGCTGGAGCATTTCGCCGCTTTGGCGTCAGCGGAGTAAGGCCGTACTTCACGAGTTTCCGGCATAAGCGTGCCAGTAAGAGAGAATACCGGAGCTGGATCAAACAAAACGAGCTCGACGACAATGGACGCAATGCGATACTTGCTAAAATTAGCGAATTTCATCATAGCCCGCTCATTTCGATCATCTTACCGGTTTATGATGTCGACGAAATATGGCTCAGGAAATGCTTGGATTCCGTTATCGCTCAGATCTATCCGCATTGGGAATTATGCATTGCCGACGACGCTTCGAAACGTAGACATATTCGCCCATTGATCGAGAAATATGTCGCCAAGGACAAACGCCTAAGGGCGGTTTTTCGCCCTGAGAACGGTCACATTTCCGCCGCCTCAAATTCTGCACTTGAAATAGCCACCGGCGAATTTGCGGTTCTGCTCGATCACGACGACGAACTCGCCGAGGACGCTCTGTTTTGGGTCGCAAATGAAATAAACGAATACCCCGAAACGTCGATGATATACAGCGACGAAGACCTCATCGACGAACGCGGCGAGCGTTCCGAGCCAAAATTCAAGCCTGATTTTAGCCGTGATCTGCTTTATTCACTGAATTTGGTGACGCATCTTTCTGCGTATCGGACAGAGTTGCTGCGAAAGACAGGCGGGTTTCGGATCGGGATGGAGGGCAGCCAGGACTACGATCTGGCATTGCGGGTGGTCGAACAAATACCTGATACCGCGATTCGCCACATACCGCGTATCCTCTACCATTGGCGCACTATTCCAACGTCTGTTGCTGGCAACACCGGGGCTAAGCCATACGCTTTTGAAAAGGCCCGCGAAGCGATCGAATCGCACTTCGAGCGAACCGGGGTCGCTGCCGTTGTGGAACCATCGGTTGACGATCTCAACAGTGTAGCCTACAAATTGCCGGACCAGATGCCCACGGTTTCGTTGATCGTAGATGGCGAGATCACAGACGAACTCAAAAACAAAATAAACTATCGAGAATTGGATTTGATATCATCGGGTGCAGGTGAAACGGCAGCCTCTAGGCTAAATGCTGCTGCTGCATCGGCGACGGGTGAAATTCTCTGTTTTCTTGACGGCAGACTTATACCAATGTCCCGCGATTGGCTTCGAGAAATGGTCGCGTTTGCTTTGCAGCCTGAGGTCGGAGCGGTCGGGGCCAAACTCTTGCAGCCAAATGGCGGCATCGATCAAACTGGATTTATTTTGGGCGGCATGGATCCGATTAGAAAAGCACATAACGGATTTCCCAGAGAATATTACGGCAATTTCTTAAGAGCGGCGTTGACAGGGAATTACTCTGCCGTTTCCTGGCGTTGTTTCGCAATTCGGCGAGCGGTTTTCGAGAATGTCGGTGGATTCGATGCCGAACATTTTCAAGAGAACCTATTTGACGTCGATCTCTGTTTGAGTCTGGGCGAGCTAGGACTTCGCGTCGTCTATACTCCCCGTGCCGAACTGATCGCCGGGTCACATGAACCGGAAATTTCGGCGGAAAAGGCCGGGATCGACTATTTTCGGGAACGTTGGAAGGCCGTTTTAGAACGTGATCCGTTCTATAATCCTAATTTTACCGACGACGGCGAGACGTTTCGATATCGAGTTTAGTCAGATCTGCCCAATGCAAAGATTCTGATCAATGCGAGTCCCGCCACAAAACCACCGATGTGTGCGGCATACGCAACACCGCCACCGCCCGACGGCGAAAGATATCCGAGAACGAGTTGGTAAACGATCCAGATCCCGATCGCGACAAATGCCGGGACGGTTGTAAGAAAGTTAAACAGCAATGCTTTGATCGGATTTCGCGGAAAAAGCAGCACATATCCGCCCAGCACACCCGAGATGGCACCCGAAGCGCCGAGCATCGGAATGATCGAATCAGGCCCCATAATTATCTGACCCGCCGCCGCCGCGAGACCGCACATAATATAGAAGACCGCATATCGAAAATGCCCGATCCGGTTCTCAATGTTGTCGCCGAATATCCATAGGAACAGCATATTCCCAAAGATATGCATGATGTCGCCATGCATAAACATCGAGCTGAGAAAATTGAAATATACAGGCAGCGGCGTCGCGTAATGCTGGATCTCTGCCGTTCGGCCAAGCGAATCCCGCAGAACCTGAATACCGGTCAGATCGACGCCAGTGGTTATTTCCTTTGGGACAAGCGAAAAAGCGTAGGTAAATGCGTCGTTAGACCCCAATTGCTGAAGCAGCAAAAACACTAGTATGTTAATGCCGATAAACGCATAGTTCACCACCGGCTGTATCCGCCTGTCAGAATTGTCGTCGCCAATGGGGAACATATGGTTTATGTAGCCACGATCGGACTGAGGCCGGTTACGGCCTCGAGTTCTTCTTCCTCTTTACGCCATTCATCATTGCGGAAAGCATTTTCCCATTTGGCGATGACCACGGTCGCGAGACAATTTCCGATGACATTGATCGCCGTGCGGGCCATATCCATCAGTTCGTCGACGCCGAGAATGAGGAGAACGCCTTCGACGGGCAACCTGAACGTTGCAAGTGTTCCGAGCAGAACGACCAGCGACGCTCTCGGCACTCCGGCAACGCCTTTGGAGGTAAGCATAAGTATAAAGACCATCATGATCTGGTCGCCCCAGGCCATCTGAATTCCCGCTGCTTGAGCAACAAAGACCGAGGCAAGTGAAAGGTACAACGTCGTCCCGTCGAGATTAAAACTGTATCCGGTGGGCAATACGAAACCGACAATGCGTCGCGGCACGCCGAGTCTGGCGAGATTCTCCATTGCCTTTGGAAGAGCGGATTCGCTCGATGTCGTGGCAAATGCGATTGAGGCCGGCGTTTTTACCGCATTGAAAAAATCCTTAAGTGGCACCCTGAACAAAAGAGCGATCGGGAGCAGTACGATCAACGCGAACACGATCAAAGCTCCGTACAGCGTCAACACTAGTGCCCCGAGATTTGTCAGCACCGCCAGCCCCTTCTCATTGTGAGCGATCGTGTAGGCCATCGCCGCTCCGACGCCGACCGGTGCAAATTTCATCACGTATTCGGTGAATTTGAACATGATGTCGGCGAGCGACTGGCACCAATCCCGGACGACCTTTGCCTTTTCACCGATCGCAGTCACTGCCAGAGCAAAGAGTACTGAAAAAACCACGATCTGAAGCACGTCGCCCTCAGCCATTGCCTTGAATATAGATGTCGGCGAGAGGTGCGCGATGATGTCCCCTAACGATTGCGGTTTTCCCGGCGGGTCTCCGGCTGTGAGACCCTTTGTAATTGCTTCCAGAGACTCCGAATTCTTCTGCGCCGCCAATGCCGCCTGCGTTTGAGCCTCAGCAGCAACAGTTGGATCGCTCGACCCCTGTGCGAGCAATTGGTCGGCCTTTATCGTGGCGTCGCTCGCTTCTTTGGACAAAACCCGTGAGCGAGCACTCCAGTCCGCCTTATCAAAATCCTTTTCCTGTTTCACTGTCCCGGCCAGCGAGACGCCTTCGCCGGGCTTTGTAATATTTACAGCTGCCAATCCAATAAACAGCGCGATCGTCGTCACGATCTCAAAATAAAGTAACGCCTTGGCCCCGATGCGACCAACTTGCTTGATATCACCGGTGCCTGAAATACCCACCACCAGCGTCGCAAATATCAGCGGAGCAATGATTGATTTGATCAGATTCAAGAACAGTGTCGATAACGAGCGAATAAACGACAATACAGTTCCCGTTTCGATGCCGAGAACGTGATGGTCACCCGATTTAATATCAATTTCGCGTATCAGCCAACCGAGAAAAATTCCCAGCACCAGTCCGATCATGATCTTCCAGGTCAAAGAGATCTTAGGCAGTTTCATATCTTGTCTTTTGCTCCAACTTTTCCGGCAGAAGGCCGTTCACAAATCGATTAGCGGATTTTTTGAGAGTTTAGCAGAAATTGTGTAGATGTGTTAGTGAACGAGATAGTTGTTAGTTTGATCAGGTTATGGCGTCGGGCGGTTTATACGTCTTAAAAAGCGTGGTAATATTTGCCTTAATTCAAGCATTACCTTTTGCTATTTCCACATATTTAGGAGACTGAGTAATGAATTTCTTCCAACCGTGGTTACCGGCATGTTCTCTCGTGATCGCACTGTTTTGTATCGTTTGTGTTGGCCAGATCGGAGATCGTGATCTGACAAAAGACGAGCCTTACTATCAACAGCTTCAAAAAGCAGCGCCCAAGGCGGTTGAAAGTTTCAAAGCGGCAACGCTCTCACTCGACAGCGGAGATGCCGATGCTGCAGCCGCCGGTTTCAACGACGTGCTAAAGCAGGTGCCGAATTTCGAGCCTGCGATGCGAAGACTTGGCTACGCTCTCGCGGCCACCGGAAAACGCGCCGAAGGTATGGCAATGTGCCAAAAGGCCGTTGATCTCAACCGGTCTCCCGAGAATCTCATCGGTCTTGCAACTGCGACAATTGGCTACAGCAACCCGACTTCACCGCCGAATTCCACTGATCTACAGAAAGCATTTAGCTTGGTCAACGAAGCCGCTCAGAAAAATCCCGATGGCGAATCGTTGACGTATCTCGCCGATATTTCTCTGCGGATCGACCGGATAGACGATTTCAACAAAACGGTTGATAGACTACTAGCCAATTTTCCTGATATGCCGACCACGCATTACTTTAACGCAATAAAAGTTGGCGACGCCGGCAATTTTGATAAAGGTATTGCCGAAGCTAAGTTAGCGGCGGAGCTCGGCATGCCTGAAGAAGAAACGTCTCAATTGATTTCCGCATTGGAAAAGGCTCGTGACGAAGCGTATCCGTTGGCTCAATACTCAGTTTACATATATGCCTTTATAGGAGTTATCGTACTGTGGGGATCGGGGTTGCTGGCTCTCTATTTGCTCGGTAAATCGTTCTCGACAAGAACCTTAAAGCTATTGGAAGAATCGGATGCGAATGATGTCACCGGCGGTGGCCATGCCGGGTTGAAAGCATCGTATCGTCGGTTGATAACTTTCGCAGGAATTTACTATTACGCCTCGCAGCCGGTCGTAATCGCACTAGTGGTCGTTGCTACTGCAGGATTGATCTATGGATTTTTTATGATAGGGAGGATTCCGATCGTGTTTGTTCTCGGTCTCATTTTTGTCGGAGCTTGGTCGATTTACTCTCTGTTAAAATCGATGATCTTCCGGCCTAAAGTCGAAGATCCAGGACGAGTACTTGCGGAAAATGAGGCGCCAAAATTATGGGAGCTGGTTCGACAGGTCGGCGCCGATGTAAACACTCGGACAATCGATGAGATCCGGATGACGCCCGGCTCGGAACTTGCCGTTTACGAACGCGGCTCGTTTCGCAAAAAGATGAATGACCAGGCAGACCGGGTGCTGATCTTGGGAGTGGCATCCTTTAACGATTTTTCGACAAACGCTTTTCGTGCCGTTCTCGCCCATGAATACGGGCACTTCTCGAATCGAGATACGGCAGGCGGCGACATTGCGTTCCGGGTTAACACTGATCTGATACACACTGCCGAATCGATCGTCAGTAGCGGGGCAAATACTTATCACAATCTGGCGTTTCACTTTTTGAGGCTCTACCATTTTATTTTTCGCCGGATAACGCACGGTTCGTCGCGTTTGCAGGAAGTGTTGGCAGATCGGGTCGCGATCCATAAATACGGCGCCGCCGCGTTTCGCGAGGGTCTAGAACACGTCATCCGCCAGGAGATCGCATTTAACGCCGTCGCTGGTCACGAGGTCAATGTGGCAATCAGCCAACACCGCCCGATCAACAATCTCTATTCATTGCCTGCCCCGGACGACCAAATACTTAGCGATATCGAACGCGAAACTCAGGAATTGCTCAACGCACCGACGACCGAGGACGACACCCATCCGTCACCGATTGACCGGTTTCGTCACGCCGAAAAGATCACTGCACAAACAGCGGTGGACGTTTCGGGACAAGTGTGGGATCTATTTGAAGATCGCGAAGGAATGACGCAAAGTATGAGTGTGTTCCTCGAAGAGCGTGTCCGTGCAATACGATTTGGTTCACCGCACGATGTTTTGTCGTGATAGAGGCGAACCAGGAATTTTGACGTAAATTATGTTCAGTTCGATACATTTTGAAACGCATGGCAGGCAAACAACAACCGCATCGAAACCTGAGGTTCTGGAAAAACTGCGTACGATCGTTGGCAATGAACATGTAATCGTCGATCCCCAAAAGGTCGAGCCGTATGGTGCTGACGCGGTGAAAGAAAAATTTCCGCCCGAGGCTGTTGTCTTTCCCGAATCGACGGCTCAGATCGTCTTAATATTAAACCTCGCAAACGAATATCGCTTTCCGGTGACGGCGCGCGGCGGCGGTGTCGGCTATACCGGCGGAGCGGTTCCAGTTGACGGCGGAATCGTTATCGGGACCGACCGGATGAACAAGATCATTGAGATCAACGTGGATGACCTTTACGCCATCTGCGAACCCGGGATAAGGACTTTCGAGCTGCAACAAGCGGTTGAAAAGCACGGGCTGATGTTCGCTCCTGATCCGGCGAGCTACAAAGACAGTTTTATCGGCGGCAATATCGCTGAGAACGCAGGCGGTATGCGGACGCCGAAATATGGTGTGACCAAACATCACGTTCTCGGCCTTGAGGTCGTGACGGCAACCGGCGAGGTGATCCGAACTGGCGGTAAAACGGTCAAGAACGTCGTTGGTTTCGATCTGACCGGCCTGATGTGCGGCAGCGAGGGAATGCTCGGTATCATCACCGAAGCGACGTTAAAACTGCTCCCGATGCCCGAGGCGACATCGACCGTGCGTGCCAATTTTCACTCGATGGAAGCCGCGTGCAAAGTGCTGACCAAGTTCACGCCCGAAGGGTTATTGCCAATGGCGATGGAGGTCATAGACAAGTTTTGCGTCGAGGCGGTCGAGCAAAATTTCGCGTTTGGCCTGTCCAAAGATGCCGAAGCGATCTTGCTGGTCGCGGTCGACGGCTCGAAAGAAGAGGTCGCCAAAAACGCCGAAACCATCGAACGCATCATCGGCGAAAACGGCGGTTTTGACATCCTAAAGGCGAGATCGAAAGAGGACGAAGACAAACTCTGGGACGTCCGCCGTGCAATTTCACCAAGCCTGATGAAGTACGGTACCCTCAAGATCAACGAAGACGTCGTCGTCCCGCGTTCTAAGGTTCCCGAACTCGTCGCCAAGATCGAACAGATCGGTAAAAAACACAACACCTTCGTCGCCAATTTCGGCCACGCCGGTGACGGCAACATCCACGTCAATTTCGTCATCGACCGCGAAGACCCCGAGGCTATAAAGCGTGCGCGCGAATGCGTCTCCGAAACGTTCCAACTTTCCGTGAACTTGGGCGGCACGATCTCCGGCGAGCACGGCATTGGCTACGTCAAATCCCAATATCTCAGCTACGCCATCGACAAGCCGACTCTCGAAATAATGAAAGGCATCAAGAAGGTCTTTGACCCAAACGGAATTTTAAATCCTGGGAAAATGTTTGTTTAAGGGTATAATTTCGGACTATTTCCGGCTTTGAGGATAGATGGTTTCCCCGCGGATTAGCATTGCGACGAAAGCGGCGATCTTCTTTTTTCGACCGGCCTCAGTCTTTGTGTTGTGCATCCGAAAAGCAAGTGCAAAACGATTTTGTTCGGTAAGCTGAGCAAGCATTTTCACAGCCTCTGGTTCAGCGTCAATTGCGGTCTGGAGTTCGTCAGGGATTTTCAGTTTTTTCCCGCTCTCGTAGGCACGTTCCCATCTGCCGTCGGCTTTGGCAGCTTCGACGTGTTTGAGACCGAACTCTGTCATTCGACCTTCTTTGATCAGCCGGGCGACATTATCGACATTGATCTTGCTCCAAACGCTCTTTTGCCCGCGTGGTGTATAACGCTGAAGATAGCTTTTGTCGTCAAAGCTTTTGCGGATCGCATCGATCCATCCCCAGCAAAGAACAACGTCGATGGCTTCTTTGGGTGTTATAGACGGCAGACCTGAATT
>Ga0209023_10001487_pt1 | contig 31357 bp, 32 predicted proteins | sample LakOneMetagenome_FD_187468 | JGI IMG/M metagenome (GOLD analysis project Ga0209023, IMG submission 187468) | Freshwater and sediment microbial communities from Lake Erie, Canada (SPAdes) (version 2) | ecosystem: Environmental > Aquatic > Freshwater > Lentic | place: Lake Erie, Canada...
TCTTTCGTCGATCTCTTCGGTCTCGACCGCATTGCATCCGGCGGCAGGCTCATCGAGCAGCAACACGCGCGGCTCGGCGGCCAGCGCGCGGGCAATCTCAAGGCGCTTGCACGCGCCGTAAGACAAAGAGCCGGCGGACACATCCGCGCTGCTCCGCAGACCGACATCATCAAGCAGCGCCAGCGCGGCTTGCCGCGTTTCGCTGTTTTGTCGCGTCACCGACGGCAGGCGGAACATGTCCGCGAACAGGTTGCAGCGCTCGCGCAGATGACGGCCGACCATGACGTTTTCCGCTGCGGTCATGCGTTGAAATATCTGCAGGTTCTGAAAGGTGCGCGACAAGCCACGCGCCGCCAGCTTGTCTGGCGTCAGTCCCGTCACGTCTTCGCCGGACAATTCGATCCGGCCCTGATCGCGCTCGTACACACCGGAGACGATGTTGAAGAGCGTGGTCTTGCCTGCACCATTCGGTCCGATGATGGACAGGATTTTTCCGGGGCTGACAGAGAAGCTCACACCGTCGATGGCCTTGATGCCCCCGAACGAAATGCCGATGTCCCTTGCGGCGAGGATCGTCATGCTTTCGTCCTCTTCGCCAGCACGCGGGACAACGTCGGAACGATGCCGTCGCGCATGAAGATCATCGAGACGATGATGATGAAGCCGAGCAGCAGATGCTCATACTCCTGAAACACGGTGAGGACCTGCGGCAGCGTGATCAATACGGCAGCGCCGACAATGCTGCCGACGACCGAACCGAGACCGCCGAGCACCACCATGGTCACCATTTCCACGGAATGGAGGAATCCCGCCTGATCGGGATTGATGAATCCGTTCATCATCGCCAGCACCGATCCGGCAATGGACGCATAGGCGGCAGCGATCACAAACGCCTGCAGCTTGAAGCGCGCCACATCGATGCCCGCGACCCGTGCGGCCACTTCGCTGTCATGCAGCGCACGGAAAGCGCGCCCTGTCGGCGTGTTGTACAGATTGAGCGCGAGCCATGTGCCGAGCCACAGCAGCCCGCCGGAAATCCAGTACCAGGTGTCCGATCCGCTGACGCGCCAGCCGAACAGCGTCAGCTTCGCCACCGGCATGCCGTCCGGCCCGCCGGTCCAGCGGCTTTCCGTCGTAATGACCAATGCCACCAGCACGCCGAGGCCGAGCGTGGCGATGGCGAGATAATGCCCCTTCAGCTTCAGGATGGGACGGCCGACGAGATAGGCCAGCACCGACGAAATCGCGCAGCCGACGAGAACCGCCGCCCATGGCGGGATTCCGAAATGCGCGGGACCTATGGCGACAGCATACGCGCCAATTCCAAAGAAGCCCGCATGGCCGAGACTGACCTGTCCGGCATTTCCCATCAGCACGTTGAGGCCGATGGCGGCGAGCGCGGACACCCATACCAGCGATGCCACGCGGAAGTAGTAGCTGGACGGAAAGATCAGCGGCAGCACCGCGACGATGACCGCGAGCGCAATCAGGATCAGATAACGGTTGTCGATCTTCTGCAGCACCGCTCAGACCCTTTCCACGGTGCGGCGGCCGAACAGGCCCTGCGGCATGGCGAACAGGACCAGCAGAATGACGATGAAGGCGAAGGCATCCTTGTAGGTCGAACTGATGTAACCGACCCCGAGGGCTTCCAGCAGGCCGAGGATCAGGCCGCCAGCAACTGCGCCGATCGGATTGCCCATGCCGCCCAGCATCGCTGCGGCGAAGCCTTTCAGCGCCAGCATTGTGCCGACATCGTAACTCGTGAGCGTGATCGGCGTGATCAGGATTCCCGCGACTGCGCCGATGGCCGCCGAGCCGCCGAACGCCAGCGCCATGACGGTCGCGGTGTTGATGCCGACCAGCCGCGCCGCCAGTTTGTTCGCGGCGGTGGCCAGCACGGCCTTGCCGATCACGGTGCGCTCAAGAAATACGTACAGCAGGATCACGATCACGGCGGTGCCGCCGAGGACCCAGAAGCTCTGCGGCTGGATCGCCGCGCCGAGCAGGTTGACCGGCGTGTCGCCGGAAATGCTGGGCAGCTTGTGGAACTGCTTGTCGAACAGGATCTGCGCCGCGCCGCGCAGCAGGATCGACGCGCCGATGGTGATGATGATCAGCGTCACCGGCGATGCATCGCGCGCAGGCTCGATGGCGAGCCAGTAGAGCAGAAGACCGACAGCGACAGAGACCACAACCGCAAGCAGCGCCGCCAGCGGAAGCGGAACGCCGGCGGCGGAGGCAAACACCGTCACCATGCCGCCAAGCATGACGAATTCGCCCTGCGCGAAGTTCACGACGTCGGATGCGTTGTAGACCAGGGTGAAGCCGAGTGCGACCAGCGCGTAAACCGCGCCCACGGTCAGTCCGGACACAAGAAACTGGACAAACTCGGGCATTCCGGCTCCACGAACGCGATGGCCGCCAAGGACTGCGGTCCCGGCAGAATTGAATGTTCAGGCTGAGAAGGAGCGCTTCCGGACGGAACAAATCAGTCCGGAAGCACCAGATTTAAGCGCTCAGGTTCCCGGCGCGATCAGCGTCCAGTCACCGCCCTTGATCTCCAGCATGCGGAATGCCGACAGATCGAGGCCGAGATGATCGGTCGGCGTCATGTTGACGATGCCGCCGGTGCCGACGAAGCCCTTGGTCTTTTCGATCTCGTCGCGAACCTTCTTCGGGTCGGTGGAGTTGGCGCGCTTCATCGCTTCGACCAGGATCATCAGGCCGTCATAGGCATGGCCGCCGAAAGTCGAGACCGGGCTCTTCGCGGTGTCCTCATAGGTCTTCTTGTAGTCGACCACGACCTTCTTCTGCGAGTCACTGTCCGGCAGCTTGTCACCAACCAGCAATGCAGCGGCCGGCAGGCGAATGCCTTCAGCTGCAGGACCGGCGAGTTCGATGAAGCTCTTCGACGCCACGCCGTGGCTCTGATAGAGCGGCGTCGCGGTCATGCCGAGCTGCGCGTAGTTGCGGGTCACGATCGCAGGCCCCTGCCCGAAGCCCGGATTCACGATGGCCTGCACGCCGGGGGTGTTCTTGATCTTGGTGAGCTGACCGGTCATGTCGCTGTCGCGCGGACCATAGCTCTCTTCGGTGACGATCTTGATGCCGTAGTTCGGCGCGACCTTGGTGCACTGCGCCTTCATCGACGCGCCGAAACCGTCGGTGCCCGAGATCATCGCGATGTTGGTCAGCTTGCGCTGCTTCAGGTTCTCGAAAATCTTCTCGCACGCCATCTTGTCGGTATGCGGTGTCTTGAACGTGTACTTGCGGACCGGATCGATGATTTCAACCGCGCCGCCGAATGAAATGAACGGAACCTGCGCTTCCTCGAACACCGGGATCATCGCCATGGTGGTGCCGGTGGTGGAGCCGCCGGCCATCGCCACAACCTTGTCGTCCTCGATCAGGCGAGTCGCGAAGGTGCGCGCCTTGTTGGCGTCGCCGCCGTCGTCATAAATAACGAGTTCGATCTTCTTGCCGTTGACGCCGCCCGCCGCGTTGATCTTGTCGACATACATCCGCAGCGTCTTGTCTTCGGGTTCGCCGAGAAACGACGCGGGGCCCGTCACCGAGAGGACGGAGCCGATCTTGATGGTCTGCTGCGCGTACGCTGAGCCGCTGAATGTCAGCGCTGCAACGCCGGCAGCCAACATGAATCCCAATGCTGATGTGGATTTCACAGTTTCATCCCTCCCTGTAATGGGTGCCCGTTTTTTTGAGGGCTTGCCCGCTTCGTTTCCAACCACAGAGCGTAGATAGTTTCAAGTGCAACTATTGCCGCTACTGACGAACAATATAATTGACCGGACGGTTGGTCAATAGTAGTCTCTTTCCAACGGCCGCGACAAACAGGCCGACTGGGAGGACGCTGTGGACAAGGATCTGGTCCTGACCGAAATCCATGACGGATATCGCGTCATCACACTCAACAGGCCTGACAGTCTGAACTCGTTCAATCGCCACGTCCATGCTGCAATGAAAGCAGCGCTGGATGCAGCGGAAGCCGATACAACATGCCGCGCGCTGATCCTGACCGGCGCAGGACGCGGATTTTGCGCCGGACAAGACCTCTCCGAAGTCGAATTTATTCCCGGACAGAAGCCAGACCTCACAGTGAGGCTGGAGCAGCACTACAATCCCTTCATCCGGCGGCTGCGCAAGATGCAGCTTCCGATCATTTGCGCCGTCAACGGTGTGGCCGCAGGCGGCGGCGCCAACATCGCCTTTGCCTGCGACATCGTGCTGGCAGCGCGTTCGGCAAAATTCATTCAGGCATTTTCGAAAATCGCCCTCGTTCCGGATTGCGGCGGCACATGGTTCCTACCGCGCCTTGCTGGAAGTGCCCGTGCACGCGCGCTGGCCATGCTGGCAGAGCCTGTTTCTGCGGAGCAAGCCGAAGCCTGGGGCATGATCTGGAAGGTCGTGGACGATGCAGGCCTGATGGCGGAAGCGCACAGGCTTGCCGCGCATCTTGCAACGCAGCCGACCGGCGCCCTCGCCCTCAAGCAGGCGTTGGATGCGTCCGAGACCAATACGCTCGACCAGCAGCTCGATCTTGAGCGCGACCTTCAGGGAACGGCCGGACGTGGACCGGATTTCGCGGAAGGCGTGACGGCGTTTCTCGAAAAGCGCGCGCCGCGTTTCGCGGGAGGCCTGTGATGGACGCGTCTGCGCCCAACAAGGACCCGCAAGCGCTGGCGCAGGCCTGCGCGGACAAGATGTGGCAGGACGACCGCGCCAGCAAAGGCCTCGGCATGACGCTGCAGCGGGTCGCGCCCGGTGAAGCGGTGCTTTCAATGATCGTCCGCAAGGACATGACCAACGGTCACGGCATCTGCCACGGCGGCTTCATGTTCACCCTCGCCGACTCCACGTTTGCTTTCGCCTGCAACACCTATGACCAGCGCACGGTGGCGCAGCAATGCGCGGTGACGTTTCTTGCGGCGGTCCCCGAAGGTGAAACGCTGACGGCTCATGCGGTGGAACGCAATCGCGCCGGACGGGGCGGAATTTACGACGTGACCGTCCGCGACAGCAGCAACAAGGTGGTTGCCGAATTTCGCGGCCACTCACGAACGATATCGGGTCGATTGCTCGACGATCACCAGCACGACAACAGTTAAGATTGGGAGAGAACCGTGCTTCAGATTCCGCTTCGCAAGCTCGACCGGCTGAAACCCGAGCCGACGGAACTCGACCGTTACGAGATCGCGTCCCGTGAGGATATCCGCGCGCTCCAGCGCGAACGCCTCGCCTGGTCGCTGCGGCATGCTTACGACAACGTCCCGCACTATCGCGCGAAATTCGACGCGGCGGGGGTGCATCCCGACCAGTTCAAGGACTTGCCTGATCTCGCCAAGTTTCCCTTCACGCTGAAGACCGATCTGCGCGACAATTATCCCTTCGGTATGTTCGCCGTGCCGGAATCGCAGGTCGCGCGCATTCATGCCTCGTCGGGCACGACGGGAAAGCCGACCGTGGTCGGTTACACCAAGCGCGACATTGAGACATGGAGCGATGTGGTCGCCCGTTCGATCCGCGCGGCGGGCGGGCGTCCCGGCATGAAGGTTCATATCGCCTATGGCTATGGCCTGTTCACCGGCGGCCTTGGCGCGCATTACGGCGCGGAACGGCTCGGCTGCACCGTCATTCCGATCTCCGGCGGCATGACCGAACGTCAGGTTCAGCTCATCAATGACTTCAAGCCTGAAATCATCATGGTGACGCCCTCCTACATGCTGGCGATCCTCGATGAATTCAAAAAGCAGGGCCTCGATCCGCGCAAGTCATCGCTGCGTGTCGGCATCTTCGGCGCGGAGCCATGGACCAACGCGATGCGCGAGGAAATCGAGGACGCGTTCGACATTCACGCCGTCGACATTTACGGCCTGTCTGAAGTGATGGGTCCGGGCGTTGCGAATGAATGCGTGGAAACCAAGGATGGTCTCCACATCTGGGAAGATCATTTCTATCCGGAGGTCATCAATCCCGTCACCGGCGAAGTGCTTCCCGACGGCGAGAAAGGCGAACTGGTCTTTACCTCGCTGACCAAGGAAGCCATGCCCGTGATCCGCTATCGGACCCGCGACCTGACCCGGCTGCTGCCGGGCACGGCGCGCTCGATGCGGCGCATGGAAAAGGTCACGGGCCGCTCGGATGACATGATGATCATCCGCGGCGTTAACGTGTTTCCCACCCAGATCGAGGAAAAGCTGCTCACGATCCACGATCTCTCCCTGCACTATCAGCTTGTGCTCACCCGCGATGGCCGCATGGACAACATGGAAATTCAGGTCGAAGCACGGCCGGACGCCAGCTTCCCGGCCCGTGAAGCCGCGACGAAGCAACTGGTGCAATCGGTGAAGGACACCATCGGTATCACGGCAATGGTCACCGTGCTCGATCCGGGCAGCATCGAGCGCTCCGTCGGCAAGGCCAAGCGCATCGTCGACCGCCGGCCGAAGGAATAAGGCTTCACATGGCCCGCAAACGCGCCAACGACTACGACGACAAACGGCAGGCGATCCTCGATCGCTCGGCGGTGCTGTTCTCAGCGCACGGCTATGATCGCGCGTCGATGAACAAGATCGCCGAAGCCTGCGGCGTATCGAAGGCGAACCTCTATCACTACTACAAGGACAAGGAAGGTTTGCTGTTCGACGTCATCCGCTTCCATCTCAAGGAGTTGCTGGACGTCGTCGAAGCTGCCGACGATCCTGATGCGTCGCCCGAGACGCGACTGCACGGACTGATCGCTGCGCTGCTCGAGGCTTACCGCGACGCGGATTCCCAACACAATGTGCAGATCAGCAGCATGCGCTTCCTGCCGAAGGAGCGTCAGGCTGAACTGAAGGGCATGGAGCGCGAGCTTGTCACCACCTTTTCCGCTGCTGTCGGAGGCGTCGCTCCGCACCTCAAGGGCACCAAGATGCTGACGCCGGTGACCATGTCGCTGTTCGGCATGGTGAACTGGCATTACCTCTGGTTCAAAAGCAATGGCTCGGTCACCCGCGCCGAATATGCGGACCTCGTCACGCGGCTGATCGCCGATGGCGCCCGCAACGTGCTCAAGCCGCCCGCGAAAAGCTCGCCGCCTGCCAAAGCTTCCTCTCCTGCAAAAACATCGAAACGAACCGCCCCGGCTGACTAGGCCTATTGTCCACCCGGTGCTGTCGCACCCAACAGCAAAGTGATCCCATGAAACTCGACAGCTATGTCAACGGACAATGGATCGCGCCGAGCGGCGATTTCACCGAGGTGCGCAGTGCGGTGACCGGCGATGTGGTCGCCGAGGCCATGAGCGGCGGGCTGGATATGCACGGCATCCTTGCCTACGCGCGCAATACCGGCGGCAAAAATTTGCGGCGGATGACCTTCCATCAGCGCGCCGATCTTCTGAAAAAGCTCGCGCAGCATCTCACCGAGCGGAAGGACCAGCTCTACAAGCTCTCGTTCCAGACCGGCGCGACGCGCACCGACAACTTCATCGATGTCGATGGCGGCATCGGCACGTTGTTCGTCTATGCCGGCAAGGGCCGCCGCGAGTTGCCGAACTCCACCTTCCTGCTGGATGGCGCAGTAGAGCCGATGGGCAAGGCCGGTACGTTTGCGGGACAGCACATCATCACGTCGATGCAAGGCGTTGCGGTTCATATCAACGCGTTCAACTTCCCTTGCTGGGGTTTGCTTGAGAAGCTTGCGCCCGCGCTGCTTGCCGGTGTGCCGGTTGTGTCCAAGCCCGCGACGGTCACATCCTACGTGGCCCACGCGCTCGCGCGCATGATCGGTGAGTCCGGCATCCTTCCCGAAGGCGCATTTCAATTCATCGTTGGCTCGACAGGCGATCTGTTCGATCATCTCACCTGTCAGGATGTGGTGTCGTTCACCGGCTCAGCCGAGACATCCGAAAAGCTGCAGCGGCATCCGGTGATCGCACGCGAGGCCGTGCGCTTTGTCGCCGAGCGGGACTCGCTCAATGCGGCAATCCTCGCGCCGGATTCCGGCCCCGGCACGCCGGAGTTCGATCTGTTCATCAAGGAAGTCGCGAAGGAGATGACCGTCAAGGCCGGTCAGAAGTGTACGGCGATCCGGCGTGTGCTTGCTCCCTCCGCGTTTGTCGAGCCGGTGATCGAGGCGCTCCGCGAACGGCTCGACAAGGTGGTGATCGGAAATCCCGAACAGGACAACGTCCGGATGGGTCCGGTGGTCGGCCTCGACCAGCGCCGTGACGTGCTCAATCATGTGAAGGCGTTGCGGACGGAGGCGCAGCTTGTCGCGGGCGATCCGGATAATTTCGATGTTCAGGGCGCGGATGTTGTTCGCGGCGCATTCGTGCCACCAATCCTCCTGCATTGCGCGAATCCCATTCAGGCAACCAAGGTGCATTCGATCGAGGCGTTCGGCCCGGTCAGCACGGTCATGGGCTATAGCGATCTCGAGGAAGCCGTGACGCTGACCAATCGCGGCGGCGGCAGCCTTGTGGCCTCTGTCTATACCCATGATCCGAAGGTCGCGTCGGATCTCATGTTCGGCGTCAGCAGCTTCCATGGCCGGCTTGTGCTGATCGACCGCGACTGCGCCAAGGAGCAGACCGGCCACGGCTCACCGATGCCGCAGATGGTTCATGGCGGCCCCGGCCGTGCGGGCGGCGGCGAAGAACTCGGCGGCGTCCGCAGCGTGCATCACTACATGCAGCGCACCGCTATTCAAGGCTCGCCGCGCATACTGACCGGCATCACCGGAAGCTGGACCAAGAATGCACCGATCATCGAAAAGGATCGGCATCCGTTCCGCTTCCATTTCGAAGACCTCGACGTGGGACAAACCTTCTATTCGAAGGAACGCACCATCACGCTGGAAGACATCGAGCATTTCGCACATTTCACCGGCGATACCTTCTATGCCCACATGGACGAGGAAGCGACCAAAGGCCACCCGTTCTTCCCCGGCCGCGTCGCGCATGGCTATCTGCTGCTATCGTTCGCCGCGGGCCTGTTCGTCGATCCGGATCCGGGTCCGGTGCTGGCCAACTACGGCCTCGACTCGCTGAGGTTCATCAAACCGATCCAGCCGGGCGAGACCATCAAGGTCCGGCTCACCGCAAAGGACAAGTCGCCGCGCAACAAGCAGTATGGCGAGGTACGCTGGGATGTCGAAATCCTGACCGACAAGGACGAATCCGCCGCGACCTATGAATTGCTGACAATGAACGCAGTCCGGCCAGCGGCCTAATAAGAGTTAAAGGGAGAAAACCATGATCCTCGTCACTGTGATGTATCCGGCCGGAGAAGCCTTCGACACCGATTACTATCTCAAGACGCATATGCCGCTTGTGAGGGATCGCTGGGGCAGCTTCGGCCTCAAGAGCGCGCAGGCGATCAAGGGCGTCGCCAAGCCCGACGGCAGCGCGCCGGATTATCAGATGATCGCACTGATCACGTTCGGCTCAATGGATGATTTCAAGGCCGCCGGAAAAGCGCACGGCAAGGAAATCTTCTCCGATATTCCGAACTTCACCAAGGCCCAGGCGGTGGTGCAGATCAACGACGTCGTCTCCTGAGCAGCAAACTATCGCGTGCCGGCTATGACGCACACCGGGGCACAAGGCGCGCCTCGTCCGGTCTCGGACGAGGATGCCGAGAAGGCGCGCGCCTTCTCGCTCAAGGACCTTCCGGACTCATTCTACGACGATCCCTACCCGACCTACCGTGCCCTGCAATCCGCCGATCCGATCCATCGGATGCCGGACGGCTCGCTGTTCCTGACCCGGCACCGCGATCTGGAAACCATCTACAAGGATACGGTGCGTTTCAGTTCCGACAAGAAGGTCGAGTTCGGACCGAAGTACGGCACGGACTCCCTGCTGTTTCAGCATCACACCACGAGTCTGGTCTTCAATGATCCGCCACTGCACACGCGCGTGCGGCGGCTGATTGCTGGCGCGCTCAATCCCCGCGCCATTTCAGAAATGGAGCCGGGCTTGATCGCACTTGTCGACCGGCTGCTGGATGAGATGGAAGCACACGGCAAGGCCGATCTCATCGAGGATTTTGCTTCGGCAATCCCCGTTGAAGTCATCGGCAATCTGCTAGCCATTCCACACAAGGACCGCGCACCGCTGCGCGGCTGGTCGCTGGCGATCCTTGGCGCGCTGGAACCATTTCTCTCGAAAGACGTCCAGGAACGCGGCGAACAGGCCGTCGGAGAGTTTCTGGATTATCTCCGCCATCTGGTGGCGGATCGCCGTGCACGCCCCGGCAACGCTGAGCACGATGTGCTGACACGCCTCATTCAGGGTGAAACCAGCGGCGAGAAACTCAGCGAGATCGAGCTTCTTCAGAATTGCATTTTCATTCTCAATGCGGGCCACGAGACCACCACCAACCTGATCGGCAACGGGCTTGAACTGCTGCTGCGCTTCCCCGATCAGCGGCAGCGCCTGATCGATGATCCCGCTCTGATCAAAACGGCGGTTGAGGAATTCCTGCGTTTCGAGAGTTCAAACCAGCTTGGCAATCGCCGTGTGGTTCAGGATACGGAACTCGATGGCGTGGCGCTTCCGGAAGGCGCGCTGATTACACTCTGCATCGGCGCTGCGAACCGTGATCCGGAGGTGTTTGCCGAGCCGGAGCGCCTCGACATTGCTCGCGCGCCGAACCGGCATCTCGCTTTTGCCTCCGGCGCACATGCCTGCGTCGGCCTCACCCTCGCCCGTCTCGAAGGCCGGATCGCCATCGGACGATTCCTCTCCCGTTTTCCGAACTACGCTGCCAGCGGGCTCGCCCATCGCGCAAGGCGCGTGCGCTTTCGCGGCTTCACCACGCTTCCCGTCACCCTCTCCTAACATTCACGCAGGAATTTTCATGACGACGTTCGACAAGACCGCCGCCCTTGAGCTTTTGAAATCGGCTCCCGCCTCTTGGGTGCAGGATCTGGACCTGTCGGTGGAAAGCGTCACAGCCGACGGAGCAATCTTGCGCATGCGCTTTTCGGAGAAGCTGTGCCGTGACAATGGCGTGGTCTGCGGACAGGCGCTGATGAGCTTTGCCGATACGGCGATGATTATCGCCGTGGCGTCGTCCGCCGGTGGATATTTCCCGATGACCACGGTGGACCTGACCATCCACTTCATGCGCCCGGCCATGCGCGCGGACGTACTCGCGGAAGCCCGCGTGGTGCGGATCGGCAAGACCATGGCCTATGGTAGCATCACGCTGCGGACGGACGGCGACGAACGTCCCGTCGCCATGGCGCAGACGGCTTACGCACTCATGCGGGACGCGAAGTAGTTACATCTGGTCGTAATCGACCACGACGCGTGAGGAGACGGGATGCGCCTGGCAGGTGAGCACGAAGCCGGCTTCAAGCTCCCACGGCTCCAGCGAATAGTTCACGTCCATCGTCACTTCGCCTTCAATGACCTTGGCGCGGCATGTCGAGCACATGCCGCCCTTGCAAGCGTAAGGCAAGTCCATGCCTGCGCGCAGTGCGGCGTCGAGAACGACCTCGCCTTCCGCGATCGGCACATCCTTGCGCTTGCCGTCCACGATCAGCGACGCAACGGCCTTGGGCGGCGCTTCCGGCGCGACCTGCACCTTGGGACGCGGCTTGCCGCCGAACTCGGAAACGAACCGCTCCACATGGACACGCTCTGCAGGAATGCCCATATCGATACAGGTCGTCTCGATTTCCTCGCTCATGGCGACCGGGCCGCAGACGAACACGTGATCGACAGCCGCAGCCGGCACCATGGCGCGCAGCAGCACCTCGACCTTCTCGCGGTCGAGACGGCCGTAAAGAATAGGCAGGTCCTGCTCTTCCTGCGACAGCACATGGAACACCGACAGGCGCCCCATGAAGCGATCCTTCAGTTCTTCCAGCGCCTCGCGGAACAGGATGCCGTTGGTCGCGCGGTTGCCGTAGAACAGGAAGAACCGGCTGTTCGGCTCGCGCGCAAGAATTCCGCGCACGATGGACATGATCGGCGTGATGCCGGAACCCGCAGCGAAGCCGACATGAATGCGCGCCTGATCCGGCGCATGCGCGACGCCGAAGCGTCCGGTTGGCGTCATCACATCAAGCTCGTCGCCGGACTTCAGTTCTTCCAGTGCCCAACTTGAAAATGCCCCGCCATCGACCTTCTTCACCGCGATGCGCAATTCGTGATCGTCCGGACTCGAACAGATCGAGTAGGAGCGCCGCACCTCTTCGCCATCCATGGTGGTGCGCAGGGTCAGATACTGCCCCGGCGCGAAGGCGTAGTCCTTGGCCAATTCGCCCGGGATGGCGAACGTCATGGACACCGCATCGGCGGTCTCGCGTTTCAGGTCCGCAACGGCCAGACGATGGAACTTTGGAACGTGCGACATCGCAATCTCGCTCAATGACACTTGAAATAATCAAACGGCTCGCGGCAGCTCTTGCAGCGCCACAGCGCCTTGCATGAGGTCGAGCCGAATTCGGACAGCACTTCGGTGTCCACCGATCCGCACTGCGGGCATGCGACCTGCTGTTCGCCGAATAGCGCGCGGCGGCCGCCACCTGCCTGTGGGGGCGCAATGCCATATTCTTTCAGCTTCTGGCGGCCCTGCTCGCTCATCCAGTCTGTTGTCCAGGCTGGCGAGAGAACAGTGCGGATTTTCGGATTGCGAATGCCTTCGCGTTCCAGCGCCAGTTCGATCTCCAGCGCAATCATGTTCATCGCGGGACAGCCCGAATAGGTCGGCGTGATCGCCACCTCGACTCCGTCGTCCGTGACCGTGACATCACGCAGCACGCCAAGATCGGCGATGGTCAGGACCGGAATTTCCGGATCGACCACCTGCGCCGCCGCGTTCCATGCGGTCTGGCGAAGATCATGACTGGTGTTGGCACTTACCATGTCGCGTTCGGGAAAGTTCGTTGCATCGATTGCAATTCGCTAAGCAGATGGCCGAGATGTTCGGTGTGGCTGCCGGAGCGCCCGCCCTTCTGCATCCAGTCGTTTGATGGACGCTTCAGGGTCGCGACACCGAGGACATTAGAAACAGTGTCAGCCCAGACGCCGCGTAGCGTTTCCGGATCGACCGCGATGCCGGACGCAATCAATTCAGCATCGCTCGCATCGGCATGGAACAGTTCGCCGGTAAATGCCCAAAGGTCATCGATCGCCGTTTGCGCGCGGCGATGGCTTTCGTCGGTGCCGTCACCGAGGCGGATCATCCATTCCGATGTGTGGCGCAGGTGATAGGCGCTTTCCTTCTCGGACTTGGCGGCAATGGCCGCCAGCGTGGCGTCCCTGGATTTCATCATGGCGCGCCAGTACGGATCGGCGAATGCGGAATAAAAAAACTGCCGCACGATGGTGCGGGCGAAATCGCCGTTCGGCTGCTCGACCAGCAGCAGATTGCGATATTGCCGGACGTCACGCAGATAAGCCAGCTTATCCTCGTCGTTGCCCGCGCCTTCAACCTTGGCCGCGTAGGTATAGAGTTCTCGCGCCTGCCCGATCAGGTCGAGGCCCATATTGGCCAGCGCCATGTCCTCTTCCAGCATCGGCGCATGGCCGCACCATTCCGACACACGATGCCCGAGGATCAGCGCGTCGTCAGCCCGGCGCAGCGCGTAGAGAACGAGCGGGCTTTCAGCAACGGAAATGGAACGTGCAGACATGATTGTCAGTCCCGTATTCGCGGACGTTTATTTTCAAATGCAGCTTTGCCGCAGTCACATATGGCCGACTTCGTCCGGCACATCGTAGAACGTCGGGTGGCGATAGATCTTCGACATCGCCGGCTCGAACATCATGCCCTTCTCGGACGGATCGGATGCAATGATCGCATTCGACGGCACGATCCAGATCGAAAGCCCCTCGCCGCGCCGCGTGTAGATATCGCGCGCCGCCTGTAGCGCCAGCGTCGCGTCGGCCGCGTGCAACGAGCCGACATGCTTGTGCGCGAGGCCGTTGCGGCTGCGGATGAAAACTTCCCAAAGCTGGGTGTTCTGAGTTGTCATGGCTGCCTCCTTACGCCGCAACCGCAGCGGTGCTGCGTGCTTGCTGTTTCGCGGCATAGGCTGCCGCAGCTTCACGGACCCATGCGCCTTCGTCGTGCGCCTTGCGGCGCGCGGCCATGCGGTCGCGGTTACACGGGCCGTTGCCTGCGAGCACCTGCTTGAATTCGTCCCAATCGATCGCACCGTATTCCCAGTGCTTGGTTTCCTCGTTCCACTTGAGGTCGGCATCCGGGATTTTGAGGCCGAGATAGTGCGCCTGCGGCACGGTCGCATCGATGAACTTCTGGCGCAGGTCGTCATTCGAGAAACGCTTGATCTTCCATGCCGTCGACTGATCGCTGTGCTGACTCTGACTGTCCGGCGGGCCGAACATCATCAGGCACGGCCACCACCAGCGATCCAGTGCGTTCTGCGCCATCGCCTTCTGCTCTTTGGTGCCGCGCGACAGCGTCAGCATGATTTCGTAGCCCTGACGCTGATGGAAGGACTCTTCCTTGCAGACGCGGATCATCGCGCGCGCATAAGGGCCGTAGGAACAGCGGCACAGCGGAATCTGGTTCATGATCGCCGCGCCATCGACCAGCCAGCCGATCGCGCCGATGTCCGCCCAGGTCGGGGTCGGATAATTGAAGATGGAGGAATACTTCGCCTTGCCGCTCAGCATCGCGTCGTAAAGCTCTTCGCGCGACGAGCCGAGTGTTTCAGCAGCGGCATACAGATACAGGCCGTGCCCGCACTCGTCCTGTACCTTGGCCAGCAGCGCGGCCTTGCGGCGCAGCGTCGGCGCGCGGGTGATCCAGTTGCCTTCCGGCAGCATGCCGACGATTTCGGAATGAGCGTGCTGGGAAATCTGCCGCGTCAGCGTCTTGCGATAAGCCGCCGGCATCCAGTCATTGGCTTCGATGCGGTCATCGGCATCGATCCGCGCCTGAAAATGCGCGGCGCGTTGTGCGTCCTCGACATGAACAACTTCGGCCTCGGATGTATTGAGCGCTTGGGTGTACATCGCCGTTTCCTCCCGGGAGACGCCGATCAATATATAACAAGAATATATCTAAGCAAGTTATTTTTGTAACATATTGCGCTGCACGTCCGAAAACCGCCGGGCGAGTTCCGGCCCCGGCGAACGCAGGGGGCCAGTGGCACTCTCCCCGTGCGCGTCCAGCCAGGATTCGGAAGCCGGCAGAAGCGCTTGGTAAAGACTGGCGCAGAATTTCCGCGCTTCGAGCGCAGGCCATGCAGGCGGCAATAACGCTGCTGGAAGCAGCGGATCGCGCAGGATCACCCGGCGATAATGGTGGATCAGAAGCACGCGCGCCAGGATCGCATCAGCGGGCGTGATGTTGTTGGCGGCACGGACCCAATCCTCCAGCGGCGCGAACGTCTTCATGAATTCGCGATAGGATTCGGCGGTCCGCTCCAGCGACCAGCTTGCCTCGACCAGCCGCCGTCCCGTTGCGTCATCGGCCGAAACCTCAAGCCGGATTGCACCCTTTGCGACGGACGGCGTGGGCACATTGGATGGCGCCACCCACACACCGGGCATGGGGCTGCCAAAGCCACCCTCCGTCAGCGCCGCCCGCGAGGCATCGCGATCAGCACCATTTCCGATCAGCAGAAGCTCGAAGCGTCCCGCCCAGTCCGACGGATGCGGATTGTAGACATGCGCGACGGCGGCCTCGAAACGCTCACGGCCACGTTTGGCGAGCTTGTAGAAACTCTTGCGGCCCGCCTTGTCGCGGTCGAGCCACCCGTCGGCGGCAAGGCGCGACACCGCGGTGCGGACCACGCCGCCGTCAGTCCCGAGCATATCCAGAAACTGCAGCAGTGTGCCGAGCCAGACCGACCCGCCACGCGGCAGGATGGCGTCGCCATAGAAGGTGATGATGAGGGAGCCGGTGCGCGAGGGCTCGCGCTTGAAACGGCTGACGATGCGGGACAGCGGATGGGGACTCATGGGTGCGCAGCATAGTGCATTCCGCTGTCACGGCGAGCCTCGGATTCGCCCCACCCAACCAAGCGCCAAAAGAACAAATCTAAAAAGCCTTATGAATCATTACCGATCCAATGGATGAGCAACCTCATCCAATACTTGAACTGAAGGCAAGAACGAATGCCCGCTCTTGCTATGCGCAAGACAGGTAACTCCATCCCCGCCGAACCACGGAGGACGGTCAGATATTGAGCTGCCAGACCAGCAGGACGACGCCCAGCGCCGCCGAGCAACTTAGCGCCCATCCGGCAACGTAGGCGGCCTCTTCGAGGCCCGGGGTGCCGATATGGTCGTCAGGATTTACGTGGATATGTTGCAGGCGATCAGCCATCGCAGCCTCCAATGACGCCTCCCTGAAGCGGCAACGGCGAAGCATGGCAACGGGTTCCGCAAGCAGCCAGATTTCCCGATCTCGACTGCTTCATTCTATCGCCGACGGGTGTGCACAGGGATCGCGACTACGAGCATCTGGCGGCTTGCCGCAGTGGCGAAACGTCATTATACGTTCCCCCGCGTCGGCCAAATCACCCTTGGGGTTGCCGGCCGGCGCCGCAAAGCCGAGGCCAAGCCATTGATTTTGCGTAGGTAATGCTCCCTTCGTCTATCGGTTAGGACGCCACCCTTTCACGGTGGAGAGAGCGGTTCGATTCCGCTAGGGAGCGCCACCCCAGTTCAGCGCAAAATATTGAGCGCCCTGCGCAACTTCATGCACACTGCTTCCGACCTGCCGCCCGCAGTGGGCGAGGACGCCGGAGCGCCATGCATGACCCGCAAGCTGATCGATATTTCCGTCCCCCTCCAGAACGACGTGCCGGCAGACCCTCCGGGTGGACACCCGACGATTCAGTACATTGACCATCAGCAGGGACTGCCGCGCATGCTGCAGTTCTTCGATGGGCTGAAGAGGGAAGACTTGCCGGATGGACAGGGTTGGGCTGTCGAGCAGGTCAACCTTTCAACCCACAACGGCACGCATCTCGACGCGCCCTATCACTTCCATCCGACGATGAACCGCGGCGAGCGGTCATGGACCATCGATGAAGTCCCGCTGGAATGGTGCCTCCAGCCCGGCGTGAAGCTCGACTTCCGCCATTTCCCCGACGGCTATGTCGCGACTGCCGCCGACGTTGAAGCCGAACTCAAACGCATCGGGCACACGCTCAAGCCGCTTGAGATCGTGGTGGTGAACACCAGCGCCGGTGTGAAGTACGGCCAGCCGGATTACGTCACCTCAGGCTGCGGCATGGGTTACGAGGCGACGATGTATCTGCTGGAACGCGGCGTTCGCCTCACCGGCATCGACGGCTGGAGCTGGGACGCACCATTCGTTTACACGGCGAAGAAGTATGCCGAGACAAAGGATGCCAGCCTGATCTGGGAAGGCCACAAGGCGGGGCGTCACATCGGCTACTGTCACATTGAGAAACTGCACAATCTGGAACAATTGCCTTCGACCGGCTTCACCGTGTCGTGCTTCCCCGTGAAGATCGAACGCGCCTCCGCAGGCTGGACGCGGGCTGTCGCTATTCTGGATACGTAATCCAGCTATAATGCGCTTAACAAAGACGATGCCACGGGACTAAGCTCGGACTACCGGCCACGCCGGCTCAAAAACAGGAGAGCGCGATGACGATGCCTCAGGATGTCGCCCGGCTTCAGACCCAGATGAAAGAAGCGGTCAAGGCGAACTGGAAAGCCTTCCTGATCGAAGGCATCGTGCTGGTGATCCTCGGCATGGCGGCTGTCGCCATTCCCCTGCTTGCCAGCATCGCGGTCACGATTTTCCTCGGCTGGCTGTTCCTAATCAGCGGCGCAGTCGGACTCTACCTGACCTTCACCACGCGTGACCTTCCCGGCTTCTGGTGGTCGCTGCTCTCGGCCATCCTTGCGCTGGGAGCCGGTCTCATTTTGATCCTTCAGCCCATTGCGGGCACGCTCACGCTGACCATTGTGGTCAGCGCCTACTTCATTGCCGAAGGCATCACCACCATCATGTTCGCCCTCGCCCATCGCAAGGAATTGTCCGGGCGCTGGGGCTGGCTGCTGGTATCGGGTCTTGTCGATCTGATTGTTGCTGCGCTGATCATTGCCGGGTTGCCCGGTTCAGCCACATGGGCCATCGGACTTCTGGTCGGCATCAATCTCGTGTTCGGCGGCACATCCCTGATCGGGATGGCTCTCGCCGCACGCAATGCCTGACGTCAGGGGCTGTTGTTAGCAGCCCCGGCAGATGCTCTTGATCTTGCGGTCGAGCGCCTTGTCCTCTGCGGACTCGGTGTAGTTCTTCTCCTGCGCGGATGGCACATCGGCCGCGCGCGGCTGACGATGCCCGACGGGCGCGCTAGGAACGCTGCCTGAGTTCGTGGTCGCTGAGGGACCGCTCGTTCCGCTCTTGCTCTGCGCAAATGCACCTGACGCGGCGAGCAGCAAAGCTGTCATGGCGATCGGGATGTATTTTCTCATGTCACACCTCCACCAATGCGATTCCTCAGCGTGAGCTTATTCTACCGGGATTGATTGGGACTTTCTATCGTTCCGCAATTGCGCCTGCCTTGCGCCGCACAATCCTGCACCTTGCGCAAATCGGCCATCGATCCAAGCAGCCAGATACCTGCAGCCACCAGCAGCACGAAAAATCCGAGCATCACAGCATTCTCGACAGCGCGATTGCCTTCGTTCTCGGGAGGTTCAGGTTTTGTCATCTGTCCACAGGCGGATACATGTGAACATCGCCGCAGTAGTCCGCAACACGGTAGCGGCCGGGAGCGTCTTCACTTGTGCGCGACAGGTATTGCGGGCCGACTGGCGCCTTGCCGTGGCCGCCCGGAATATCGAGCACGTAATCCGGCTGACAAAGCCCCGACACGCGCCCGCGCAGGTGCTGCATCAGCTTCTGCCCTTCTTCGATCGACGTGCGCAGATGGGCCGTGCCCGGCGCAAGATCGCCATGATGCAGATAGTACGGCTTGATCCGGCATTCGACGAAGGTGCGCATCAAGGCTTCGAGCGTTTCGGGATTGTCGTTCACCCCGCGCAGCAGCACCGACTGGCTGACCATCGGAATGCCCGCATCGATGATCCGCGCACACGCATCGCGGGCCTCAGCGGTGAATTCGCGTGGATGGTTGGCGTGAACGGCGACCCATGTGGTCGCCCCCTTCACGCGCAAGGCGGCGGCGACGTCATCCGTCACGCGCGCAGGATCGGCGACCGGAACGCGGGTATGAATGCGGATGATCTTCACATGATCGATGGCGGCAAGATCGGCCATGATCTCTTTCAGCCGCCGCGCAGACAGCATCAGGGGATCGCCGCCGGTCAGGATCACTTCCCATATTTCCGGATGCGACCGGATGTAATCCAGCGCCTTTGAATAAACCTCGTCGGAAAGACCGGTGTCCTTGCCAGGCCCCACCATTTCGCGGCGAAAGCAGAACCGGCAATAGACCGCGCAGACATGCACCAGCTTGAACAGCACACGATCCGGATAACGGTGCACGATCCCGCTGACCGGCGAGTGTGAATGATCGCCGATGGGGTCGGCATCTTCGCCCGGTTGCGTCACAAGTTCGTCCGCTGAGGGAATGTACTGGCGCGCGATGGGATCGTTCGGGTCGGCCTTGTCGATCAACGCAGCGACAGCGGGCGTCACGGCGACCGCATAGCGCGCAGCCACTTTCTCCAGCGCGGACAGACTGTCCTGCGGAGCGAGACCATGCGCAATGAGTTCGGCTGGCGTCCGAAGCGTTGCCACGCGACGGGTCATGCCTCGCCTCCCATAGGCGTCCACACCACCTGATCGACCCGCGTTGCGCCGCTGGCCAGCATCACCAGACGATCGAAGCCAAGCGCGACGCCGCAGGCGTCCGGCATATGCGTCATTGCCGCGAGGAAATCCTCATCGAGCGGATAGCGCTCGCCGTAGCGGCGTTCTTTCTCATCCATTGCCTGCGCGAAGCGCTGCCGCTGCTCGTCCGCATCGATCAGTTCACCAAAGCCGTTCGCAAGCTCGACACCGCACGCATAAACCTCGAAGCGCTCCGCCACACGCGGATCGGTCGCCTTGGTGCGCGCAAGCGCGGCTTCCGGCGCGGGATATTCGTAGAGAATAGTCAAACGTTCCTGTCCAAGGTTCGGCTCGACATGTTCGACCAGCACCTTGCTGAAAATATCGGACCATGTGTCGTCTTCGGCGACGCGGATACGTTCGCTCGCAGCCTTTGCCAGCGCTTCACGCTGTCCATGCCCGTCAGCAATCGTCGCCAGCAGATCAATGGACGCGAAACGCGCGAACGCGTCCGCCACCGTGAGCAATTCCGGTGTGGCAAATGGGTCCGCCGTCCTGCCACGAAACGAGAAAGTCTCGATCCCTGTTTCCTGCGCGGCGCGTGCGATCACCACAACGCAATCGGCCATGACGGCTTCGTAGCTTTCGTTGGCGCGATACCATTCCAGCATAGTGAATTCCGGCAAGTGCAACGGCCCGCGCTCGCGATCCCGAAACACCCGTGCGAACTCCACGATCCTTGTCTCCCCGGCGGCCAGCAGCTTCTTGCAGGCGAATTCGGGGGATGTCCGCAGATAGTAGCGAGAGGTTTCGCCATCTCCGGACGTCAGGTCGGCAGACGGGGCATGCAGATGCGTCTCGTTTCCGGGCGATTTCTGCAGGATTCCGGTCTCGACTTCGGAGAATCCCTCACCGGCGAACCAGGCTCGTGTCGCCCTTGTAATGGCGCTGCGCGCCTGCAGGAACGGCCTGCGGTCGAGGTGGCGGTCGGGCGTCCACCAGGGCGAAAGTTCCTGTCCTGCAGTCATGGCCGAAAAGCCTGATTCGGCTGTAAAAAGCTGGCTTTGGCGCTCCAAATCGGTATGTTGCGGCCCGAAACAGCCTTACCGGACGGCGAAGTGCCGGACCGGTGCCGCACCCGGCCCTGAACATTAGGAAACCAATCTGTGAAAGTCATCGCCAGTTCGATCCGCAAGGGCAACATCATTGAGCAGGACGGCAAGCTATATGTCGTTCTGAGCGCGGAGAACATCCACCCCGGCAAGGGAACCCCGGTCAGCCAGATCGAAATGCGCCGAATCAGCGACGGCACCAAGGTGTCCGAGCGCTACAAGACGACCGATCAGGTCGAGCGCGCCTATGTCGAAGACCGCGACTTCAACTATCTCTACGAAGACAGCGACGGCTTCCACTTCATGAACAACGAGACCTACGACCAACTCCTTGTCCCGAAGGACGTGGTCGGCACGCAGGCCCCCTACCTGCAGGAAAACATGACTGTGAAGCTTTCGATCCACGAAGGAAACGCCGTCTCCATCGTGCTGCCGCAGCGCGTGACCCTCGAAGTCGTCGAGACCGAGCCGGTGACCAAGGGCCAGACCGCCTCGTCGTCCTACAAGCCCGCGATCCTCTCCAATGGCGTCCGCACCGGCGTCCCTCCGCATATCGGCACAGGAACGCGCATCGTCGTTCTGACGGAAGACGGCTCCTACGTCGAACGCGCAAAAGACTGAGCGCAAGTGTCGTGAGGGCGGATTGACGGCAGCGGAGGCAGCGCATCACCGGACGATGGCATCAGGGACGATCTGGTGCCGTGTTCTGGTTCTTGCCTCGCTGTCCGCTGCTGTTCTCATCTCGCCTCTCACCCGGCCAGCGCAGGCTCAATCCAGCGACTTTAGAACGCCGTCGGTTTCGGTGGTGAAACCGGACTGGCCAGCCGCCGCTATCCAGCTCAAGGCCGAGATCGATTCGCAGCCCGCGGCGGTCGACAATTTCAGCTTCATGGGTCCGCGACCGCCGCCACGTCAGGTCACGGCGCAGCGCATCACCGCGATCTCGCAGATCAACGCAGTGACCGCGCCGATCTTCTCCGGTGTCGAGCTCAGCCCTGTCCCCGTGCTGCTGCCCTTCGACAGCGCGCTCTACCTTTCCGACCAGCGCAGCGGCGCGGTCAATCTCCTGATCCCGCGCTATCAGGCGGGCTTCAATGCAGCCGCGATGTTCGAAGCCGGTCCTGCCGGTTACGATGCTGTGTTCATGCTGGAGCGTGGCGCTGGCGAGGGCATGCCCTCCCGTGTTTATGCGCAGCCGGTTGAAGTCCAGATCACGGCATCGCTGCTGCTCTACGACATCAAGGACCCCCTGGCTGGCAAAGGCGAACCGGTCAAGGCGCTGGCCACGCAATTCCCGAACCTGCGCCGGGTGATCCGCGAAGGTTATGTGCGCTACGCCTTCACGCGGTTCGGCGTTCCTTATGTTGTCTCGATCCAGTGCCTCGACAGCGTGGCGCGCAGCCGTCGTCTGTCATGCCGCGAAGCGTCGCCAGTGGCCGAGCGATTCATCAAGGCGCTACGTGTTGCCGGCGGCACGCCGCGCGAACCACGCTACAACATCGGCTCCTACGACTCCGAACGGCCGATCGAATACGACAGCAGTTTCACCTATCGCCCGCCGGGCGAGATCATCGCCAACAGCGGCTATCGCGGCCAGGGCGGCTATCAGGATCTGACGGTCTACTCGCAAATCCGCTTTCCCATCGAGAAAGCCCCCGCGTTCGCCAACTCGCAATCCTTCATGAACTGGGGCGACTGCAATCTCACCGGCCGGGTCTCGTTCGCACCGACCAAGGGGGATTCCTACCGCTGCAAACGCAACGACAAGCCGCTGGTCTTCGATGAATCCGCCAAGGATAACTACAGCTATCCATGGCAGGACAATTTTTGCGAAACGCGCGATTTCGAAGTCGGACAGTGCGCTAACGGCATGGGCCATCAGGGGCAGGATATACGCCCTTCATCCTGCCACCTGCGCAACGAAGGGGCCGACCGCTGCATTCCCGATCTCTTTGCGACAGTCGCCGTGCGCGACGGCGTGCTGGTCCGCACGCAAAAACAGCAGGCCGCGTTCCTGCTGGTCAACTCGCGCAACGAACACATCCGCTTCCGCTACATGCACATGAATCCATCGCGCATGGATGCCGATGGCGTGATCCATGGACGGCGCGTCACCGAAGGGGAAAAGATCGGGCTTGTCTCGAACTTTCAGGATCGGCCCGGCGGCACCACAAGCCATCTGCATTTCGACATTCAGGTGTTCACGCGCGACGGCTGGCTCTGGGTCAACCCTTACGTCACCCTGATCTCGTCATACGAGCGCCTGATCGGCGGACGCGGACGCGAATACATCCAGCCGCCGCCGGAAGCGCCTGCCATGGCGCACGCTCAGCCGCCTGCGGATCTTCCTGCGAATGCCATCAAGGAAGGTCAGGGCCATTAGGACTGGCGACAAGCGGAACCGGTTTTTCCGGCACGATCCGCGGCGGATTAGCCTGTGTCCGAACCCGGCGCATCGCGCTAAACTGACGGCATGACGCACAGAGATTCTTCGAGATCCTCCCTCACCCGTCGAAAGCTGCTCGGCTCCGCGCTCGGCGCGGGCGCATGGATGGCAACCTCACCCCATGCGCTTGCCGCCACGCCGCCCGGCTTCGATCAGTGGCGCGAAGGTTTCCGCGCCCGCGCGCTGGCACGCGGCATTTCCGAAGGCACCTACATCCGCTGCCTCGCACGGATCGAGCCGGACATGAGCGTCTTCCAGAAGATGCGCAAGCAGCCGGAATTCAACGAACAGCTCTGGCAATACATCAATCGCCGGGTCTCGGACTGGCGGCTGGCTGCAGGCAAGGTGGCACTGCAAAAGAACAGCACCCTGTTCGCGCGGATCGAAAAGGATTTTGGCGTCGAGCGCGGCACGCTGCTGGCCCTGTGGGGCGTCGAGACGGCCTACGGCGATCCGCTGGTGCAGCAGAACCATATGCGCCCGGTGTTTCCGTCCCTCGCCGCGCTGGCGTGGAACGAGCCGCGCCGCAAGACCTATTGGGAAACAGAACTCATCAACGCGCTGCGCATCGTTGATAAACATTGGAGCACGCCGGAAGAAATGCGCGGCTCATGGGCGGGCGCGATGGGTCATACGCAATGGATGCCGGAAGTCTGGCTCAATGTCGGATTCGACTATGATGGCGATGGCCGCGTGTCCCCGTTCGGGAAACCGGACGACGCGCTCGGCTCCAGCGCACGCTACCTCGTCAATCGCGGCAAGTATCGGCGCGGCGAGCACTGGGGTTATGAGGTCAAGGGCGCAACCGGTGGCAGCGGCAGCAAGACTTATGCGCAATGGGCCGCCGCTGGCGTGGCCCGCGCGGACGGGCAATCGTTCCCGCGCCCGAACGATTTCGCGCAGCTCTGGACCCCTGTTCAGGGCGGTCCATCATTCCTGTTGGGACCGAATTTCTACGCGGTAAAGAGCTACAATCCGTCGATGAACTACGCGCTCGCCATTGTCCATCTCGGCGACCGCATTCAGGGCGCGGGCCCGTTCATTCAGCCCTTCCCCGGATCGGAACGCGCGCTCACGCTGGCAGAAATTCAGGAAGTTCAAACGCGCCTTACCAAGGCGGGGTTCGATACAGGCGGCACTGACGGGCGCGTCGGCAACGATACCATGCAGGCGGTGCGCGACTTCCAGACCAAGGCGGGCCTGCTGCCCGCGGACGGCTATGCCGGACTGAAGGTGCTCGCGCGGCTGCGGCAGGGATCGTAGTTCCTGTTCATTGCGAGCGAAGCGAAGCAATCCACCTTTGACCAGAATGGATTGCTTCGTCGCAAGTGCTCCTCGCAATGACGATCTACCGGATAAAATTCGGCCCCGGATCAGGTACTGCCACATCCGTCACGCGCATCTGCACGCGCTCGGAACCCTGCCAGCGATCGACGGTGAGCGATCCGGCGACATGCAGCATCTGGCCGCGATTTTCGATCAGCGCATTGCCGAGCTTCTGGCCGATGGACCGGAACGCGATGCCGTTGACGAATGCGCCGTCGCCCGACTTGAAGCGCAGACGCAGATGCGCCTGCCCGACTTCGTCGGCATAAACAAGCTGATGCGACGGCAATGCAATCAGCGGCTCGGGATTGCCTGCGCCATAAGGCCCGGCGCGGTTCAGGGTGTTAACGAAATCCGTCGTTACGGCGCGCGCGCTGACCGCACCATCGATGAATAGCTCGTTGGCGTGACGCGCCTCGGCGACAGTCGCAGCCAAGGCGGCCTCTACGAACGCTCGAAATTCCGCGAGGTTTTCCTTACGCAGCGTGATGCCCGCAGCCATCGCATGACCGCCGCCTTTCAGCAGGATTCCTTCGTTCACCGCCTCGCGCACCACCTTGCCGAGATCGACGCCAGGAATGGAGCGGCCAGAGCCTGTGCCGATGCCGCCGGGCTCCAGCGCAATGGCGAATGCTGGACGTGAGAATTTCTCCTTGAGCCGCGACGCCACAAGGCCGACCACGCCCGGATGCCAGCCCTCAGAGGCTGTGACAATGACAGACCCTTTGTCATCGAGGCCAAGCGAAGCGAGCGCCTCGGCTTCGGCCTGCGCTTCCGCCATCTGTTCGATGACCCGGCGCTCGGTATTCAGCCGATCGAGTTCGGCGGCGATCCGTGCCGCTTCCGAGACATCGCCCTCCAGCAGCAGCCGCACGCCGAGATCGGCGCGCCCGATCCGCCCGCCGGCATTGATACGCGGCCCAAGCATGAAGCCGAGATGCCATGCCTCCGGCGGCCCGCTCAGCCGCGCCACATCCATCAGCGCGGTGTGGCCGATGTGATCGCGGCGGCGCAGCGCAATCAATCCCTTGGCGACGAACGCGCGATTCAGTCCCGTCAGCACGGCGACGTCAGCGACAGTGCCGAGCGCCACGTGGTGAAGCGCATCAAGCAGATTGGGTTCGGGCCGAACATCGCTCCAGAAATCGCGGGCACGTAATTCGCGGTTCACCGCCACCAACGTCACGAAGACAAGGCCGACAGCCGCGAGATGCCCGAGGCCCGACAAATCGTCGAGGCGGTTCGGATTCACCAGCGCATCGACAACAGGAAGCTCATCGCCGCACTGGTGATGATCGATCACCACCACATCCATCCCGAGCCGCTTGGCTTCCGCCAGCGGTTCGATACTCGTCGTGCCGCAATCGACCGTGACCAGCAACGTGGCGCCCTTGTTGGCGAGGCCACGCACGGCTTCAACATTTGGGCCGTAGCCTTCGAAGATGCGATCCGGAATATGGATCAACGGATCGAGGCCGCAGTGGCGCAGATGCCAGGTCAGCAGCGCCGCCGAGGTCGCGCCGTCGACGTCGTAGTCGCCGAAGATCGCGACCGTCTCGCCGCGTGACGCTGCGTCCGCAATGCGCTTGGCTGCTGCTTCCATGTCCGTCACCGTCAGGGGATCAGGCAGCAGCTTGCGGATGGTCGGATCGAGAAAATCCTCAACGGCATCGATATCGATGCCGCGCCCGGCGATGATCCGCGACAGCATTTCCGGCACCTGATAGCGCTGCGCAATCGCCAGCGCCCGCGCCGTGCCACGCGGATCGAGCCGGTCGCGCCACACACGGCCGGTCGCAGACCGCTCCACGCCCAGAAAAGCGGGGCTGTTCTCAACGGGCAATGCGGATGCAGGGAGCGTCATGATGCCTTCCGCAAATAAGCACGAAGCGTCAGCGTTCAATGATTCGCAGCAGCGAGCCTAGCAGCCGAGCTTGTCCGCCAGATCGTTGAAATCCTTGACCACAAAATCCCAGTTTCCGTCGGCCTTGAAGTCGCGGTTCTGATGCGGACCGTATTCCGTCACGCGCGGCACAAAAGCCGTTTTCAGGCCGAATGACTGCGCCGCCGCCAGATCGTTGTTGTGCGCGGCCACCATCATCACCTGCGCCGGCGCCAGACCGAGAATTTTCGCCGCGCCCACATAGGCTTCGCGATCCGGCTTGTAGTGCCGGAAAACCTCGGCGCTCAGCACCAGATCCCATGGCAGGCCAGCGTACTTCGCCATGTTGGTCAACAGCGCGACATTGCCGTTCGACAATGGGCTGATGATGAACTTCGTCTTCAGCCGTGTCAGGCCGCTGACGCTGTCCGGCCATGGATTGAGGCTGTGCCAACCTTTGGTCAGATAATCGAAATCCGCCGAGGTCAGGCCGGTGATGCCGAGCTTAGCGGCGAGCGGTTCGATGGATTGCCGCTGCAGATCGTCGAGAATGACGAAATCGCTCTCCAGCTTTTTGCGGACTTCGTCCATCGAGGGCATGTAGGCAGCACGCCATCCATCGACCAGCGCGGTCCAGTCGCCCTTGATGCCCTTCTTGTTCGCCCATGCCGTGAAGTTGTCGATCAGGCTGGTGCGCCAATCGACGACAGTCCCGAACACATCGAACACGAGCGCCTTGATCTCGGACATCTGAATTCCTCAGAAAATCTTGCGGTACTGCATGAAGCCAGAGCGGTCAGCGACTTCATCGTACAGAATTTGCGCGCGCGCGTTTTCGAATTGCGTCAGCCAGTGAACCCGGCTCGCGCCTGCCGCCTTGGCCTTCTCATAGACCGCTTCGATCAGCTTGCGGCCTACCCCGTGGCCGCGCGCGCCTTCGTTCACGAACAGGTCCTGCAAATAGCAGTAATTGCCGACCGTCCAGCATGAGCGGTGATAAAGGAAATGGACGATGCCGGTGAGCTTGTCGTCGACAAACGCACCGAGCACATACATCGGCTCGGCGTCGTCATGAAACCGCTGCCATGTGATGGCGGTGGTCTCGTCCGGAACGGTGGACTTGTAGAATTTGAGATAGCCCTGCCAGAGCGGCTCCCACGCCTCGCGCTCATCCATGCGAAGCGGACGGATGACAACGCGCTCGGTCATGGGACTATCCTGCTCAATCGAGGTGGAACTTCTCGAACTGGCGATGCTCGCCCTTGATGATGCGGACCGTCCCGGTGACGGAGCGCATCACAACGGTCTCGGTCTCGATCACGTTCTTGCGGAATTTGACGCCCGACAGCAGCGAGCCATCGGTCACGCCGGTCGCTGCGAACAGGCAGTCGCCGCGCGCCATGTCCTCGATACCATAGACCATGTTGTGGTCCTTGATGCCCATCTTGGTGGCACGCTCGCGCTTCTCGGCGGTGTCTAGAATGAGACGGCACTGCATCTGGCCGCCGATGCAGCGCAGAGCAGCCGCAGCCAGCACGCCTTCGGGCGCGCCGCCGGTGCCCATATAGATGTCGACGCCGGTGTTTTCGGAATCGGCGGTGTGAATCACGCCCGCGACGTCGCCATCGGTGATCAGGCGCACAGCCGCACCTGTCGAACGGATCGCGTTGATGATTTCAGCGTGGCGCGGGCGATCCAACACCAGCGCGGTAATCGCAGACGGGTGCACGTCCTTGGCGCGGGCCAGGCGGCGGATGTTTTCAGCCGGCGGCGCATCGAGATCGACCACATGCTTGGGATAACCCGGACCGACCGCGATCTTCTGCATGTACACGTCGGGCGCGTTCAGCAGCGTGCCGCCTTCCGCCATCGCCATGGTCGCAATCGCGCCCGGCATGTTCTTGGCGCACAGCGTAGTGCCTTCCAGCGGGTCGACCGCGATATCCACGTCGGGGCCGCCTTCCGCGCCGACCTTTTCGCCGATGAACAGCATCGGTGCTTCGTCGCGCTCGCCCTCGCCGATCACCACCGTGCCCTGAATGGGAATCTTGTTGAGTTCGCGGCGCATCGCGTCCACCGCAGCCTGGTCGGCGGCCTTCTCGTTACCATGGCCCCGGAGGCGCGCTGCGGACACCGCGGCACGTTCCGTCACGCGAACGATTTCGAGTGTGAGAATGCGTTCCAGCAGAAGCTGCGGCGGAACGGAAATCGTAGCGGACGACATTGGCTAACTCCTCAAACAAGTGGCGACGGGGCCGGATAACCGGTCCTGTCAGTTCTTTTCGATCCGGATGACCTGCGGACGGCCGGTGATCACCCGATCTTGTTGGACGGCATGCAGAGCGCGGCGCACTGCATCCTCGGTGGTGGCGTAAGTGATGAGAATGACGGGCACCGGCGACGGCTTGCCGCGCTTGCCCAGATCGACAACGCCGTCGGGATGGCGTTGCACAATCGATTCGATGGAAATCTTCTGCTCGGCCAGACGCGTTGCGATGGTCGCAGCCGTTCCGGCCAGGTCGCGCGCCATCAGGCGAATATAGTATCCGCCCTCATGACGCTTCATCGGCGCTTTGGTCGTGGTCTTCAACTTCTCGACCGGACGTCCGAACGGTGCAGCGCGAATACCGCGCGCAACATCCGCGATGTCTGCAAGCACAGCAGAAGCTGTTGCCGCGCCGCCCGCGCCCGGACCGACCAGCGTGATCGGCGGAATGCCTTCGCCATCGATGGTCACAGCATTGGTGACATCCATGACCTGCGCAATCGACGACGTGCGCGGCACCATGGTCGGGTGCACGCGCTGCTCGATGCCGGACTCAGTCTTCACCGCGACGCCCAGCAGCTTGACGCGATAGCCGAGCTCCTCGGCGGCGCGCAAATCTTCCGGCGCGATCGATGAAATGCCTTCGACGTAAACAGCGCTCTGGTTGACCTTGGTGCCGAAGGCAAGGCTGGCAAGAATAGCGAGCTTCTGCGCGGTGTCGTGTCCGTCCACGTCGAACGACGGATTGGCTTCGGCATAGCCAAGCCGCTGCGCATCCTTGAGGCACTCGGCGAACGACAGTCCTTCGCGCTCCATGCGCGTGAGGATGTAATTGCAAGTGCCGTTGAGAATGCCGTACACGCGATTGATGCCGGTCCCGGCAAGACCTTCGCGCAATGTCTTGATGACGGGAATAGCCGCGCCGACAGCAGCCTCATAATTCAGCGCGCCGCCGTGCTTTTCTGCCAGCGCAGCGAGACGCGATCCGTGCTTGGCGATCAGGGCCTTGTTCGCGGTGACAACTGACTTGCCGCTCCGCAAGGCCGCCTCGATGGCCGAGAGCGCCGGCTCACCGGCACCGCCCATCAGTTCGACGAAACAATCAATCCGGGGATCGTTGGCCAGCGCCAGCGGGTTCTTGGCCCAGTCGATTCCGCGCAGGTCGAGACCACGTTTCTTGGCCTTGGAGCGGGCGGAAACCGCGACAACCTTGACGCCACGGCCGCAGCGCGCCGACAGCGCCCTGCTCTGACTTTCGATCAGGCGGACTACCTCGGCACCCACGGTGCCGAGACCCGCGATACCCACCTTGAGGGGTGCGACCATCTTGCTGAAAACCTGCCGGAAAAATTACCGCCGATTGGCGAGCGGAACCACGTTGTGCAACGATTCAACGCCACTTTCAAGGAACCGCCGGATATTGCGGGCGGCCTGGCGAATTCGCTGCTCGTTTTCCACCATTGCGATGCGGACATAGCCTTCGCCGTGTTCGCCGAAGGCAACGCCGGGCGAGACGACCACACCGGATTTCTCCACCATCAGCGTGGCGAAGGCCATGCTGCCCACGTCGCGGAACTTCTCTGGCAGAGGCGCCCAGGCAAACATCGATGCGGCAGGCGGCGGAATGTCCCAGCCAGCGCGGCCGAAGGTCTCCACCAGCACGTCACGGCGCTTGCGATAAATATCGCGAACTTCTCTGATGCAGTCCTGCGGCCCGTTGAGCGCAGCAGTCGCCGCCACCTGAACCGGCGTGAATGCACCGTAGTCGAGATACGACTTCACGCGGGTCAGCGCCGCGATGATCCGCTCGTTGCCGACGGCAAAGCCCATGCGCCAGCCGGCCATCGAAAACGTCTTCGACATCGAGGTGAATTCCACCGTGACGTCGATTGCACCGGGCACCTGCAGCACGGACGGCGGCGGCTCGTCATTGAAGTAGAGTTCCGCGTAAGCCAGATCGGACAGAATGAAGATCTCGTGCTTCTTCGCGAAGGCCACCAGATCTTTATAGAAATCCAGCGAGGCCACATAGGCCGTCGGGTTCGACGGATAGCAGGCGATCATGGCGATCGGCTTGGGGATCGAGTGGACGATCGCACGCTCGAGGGCGCTGAACAGTTCCGGAGTCGGTTCAGCCGGAACAGAACGCACCACGCCGCCGGCCATCAGGAAGCCGAAGGCATGGATCGGATAGCTCGGGTTCGGGACCAGCACGACGTCGCCCGGCGATGTGATCGCCTGCGCGACGTTGGCAAAACCTTCCTTGGACCCGAGGGTCGCAACGACCTGGGTCTCGGGATTGAGCTTCACGCCAAAGCGGCGCTCGTAATAGGCAGCCTGGGCACGGCGCAGGCCAGTGATGCCTTTCGATGCCGAATAACGGTCGGTGCGCGGCTTGCCGAGGGTTTCCTTGAGCTTCTCGATCACATGCGGCGGGGTCGGCAGGTCCGGATTGCCCATGCCCATGTCGATGATGTCGGCCCCGGCGTTCCGCGCGGCCGCCTTGGCCCGATTGACCTGTTCGAACACATAAGGCGGCAGACGGCG
>Ga0209023_10001488_pt1 | contig 31357 bp, 26 predicted proteins | sample LakOneMetagenome_FD_187468 | JGI IMG/M metagenome (GOLD analysis project Ga0209023, IMG submission 187468) | Freshwater and sediment microbial communities from Lake Erie, Canada (SPAdes) (version 2) | ecosystem: Environmental > Aquatic > Freshwater > Lentic | place: Lake Erie, Canada...
CCCCCCGCCCCGGCCGGGCCGAGAACCGGTCGGGAACCGCTCCGGCCCGGGCCGCGTCCGATCGGCATGTCGCTGAACTCCCGCCGCCTCCGGCGCCCACTCCTGGCCCTGCCCGCCCTCGCGGCCACGCTGACGCTGGTCGCCTGCTCGGCGGGAGGCAATGACTCCCTCACGTCGATGGACGCGCCCGCAGCCGCACCCGCGGAGGCGGGGGGCGCGGGTGACTCCGCCCTCGCCGACGACAGCAAGGCGTTCTCCACCAACGGCGGCCGCGCGAACGCCGCTGCTGACACCGCCACCGACTACGCCCAGTCCTACGTCATCTCGACGGGCGCGGTGGCCTACCGCAGCAAGGACGTCGCCAAGACCCGCTTCGACGTGCAGTCGGTGATCGACGCCCACGGCGGTCGCACCGACGAGGAGAAGTCCGAGAGCGACAAGGACGGCGGGCTGCTCCGCTCACGCATCGTCTTCCGGGTTCCGGTCAAGGAGTTCGGCGACGCCATGGCCGAGCTCGACAAGCTGGACGGCAAGACGTCGGCCTCGACCAGCAGCGAGGACGTCACCACCCAGGTCATCGACACCGACGTCCGCGTCGCCGCCCAGCAGCGCAGCATCGAGCGGATCCAGGTCCTGTTCTCGAGGGCCCAGAGCATCCGCGACATCATGGCGATCGAGGCCCAACTCCAGCAGCGCGAGGCCGACCTCGACTCGCTCAAGCAGCAGCAGTCCTGGCTCAAGGGCCAGACGTCCTGGAGCACGATCACGGTCAACCTCCAGCGCGAGGAGACCAAGAAGGTCGTCAAGGACGAGAAGGACTCCGGCTTCCTGGCCGGCCTGAGCACCGGCTGGCACGGCCTCAAGAAGGTCACCCTCGGCCTGGCCACCTTCGTCGGGGCAGCGCTCCCCTTCGCCGTCGTCCTGCTGATCCTCGGCATCCCGGCCTGGCTCTTCGTCCGTCGTTCGCGGCGAGGTACGACGCCCGCCGAGCCCGCCCCCGCCGAGTCCTGACCGTCCCGCACCCCAGGCGTGCCGTAGCGTGCCTGGGGTGACCAGCTCCTCGGACCAGCGTCGCCTGGCAGTCCTGATCGACGCCGACAACGCCAAGTCCACCCTCATCGGCCCACTGTTCGAAGAGATCGCCACCCTCGGCACGGCGAGCGTCCGGAGGGCCTATGGCGACTGGACGGGGACCCAGCTGTCCGGCTGGAAGCGGGACCTGAACTCCCACGCCATCCAGCCCATGCAGCAGTTCAGCTACACCAAGGGCAAGAACAGCACCGACTCGGCGCTGATCATCGATGCGATGGACCTGTTGCACACCGGCAATCTGGACGGCTTCGTCCTGGTGTCGAGTGACAGCGACTTCACCCGCCTGGCGACCAGGCTGCGCGAGGCGGGGAAGATGGTGATCGGCATCGGTGAGCGCAAGACCCCGCAGCCGTTCGTGGCCGCCTGTGAGCGGTTCATCTACCTCGACCTGCTCGGCACCGCCCCCACCGCCGACGAGCCTGGCACCGACGAGGGCGAAGCCCCGGTCGCCCTGCCCGATCTCGAACGCATCCTGAGGGCGGCGATCGAGAGCACGACGGGCGACGACGGCTGGTCGTCGCTGGGCGCCGTCGGCAGCCACCTGTCCAAGAGCAACCCGTCCTTCGACCCGCGCGACTACGGCAAGTCCCGCCAGCTCGGTGCCCTCGTCGAGGCCCAGTCCTACGTCGAGGTACGCCGGCCGGGCGGCGGCGTGGTCAACGTACGGCTCAAGCCGAGCGCCGCCCCGACCCGCAAGCGCACGGCCAAGCGAGCCCCTGCCGCCAAGAAGGCCAGCGCCTAGCCCAAGACCAGGTGGGCCCAGACCCGGTGAGCCAGACCAGGTGAGCCAGACCCGGTGGGCCGGCTAGTCCAGCGGATAGCTCTGGACGAACTCGGTCAGGCGGGCGAGCTGGTCGGGGTCGGTGGTGGGGATGACCCCGTGGCCGAGGTTGAAGATGTGGCCGCGCGCGGCTCGGCCGGCCTCGATGACCTCCGCCGCCCGGGCCGTCATCACGTCCGTGGGTGCGAACACCAACGTCGGGTCCAGGTTGCCCTGGACCGAGCGGTCGCCGACGAGCGGGACGGCACGGTCCAGCGGCATCCGCCAGTCGACGCCGACCACGTCGGCGCCGGCCTCGCCCATGAGGGTGAGCAGGCTCCCGGTGCCGACCCCGAAGTGGATCCTCGGGACACCGAGGCCGCCGACCCGCTCGAGGACCGCGGCCGAGTGAGGCATCACGAACTCGCGGTAGTCGCGGGGTGCCAGTGCGCCCGCCCACGAGTCGAAGAGCTGGACGGCGGATGCCCCGGCCGCCACCTGGACCTCCAGGAACGCCGCGGCGATGCCACCGATCTTGGCGAGCAGCGCCTGCCACACGTCGGGGGCACCGAACATCATCGCCTTGGTGCGGGCGTGCTCCTTGGACGGGCCGCCCTCGACGAGGTAGGACGCCACGGTGAACGGCGCACCGGCGAAGCCGATGAGCGGCGTCGCCCCCAGCTCGGCCACCAGCTCGCGCACGGCCTGGGTGATGAACGGGACGTGCTCGGGGGTGAGGTCGGGGATCGCTGCCACGTCGGCCAGCGTCTCCACGGGCTTGGCCACGACCGGGCCGACGCCGGGCTTGATGTCCAGGTCGACCCCCACCGCCTTGAGCGGCAACACGATGTCGGAGAAGAAGATCGCGGCGTCGACGCCGTAGCGGCGGACGGGCTGGAGCGTGATCTCGACGATCAGCTCCGGGGTCATGCACGACTCGAGCATCGCCACACCCTCGCGGGCGGCCCGGTACTCCGGCAGCGAGCGGCCCGCCTGCCGCATGAACCAGACCGGGGTGTGTGCGGGCTTCTCGCCTCGGGCAGCGGCCAGGAAGGAACTGTCGGCGAGCGTGGGCATGGGCGAATCCTCCCAGGTGGGGCGGCGTGTTGGCACATCGGCCGCAAGACGCCGACATACCGTGAGGCCCATGGTCGTCGGTCACGACAAACCGCCTGTCCCGGGCGAGGAGCAGCCGCCTGAGTTCCAGGCGGCGGTGGCCGGCATGCACGCAGCCAGACTGCGCCCCGAGCTCTTCTGCGAGGAGATGCCGGCGCCCCAGCGGATCGCTCCCCACGCAGCGGCGCTGACCGCCGACATCACCGTCGACGACACCGAGGTCGGGACGGGCCGGATCATCGTGCTCCACGACCCGGCCGGCAACGACGCCTGGCAGGGCACCTTCCGGTGCGTCGCCTACTGCCGGGCCGACATCGACCCCGAGCTGATCACCGACCCGCTGCTCGCCGAGGTCGGCTGGACCTGGCTCACCGAGGCCCTCGACGCCAACGGCGCCCGCTTCCTCGCGGCGTCCGGTACGGTCACCCGGGTGGCGACCGAGAGCTTTGGCGGCATGGCCGACGAAGAGGCCACTGCCCAGATCGAGATCCGCGCCTCCTGGACACCGTGCGACGAGACCGGTCAGGCTTATGACGTGGAACCCGATATCGCGTCGCACGTCGAGGCCTGGGGTGAGCTGCTGTGCACCGCCGCCGGCCTGCCGCCCGTGCCCGAGGGAGTCGCGTCCATGCCGAGCAGGCGCGGACAACGGGGCACGGGACGACGAGGAGTCAGGCCCTGAGCAGTTCTGACGACGTCACCGAAGTCACCGACGAGACCGAGGGGCCCCAGCCGTCTCGGGCCCCCCTGCTCACGCTGCGTGACGGGCTTCCGCCTGTCACCGAGACGGTCGACCAGCTGCGCGAGGTGGCGGCCGCGATCACGGCCGGCACCGGGCCGGTCGCCATCGACGCGGAGCGCGCCTCCGGTTATCGCTACTACTCGCGTGCCTACCTGATCCAGCTGCGTCGCGAAGGGTCGGGGATCGCCCTGGTCGACCCGATCGCGGTCGGTGACCTCACGCACCTCGCCGAGGCGCTCGAGGGCACCGAGTGGGTGCTCCACGCCGCGACCCAGGACCTCGGCTGCCTCACCGAGGTCGGCCTACGACCCTCCGCCCTGTTCGACACCGAGCTGGCCGGCCGCCTGCTGGGCTATCCCCGCGTTGGTCTGGCGACCCTGGTCGAGGAGGTCCTCGGCTTCCGGCTCCGCAAGGAGCACTCCGCCGTCGACTGGTCGACCCGGCCGCTGCCCGAGGCCTGGCTGGACTATGCCGCGCTCGACGTCGAGCCGCTGGTCGAGCTGCGCCAGGCACTCTCCGACCAGCTCGAGGCGGCGGGCAAGGCCGAGTGGGCACGCCAGGAGTTCGACTACCTGCTGTCGTTCGAGGCCGCCGTGCGGTCGGAGCCGTGGCGCCGCACGTCGGGTGCCCATCGGGTGCGCGGACGTCGCGCGATGGGTGCCGTCCGTTCGCTGTGGGAGGCCCGCGACCGCATCGCCCAGGAACGCGACGTCGCCCCCGGCCGGCTGATCCCCGACGCGTCCATCGTCGCCGCCGCGGTGGCGATGCCGGCCAGCACCGCCAAGCTGCTGTCCACCGAGGGCTTCCATGGGCGCGGGGCGCGGCGTTACGCCCGCGAGTGGCTGGCCGCCCTCGACGAGGCACGCACAATGCCCGAGAGCGAGCTGCCCGGTCGCGCTCCCCGGTCCGACGGCCCCCCGCAGGCGCGGGCCTGGGCCGAGAAGGACCCGGTCGCGGCCGCCCGGCTGTCCCAGGCGCGCGCCGCTATCGCCGAGCTCTCCGAGCAGCATGCGGTGCCGCAGGAGAACCTGCTCACCCCCGACACGCTGCGACGCCTGCTCTGGACGCCACCCAAGACGCGCGACCCCGAGGCGCTGGCCGCGGCGGTGGCCGAGCAGCTGTCCGGCTACGGCGCCCGGCCCTGGCAGGTGGAGCTCACCGGGCCGGTGCTCGTCGCGGCGATCCTCGACGCCGAGGCACCCACCGAGCCGACCGAGCCGAACGGGCCGGCCGAGCCGACCGCCTGAGCGGGCGCTAGCTAGCCGGAGCCGCTCGACGACTCCGACGGGCTCGGGGTCTCACTGGGCGGGGCCAGGATCGGCTCCGAGGCCAGGTCGATCTGGCTGGTGATCTCGTCGAGCGTGTCGTCGAGGAACTGGCCCGTGACGAGCTCGTCGAGATAGGGAGCCACCACAGCCTCCAGCCGCCCCCAGGACGCGAGGAGGGGCGGCACCTGGATATCGCGCACGCTCTGGTTGAAGATCACGGCGTTGGCCGGCTCGAGGCCAGGCTGCAGGAACGAGTCGGAGGAAGCCACGGACACGTTCGCCGGCACGAGGTAGCCCTGCTCGGCCACCTTGGACACGGCGTCGGTGGAGAGCAGGTGGACGAGCATGTCGGCGGCGGCGTCGAGATGCTCGGTGCTGTTGGAGATGCACAGGCCGGTGACGTCACCGACCGTGGCCGACCGGCTGATCCTGGGCATCGGCATCACGTCGAAGGCGAGTCCGGAGACCTGGCGCAGCTCGGGGACCAGGTTGCGGTAGCCCGCGATCATGCCCAGCTTGCCGTTCTCGAACAGCTCCAGCGGGTCGTGCTTCTGCAGCTGCTCGGGTGTCGGAGTGACCTGCGCGTTGCGCAGCAGGGTCAGCGTGGTGGCCAATGCCGCACGTGTGTCGCCGTCGGAGAACGCGAGTGAGGTAGGGCGCTTGTCGTCGTCGAAGACCTTGCCGCCACCGGCATAGATGAAGGGCGACAGGCCGAGCAGCGTGGGCTCGATGTAGACGCCGCGGGTGTTGCGACCAGGCTTGGTCGCGAACTGGGCGGCGGCCGCGAACTGCTCGAAGGTCCAGTCCTCGGGCCGACCCGAGGTCTCGTTGATCTCGGGGACGTCGAGCCCGCGCCGGGCCATCTTGTCGAAGTCGACGAGGTCGGTGTTGAGATAGATGACCATCGGCGAGATGGAGTAGGGCATGCAGGCGAGCGAGTTGTCGTTGGAGAAGGCCGCCAACGAGTCGCGCGCATAGTCGTCTCCGAAGGAGACTCCCCGCTCATCGAGGAGCTCGTCCACGGGGTGGGTCAGGTCACCCTCGGTGAACCAGGCGAGGTCACGTTGGGAGAGCATGAAGACGTCGGGCAGGTCACCGGTGCGATAGGCCTGCACGGCCTCGTCGCGGGAGCCGTAGGCCTTCACCGAGACCGAGACGTCGAGTCCGGGGTCGGTGAAGTTGTCGGCCTCGTCGCTGAGCGCGGTCACCTCTCCGGGAGCGCCGAAGACCCCCACCGACAGGTCGACCGGCACCGGGGCGGCGGTCGGCGACGACGACGGGGTCGGTCCGGGATCGACCTTGGTGGAGCAGCCGGCGAGCAGCAACGAGAGCACGGCGACAGCACCGAGCGCGCGGCTCGGCCACCCCGTTGCTCGCGACGTCACGGCCAACCTCTCCGGCTCCCGCCCTTCGAGGGAGCACGATCACCCTACCGAGCCGCACAACGCAGCCGTCAGCGGGTTTTCCCCGAGATCACCCTGGGTTGCTGACGATCGGCTCAGCCGAACTCGTGGAACCGGCGGGCCTCGACCACGACGCGCTCGAACATCGCGCGGTCCAGGGCGGCTCCCTCACGGCGGATCGCCGAGCGCGGCAGCCGCAGCAACCGGTCGAGGCGAACCTCACTCGGGCGGCGCTGGCGGTCCCACGCTCCCGTGCCCACGTCCATCCAGGCGCGGCCGTAGCGTGCCTCGCTCCGGGCGTCGTGATCGTGGTCCTTGCTCGTGAGCATCAGCCCCACCCACTGGCCCCGGTGCTTGCCGAGGAGCAGCACCGGGCGGTCCTTCCCCTGCTGGGGATCCTCCTCGAACGGGACCCACGCCCAGACCACCTCACCGGGGTCGGGCCGGCCGTCGCGCCGAGGCCGGTAGCTGACAGTGGGCGGTGCGGACCGGCGCGCCTCACGGCGGGCGGACCACCGGTCGCGCAGGGTGCGGAGCAGGGCCATGGCCCGAGCCTAGGGCGGTGCAGCCACCGTGGTGTGCGCCGGACCGGGAGCGCCTCACGGCGCGTGGCCGCTCTCAGCGGCGAATGTTGGGACCCGGGGCTGCCGCGGCCCGGCGCACGCGTCGAGTCTAGGCCGCGGATCTCGTCCGGCCCAGGCCCACAGGCCCCCGACGTCACGACCGGTTCGCCCGGTTCAGAGCAGCCCGTGGTCCAGCTCGACATGGCCGGCGCTCTCGAGCTGCTCGGCGAGCACCAGCATCCGCCCCGCGTCGTTCCCGGCGTCGGAGGTCACTGGGAGGGTGGCTCTCCCGGTGGCGATCACCCGCGCGAAGGCGGCAGCCCGGAAGAGGACGTCGGCGAAGTCGCCCTCCGCGATGCCGCGCAGCACCTGGTCGACCATCGCCTTCAGCTCCTCGGGCCCGGGCGGCTCTGCCACGCCCGCCACGACGCGGGCCACGGGTGCCCGGAGGCGCCCGGCGTCGAACTGGGCGGCTGCGCCGGCCGGGTCGGCGTAGACCCACGAACGAAGCAGGTAGAGCCGCCACAGGCAGCCGGCGAGCGAGTCGCCAGGGGCGCCGGCCCACAGCTCCGCCAACGTCTCGAGCCCCTCGGCGTCGGCCAGGTGGACCACCCGGTCGGCCACCATCGCGTCATCGGCGTCATGGGCACCGCGGACCAGCAGGGTCGCCGCCCGCTCCGCCGCCTCGGAGAGACGGTAGGGGTCAGCGCCGCCCTCGAGGGCGTCGAAGAACCGCTCCCCCGGCGTCAGCGGCCGGTGATGCGGCCTGGGTTGCTCGGCCATCCGTCCAGCCTACGAGGTGTCCCTCGCCGATCTGGTCACCGCGGCAACCGTCACGCCGACGCGTCGAGCGCCTTGCGGATCCGCTGGTCACTGACCGGTACGGCGGTGCCGAGCTGCTGGGCCCACAAGGAGACGCGGTACTCCTCGATCAGCCAGCGGACCCGGCGCAGCGCCGCCGTAGGGGGACAACCGGGGGGCAGCGCGTCGACGCGATGGAGATAGGCGTCCTGGAGCTCGGCGATCTGGTCCATCAGCTGTCGGTCGCGGGCGACCTGGTCGGCGAGGCGCTCCCGGCGTACGGCGATGGCCTGCAGGTAGCGGCGCACGTCGCGCAGCCGGGCCGCGCCTGCCTCCCCGACGAAGCCGTCGTGCACCAGGCGCGCGAGCTGACCGCGCAGGTCGGTGAGGGCGGGCAGCAGCGCCATCTCGGCGCGGCCGCTGAGTGCGCGGTCCGCGGACCGCCACGCCTCCAGGACCGTGATGACCTCCCGCAGCGACGACGCGAGTCGCGGCTCCCGGTCGGCCCTTGCCCGGGCCACGAGGTCGGCGAAGCCCGCGGCGGTCCGCACCGGCGGACCGGCATCGACCAGGTCGGCCACCAGCCCGGCCTCGACGTCGGCGACCAGGTCCGCCACGGTCGGATACGGCGACCCGGCGAGTGCGAGCTTCTCGGCGTTCTCGAGCCCGGGCACCCTGGCCTTCCCGTCGGCGTCGGCCACGGCGAGCAGAGCCAGCCGGATCACCCCGGCCCGGTGCCGGGCGTCAGCCTCGGCGGCGGAGCCGAAGATGCCGAGACCGACGCTCTCCCCCTCGTCGACGAGCGCGGGGTGGGCCACCACCTCGTGCCCGGCCCGCTTGTGGGTCAGCGTCTCCTCGAGCTCACCGAAGGTCCAGGTCCGCTGGCCCGTGCTGGTGCGCCCAGCCTCGCCGGCGACCTCGGCCATCGCCTGGGCGAAGCTGGGCCGCAGCGGTTCCTTGAGCGCGTCGAGGTCCTTGCCCTTGGCCGCTTCGACGCCGTCGTCGCCGACGACCCGGAAGGTCGGGCGCAGGTGGGCCGGGACCTTGTCCCAGTCCCAAGCCTCCCGCGGCACGACCACACCCGTGGTGGATCGCAGGTAGCGCTCCAGGGCCGTCAGCAGCGGCTCCTCCCCCGGCGGGGCCGCGGCCAGGAAGTCGCGGGCGGTGTTGGGGGCGGGGACGAAGCTGACCCGCAGGCCCTTGGGCAGGCTGCGGATCAGGCTTGTCACCAGATCGTGGCGCAGTCCCGGCACGAGCCAGGAGAAGTCCTCGGCGTCGACCCGGTTGATGGTGGCGACGGGGACGTCGATGGTGAGGCCGTCGTCGACCGCACCGGGCTCGAAGTGATAGCTGATCGAGAAGGTCAGCCCCTCGTCCTCCCACCGGGTCGGGAAGTCGGCCTCGCGAATCTCCTCGACGTTGTCATGGGTCAGCATGGCTGGGTCGAAGGTGAGCAGGTCGGGGCGCCGTTGACGTTCCCGCTTCCACCACTGGTCGAAGTGCACCCCGCTGACGACGTCGGCGCCGACGCGACCGTCATAGAAGTCGAACAGCGTGTGCTCGTCCACGACGATGTCGCGGCGGCGGGCCCGGTGCTCGAGCTCCTCGGCCTCGGCGAGCAGGCGGAGGTTCTCGGCATAGAACCGGTGCCGTGTGTGCCACTCGCCATAGACCAGCGCATGTCGGATGAACAGCTCGCGGGCCAGCTCACGGTCGATCGTGCCGTAGTTGACGAGGCGGTCGGCCACGAGCGGTACGCCGTAGAGGGTGACCCGCTCATAGGCCATCACCGCGGCGCGCTTGGTCGACCAGTGCGGTTCGCTGTAGGTCCGCTTCACCAGGTGGCCACCCAGGCGCTCGGCCCACTCCGGCTGGATCGCGGCGTTCTGCCGTGCCCACAGCCGCGAGGTCTCGACGAGCTCCGCGCTCATCAGGAACTGCGGGTTCTTCCCGCGGAGCACGCTGCCCGGGAAGATCGCGAAGCGGGTGCCGCGCGCGCCGGCGTACTCCCGGGGGCCGCGCGGCCCGCGTGCCTGGCCCCGGGCCTGGGGGTCCTTGGCTCGCTCCTCGAGGAGCCCGACATGGGAGAGCAGCCCCGACAGCAGCGACTGGTGGATCCCGTCGGCGTCGGGCTGGTCGGCCGGGTGCCCGAACTGCACCTTCATCTCCTTGCAGACCTGGCGCAGCTGGGACTCGAAGTCCTGCCACTCACGCACCCGCAGGTAGTTCAGGAACTCGCGGCGACACATCCGCCGGAAGGCGCTGGAGGACAGCTCGCGCTGCTGGGAGCGCAGGTAGCGCCACAGGTTGAGCCAGGTGATGAAGTCGGAGGTCTCGTCCTTGAAGCGGGCATGGAGCTGGTCGGCCTGAGCCTGCAGCTCGGCGGGCCGTTCGCGCGGGTCCTGCAGCGACAGGGCGGCGGCGATGACGACGACCTCGCGGACGCAGCCGAGACGTTCGGCCTCGAGGATCATCCGGCCCAGCCGCGGGTCGATCGGCAGCCGCGCAAGTCGGCGGCCGAGTCGGGTGAGCTTGCCCCGGCTCTCCTCGGCGCTGGTTGATCCGAGGGCCCCGAGCTCCTCGAGGAGCTGGACCCCGGCGGTGACGTTGCGCCGGTCGGGCGGGTCGACGAACGGGAAGCGAGCGACGTCCCCGAGCCCGAGCGAGGTCATCTGGAGGATGACCGAGGCGAGGTTGGTCCGCAGGATCTCGGGGTCGGTGAACTCGGGACGCGCGAGGAAGTCCTCCTCGGAGAAGAGCCGGATCGCGATCCCCGCCTCGACGCGGCCGCAGCGTCCCGACCGCTGGTTGGCCGACGCCTGGCTGATCGGCTCGATGGGCAGCCGCTGGACCTTGGTGCGCATGGAGTAGCGGCTGATCCGGGCGAGGCCGCTGTCGACGACGTAGCGGATCCCGGGAACCGTCAGCGAGGTCTCGGCGACGTTGGTCGCGAGCACGACGCGTCGGCCGGGGTGCGACTCGAAGACGCGGTGCTGCTCGGCGGCGGAGAGCCGCGAGTAGAGCGGCACGATCTCGAGGTCGCGTCCTCGCTCCTTCGGCAGCTCGGCGAGCGCGTCGGCGGTGTCGCGGATCTCCCGCTCGCCCGGCAGGAACACCAGGATGTCCCCAGGGCCTTCGGTGGTCAGCTCGCGTACGGCGTCGAGGATCGCCTCGGTCTGGTCTCGGACGACCGCCTCCCCCTCCTCGTCCTCCTCGGGCAGCTCCATGAGCGGGCGGTAGCGCACCTCCACGGGGTAGGTCCGGCCCGAGACCTCGACGATCGGCGCCGGTCTGCCCCGCCGGTCGGCGAAGTGGGCGGCGAACCGCTCGGGGTCGATGGTCGCCGACGTGATGATCAGCTTGAGGTCGGGGCGCTTGGGCAGCAGCCGCCTGAGGTAGCCGAGCAGGAAGTCGATGTTGAGGCTGCGCTCGTGGGCCTCGTCGATGATGATCGTGTCGTAGCGCCGGAGCTGCCGGTCGCGCTGCAGCTCCGCGAGCAGGATGCCGTCGGTCATCAGCTTGACCCGGCTGCTGCGCGAGGTTCGGTCGGTGAAGCGGACCTGGTAGCCGACCACGTCACCGAGCCCGGTCCCGATCCCGTCGCCGGAGAGCTCATCGGCGATCCGCTCGGCCACCGACCGGGCCGCGATCCGGCGCGGCTGGGTGTGCCCGATCAGGCCCTTGCGTCCGCGGCCGAGCTCGAGGCAGATCTTGGGGAGCTGGGTGGTCTTCCCGGAACCGGTCTCGCCGGCGACGATGACGACCTGGTGGTCGCGGATCGCGGCGGCGATGTCCTCCCGGCGCTGGCTGACCGGTAGCTCCGCCGGATAGGTGATCCGCGGGTCGGTGGTCGGGCCGGACATGATGGCCCCATTGTGCCCGCCGGGCCGGGATCGGCCGAACCGTTAACCGGCGCGGCCGTCAGGCTGGCGGCGTGATGACGGTGCCGTCGGGCTCGACGAGGGCGACGTACTCGAGGGTCAGCGCATATCGCCGTACGTCGACGCGCGAGCCCTTCTGGACGCCGAGCTGCCAGACGACGAAGGGATCACCCGCGACGTCGGTGATGTAGGCGAGCGCGGCGACGGTGTCACCGTCGGTCCAGCCCAGCTTGCCCTTGATCTTGCCGGCGGCATGCTTGGCGCCCTTGGCGTCGACATAGGTGAGCTTGGCCGTCGAGCCGGCGGCGCCCTTGCCCTGCCCGGCCCAGACCGCGACCTTCAGCGACAGGTACTGGCCGTCGACGGCCACCGGTACCTTCTTGGAGTGGGTCACGACGACGTCGTCGGCGCGCTTCTTGGTGGACGCGCACGAGTCGGCGGAGTAGAGCCCGAGCGACCCGGCCCACCCGCGATCGGACGGGGAGGCCAGGGCCGAGCACCGGCCGACGAAGCTGCTGTCCAGGCGCGTGGCCGGCGCGAGGCCGGCCCCCCACGTCAGGGTCTTGGTGGCCGCGAGGTCGAGCGTGACCGGGAACTCGGTCACGGTCATGTTGTTGACCGCGTCGAAGGCCCGCACCTCGAGGGTGTAGTTGCCTGCCGGAAGCGCGGTGTTGCTGTTGTCCTTGCCGTTCCAGGGCACGACCGCCGCCTCGCCGGGAGCGCGGGCGCTCATGTGGCGGAACTGCTCGTAGTAGCTGCCGTCCTCGGACTTGACCCAGACGTCGTAGCGCACGGACTCGGCGGACGTGGCCGTGATGGTCGCCTTGTCCCGGTAGTTGTCCTTGGTCGGGAAGAAGGTCGCGAAGTCGACCGAGGCGTCGACCACCGGGCCGGTCTTGTCGATGACCAGCGGCGTCTGGACCGTTGCCGAGACCTCGCCGTCACCGGGGTCGGCCGTCGCCACCAGCTCGAGCTGGTAGGTGCCTTCGGCCAGCCCGACCGGCAGGCTCAGCGACAGCGCCCAGGTGCCCTCGCTAGGGACCGAGCGCAGCCCGGAGTCGAGATCCGTGCCGGGGTCGGCCTCGTCGAACAGCCGCCACCTGATCGAGACCGTTCCCGTGGGGACCGGTGAGCCCACCGTCAGCTGGACCGTGGCCGTGCTGCCCGACGACGGCCCTGTGACGGCGGCGTCCAAGGTGAAGGTGTCCGTGACGGTGGTGACCGTCGCCGGCCTCGGCGCGGCCTGGACCGGAGCCGACATCCCCATCGTCGCCACGGCAACGATCAGCCCGGCCACGAACAACGGCGTACGACGCATGCCAGCCTCCCCCACGTGAGGGTCGCAGCCTAAGCGACTCCGGCCCTGCGCGGAACGGCCCGAACGGTCAAGCCCGGTGACTTAACCGTCACACCGGTGTCGACCGCTGGCCCGCTAGCGCGGCCAGAAGATCGTGCCGTCGGGCTCGACGAAGGCCCAGGTCCGGACGGTCAGCCGATAGGCCTTGACGTCATAGCGCGACCCACCGGAGACGGTGCTGGTCCAGCGGAGGACGTTCTCGCCGCCCTTGCGGCTGACCCATCTCGCGGGGCTCCGGGTGAGGTTGTCGGTCGAGCACCACGCCAGGACATCGCCACAACGCATGCGGTGGCGAGCCCTCCCATCATGGTCAACCAGCTCCACCCGCATCTGGCTGCCCGAGCGATGCCCGCGCGCCGGTGCGCCGTACGCCTCCAGCCTGATCCACGTGAGGTTGTACTTCAGCCATAGCCGCGATGCTTCTCGCCCGCCGACGGGCAGCCGGAGGGCGTGCTCGACCTCAACGGTGTCCGCGCCCTTGGCGGTGGCGTCACACCAGGCCTGCGAGTGGAGTCCCAGCGACCCGGTCCAGCCGTGGGACGACGGCTGCGTCAGGGCGGAGCAGCGCCCGACGGCACTATTGACCACAACGTCAGCTGCGCGCCGCGTGACGCTGCGGGTGACAGTCCGCTCACGGGCATGGTCCAGGAGGAACGTGGGGCTGTGGGCGACCGAGACGTTGCCGGCCTCATCCGTGGCCTTGACCACGAAGAAATAGCGTCCCGGAGGCATCACGACCCCGTCGACGCGGCCGTCCCAGAACGCGTTCACGTGCCAGTCGTACTCGGTCTGATAGGTCGCCGACACGGGGCCGACCGTCCCGCCGTCGTTCGCGACGTCAACCTCGAAGGATGCCCACTCGCTGGTGGAGGCATAGACCCAGAACTTGTCCAGGTGCTCGTCATAGGGCAGCAGCCATGGCCAGTCGAAGTCGCCGATCCTGATCGGCGGCGCCGTGAGGTCGACGTCCACCGAGACTGTCCGGGTGGCTGTGCTCTGGATGGGCGCGCCAACGAAGGTCCCGCGGACGTCGATGTCGAGGAGATAGGCGCCCTCGACCAGACCGGCGGGCGCAGGGACGTCGAACGTCTCGCCACCGTCGTCGGCGACGGAACCCGTCCCGACCACCTCGTCGGCCTCGGTGCGCAGGGTCCAGTCATAAGTGAGGCCCGTGAGCCCGGGGAATCCTCCGTCCGCCTCGATCTCCCAGGCCCCAGGGTGCCGCGCGTGGCGAACCAGGACGATCGGGTCGTCATAGGCGATCGCACGGTGGACCTCGATGAACGGTGAGCTGACCCCGGTGTCGACGCACGTGCCCGACTCGCACCGCCAGATCTCGATCTGTCCGTGGTCGTCGGCGTTCAGCGTCAGGCTCGCCTGGCCGTTGTGAGGGATGGGTTGGGACTGCCACGACCAACGGGCGACGAGATCGCCCGGACCGGTATCGGAGACCGTGATGACATAGTCGGACACGTCGGGATTGACGGCCGTGGCCTCGGGCCAGGTGACGCTGAGGTCACCGTCGGCGTACGCCGGGAGCGGCGCCACGGCCAGCACGGCGACAGCGGCCACGCCCACGGCGACGGCAGACACGAGACGACGGAACACGAACCCTCCCGGGCGTGAGTCTTCCAGCGCCATCGGCCGGTCGCAGGCGAACCGGGGAACCCGTCGCGTCAGCCGACGGGGACCTCCCAGGTGCCGTCGGGGTGCACGAGCACCTGGTAGTCGAGATTGATCCGAAACCTCTTCACGTCGACGCGGGCACGGTCCTCGACTCCGGCACGCCAGGTCAGGAATCCGCTATCCCCCGAGCGTGTCACTGCACCGACCGCGGACGTCATCTGTCCGCGCCACTGCGGGACCGCCCCGATGCCGCGCTCGTCTGACCGCCAGCGACCGTCTGACGGGACGGCCCCGCTCATGAGCCGGGCGTTGACTCCCGATCTGCCACTCGCCAGGCTCTCGAGCTCGACGTGCTGGTAGCGGTCCTTGACCGACGCCGGAATCGCGGTGACGTATTGGGTCCACACGAGGCCATCGTCGGTACGGGCGTGGTAGCACGTCGCGTCTGCCACGTAGCCGATGCTCCCCGCTCCTTGTGAGGTTGACGGAATGCTCAGTGCCGCGCACTCGCCGACCAAACGGGCCATGATGTTCTTGGCTGGTTTGAGAGCGGCGCTCTGCCAGTGCCTTTCTTCGTGCTTCCCGTCGCCAACGCTGATCGGGAACGTCACTTCTCGCACATTCCCGAAAGAATCGGTCACGAACAGCTTCAGGGTGTAGTCGCCGGGCGGTGCTGGCTTCCCATTGGCCCCACGACCCTCCCATATCAACTCGCTCGTCGAACCGGCCCACACGGTCCAGGTCACGCCGTCGATCAACGTGGCGCCGCCCGGATCGATGACGTCGAGGCGGGCGCGTACGGTCTCCGATGTGGGCACCTTGACGACCACACGATCGCGGTAACCGTCCACGACGGGCTCGATGTGGTTCAAGCTGGCAGTCGCGGCCACCTCGGGAGGCGTCGTATCGACAACCACGGGTTGGGCCTCCGAGCTGCCCGTCAGGGTCCCATCCAGGAACGGCGCGGTTACGGTGACCACCCACGAGTAGTCACCCCCCTCGACCAAGCCCGGGGGCGGGGTGATCGTGAACGCGGGGCGTTGGCCGTAGGCGACCGAGGGATGCCCACTCGCCAGGGTTTCTCCGGACCCGTCGGACCCCGCGACAATGCGCCAACTCAGGTCCAGCGGTCCTTCTCCGAACAGTTCCGGGACCAACACCGACGCATCGACCTGGGGGGTCGCTCCGACCTTGAGTGGATCCGCTATCACCCTGAGCGACCGCCGGACCTTCAGCTCGGGGGACGACACGCCGGCCCATGCACAGGTTGGCGTGCAGCGCCAGATCTCCACTCGTCCAGTGCCGTCCTCCGCAAAGGGCATGTCGAGTGTGCCGTTGTGCGGGATATCCACGACTGCGCCGTACCAACGTGCTTGAAGCGCGCCCGGCCCCGTGTCGCTCACGGTGATCGAATAGGTGGACCGCGTCGGGTTGATGAGCTTGTCGGTCGGCCAGATGACCCGAAGATCGAAGTCCGCGTGGGCCTGCGTCACCGGCAGGATGGGCACGGTGATCCCGAGCACAGCGGCCAGGATCAGGAGGAGCCGCCTCACCGGACGGCCCCGATCGCCTCGGGAAGCGTCAACGGTCGCGTCGACCTCGGTGGAGCCGTCCCTGCTCGCGCAGGCGCCGAGATCAGGGTGCCGTCAGGCTCGACCAGCGCCTCGAAGCGGGCACGCATCAAGAAAGACTTGATGTCATAGCGCGACCCGACCGTGAGCCCACTGCTCCAAACGACATAGGGTCGGCCGTCCTGGTAGCGGACCCACGTCTCAAGGTCGGTCAAGCGGCTGGTCGTGGCGATGTGGTGCCATCGCAGCTTGGGCGTGAACTGCTGACGGCGGGAGAACTTCCCGGAACTGTCGATGAGTCCGGTGACCAGGTAGGACCCGCCCTGCCCCAGGGCAGCACCGCCGTAGGCCTCGACAGTGACGAAGTCGAACGAGGGTAGGCCACGCATCGACGTCGGTAGCCACCAGGCGCTCCACATGACCACGACGCTCGCGCTGTTCTTCTCGCGCTTGCATTTGGTCTGGGAGTAGAGACCCACCGAGCCCTTCCAGCGGTGTGAGGAGGGCTTGGCCAGCGTGGAGCACTTTCCGACGAACCGGTCATAGATGACCTTGGCGGCAGGCACTTCGACGGTGGTGGTGATCGTCTTCTTGCGCGCGAGATCGACGCGGAACGGCGACGTCTCGACGCTCGTCACATGGCCCACCACGTCAGTGGCCGTCACGTTGAAGTGGTAGGTCCCGGCCGGGACGGGCTTGTTGGCAGCCCGCCCGCTCCACCACATGTCTCGGGTCGGGCCGTCGGAGTCTGTGGACAGGGAGGGCACGCCGACCGAGTCGTTATTCTCGTCGAGGAGGTCGAAGGCATAGCTCACGTTCTCGTCCGCAGCGACATGGATGGTGAGGGTGTCGCGGTAGCCGTCGTCGTAAGGGAACACGACGTCTTGGCCAGGTGTCACGGTGACGACCGGCGGCGTGTTGTCGACGGTGATGCCGAAGGTTTCGTGCGCGTCAAGAAGCGGCCCTCCCGCAAAGTCGCCGTGGGCCGTGGCCGTGAGGGTGTAGCCGGAACCGTCGGCGAGCCCATCCGGCACATCGACCGACACGTTGTTGGAGCCGTCGACCAACGACCCGCTTCCCGAGGAGAGCTCGGCCGACGTCGGGTCGCGGAGCACCCAGTCGTAGGTCAGGTTGGTCAGTCCCGAGACCGAGTAGAGCTGGATCGGGGCCGACACCATTCCGGGCGAGGTGACCCTCGAGGGCTGGACCCCGAAGTTGACCGGCAGATGGGCGCGGACCGAGAGGACCGGGGACGAGACGCCAGCCCACTCGCAGGTGCTGGCGACGCAACGCCAGATCTCGACACGGCCGGTGTCGTCGTAGGGGAAGTTGATGGTCGCCGAGCCGTTGTGGGGGATCAGCTGTTTGGTGGCGTATCCATCCCACCGGGCATACAGATCCCCGGGGCCCGAGTCGATGACCGTGATCTGGTAGTCGGTGGCGTTGGGGTTGATCTCCGACACGTCCGGCCAGGTCACCCCGAGGTCATAGTCGGCGTGCGCCGGAGCCACCGGCAGCGCGACGAGCAGGGACGAGACGAGCGCGCCGGCCACCAACAGGCCGACCCGACGAAGCAGAGACATGCAACCCCCCGGATCCGGTCAGCGGGAGCATAAGCCCACCGGCGGAGCTGTTCTGGGGAAGGTCGCCCTTAGCCGCTGTTCTGTGACGTCGACGGCGCCGGCGCCGTGGGAGCACTGCCCTGACCGCCCTCGGGAGCGCCCTGCTGCGGGCCCCCACCAGGTCGGCCCTGCGGGCCAGGCATCATCCCGGGCTGGCCCCAGCCACCGGGGTGACCATCGCGGTCGCCCCAGCCACCCATGCCTCCGCCCACCCGGCCCATCCGGTCGCCCATGTGACCGTGCCGCCACTCGTCGCCGTGCCGGTGATGGACGATCGCGCCGAGACCCAGGCCGCCGAGCCCGCCGACGATCAGGGTCGCGAGCGCAACCGCGATCACCGAGGGCAGCCGCATCACGCGGTCCTGCCAGCGGATACGGGGACCAGCCGGTGTCGCGGCCGGTGGGGCAGCGGCTCGAGTGGGTTCCGCGCCGGCGGCCGCCGAGGTGCCGTCCGCGTCGCCGGGGACGGGCTCATCCTGCGTCATGTGGCCAGTCTGCATCGGCCCGCTGTGGTGGGCCTGTGAATCCCCGAAGCGAACCGTTTGGACGGCAACGGACTGGACCGGATGAGATCCCGAGCGAGCGAACAGGCCACTCACAGCAAACGCATAGGTAGCCTGGCCAGAGTGGGAAGCATGGAGTTGCTACGCCCGGACGGATCCCCCTTGCGCGTCCTCGTCGTCGACGACGAGATCAACATCGCCGAGCTGATCGCCATGGCGCTTCGCTATGAGGGCTGGGACGTGCGCCAGGCCCACACCGGCAGCAAGGCCGTGGCCGCCGCGCGCGAGTTCCAGCCCGACGCCGTCGTGCTCGACATGATGCTGCCCGACTTCGACGGCCTCGAGGTGCTGAGGCGGATGCGCGCGACCGACCCCGGCGTACCCGTGCTGTTCCTGACCGCCCGCGACTCGATCGAGGACCGCGTCGCCGGTCTCACCGCCGGCGGCGACGACTACGTCACCAAGCCGTTCTCCCTCGAAGAGGTCGTCGCCCGACTGCGGGGTCTGATGCGTCGAGCCGGCGCCATGACCGCGACCCAGCAGAACGTCCTGACCGTCGGTGACCTGACCCTGGACGAGGACAGTCACGAAGTCGCCCGGGCGGGCGACGAGATCTCGCTGACCGCCACCGAGTTCGAGCTGCTGCGCTACCTCATGCGCAACCCGCGCCGGGTGCTGAGCAAGGCGCAGATCCTCGACCGGGTGTGGAACTACGACTTCGGCGGCCAGGCCAACGTGGTCGAGCTCTACATCTCCTACCTGCGCAAGAAGGTCGACGCCGGGCGCGACCCGATGATCCACACGATGCGCGGGGCCGGCTACGTGCTCAAGCCGGCTGCGGGCGACGCATGAGGTCACTGACCGGCCGCCTGGTCACCACCTCGGTGCTGCTGGTCGCTGTCGTGAGCCTGCTGGTGGTCGGGCTGACGACGTTCGCGATGCGCAGCTATCTCGGCTCGCGCCTCGACGAGCAGGTCCTCCAGACCCGCGTGGCGCCCCCCGGCGTGCTTCCCGTGCTCCCACCCGACGAGCAGCTCGGGCCCGATGGAGACGACGACCACAACCACTACGGCATCCCCGGCACCCTCTCCGCCGCGTTGCCCGCCTCGGGCACCACCGGGGGGCGCGGCTCAGTGCTCAACGCCGGCGACGTCGACGACCTCGGAACCGATCTCACCGCCGCCGACCTGGCCACCCTCGACACGGTCCCCACGGACCAGCGCGTGCACGTGGTCCACCTGACGGAGGGTGAGTACCACGTCGTCGCCAGGTCGACCCCCGACCAGACGGGAGCCAACGCCCGGCTGTTCACCGGGCTCCCGTCCAGCGACATCAACCGCACCCTGATCAGCCTGCTGACCTGGGGCCTCGCCCTGGCGGTCGCGGGCGTGGCACTCGCCGCGGCCGCCGGGCTGGCGCTCGTACGACGCCAGCTGCGACCGCTGCGCGAGATGGCCGGGACCGCCCACGAGGTGGCCCAGCTGCCCCTCGCCGAGGGCGAGATCAACCTCTCCCAGCGCGTGCCCGACCACCTCACCGACGAGCGCACCGAGGTGGGCCAGGTGGGCGCGGCCCTCAACACGCTGCTGAGCCACGTCGAGAGCTCGCTGGAGGCGCGCCACCGGAGCGAGCAACAGGTCCGTCAGTTCGTGGCAGACGCCTCTCACGAGCTGCGTACCCCGCTCGCCACGGTCAAGGGCTACACCGAGCTCGCGCGCAAGCGCCCCGACGACCGCGAGAATGTCCGCACCGCCCTCGACAAGGTGTCGCAGGAGTCCGAGCGGATGGCCACGCTGGTCGACGACCTGCTGCTCCTGGCCCGTCTCGACGCTGGCCGCCCCCTCGAGCGCAAGACGGTGGACATGACCCGGCTCCTCGTCGAGGCCGTCTCCGATGCGCAGATCCTGTCCCCCGGCTATCACTGGCGGCTCGACCTGCCGGAGGAGGTCGTCGAGGTCGTCGGCGACGAGCAGCGACTCCACCAGGTGGTGACCAACCTGCTCTCCAACGCGCGGCGCTACACCCCGACCGGGACCACCGTGACGGTCAGTGCGCGCCCCGGTCTGGTGACCGTGCACGACGACGGGCCGGGCTTCCCGGCCAACCTCGTGGACAAGGCGTTCGAGCGGTTCGCCCGAGGCGACGCGGCCCGCAGCCGCAACGGCGAGGGCGGCGTCGGCCTCGGGCTGTCGCTGGTCAAGGCGATCGTCACCGCTCACGGCGGCAGCGTCGCCCTGACCAGCGCTCCCGGAGACACCACGGTGTCCATCACGCTGCCGCAGCGCACGCCGTTCGTGTCGACGCCCGGCGATGCGCGGGTCGTCGGCTGACCGGCGCTCAGCCGACGATGCGGACCTTGATCGTGAGCGTCGAGGTGCCGACCTTGACGGTGTAGGTCCAGTTCCGGTGTGCGGCCATCGCTGCCGTGATCCGCACCGAGGTCACCCAGCGTTTGGCCCCGAGGACGGAGCCACTGCGGGTGAACGGACGGTGGGCGCCCCCGGGGGCGGCGTTGCCCGTCGCGACGCCGACCAGACGGGCGCGGGCAGCATTGGCGACGACGAGGTCGTAGACCCGTCCCTCCTCGACGTCCCAGGCGCCCTTGCGAAGCGTGCTCTTGGCGACGCCGCTCTTGAGCACCGTGACGGTCCCCGATGCCTCGGTGGAGTTGCCCGCGACGTCGAGCGCGGTGGCGGTGTAGTGGTAGCGCCAGGCCCGGGCCTTCTCGACGGAGGTGCCCGTCAGCGTGCACGCGTCCAGGCCGGACAGAGCGTCGGAGCCGGTGCAGGCCGCGACGGGCAGCGACGCCAGGTAGGTGGTCCCGTCCTGGAATCCCGGGTCGGTGATCTCGGGCGCGGTCAGGTCGATGTCGATGTTGCTCACGGTCACCGAGTCGGTGGCGCCGGCCTCCGTGGCGATGTCGCGGGTGACCGTCTGGTCCGCGCCGTCCTGGTCCAGGACGACCGGCTCCGGGCACGGGGCTGTCAGGACTGCGGTCCCGGCGTCACAGGTGAAGGTGACCGTGACGGGCGTGTGGTACCAGCCCGCGTCGTTGGCCGGTGCGTCGCTGGACACGTCTGCGGTGATCGAGGGCGGGACCAGGGCATAGCTGATCGTCACCGAGGGCTGCTGCCCCGCGGTCGCCAGGCCCGTCGTACCGCCCGGGGCGTACGACGACCCGCCGCCACCTCCACCGGCTCCGAGCAGGCCGGAGACGACCGGTTCGAACTTGAGGTTGGCTCCGCCGCCGCCGCCATAGAGGCCACCCCCGCCAGCACCACCGGTGTTGCCGCCTCCGTTGCCGCCGCTGCCGAGGCCGCCGCCGGGGCTTCCCCCGGCGGAGTCGGTGCCCGCGCCGCCACCGGCCGCGCCCGTGGCGTACTCGTTCCCGGCCGCGTCGTCGCCGGCCTGCCCGGCGTCACCGCCGTCTCCGCCGAACGAGTCGAAGCCCTCGCCGCCACCCCCACCACCGCCGGCGACCAGGAGCCGGCTGGCCAGGGTCTCGGCCTCGGCGTTCGAGACCGTGCGGACGTCGGACGCGCCGCCGCCACCACCACCGAAGTGGCTCGACCCGCCACCGTTGAAGCCGCCGATGCATTGCGCCAGCGGATAACAGCTTCCGGGGTTCGACGGCAACCCGCCGACCTCGATGAAGAGCTCGGTCCCCGGGGTCACCGTGAGGTCGGCGGACGCCGTACCGCCGCGACCACCAAGGGCCGTGTGGCCCGAGAAGTCCTCGAACGAGTCGGCGCCTGGCGCGCCGACTGCGACCACCGACACGGAGGTGACGCCCGCGGGCACCTGGAAGGACTGCTCGACTCCCGTCGACGTATAGGTGCAAGTGACCGTGTTGTCGACGGTCGAGCACGGCCCGTCCGCCGCGGAGGCGGCGGCGACGGGGCCGAGGGCGGCGCCGGTCGTGATGACTGTCAGGCCAAGCAGGGCCGAGGCGACCGCGCGCCGATGGGCGCCGGGAAGTGTCTTCACCGAGAGGGTTCCTTTCGCGGAGTGAACGTCGCGACAGCGGCGTGCGCCCCGACGAGGAGACATTCGTCACCTGGGCGCCGGACCTGAGCAGCATCGCCTCCCGATTCACCTCGGGAGGCGGGCTGCAAGCTGCTCCGCGCCGTTAGCCCCGCTGGGGCTGGGCCCGGGTGATGGGTGAGCCGAGCGGATGGACGCCGGGCGACCGGGCGACGAACGTGGCGGCCGGGCGGCCCCGACCGACCGGAGACGGCTTGGTGCGGCCGGTCTCGACGATGAAGTCCTCGGTCCGCCGCATCTTGCGCTGGAAGTTGCCCGCGTCGAAGTCGGCGCCCCAGACCACCTCATAGACGTGGCGCAGCTCGGACAGCGTGAACTCCTCGGCCACGAACGCCGTGGCCAGCGTCGTGTACTCCAGCTTGGCGCGCACCCGCTCCAGCGCGTCCGCGAGGATGCGCCGGTGGTCGAAGGCGACCTGACGCCGACCAGCGAGCAGGGGAACGACCGGGACCCACAGCGCCTCCGACGCATCGCTGCCCGCCCGCGGTTCGACCTGTCGGGGCAGCACCGCCACGTGGGCCACGCTGACCACCCGGCCCCGCGGGTCGCGGCCCGGTTCGCCGTACGTCGCGAGCTGCTCGAGGACGACGTCGGTGACACCCGTCTCCTCACCGAGCTCGCGGCGGGCGGCGTCCATCAGCCCCTCCTCCGGGGCGACGAAGCCGCCCGGCAGCGCGAGGGCACCTCGGAACGGCTCGCCCTTGCGGCGTACGAGGAGGACGCACAGCTCGTCGTCGCGGACCGTGAAGATCGCGATGTCGACGGTGACGTAGAAGATCGGGAACTCGCTGGTGTACGTCACCCTGTCGACCATAGTTGTCCCGCTGACAAGTGACAATGGCCGAGGCCGGCTTGCCGCCCGTGAGACGGTGACGCCATGAGGACTCTGGACGGCAAGGTCGCGGTCATCACGGGCGCCGCCTCCGGCATCGGCCGGGCGCTGGCGGTCAACCTGGGCGGGCGGGGCGCCCTGCTGGCGCTCTCGGACGTCGAGGTCGACGGTCTCGCGGAGACCGGTGCCCTCGCCGAGGCGGCCGGCGCCCGCGCAGTTCGCACCGACCGGCTCGACGTCGCGGATCGCAGCGCCTTCGCGGCCTATGCGGCCGCGGTCGCCGACGAGTTCGGGGTCGTCAACGTACTGGTCAACAACGCCGGCGTCTCGGTGTCCGGCGACGTCGCCGAGCTGTCCTACGACGACCTGGACTGGATCGTGGGCATCAACTTCTGGGGCGTCGTGCACGGCACCAAGGAGTTCCTCCCCCACCTCATCGCCAGCGGCGACGGCCATGTGGTCACGCTGTCGTCACTGTTCGGCCTGGTGTCGATGCCCGGGCAGGCGGCCTACAACGCGACCAAGTACGCCGTCCGCGGCTTCACCGAGGCGCTTCGCGAGGAGATGCTCGCCGAAGGTCATCCCGTGGGGGTGACCGTGGTCCACCCCGGCGGCATCAAGACGGGCATCGCCCGCAACGGTCGGCACGTCGGCGACGTCGACGCCGAGGAGGCGGCCCGTCTCTTCGACGAGAAGCTCGCCCGGATGTCGCCCGAGCGGGCGGCCGAGATCATCGTCGCCGGCGTGCTCTCTGGCAAGGCGCGGGTGCTGGTGGGTGTCGACGCGCACGCGGTCCACCAGGTCGCCAAGCTGCTCGGCTCCCGCTATCAGGACGTCGTCGCGCGGGGGGCCCGTCGGCAGCGAGCCGCCCGGACGCCCGGCTGATGGGCCCGGCCCGCCGACCCGCCGTGGGCGACGCCGTGCGGGTGGTGACGACCAAGTGGGGCGATCGCCCGCACTGGGAGTTCGCCGGTCGCTACCTCGGCGCGGACGGGCACGGCGACTGGATCGGCTTCCCGGCGGGAAGCCATTTCGCGCGCCCGGGGGCCGACTACGTCTCCCCCGTCGACCAGGTCACCGTGCTGCCGGTCGACGGCTCGGGGTGGGTGGCGACGTTCCACGCGGTGGGTGGGCCGGTCCGCGTCTATGTCGATGTCACCTCGCCGCCGGTGTGGGACGGCGCCGACGTCTGCGTCGTGGACCTCGACCTCGACGTCATCGAGCGCCCGGACGGCACCGTCCTCGTCGACGACGAGGACGAGTTCGCCGAGCACCGGGTCGCCTTCGGCTATCCCCCCGAGGTGGTCGAACGGGCGCAGCGGACGTGTGACCGGGTCCGCGCCGAGGTGGCCGCCCACCACCCGCCGTACGACCTGGAGACGCCGGCCCGCTGGCTCGCGACCCTCACCCGCCTCCGAGCGAGCGACTTCGACGTGTAGCACCTCCAGACACCACACGGGCCTCTTCAGTCACAAACCCCCGCCGACCCGGCAGATCCTCTGCCGGGTGGAGCTCTCAACCACGCCGACCCGGCAGAGAATCTGCCGGGTCGGCCATCTCGAGGCGTACGCCGAGCAGCCGGACCGGGCGGACGGGGTACGACGGCTGGTCGCCGGGCCCGGGACCGCCGGGGCGGGCGAGGTCGTCGAGCCGGTCGAGCAGGGAGACCGCGGCCTCCGCCAGGGTCGCGACGTCGTTGGTCGGTGCGGGCAGCGTGAGGCTGCGGGTGAACGTCATGAACGGCCGGAACCGGATCTTGAGCCCGACGCGGACCGCCGGGCGCCCCTCGCGGTCGATGTCCTCCACTACCCGGGCCGTGAGCCGCCGGACCGCGTCGTCGATGGCGGCGCGGTCCTCGAGATCGACCTGGAAGGTCTCCTCGCGCCCGTGGGCGCGCGGCACCCACGGGGTCGGGTCGACCACCGTGTCACCCACGCCGCGGCCGAGCCGGCGGTACCACGGCCCCATGGTCGGCCCCAGCTGGCCGGCGAGCACCTGGGCGTCCGACCCGGCGAGGTCGGCGACCGTCTCGATGCCGAGGGCCGCCAGCTTCTTGGCGGTCTTGGCCCCGATCCCCCACAGCGCACCGGTCGGGCGGGACCCCATCACGTCGAACCAGTTGTCCACGGTGAGGCGATAGGTGCCGCGCGGCTTGCCGAAGTCCGTGGCGATCTTGGCGCGCAGCTTGTTGTCGCCGACCCCGACCGAGCAGTGGAGCCCGGTCGCCTCGAGCACCGCGGCCCGGATCGCCTCGGCGATGTCGGCCGGGTCGCCGAGCTCCCCGTGGCCGGCCCCGGGTCCCACGAACGCCTCGTCCCAGCCCAGCACCTCGACCACCACCGGGACACCGCCCCACGCGACGCCGCGCAGGGCCTCCATGACCTCGCGGGACGCGGCGTCATAGGCGGGCTTGTCGACCGGGAGGAAGACCGCGTCGGGGCACTTGCGGGCTGCGACCCGGAGCGGCATCCCCGAGCCGACCCCGAACTCGCGGGCGGCGTACGACGCCGTGGCCACCACCCCACGCTCGGTCGGGTCGCCCCGCCCCCCGACGACGATCGGGCGCCCGCGGAGCTCCGGCCGGCGCAACAGCTCGACGGCGGCGATGAACTGGTCGAGGTCGACGTGCAGCACCCACGTCGGCTGCCCCTCGGGCGGAGTCGGCACGGTCATCGGCGCGTCACTCCTGCGGGGGTGGCAGGGCGTCGGTGGACTCGAGCGCGTTGAGCCCCGTCAGCAGCAGAAGGTCCACGATGACCGAGCGCAGCTGCGCGAGGACAGCATCGGCCGACAGGTCGGGGGTGCGCTCGACCTGGCTGCTGGCCTCCCCGACCGCGAGCAGGGCCGGCCTCGCGGCCTCGGGCATCCGGTTGGCCGACAGCTCCTCGGCCACCAGGTCGGCGGCGGTGGACAGGTCGCTCGCCAGCAGCGCATAGGAACGCGGCACCGGACGCTGGTGGTGAGCCGCCACCGCCGTACGGCGGACGAGCACGCGGGTGCTGCGCAGGGCCCGGTCGAGGGGCTCGACGAGGTCGGCGACCATGCGTACGCCGGCGCCGTGACGCATCCGGAACGGTGACGACCGGACGACCGCCAGCCCCTCGTCGGCGGCGTCCTGAAGCTCGCGGATCAGGACGTCGGTGCTGCGGGCGTCGGCAAGCAGCGCGAACGCCGGCTGCGGCTGGTTGTCGACCATCACCCGGCTGGCGGCGCGCAGCAGGTCGGCGATCTTGCGGACGACCTTGGCGGCCTGCTCACGCGGTCGCCGTAGGGGCGCAGCGGGCACCAGGGTGGCGGCCACGAGCGCGACGACACCACCGACCAGGGCATCGGTCCAGCGGGTGAAGCCCGCGCCGGGGGCGGGCAGCAGCGTGGTCACGATGATCGCCTGGACCGCCGCCTGCGAGACGAAGAGCTGCCCGCCGTCGAGCAGGACCGCGGCCGACATGGCGAGCCCCACGATCAGCGTCAGCTGCCACCACCCGGTACCGATGACCCCGACGACCCCGTCGGCGACGAGCACCCCCGTGGCCACACCGATGGTCACCTCGGCGATCCGCCGGAGCCGCTGGCCGTAGGACGTCCCGAGGCAGACGACCGCCGCCACCGGGGCGAAGAACGGCTTCTCGTGGCCCAGGACCTCCGTGGCGACCAGCCAGGCCACGCCAGCTGCCGCGGCACTCTGGGCGAGCATCCAGCCCTTGGACCTCAGCCGGCCCACGCGGCCGCGGGCCGACGTACGACCGCGATGGACCACGCGATCCATCAGGCCGGGTTCCATGTCTGCCGATCCTGCCACGACGGCCCCGTCGCGCCCGTCCCAGCACCGCCCGCAGACGGTCCGCCCTTGTGACGGCGTCGGCCAGCGGCAAGGATCACGGCCATGGTGACGCCACTGGACCCCACGGCGCTCGGCTTCCTGCTGGCGGAGAACCGACGCATGCCGATGCACGTCGGCGGGCTCCAGCTCTATCGCAAACCGGAGGGCGCGGGCCGCGACTACGTCCGTGGCCTGTTCGAGCAGCTGCGGGACCAGGACGACGTGGCCCCGCTGTTCCGCAAGCGGCCCTATCGGTCGGTGCGCACCGCGGGCCAGTACGTCTGGATCGACGACGACCAGTTCGACATCGAGTACCACGTGAGGCACTCCGCCCTGCCGAAGCCCGGCCGCGTCCGCGAGCTTCTCGAGCTCGTCTCGCGGCTGCACTCGACCCGGATGGCCCGCGAACGGCCGCTGTGGGAGTGGCACGTCATCGAGGGCCTGCGGGACGGCCGCGTCGCGATGTACGCCAAGCTGCACCACTCGCTCGTCGACGGCGTCAGCGCCAACCGGCTGCTCCAGAGCGTGCTCACCACCGACCCGACCCGGCGTGACCTGCCCGCCCCGTGGTCGGCCAGGCCGACCCCCCGACCCAAGCCCGAGGCCCTCACCGGCGGCGGGGCGGACGACGGGCTCGAACAGCTCCTCGCGACCGCCGCCCAGCAGGCGATGGCGATCGCCGCCGAGGCCGCCGGACTGCCGCGGGCCCTGATCAGCACGCTCAACCGGAGCGTTCGCAACGAGACCTCGACGCTGTCGCTCTATGCCCCCCGCACGATCCTCAACCAGCAGATCACCGGCTCCCGTCGCTTCGCCGCGCAGGACTGGCCGATCGACCGGATGCGCGCGATCGGCAAGGCGACCGGTACCACGATCAACGACGTGGTTCTCGCGATGTGCAGCGGGGCGATGCGCACCTATCTGATCGAGCTCGACGCTCTGCCCGAGACGACCCTGGTCTCGATGGTGCCGATCGGGCTCAACGCCCGCCAGTCCGGACTCGCCTCCATGGACGGCGGCAACGCGGTCGGCTCGGTGATGGTCAAGCTCGGCACCGACCTCGCCGACCCCGCCGAGCGCCTGCGCGCGGTGCACGAGTCGATGCACGACGGCAAGCAGGCCCTGTCGTCGATGACGCCGCTGCAGATCCAGGCCATGAGCGCCATCGGTCAGGTGCCGGCGATCCTGCCGAGCATGCTGCGGATGTCGGGCGTCACGCGGCCGCCGTACAACCTGATCATCAGCAACGTCCCCGGCCCACGGGTGACCCACTACTTCAACGGTGCGCAGCTGGTCGGCAACTACCCGGTGTCGATCCCGATCGACGGCATGGCGCTCAACATCACCTGCACGTCCTACGACGGCCGGATGAGCTTCGGCCTCACCGGCTGCCGCCGTACGGTGCCGAGCCTCCAGCGGATCCTCACCCACCTCGACACCGAGCTCACCGCGCTGGAGCACGCGGCCGGGATCTGAGGCGTTCGCTCCCGAGCGCCGTCAGCGCTCCTCCAGACCCCCACCGAGCCGCTCGGCGACGGCGCGGAGCCGGGCCCGGGTGATGTCGGCGACGGTCGCCAGGCCGGCGTTGGCCGCGTTGGACCCTGGCCGCGTCGGCTCGGCGATGTTGACCGAGACACACTGGCGGGTGCCGCCATCGGCGAGGTTGGCGAGCGCGACGGCGTGGCCGGTGGTCCCGCTCCCGGCGAAGAAGTCGAGCACCACCGCGTCGTCCGGCATCGTCTCGATGATGCGGCGCACCAGTCCGGTCGGCTTGGGTGACTCGAAGACGTGGCCGACGAGGTCCTTGAGCTCGGCGACCGCCGTGTCGGTGGAGCCGACCTCCTCGGCGAGCCAGATCGTGCGCAGCTTCTTGCGGCGCCCGGGGTGCAGCCAGTCCTTCTGGAAGATGTCGACGCGTTCACCGCGTCGGCCTCGCACGAGCTTGCAGACCAGGTCCTCGGTCTGGCGGTCCACCTTGGCCGCCGACCAGCGCCAGACCGCCGAGGTGGCGTCGCCGAAGACCGGCATCACCTCCACCGAGCCGGGGAAGGGCGTGGTCGAGACCCGGCCGGAGCCGGGGTCCCCCCACAGCGGGTAGTGCAGGGTCCGCGCGGTCACCGGGTTGAACTTCTTGTTGGTGTTGCGCAGCGGGAGGTGGCGCAGTCGCCGGCCGTCCGGCTCGGTGAGCGGGAAGTCGGCGGGGTCCACCAGGTCCGCGCTGCTCGCATCCAGTGCGCACGCGGCCAGGTCACGCGCATAGACGAGGAGGTACTCGTGGCTGGTCGCGAAGCCCCAGCCGAGCTGGCGTCCCTTGGGGTTCAGGTTGACCACGATCTGTGCGACGAACGACTCCTCGCCGAACACCTCGTCCAGCAGCAGCCGCAGATGGGCCACCTCGTTGTCGTCGATGCTGACGAAGATGGCGCCCGACGCCGTCAGGACGCGGTACGCCGCCTCGAGGCGCGGCCGCATCATCTCCACCCACGCCAGGTGGCGGGTGGCCCGGCTGCCCTGTCCCCCGCCGTGCCGGAAGTCGTCGCGGTAGGCGAAGTCGTTGCCGGTGTTGTAGGGCGGGTCGATGTAGATCAGGTCGACCGACGCCGGCGGCAGGGTGCGCACCACCTCGACGTTGTCACCTTCGATGAAGACGTTCCACGGGCGCTCGGCCACAGGCGCACCCTATCGGCGCACGGCCCGCCGGTCCGGCGAGGCTCAGTGCAGCTGGCGCGGGCGGGTCTCCTTGCGGCGGATCCGCGGCACCGACCGGCGGGCGTCCTCGGGCCGCACCCGACGCGCCAGGTCGGCATGCTGGAGCAGGATCGGGAACGGAAGCTCCTGCGAGGGGTAGGCCGCGATCGGCAGGTCACCGGTGAAGACGACATAGACCGTGCTGCCCTGAGGGGCGATCTTGAGCACCGACCCGTCGACGACGCCGCCCGCGTGGGCGAAGGCCTTGCGACCGTTGTTGAGGCTGAGCGCCCGCTTGGTGGCGGCCGCGGCCGCCTGCTTGCCGCCCTTGTCCCACACGATCTTGGCCTGTGGGCCGTACTTGACCGCCAGCATGGCCCCTTGGCCGGCCGCCTTGGCGAGCTTGTTGGTGCGCCCCATCACTGCTCCTCGGTCGCGCTCGGGTGCTGCTGCCATCCCATCAGACGCCACCAACTGGTGGACGGAGCAGGGCGAGCTGGCCCGTCAGGCGCCCGACGCCGGCGGCGGCGCCAGCTCGGTCGGTACGGCGACCAACGCGACCGTCGTCATCGCGACGAGACACTCGGGCGGCGAGTTGGCGGGCGGCACCGCCTCGACGACGAGCTCGCCGTCCAGCGTGGACACGGTCACGTCGCGGGGCGACGAGCAGCCGATGGCCACCACGGCCGCGACGAGCGAGCGACCCGGCATCGGGTCGGCCAGGGTCACGAACCGGGTCAGCCGGTGCTCGACCGCCGGGTTGGTGAACTGTTCGGAGAAGGCCTGCACATCCGCGAGCCCGTCGATGCGGGCCGGGGTCGCCGAGACCTTGCCGTCGGCGTTCGTCACGGTGAACACCGCGACCTGGTCCCAGTCGTCCAGCGGCGTGCCCCGACCCGGGGCGCCCGGGCCGCGGGTCGGGCTGCTGGGCGGGGCGGTCGTCGGCTGGTCGGTGGCGGTCGCCGTCGAGGTGGCGGGGCCCGGGGCATCCGAGCCGGTCTCCGTCCCGCAGCCGGCCACCAGCACGAGCGCGGCCAACGGCGCCAGCAGGCGCGTGGCCCGGTTGTCAGCACGCATGGGTCCGGATCTCCTCACACCGATGGGACGCCGCGGGCCGGGCGATGGTTCCAGCCTGGCACAGCCCCCGGCAGCAGAGGCGACGGTCAGTCCGCCTTGCCGACGCTGGTGACGCGCCCGGCCAGGTTGGTGATGACGTAGCCATAGGCGCCGGCGTCGTTGGTCACGGTGATCACGATCGTGGGAGGGATGCCCGCCGAGGTGCGGGCGACCGTTGCCATCACGTCGGGGTGGTCACGCACGTGCGCCCTGGTGGGGGCCCGATCGACGTTGTCGAGCAGTGCTCCAACGTCGATCTGGGTCAGGTCGACCGTGCCCTTCATCGTCCGCGGCTGCGTTCCGAGCGCGAAGAAGGTGCCGCCGTCGCGATAGCTCCACAGCCGCGAGCCGCCGGCCGGGCGGGGCGTCTCCACCACCACGTGGTCGCGATAGAACGTCGCCGACACGGCCTCGTCCTGGCCGAACTTGTCGGCATAGGCCTTGAGGAACCGCCGCATCCCGGCCTCGGTGAGCGCGAACTCCTGGCCGGGCTGCCTGGTCACGACATCCGACCCGGTCGCCCCGGCGACCACCTAGCGCACCTTGCCGGTG